>Ga0265309_10000419_pt1 | contig 16872 bp, 11 predicted proteins | sample Helome_FD_192492 | JGI IMG/M metagenome (GOLD analysis project Ga0265309, IMG submission 192492) | Marine sediment microbial communities from subtidal zone of North Sea - Hel_20160524 (Illumina Assembly) | ecosystem: Environmental > Aquatic > Marine > Subtidal zone > Sediment ...
CTTCTCCTTTAATAAATTCTTTACTTGCTCCAAAAGTTTCCATATACTATTGCTCTTTATGTATAATTAATCTAGCTCTGATTTGTTATAATTCGATTTAATTCGGCGGTATTCCAGGACCCACTGTGGCTGCCCGAAACCACACTTCTGCGTAGCAGCCATTTTCATATTGCTTGGCAATATCTCCTCCATATGTTTCTGCACCTGCTGACCAAACCTTATTTGTCTCTGGATCTTTTCCGTTGGTTTGGTTATAATTACCTTGTTTGAAATAATTCAACTCTCCTTTATACGCAGTGGCTCTTTCTGTACCGTCCCGACCTATGGGCACAAATTGTTGCTTTACCTGTGCCGGCAGGTCTGATTTATTTACATATTCCGATGAGATAAGGTTCTTAGTAAATGTTTTTGTTTCGTGTTTATCACTTTTAAAGGTGAGGTACATGATGCCTTCATATACATTTACTTCATAACTGAATTCCTCGCCCAGTTCAATACCATCTACAGGCTCAACAGGAGGGTCATTTTTACCTGTCCCTATAACGGACATATCGTGTCCCCATACCGCTGTCGAAAAGTCCCAGCGTTTTGAATTGTCACCTTCAGTGTTTATCTCATAATTCCAAAACACAGATCCTTTGTTGTGGCCAGGGAATTTCTTGTAAAATATTTTCAGGGGTTCATTTTCATGTCCTTCACCGCTATGGATCTGCCCAACTACTGTCGAATAAGACGCCGCTACTCTGGCATCGCCAGAAATGGAGACCTGCATGACTTTGCAGCTGCCCGTCAATCTACCTCCATCTTCAGGTGTCCATTCTCTATTTTCGTGTAACTCTGTTCTCGTATTACTCGAGTTCTTAGAAGTGACACCGGAATTCGGAGTCTTGTAAACAACCCAACGCCTGGTACCATCAATTACCGAATAGAAAAAATCTTTGTGCTCGAAGTTGACGAGATTATCCTCACGGGCACCATCTCCCATTAATATTTTGAATTTGTCCATAAAGGGAATAACCTCACTGGGGTACACCGTTTTTGCACTTAAGCCATCATTAGCCTCAAAATATCCGGCATTGGAATAGGCGTCATCGCTTATCGTGATACTCGCTGTTTTAAACCACACTTCAGCGTAGTTGCCATCTGCATATTGTTTTTGAATATCACCTCCATGGGTTTCAGCACCTGAACACCATACCTTATTTACTGCAGGGTCTTTTCCGTTGGTTTGATTATAGCACCCTAATTTAAAAAAGAGCCCCTCACCCGTATATGCCTTCTCACGTTCCACTCCATCTTGGCCAATGGGTACGAATAAATTGTTGACTTGTTCCGGGATATCTGTACTTGTTGCGTATTCAGATGTGATAAGATTTTTAGTAAATGTTTTGGTTTCATGTCCTTCACTTGTGAATGTAAGATGCATGATGCCATCCTTAATTTCAACTTCATAACTAAACTCTTCACCAAAAGCTATCCCATCCTCCGGTTCCGGTGGAAACGAATTTTCATCAGGTCCAACCACAGACATATCATAGCCCCAAATAGGATAGGAATAATCCCATCTGCGTGAATTATCATCGCCAGCTGTATTAATCTCATAATTCCAAAAGACGGAACCTATAGCATGGCCGGGAAATTTCTTATAAAATATTTTTAAGGGTTCGTTTTCATGCCCATCTGCACTGTGAATCTGACCAACGACCACTGAGTAAGTCGAGGCAACGCTGGCATCGCCGGTAGTGGACACATTCATTACTTTTAATGTGGCGTTCATTTTAGCATCGGTCATGGGCGACCACTTTTTTAATTGAGCCAGTTCTGTCCTTGTGTTGTTCGAAGTGCCATGCGTATTGCCTGCATTGGGAGTTTTAAATACTACCCAATCCCCTTTATCATCTGTTGTCGTATAAAAGAAATCTGTATCCTCATAGGTAGTTGCCTGCCCTACATTAGAGCCATCACCTAAGATTAAATTCCAATGTTGGAAAAAAGGAATTACTTCGTTTGCCTTACCCAATTCGGCTGCTATTTCACCATTGTTTATCCCCTTTTGCTTTTTGTTTTCTGCGCAGGATTGAAAGAGTAATAGAGTTAGTAAGATCTGTAAGAAGAAGGATGTTCTCATGGCTGTTATCAAATTGGTTAACCAGTTTGGTTTACCAAATATATGTATATTTGTGAGTCTCACAAATTTTTAACACATCCCTGCCCATGATCGCTTGTTTTTATCTCCAGTAATTTTAACTATGATAGCTCAATATCACACTAAAACATTCTTGTTGTTCTTTTGCTTTTCTGTGCAGCTTGTACAAGCTCAGGTTATGGAGAGAATCCCAATGAGTGACACCTATCCCTGGTGCATTGTAGCTTATGATTCTTTAGAACGTTCCCCGGTCCAAAGGATTCGTATGTTAAAAGATCTTGGTTTTACCAAATACGCTTATGACTGGCGTGACAGGCATTTGCCAGACACATCACATGAATTTGAATTGGCTCAGGAAAACGACATTGAAATCATATCAATCTGGCTCTGGTTGAATGCAAAAAGGGATCAAGTAGATCAACTTAGTGAGGCGAACAAGAAAATGATACATATCGTAGAGGAGCTCCATCTCGAAACCACATTTTGGCTCGGTTTGAGTCCCAACTACTTTGAGGGTCTAGATGAAGATGAATCCTTGAAGTTGGGCATCCAAATTGTGGATTGGGTAGCTGACAAAGCAAATGAACTAGGTTGTAAGGTTGCCTTATATAATCACAGTGGTTGGTTTGCAGATCCCTATAATCAAATAAAGATCATTGAGGCACTTCCGGAATATGAATTAACTATGGTGTACAATTTTCATCATGCCCATGATTCCTTAGAGAAATATGAAAAAATAATGGAAGACATAATGCCATATCTTGCTGCTGTAAATTTAAACGGCATGGAGGTGAAGGGTGAAAAGATCCTTGCTATTGGAAGAGGAGATCATGAAAAAGGCATGATCGAAGCTTTGATGAAATCAGGATTCAAGGGCCCATGGGGAATAATGGGCCATGTTGAAAATGCCGATGTTCGTAAAATCCTTGAAAAGAATTTGGAAGGATTGAAAGCCTTAAAATTGATGTAATCCGAAAGTTAGATCCTGGATCAGAAGTAAAATACACAATGTAAATTTATACAGTATGAAAGAGCCGACACCAGCTGGTAGAAGAAATTTCCTCAAGCAATCTGCATGGGCTGGGACTGCCCTGCTATTTCCCATTTCCGGGATTGCCCGGACGATCCCGGAATTCAACCTTGACCCAGACCAAAACCTACAAGTCTACCTTTTTTCCAAGCATTTGCAATTCCTCGATTATAATGACATGGCAGCTGCAGCAAAAGAAATGAGGTTCGACGGGGTGGATTTAACGGTCAGGCCGAAAGGACATGTCTTACCTGAAAGAGTGGTTGATGATTTACCAAAAGCGGTTGCCGCGATGAAGAAATATGGGATTAATCCTGGGATGATGACAACAAATATTTGGGACGCTAACAACTCAGAACAAAAAGCTGTTTTAGAAACGGCGAGCCATCTGGGTTTTACACATTACCGTACGGGATGGCTAAAATATCCAGAAGATAGAACGATTGCAGAAAGTCAAGCTATTTATGGACAAGAAGCCGTAGAATTAGAAGAACTAAACAAAGATTTAGGAATAATGGGTTGCTATCAAAATCACGCTGGCAATCACGTAGGCGCGCCCATTTGGGATCTCCTTCCAATTTTAGAAGCAACAAATAACGAGTATTTAGGATGCCAATATGATATTAGGCATGCTGTAGTTGAAGGGGGAAGTAGTTGGGAACTTGGTTTACGCCAAATAAAGCCTTTCATTAAATCTATAGTTATCAAAGATTTTAAATGGGGAAAAGTTGACGGAAAATGGAAGCCTGTCAACACCCCATTAGGAGAGGGCATGGTAGATTTTAACCGCTACTTTTCATTATTAAAAAAATATCAAATCAATGTACCCGTTTCTTTGCATTTGGAATACGATTTGGGCGGTGCCGAACATGGGGCAACCGAAATTACAATAGATAAAAAGGAAATTTTCAGTCAAATGAAAAAGGATTTGAAATTTCTTAGAGATTCTTGGAAACAGGCGTAAGAATTGATCTTACTTAATGCCATCTAAATCATGAAAAAAACATCCACCCACATTAAAGAAAAACTGCAACAGGTGAGCACCGCTACCATCGCCACATGCTTGTTTAAGAGAGGCCTGAAAAACCAGTTTATTCAGGGAGTGACATCTTTAGGGTCGAGCAAAAACACTATGGTCGGTGAGGCATTTACCCTGCGCTATATCCCCGCCCGGGAAGACCTGAATCCGATCGAAGTTTTTAAGGACAAGAAACATCCACAGCGAGTTGCTGTTGAAAATTGCCCGGATGGGTCTGTCCTGGTGATCGACAGTCGCAATAATGCGAGGGCCGCATCAGCCGGATCAATTCTGGTCACCCGTCTCATGAAAAAAGGCGCAGCAGGTATTGTAACCGATGGAGGGTTCAGAGATTCAGGAGAGATCGCTGAATTACCCTTCCCTTCATACCATAAAAGGCCTTCGGCACCCACTAACCTCACTTTGCATCAGGCTATTGACATCAATGTACCGATCGGCTGTGGCGATGTCGCTGTTTTCCCCGGGGATTTCGTCGTTGGAGATGCTGATGGCGTGATGGTGATCCCTGTGAATATTGCAGAGGAAGTGGCCGATGAATGCCTGCAGATGACACACTATGAAAACTTTGTGTTGGAAAAAGTAAACAAAGGGTATCCGATAATTGGTCTATATCCGCTTACCGACGAAAAATGGATAAATGAATTCAAAGCCTGGAAAGAAGCAGGAGGTAAATAAATAAGAACTTTTAATGACGATAAAATGAGAAACTATCTAACTATATGCTGTCTTTTCCTGATTTTAATCTCTTGCAATGAAAACTCAATTCCGGGAAGTACTTATGTAAAGGATGCTGATGAATTGAACAAAGCCATTAGCGAGGCATCACCAGGCACCGAGATCGTCCTTGCCAATGGGATTTGGAAAGATGTCCAGATCAAATTTTTTGGTGAGGGCACTGAGGAAGACCCTATAACCCTCCGCGCTGAGACCCCCGGAGAAGTTCTTATCCAGGGAGCTTCGGACCTTAAATTAGGAGGTGAATTTCTCATTGTGGACGGACTCTATTTCAACCAGGGAGCCTCTCCTTCCCCATCCGTTATCCAGTTCTTTATCAATAAAGATACGCTGGCCAATCACAGCCGGGTGACCAATTGTGTGATAAAGGATTTCAACAAATCCCAAAGAGATAAACAGGACCTATGGGTGCTGTTAAAGGGGCGCCATAACCAACTCGATCATTGCTACCTGGCAGGTAAATCCAATCGTGGGCCGACCGTTAGGATCGACCTGGCCGGCAACCAAAGCATTAAGAATTATCACAAGATCAACAACAATCATTTCGGGCCAAGGCCTCCAAAAGGCGGACCTAGCGCTGAAACCATCCAGCTCGGAAATAGCAGTACCTCTATGGCGCCAAGTCATACTATGGTAGCTAATAACCTCTTCGATCGATGCAATGGAGAGGTCGAAGTCATTTCGAGTAAAACTAATTTCAATGAATTCAGAAATAATGTGTTTTATAAAAGCGAAGGTTCCCTTGTTACACGACACGGGAATTACTGCATCGTGGACGGGAACTATTTTATCGGTGATGAAAATTCACCCCATGTAGGTGGTGTTCGACTCATAGGAACAGGTCATTGGGTGACCAATAATTATTTCTACAACCTACGCGGAAAAGTGTTCAGAGGATCGCTCGCCGTCATGAACGGCATCCGGCGCTCTGCCATCAATCGATACATCCAGGTAACGGATGTTGTGGTGGCATACAACACATGGGTGAATTGTTCCTCTCCCTGGCAAATTGGTGTCGGTTCAAACGTGGATCAAAAGGACGTACTCCCTGCTTCCGAGATCCGTTCCGAAACTCCTATTCGCACCCTTGTTGCCAATAACATCATATATAACGACGAAGGAGATGCGATGCCCATTTTGCGCTATGATTCTATTGATGGGATTGATTTTCAAAGCAATGTGATCAATAATCAGGGCGTGACCTTCCTAGGCGTTGAAGGGCTTAAAGAAATGAATTTCTCATTCGATGAATTAGAAGAAAATATTTGGGTCCCTTCAACGGAACTAACCGATGTGGAAGTGCACGATGATTTTGAATTTGATCAGATCACTGCAGATCTGTTGGGCAATTCCCGAACTGACAACAATTCAATAGGTGCCACCAATGGAATCCATACACAAAAGCCAAACATAATGGAACTGTCCCAATACGGCCCCGATTGGTACGACCCCGCACCACCTGAAGCAGGTCCAAAAACACATTCGGTGAGCACATCAGAGGAGTTAGCAGCGGCCGTGATGAATGCGAATGGCGGGGATATTATTGAATTAACCTCGGATAGATACGATATAAATGCGCCATTGAAAATTGATAAAAAGCTAACCGTACAATCAGCTGATTCAATTGACAAACCTACCCTTTCATATATCGGAGAAGCTGAAAGCCCAGCCTTTGAAATGAACCCCAAAGGGAAGCTTATTCTAAAATCGGTCAAACTTCAGGGAACAGGCCAGAACTACGCATTTGCCAGCTTAAAAGAAAATATGTCTAGTCTTTATAATTTAAAAGTGGAAGATGCTGAAATATCAGATTTTGACTTTGTGCTCAAAGCCTATAAATTTTCATTTTCTGAACATATCAAGTTCATGTCGACCCTCATCAAAAACTGCAGCAATGGTCTTGAGCTTTCAGGGGAAGACGATGATAGGGGGGAATACAATGCAGAAAATATATACATAGTAGACAGTCGATTCGAAGGGATCGACAAGAATGTCATTGACTATTATCGAGGAGGTTATGACGAATCCACGGTAGGTGGCAATCTGGTCGTAAAAGGATGCTCATTTACCAATAGCGGTGCCGGGGAAGAGAATGGTGTTTTGATCAACACTTATGGTATCATCAATGTGGATATTACTGATAATACATTTCAGAATAACAAGGTGAAATTCGTGGCAAGGCTGTGGGGAGCCAAGAATAATGCACATTCTGCCAATATCATAGAAAACTCGGGAGAACTTATTGTCGAACAAAATCTGCCCATGAAATTGATGTACTGACACTGCTAAGCAGGTCCAGCGCTTACAACAATTGTTTAAAAATTCTTTGCCGGACCCAGATTTCAGATATTTTTCATAGGCTCGAGCATCAAGGCGCGTCTTGAATTCTTTGGAATAGATTAATCTAAACGGTTTGTATGCTCTTGTCTTTCTGTTGTATCCCAGATTATGTTCTCTTAGTCTCCTTATAACACTATTTGTTATGCCAACATATAGGTAGTTTCTAGTCAAACTTTTAATTGCATACGCAAAATACATCCTCAAAAATAAAACTGCCGGCTGAAAACAACCGGCAGTTTCGTACCAAAGGTGGGACTCGAACCCACACGCCCTTGCAGGCATTGGATTTTGAATCCAACGTGTCTACCAATTCCACCACTTTGGCATATCGATACGAAATATCAGCGCGCCTGCCTGCCTGCAGGCAGGTCTACCAATTCCGCCACCGAGGCATTTAATGTGGCTCTAGGTGTCTACCTCCCGATAACTATCGGGACCGCCACCGAGGCCTTTGATAGAAGGATTGCAAACTTACATAATAATTTCATTTTGCTTCCAAAAATAGGCGCCCTATTCCTTTAGCAACACAAATAAATGTGTAAATTTGCACCTCCTTAAGAATAAGGTATATAATTACGCATAGAGAAGCACTTAGCAATGCCCTATCAAGTTCCGGAACCCAAAATTTTTGCGTGTACCCAAAGTACTATACTGGGTCATAAAATAGCTGAAGCCTATGGCACCGACCTGGGCAAAGTTCATTTTTCCCGCTATAGCGACGGGGAATTTCAACCCTCTTTCGAGGAATCCATCCGGGGTACCCGCATCTTTATCATCGGATCAACCAATCCGAGTTCCGAAAATTTAATGGAAATGCTATTAATGCTGGATGCTGCTAAACGCGCATCGGCCAGGCATATTACGGCTGTTTTACCTTATTTTGGATGGGCGCGACAAGACCGGAAAGATAAACCCAGAGTTCCTATTGCTGCAAAACTCGTGGCAAAGATGCTGGAGACTGCAGGGGCAACTCGGATCATCACTATGGATCTTCACGCAGATCAGATCCAGGGATTCTTTGAGAAACCTGTAGATCATTTATTCGCTTCTACCATGTTTCTGCCATATTTACGAGGCCTAAACCTGTCTGATCTTACCATTGCCTCACCGGATATGGGCGGATCTAAAAGAGCCTATGCCTATTCCAAGGCTATGGAAAGTGAAGTGGTTATTTGCTACAAGCAACGAGCAAAAGCAAATGTGATCTCGCATATGGAGCTTATCGGAAATGTTGAAGGCAGACATGTTGTTTTGGTTGATGATTTGATCGATACGGCAGGTACATTGACAAGGGCTGCAGATCTTATGATGGAGCGAGGAGCTGCCAGTGTTCGGGCTATGGCTACCCATGGATTATTTTCCAAGGATGCGTATAAGAAAATTCAAGATTCAAAATTAGAAGAATTGATCGTAACAGATTCTATTGCTTTAGACCCAAAAAGTGATAAAGTAAAAGTACTTGGTTGTGCCGATCTCTTCGCCGATGTCATGCATCGGGTACATCATAATACCTCCATCTCGTCTAAATTCCTGATGTAGGTTAACACTTAAATTATTAGATAACTATTTACAATGAAGTCAATTACAATTAAAGGATCAGAAAGAGAAAGCGTGGGCAAGAAATCATCTCGTGCCTTACGTAATGCTGGAAAGATCCCTTGCGTTGTGTACGGAGGGGAAACACCATTACACTTTTCAGCGGATGAACTTGCATTCAGAGATTTAGTGTACACCGCCAAAGCACATACGGTGTCAATTGAACTCGAGAATGGAAACAAAGTAGATGCGGTTATGCAGGATATTCAATATCATCCTGTGACTGATAACGTCTTGCACATTGATTTTTATCAATTATTCAAAGACAAGGAACTTACCATGGCCATTCCTGTGCGTTTAAACGGAAGTTCTCCCGGTGTAAGGAATGGTGGCCGATTGTTGTTCCGTAAGCGTAAACTTGACATTAAGGCGTTACCGGATAATCTCCCCGATTTCTTCGATGTGGATATTTCTGAATTGACTATCGGTGATAATATTACCGTGGAGTCCTTATTAAATGATGATTTTACTATTCTTCACCCGGATACTACAGTTGTAGTTCAGGTTAAGATGTCTAGAGTAGCCATCGAAGATGAGGTTGATGAGGAAGAAGAAGGTCTAGAAGGAGAAGAGGGCGTTGAAGGTGCAGAAGGTGTAGAAGGTGCAGAAGGTGGAGAAAAACCAGCTGCTGGTGCTGAAGGTGGTGGCGAAGCTCCTAAAACAGATGCACCTGCCGAAGGCGGAGGAAAATAATCCTTTAAATAATCCACAAAGCATTCTGATGGCATCATGCTATTGGGATGCTTTTGTATTTTTATCGCCAAAGCAATCGTATGTGTTGGCTGATCCCAAAAATCTTTCGAAAAAAAGGCAGCATTCTTGCTGAATCAGATCCCATGAAAAAGTTTTTAGTTGTTGGGTTAGGAAATATCGGAGAGAAGTATGCCGGGACGCGGCATAATATTGGCTTTCAGGTGCTTAATGCCCTGTCCGATCAAAAGGAAGTTGCCTTCAAACCCGAGAAACTTGGCGATGTTGCAGAAGTAAAGATCAAAGGAAAATCAGTTCTTTGCCTAAAACCGTCGACCTATATGAATCTCAGTGGCAAGGCTGTAAAATATTGGATGGAAAAAGAGAAAATCCCCTTGTCCAATGTGCTGATCATTACAGATGATATCAACTTGCCCTATGGGTCGATCCGACTCAAAGCAAAGGGAAGTGACGGAGGCCATAATGGGTTGCAGGACATCCAGGATAAAATACAAACAACTGCCTATCACAGATTTCGATTTGGTATAGGTGACGATTTTTCAAAAGGCGGGCAAACCGAATATGTGCTGGGGAAATGGTCAGAAGAAGAATCCGCTTTACTCAAAGAACGACTCAGGCGTTCGATTGCCCTGATCGAATCTTTTGTGCATGCCGGCGCCAAGAACACCATGAATACTTTTAATAATACCTGATCTATTGGGTTTTAAAAGAATAGATCCCGGAATCTGAGGTGTTGCCTTCCAGATCAGTGGTGATCACCCTCCAGTAATATACCGTATCTGAATCTACGGCTACATTTAATTCCGTAGTCACTGAAGCTAATGTCCCCGCTGATAATACAGGCGGATCCATCACATCCAGAAATACTTCATACCCGCTGATATCATTGTCTGCATCGGCAGCTGTCCAGTCTAATTGGATTTCTCCATTCCCGTCTCTGGAGACTGTAGCGCCTGAAGATGGTAAAATGATTTGTGCCGGGAATGGCGGATATGTGGTCTCACTTCCCGCATTATAAAACAACCAAGTCTGACTGGAAGCTTCTTCTTGTGCCTCATTGCTCATGGAGATAACTTTCCATGAGAAGGGTGTGCCCTTAGCGATAGTTACCCCAAGTGTCGTGCTACTTGTTCCGGCTGTCTGTATACTACTATTCAATAAATTTTTTATTTCTATTTGGTAGACATCTGTGTTTTTCGAGGCATTCCATCTAAACTCAACAAGACTCGCAGTAGGTGACACTTCAACACCTGTTGTACATTCCGAATTTTGGGCGGGAAACGAGAGTAAAGCCGGTTCTGGGATCTTCGGGTCGTCCTTCCCGCATCCGATCAGCAATAGTATTAATAATCCAAGAATATTTTTCATTGCTTAATAACTTTATAGGTGCCTCGCACCGTTTCGGATCGCAATTGAATAAAATAGATCCCCGCTGGAAGACCATCAAAACGTAACTGCATATTACTCACACCTACTCGCTGATTACTTCTTCGTACGAGTTTGCCATCATAATCAAATATGGCAACTTCCACCAATTGCTCATTATTTGGAAGGGTAACGGCAATTTCTTCTCTAAAAGGGTTTGGATATAACAACGGTGTTCCGGAGGTAAAGAATGTTTCCTCATGAATCCCCTGGCAGGCTTGTGAAGTTGAAACTTTCAACGTATTTAATCCCGATTTAAGATCAAATTGTATTTGCGAATTCTCAACAATTCTGATTTCTCCATTAAATACTACCTCATACACAACAGATCCTGTCAAATTAAGGGTAACAAATTGCCCATCAGGGGATATATTGGAGAATACACTAAGTGACTCAGGTTCTGAAATAACTAAGTTAAAACATTGCTCTTCATATTCATTAGTTCCGTCAGTAGCCGTTATGCACAAGCTGTAAGATCCAGCTCGTAAATTAGCCCACACAAAATCGGTCGTGAACATATCAGAAACATCGGTTCCCGGGCCTGTTAATGTCCCTGTATAAGTGAGATCCTGAATGGCCTCAATGCCAATAGAACCATCATTATTGGACTGACAAGATTCACTCTCAATACTAATATTGAAATTGTCAGAAGCGAACCGGAAAACCGGACAGCCATCTGTGTCTACTTCAGTCCCTATTGGCGTATTCGGACAAAGATCATCTGAATCAAAAACACCATCCCTGTCGCTATCAGGCAGTATCTCTCCTTCAAGACAAAGTTCAAGAGTAAAGTCATTTAGCGAGCCGCCATCTTCATCAAAAGTATCCTCAACAGTAAGGATCCAATCCCCAAAAGCAGATTCTCCAATAAAAGCTGCCAAACTTCCAATAGGTTGTATCGTTCCCCCGATCGCTGGGTTATTGTTGCAAACAAAAGCGGAAGCCTCATCGTCAAAGACCGCAGCAATATCACTGGCAGAACCACAAGAATTGGAAACTAATACCACCTCCGTCCCGGCTGGAGAGCGCAGGGTAACCACAAGGTCAGACAAAAAGCTATGATCCAGACCTAAAGTCACATTTACATCATTTACGATCAGATCGTTAATTATTGTTATAGTAGAAGTAATCGTTGGTGTTCCATTAACTGAAATAGCAATAGGAGTATCTGTCGCAGCAAATGAGGCGCAATTAATACTAACAGTGCTAAAACTAAACGGGGAGCTAAAGGTCCCTTCTCCACACAAGTTTTTAGGTTTTACCCGCCAAAAATAAGTTGTATTTCCAAGTAATTCATCTGTTTGGAATTCCGTAAAAGCCGTACTTTCTGAAAGAATAACGTTTGTAAAGGCAACATCAGTAGCTACTTCCAGATCATACGAAGAATAGGCGTCATCGCCTTGCCATTCCAGGCTCGGACCAACGCTTATTTCCGTTGCGCCGTCTGAAGGCGCCGTCAGCACTACATCGCTAAATGACCCATCCAGGATCTCTGCGTTTACTACTACTTGCTGAGAAGAAGTATTCCCTGTAGCTATCACTGTAATGGGATATATGCCCGGGCTCACCCCGGCTGTATTACTCAAGGTCATGGTTACTGCAGTATTATTAGCTATAGCTGTCGTAGGGTTAAAGGCAACGCCCAGTCCTGCAGGTTCCCCGGTACTAGAAAAGGTCACAGTTTCATTAATCCCGCCATATGTTTGATACTCAAATGGGATCACCAGATCCGATGGCACACATACTGTTTCCTCTAGCCTGTCAAACTGTAGTACAATATCCGATTCCGTTATCTGAAAACTCGTTGAATTAACGGCTAAAAATATATTATCACTGGCTTTGACCATAAATCGTCCAAAGGAAGTCGTCATCCCGGGAAGAAGTATTTCATGGCTTCCATCATTTAACACATCATCTGCTAGTTGAATGGGAAATGAGAGTCCCCCATCAAGGGAAAGAAAAATATCAACACTTTGCACATTGACAGGATTCTGATCTGTATTGGCCACATCCCAGCTGATCTCCTGAACACTCCCGGCTGCAAAAGATTCTGCTGAGTTTTGAGAAGTAACTACAAAAGGGCCGGCATCCTGAGTCACGCTAACCACAATTTCATCAGAATCTACCTGTCCACCACCAGTATCATTGTCACGTACGGTTAAAGAGAAATTCAGATCACGCTGGACAGTAGAAACGGTCTCCCATGCCGTATTAATTCCCGGATTGGTTTGGGTAAGATTCCCTACTGAAATTTCTAATAATTTTGGAAAGTACCGCATCGGGTCAGTGGTCGGTCGCAAGGATCTAAAATTGGCCCCGGCAACTTGAGTTGGCCCAAAGCCGGCACTTGTTACTATACCATTATCTGTCTGCTCCCAGCAATATGTGAGTATATCTCCTCCATCTGCATCCGAGGCATTAGCTGTAAGCACAAAAGCTGTTCCTATTGGTATAGTAAAATCTCCTGTCGAAACAATTACAGGCGGCGAATTAGTCAGGGCAGTCTCCATGGCACAAGAAGTGCCTTGCAAATACTCAACTATTTGTTCTAAACTCTTATAATGAAAGTAATCGTCACTATTCTGGGCAACGTTGTTGCCGGCCACAATACCGGCATATCCCATTAACGTAGTGCCACTTCCAGGTTCTACCTGCACTTGCGTCCCTTCACTATCGAAAGACCATGTGTGATTGGCCCCAAACTGATGCCCTATTTCATGTATGACAAAATCAAGATCAAAAGTGTCGCCTTGAGGAGATAAAGAAGATGAAAAAGCGCTTCCTTTTATATTGTCCTGGCATACAGATCCAATAGCTCCTGCATTCCCGTTATCCGTATCCTCATGGAATAAATGTCCGATATCATAATTGGCTTCACCAATTGTAGCCGTCAGTGTGTTTTGGACCTCAGCATTTAGATTAGTAGTATACGGATCTGTATTTGGATTTAGAAATACCACCAGATCATTGTTCGCTACAAGCTCCAGTGTAATAGCCAGGTCTGTTTCAAGTATTTCATTGACACGGGTTAGCGTTGCATTGATCGCTGCCAGGGCATCGGCTGCCGTACCGCCATGGAACTGCGTATATTCTCCCGAAGCGCTCACTGCCAGGCGATATTTTCTTAAAGTTTGATCGACAACGACCCGGGCTGCCGATGGAGCTTCTTCCATAAATTTAGCCTGGGTATTACAGACGAATTTGGAGGATGCCAGGCCTTCTTTGTTTCGATTATAGACAACGTAAAGGTTTTTATCCTTTTCAATTTTCTGTAGATAGGTATGTTCCCTGGACTTTGCGTCAACAACCATGCTTTGAACTCCTCGGTGAGATACGCTAAATCTAATGCGTGTAGTGGGATCATCTTGTTGTACTCCTTGATATGAACGGATATTCGGATATTTGGCTTGTAAGGCCGGAGCGAATACCGGTGTTTCCCATATCACAAAAGTTGCCATATTACCATCCCTGTCAGGAAATGAAATTTCTTGGCTGCTATTCCTAGCAAACGAAATCACAGAAAGATCAGAACGAAGTTTGTCTTCATTCAGGCTGTACACCTTAGATTCAGCTGTTTCCCCTTCGTTCAAGAAGGGAATTCCATCAAGCGGTTTTTGTGATACCCCTTCCCAGGCGCTTTGTTGCGCAAATCCACTCAAGCAGAAAATAAATATGGGAAATGATAAAACAAGCTGTAATTTTGCTCTCATTTGGGGCTTTTAGCGCATTAAATTTAAGCCTTTTTAAATATTCTTTCCGGTGGATATAGTCCAAAGTATAGCTAATTACGATAAAAGTCACTCTTCCATTCTAACAATTGGGACATTTGATGGTGTTCATATCGGACATAGGCGAATACTTGATCAATTGATAAATAACGGTAAAGAATATGGACTCCGATCGACAGTTCTTACATTTTTTCCGCATCCGCGAATGGTTCTGCAACAGGATTCGGGCTTAAAATTGCTGAATACTTTAGAAGAGAAGATAGCTATTTTGGAAGAAACTGGTCTTGATTGTCTGGTGATCCATCCGTTCAGCAAAGAATTCAGCAGACTTACGGCAGAGGAATTTGTCCGAGACCACCTGGTGGAGGAGTTGCAGGCAAAGAAGATCATTATTGGATATGACCACCGATTTGGCCGCAACAGGAATGCAGATATAAATGACCTTATTGCCTTTGGCGAAATGCTTGAATTTGAAGTAGTGGAAATTCCGGTACAGGAGATCAATGAAGTTTCGGTGAGTTCAACTAAGATCCGCACAGCCCTGGTTGAAGGTGATATTGAAACTGCAAATGCATACCTCGGCTATGACTATATGTTAAGTGGTTCCATACAAAAAGGCAAGGGACTAGGGAGGCAGTTAAATTTTCCCACAGCAAATCTCCATATTCACGAACACTATAAACTGATACCCAAAAATGGCGCCTATGTGGTATATGCACATATTGAAGGTGCCCTGATTTATGGGATGATGAATATTGGCTTTAACCCAACAGTTGAAGGAAAGAAAAGATCCATCGAAATTCACTTTTTTGAACTCGAAAAAGACTTGTATGAGCTTCCTATTCGCGTACATGTCTTACATCGATTACGCGACGAGGAAAAATTTGAATCCCTCGAAGCCTTACAACAACAATTAAACAAGGATAAGACCAAAGCCCTGGCCTACATCTCCGGATTATGAGCAACACCTGGCTATTCCGACCCATGGATAACAGCCCGCTGATCTTGTTCCGAATCATATTCGGAGTCCTGATCAGCCTGGAAAGTTTTGGTGCTATTGCCACAGCTTGGGTCCGGGAAAATCTAGTAGAACCTGTATTTACCTTCAATTTTATAGGCTTTGACTGGCTTCAATTTCTCGTCGGGCCTCAGATGTATCTCTATTTTGCTTTGATGGGCATTTTAGGTATCTGTATTAGCCTTGGATATAGATACCGATTTTGCATGCCGGCATTTACCCTCCTCTGGACCGGCGCCTATCTTCTTCAGAAAACAGCATACAACAACCATTATTATCTATTGATATTGCTGGCTATTATTATGTGCTTTATGCCGGCAAATTTCTCGCGTTCCCTGGATGTGAAACAAGGGCGATTAACTGAAAATCAATGGATGCCGGCCTATGTGAAATGGATCTTTGTACTTCAGCTTTTCCTGGTCTATTCCTATGCGGCAATTGCCAAGCTATATCCGGATTGGATAGACCTTACTTTTATACGTTTCCTGCTCAGTACCAAAGCGGAGTATCCACTAATAGGTGACATACTACAGAATCCCTCCCTTCAGACTGTCATTGCCTGGGGCGGACTCATATTTGACGGGCTGATCATTCCTGCCCTGCTTTGGAAACCAAGTCGAAAAATTGCTTTTCTCCTTGCCATCGCATTTCATCTGTTCAACTCCGTTGTATTTCAGATCGGCATTTTCCCATATCTCTCCCTTGCGCTTACTGTCTTCTTTTTTACACCTGAAACTATTAGGAAATTGTTCTTTAAACAAGGGCCGTTAGACGAGCGAAATAACCCTACATTTTCACGACCAAAAGCCATATGGATATGGAGCTGGGCTTTTTATTTCCTGATACAAACAGTATTGCCTTTAAGGCATCATATGATCCCCGGAGATGTATTATGGACCGAAGAAGGTCACCGAATGAGTTGGCGGATGATGCTGCGCGCGCGGTATGGCAGCATACAATTTGAAGTGGTGAACAAGGAAACCGGAGCCCGAACCGTCCCTGATCTCAGTCAAATGCTCACAAAAAGACAGCAAGTACGGATTGCGGGCTATCCGGATCTGATCTGGCAGTTTGCACAACGTCTTGCCAGGGAATACAAGTTGG
>Ga0265309_10000426_pt1 | contig 16770 bp, 17 predicted proteins | sample Helome_FD_192492 | JGI IMG/M metagenome (GOLD analysis project Ga0265309, IMG submission 192492) | Marine sediment microbial communities from subtidal zone of North Sea - Hel_20160524 (Illumina Assembly) | ecosystem: Environmental > Aquatic > Marine > Subtidal zone > Sediment ...
AACTAGTAGTCTCGGAATCCAGCAAAGGCACTGTTGCCATTCCTGAATCGCACCATTGCCAATGACTAGTTTTATATGTGCGGATACTCCCAGGATCTGTTTATGGTCACTCTCGGACTCCCAGGTAGATTTTCTCATCACCCGTTAGTGTGATCGCCTCGAAATTCTCTGTATCGGCGACCGAGTTCGACTCCGGATGCCGGCACCCATTCAAAACCCCTGATTCAGCGGCATTTTTATAGCCGGATGCAAGATGATACGAGAGAGGCTGAAGACTTTCTTAAATCGGATTAATATAAGACACCCTGACCTGATGACGTGCTGCTGCGATGAAAATTGTCACTTATAACATTCACTATGCCATCGGTAAGGACAATCGGTACGATCTGCAACGCCTGATTGACTCGGTTCAGGGCGCCGACATTGTTGCCCTGCAGGAGGTCGAGCGAAATTACGGGCCACCGGAAGCACCTTCTCAACCCGAAGATATCGCTGCATTGTTGCCCGACTACTACTGGGTTTTTGATGCGGCCTTCGATATCGATGGTAGCGAGAAGCGCGCGGATGGTGCGATTCTCAATCGACGTATTGAGCATGGGCAGATGTTGCTCAGTCGTTGGCCGATCTTGAGCAAGCGATATTATCCATTGCCGCGCCTGGCTATCGAGTCTGGATTCAACATGCAGATGGGTGTGCTTGAAGGGGTGATTGAGACACCAGCCGGGGCACTCCGCATCTACAATTTACATTTCGGTTCGGTTTCAACCGAGGAACGCCAGCAGCAGGCAAATTTCGTGATCAAGCTGGTGCAGAATTCGCCGTCCGAGGGCGGTGCCTGGACCGGCCCGGTCACGGCGGCGGCTGAAAGGGATTGGAGCGCCGGTGTAGCACAACCACCGATGCCACGGAGCGCGGTGGCCCTGGGCGATTTCAATATGCATCCCGAAAGTCCCGAGTATGCAATTATTGCCGCCGCAATTGCTGGAGATAGCGGACCATTGCTAACGGATATCTGGGCCCGGGAAAATCCAGGCAGTAATGTTATGACCTGGCATCCGAATCCGGGGCGTCCCGAAGACGAGCAAAGCACACGGCTCGATTATTGTTTCGTTACGGCAGATCTTATCGGTTGTGCCAGGGCATCCTGGGTTGACGAATCGGCACAAGGATCTGATCATCAGCCCTTATGGGTCGAATTTGAAACAGGCTAGAACATGACAACCAATAATGCTTCAAGTTTGATGGAAATCATCCGCCAGGGCGGATTGGTACTCATGGACGGTGCTCTTGGTACCGAGCTGGAACGTCGCGGCGTGCCGATTGAGGGTTCGGGCTGGAGCGCGTTTGCGGTTCGTGATTACGCCGATGTGATTCGAGATATCCACCAGGATTATATTCAAGCCGGCGCAAAACTGCATATCGTCAACAGCTTTGCGCTGGCACGCCACGTGTTGGAACCGGTTGGCCTCGGAGATCAGTTTGAGTACCTGAATCAACAAGCCGTGGTTTTATTTGATGATGCAGTCACACGCTCGGATGTTAATCGCAATTCGCTTTGGGCCGCAGGTTCGGTGTCGACGTTTGCCGCGAATTCCGATCGTTCACTGTTACCCAGGGGCGAAGCCCTGGTTGCCAACTGCCGGAACCAGGCCCTGATTCTGCGTGACGCGGGAATCGATTTGTTCGCGTTGGAGATGCTGTTTGATACGGAAGTTAGCCTGGCGATGTATGAAGCCGTTGCAGAACTCGACATGCCGGTGATACTGGGGTTTACCTGCGATCATAGCGACGCGAATGGATCGACGGTCGTTACCGCGCGTGGAATGGGCTATCCCGAGGTGCCTTTGGACCAGGTTCTGCGGACTGTGATTGACGCCGTCGATTCGAAAAATGTCATTTTTTCGATAATGCATTCCGAGGTAGACACAACCGATACGGCATTAGCCGTGTTAAAGGAATTTTGGGATGGACCTATCGCAATTTACCCGAATTCCGGCCAGTTTATCGATTTGCGCATGCAGTTCGATAGCGTTTGCAGCGCGGAGGAATTTCAGCGAGCGGCAACCCGGTGGCTTGGGGCGGGTGTGCAGATCGTGGGTGGCTGTTGTGGCATCGGGCCCACACATATCGAGGCCTTTAGTCGTAATCGGACCCAGACATGATTTTGAGAGTCATAAATTCTTTGATCGGTTCGGAGTTCAGATGTGCGATTTCAGAACTCGAAGCAAAATACTCAGTCGAATTGTTATGCAGCGATTGATCAACAACCTAACCTTTGTCCTGTTATGCAGTGGCATATTCCTGCCCGTGTCCGCCGCGGTCGTGCATAAATGGGTTGACGAGAAGGGCGTTACCCATTACTCGGATGCCGCCCCTGAAACGCCTGCAACAACGGTAACCAGGATAGAGCTGCGTGACCAAATGCCGGCAAAAAGAAGTGTTAACAACGACTACTATTCGATCAAAAGTCAATGGCAGCGGTTGCATAAAGAACGTCTTGAACGAGAAAAATTAAAGTTGGAAAAAGCCAGGCAGGAAGCCGCCCTGAGATCCGCAGAACCACAGGTTGTCTACATCAATGAGCCACGGGAGGAGCAAACTGCGGTTTTTTACCAGGGCTGGTTTCATCCGCGACATGGGCACGGTCGGATGCATAAAAAAAACAACTACCAGCGTGGCCATCGGAATAAATGGTATTACCGGGGTGGGGCACCGGCAGGGCTACATGCCGGGCGCTGGAAGGGGAGTTCTAGGGGATCGTATTGAGCGATTGCTCTTCTCATCGCAAGCACTCCAGGATCCACGTTGAAACCAGGGCTCAAATTCCGGCAACCGGGTTGTGCTGTCAATCTGACCCTCTCGATACTAAAGATCTCGATATTTTTGCGCCGTTAAGTTTAGCGTATAGTTCACGGATCAATTTTTCCTGCAGCTGCTGGTTTAAAGTTCATGGCTTATCAAAAACCCTTCGATAAATCGGAATACGCGGATCGCGTGACACGCACAAAGCAGCGCATGCGCGAGGCTGGTTTTGAACTGCTCCTGTGCCAGGATCCGGCTAACATGTGTTACCTCACCGGCTTTGACGGCTGGTCGTTTTACACCCCGCAATGTGTGCTGGTGCACATCGATGAAGAAATGCCAATCTGGTTTGGTCGCGCCCAGGATGCAAAATCGGCACATATTACGACCGATCTTCCCGCGGCGAGTATCATTTCGTTCTCGGAGCCGCTGGTGCACCATCCGACGCAACATCCGTTCGATGAGCTGTGCGAGTACATCAATAGTCGGGGCTGGGGTAAGGCTGCAATCGGTGTCGAACTCGACGCTCATTATTATACAGCGCGTGCCCACCGCCACCTGGTTGCGGGACTGCCGGATGCGAGTATTAGCGACAACCAGGAACTGGTTAACTGGGTACGCCTGGTTAAATCTGAAAATGAAATCAGCTACATGCGTGAAGCGGGAGAAATCTGTACCGGGGTCATGAGTCGCGCGATCGAGTTGCTTAAACCCGGTACTCCGCAAAATGAAATCATCGCCGCGGTTTACGAAAGCCAGGTGCTGGGTTTGCCCGGCAAGTTTGGTGATTACACCAGCCTGTGCCCGTTGATCCAGGTCGATGAGGGCACCAGTACGCCGCACCTGACCTGGAGCGACGAGCCGCTGCCTGCGGATTCACTGGTGGTCATGGAAATCGGGGCTGCGCGTCGCCACTACCATGCGCCATTAACCCGAACCGTGCATTTGGGCAAACCACCGGCCGAGGTATCCCGGTTGGCAGAGGTCATTGTCACTGGAGTCGACGCCGCGCTCGAAGTCTCACGGCCGGGCACCAGTTGCGAGGAAGTTGAACGCGTGTGGCAGGATGTGCTCAACCAGAATGGCTACCGCAAGGAGAGCCGGGTTGGATATTCGATCGGCTTGAATTTTCCGCCGGACTGGGGTGAGCGCACCGCCAGCCTCCGTCCTGGAGACAAAACCGCGCTCGAACAAGGCATGTGTTTCCACTTTCAGTCGGGTGTCTGGCTGGACGATTTCGGTGCCGCGGTATCAGAACCGTTTGTTGTCACCGACACAGGCGGTGAGCGGCTGTGCGACGTGCATCGGGGACTGGTGGTGATCGATTAACCTGGTTTGAAATTTTTCGCTGTGCACAACTATTTCACTTTATTGAATTCCCCGGCAGTTACGCCTTGATTGTGGGGCTGAGCATGGTTAGGATGCCGCGCAATTCTATCGATTTATAAATAAGGATTCTGGAATGACAGCTAAAATGCACAAATACCTGCTTGCTCTATCTTTTACCTTCCTCTTTGGTGGCTTAGTGACACCAGCCATTTCTGACGACGGCCAGCCATTGTTGAATAAAGATCTTTTTTCGATCGGGGCCGGTATTTCAAGTAACTCTATCGATGATGACGACCTTGATGAAGACGACGAAATCGGCTTTCAGTTCTTCGTCGCCTACGATTTGATCGAGGTTAACCTGATGGAGGGTGTGAATAGCTCGATCGAACTGGGCTTGATGGATTACGGCTACAAGCGCGACAGTACCGGTGTCTGGGGAACCTATACCGTGGATGGCATTATCAGCGGAGATTTAGGCTGGTTGGCGCGCGCGGGTTTCGATATCGGCGATGATAGCGGGCTGATGGTGGGTGCGGGGCTTGGTTACCTTGCCGACGAGAGGACGGAACTTCGATTTGAGTATGTCGCTCGTGACGAGGGCGATTCATTGCAGTTCAATTACCTTTATCATCTCTAACAAGCGCTTGCGGGCGGGATTAGAGAGCAAGCGACAGGGTTCTGATACCTTCGTCCAGGCTTGAATGAAGCGGCAGTCCGGTTTTTTGCAGTAGCTTTGTCATGCGCGTATTCTGCGCGAGCACTGTGGCATCGAGATGGCGTACCCCGAGTTCGCGCGCGCAGTCGACTAGTCGAAACAGCAGTATCCTGCCAATGCCCTGACCCTGCAGTTCATCGATGACGGTGATTGCCATCTCCGAATGATCCGGTTGATCCTGATTCTGTACAAAACGTCCGATACCGACAGGGAGTCGTTCTGAACCGTCCTGCAGTTCGGCGACCAATGCGACGTGATGCAGAAAATCCACCTCGGTAAAGTAGCTTAGCTCGGCCGGGGTCAGATCGCGTTTGACGCTGAAAAAGCGATCGCGCACCGATGCTTTGCTGAGCTTGAAAAATCCTTCGCGCAGTTTTTCCCGATCGTCCGGTCTGATCGCGCGCAGGTGCACAACCCTCCCATCGGGCAGGGTATCCGTTGCATGGTATGAAGCGCTAATTCTCGGCATTTGGTTATCCTATAAGGAATTATGTTGCAGTGCAACATCTTAAATTATCGAGCTGTTATCGCACCGAACAGGGACAACTACATTCTGCGAATCGTGCCGGGCCCGGCATAGGTTTTTGCACGCTTTCCTGATAACGTGGCGCGGCTATAAGCTTGACCGTTAATAATAATCAATGCTCGTTGACTATTGGCGTTTTGCCCGATCGAATTCGCGTTTTCTCGGATTCGGATTTTTCCTCGCGTTCATGTCGAGCGCGGGCCAGACCTATTTTATTGGGGTGTTCGGTGCCGGAATCCAGGCGGATTTCGACCTCGACGCCGGTAGCTGGGGTCGCACTTACATGATCGGCACCCTCGCGTCTGCGCTCGTCATCAACTGGACCGGCGCGCTGATCGATCGACTCGATTTGCGCCTGTTCACCGCGTTGGCACTGCTTGGTTTGTGTTGTGCCTGCCTGCTGATGGGTTCGGTGACTTCACCGTTAATGCTGGTGTTGGCGATATTCATGTTGCGGCAGTTCGGCCAGGGATTGAGTAGTCACGCCGGAATAACGTCGATGGCACGCTACCACAGTGCCGATCGTGGCAAGGCAATCGCGCTCGCCGCTATCGGTTTTGCCTTCGGTGAAGCCATTTTACCGGTGCTCGGTCTTTACGCCTCGCAGCTATGGGGTTGGCGTCACACCTTCTATATCGTCTCGGCGGTGGTGCTGGCGGCGACTGTACTGGCACTCTGGTTACTGAAAGGGCATAGCCAACGCCATGCCGAACACAAGGATGCGCTCGAAAAACGGGCGCAACAGGAAGATCGTCAAAGTGACTATACGCGCCGGCAGATGCTTGCCGAGCTGCGATTTTATTTCATGTTGCCGGCGATGATCGCACCGTCGATGATTGGCACGGCACTGTTCTTTTTTCCGGCCGAAATTGCCAATGCCAAGCACTGGAGCAGCCTGTGGCTGACTGGAAACTACTGGCTTTACTCACTGGTCTCGGTCGCGACCACGGTTTATTCAGGCATTCTGATCGACCGTTTCAGTGCACGGCGCGTGGTGCCGCTTTTCCTGTTGCCGCTGGCGCTGGCGTTGGTGGTGCTGAATATCTCCGATCACCCCTTCATCGTATGGCCTTACATGCTGTTGATGGGTATCAGTTCCGGGCTTTATTTCACCGGCCTGAGCGCGCTCTGGGCGGAGCTTTATGGCGCCAGGCATCTCGGTGCGATCAAATCCATGACCAACGCGATCATGGTATTTTCATCGGCACTCGGACCGGCACTGGTGGGTACGCTGCTCGAGTGGCAAATGTCATTTACGGCAATCTCGATGATGATGGCCGCATTCTGCGTGGGTGCGACCGCGCTGCTGGTTTATACCCTGCGGATGTCGAGCAGATGACGCCTGCCGTTCGGCACAGCCACGATAACAGCGTCGCGCCTCATAGCGAGCGCAGCGTGGACTTTAGAGCCTGGTCGAGCTTGCTGACAATTTCATCAATATGTTTGTTTTTGATAATGAAGGGTGGCGCCAGCAACACGTGATCACCCTGTTGCCCGTCGATGGTGCCGCCCATCGGGTAGCAGATGAGGCCGGCTTCAAATGCCGCCTGCTTGAACTTTTTATGAAAGCCGAGCTGGGGCGGAAAAGGCGACTTGCTGTCGCGTTCGCGGACGAACTCCAGCCCCAGGAACAGCCCCCGTCCACGGATGTCGCCGATATTCGGATGCTCCCCGAACTTGTCCATCAGTGCCTTGCGCAGGCTTACACCCTGGGCCAGCACCCGGTCGAGCAAACGCCTTTCCATCACTTTTTTGACGACCGCATGTGCAGCTGCACAGGCGACCGGATGCCCGAGGTAAGTATGTCCGTGTTGAAAGAAGCCCGAGCCCTGCGCGATTGCATTGTAAATGGTATCGGTACAAAGCATGGCCCCGATCGGCTGGTAACCCGCGCCCAGTCCTTTAGCGATGGTCATGATATCCGGTGCGATACCATCCTGGTCGCAGGCGTAGAGACTGCCGGTTCGACCCATGCCACACATGACTTCATCGAGAATCAATAACACTCCGTACTGATCGCAGATTTCGCGAATGCGCTTGTAGTAGCCCGCCACCGCGGGTACCGCACCGAGCGTCGCGCCGACCACCGGTTCGGCGATAAACGCCATGACCTGTTCTGCACCGAGGCGCAGGATTTCGGTTTCGAGTTCGTTGGCGACTCGCTGTCCGTATTCAAATTCGGTCTCTTCTTTTTGCTGGTCACGATAGCTGTAGCAGGGCGCGATGTGCGTGGTTTCAATCATCAACGGCGCAAACGGCTCGCGGCGCCACAGGTTTCCGCCGGCGGCGAGTGCACCGAGGGTGTTGCCGTGATAGGACTGCCTGCGCGCAATGACCCGATGACGGTCGGGCTGCCCGATCTCGATGAAATACTGGCGTGCGAGCTTGATTGCCGCTTCGACTGCTTCGGAACCCCCTGAAACCAGGTAAACCCGGTCGAGCGACCCGGGCGCTTCCTTGATCAGTAACTCGGCAAGTGCCTCGGCTGGTATGCTGCTGAAGAATCCGGTATGTGCGAATTCGAGGCGCTTGACCTGTTTCTTGATTGCCTTGATAACCTGGGCGTCGCTGTGACCGAGGCAGGAGACCGCGGCACCGCCCGAAGCATCGAGGTAACGCTTTCCGGTGCGGTCAATAATATAGACACCGTCGCCCTCAACCGCGAGCGGCAGGCCCATTTTGCAGTTGCGGGGGAAAATGTTGCTCATCTGTCTGGTGGTTTGGCCACGCTCTTATAATGCCGCCAGGTTCGAAACTGGCTCAGGCTAATGCACCTGGCATTCTGACGGCCAGCGGCATTAACGTCAATTGTGTTGTGACATTGTTGACAAAGGTAAGAGACAAGCCGCGAGCGCGGTTATCAATACTAGAGAATCTGGCTCAGGAATTCCCGGGTCCGCGGATCCGTGGCCTCGGTAAAAAACGTGGCGGGCGGACCATGCTCAACAATGATGCCGCGATCGGTAAAGTAAATGTGATCGGCGACTTCTCGCGCGAAGCCCATTTCGTGGGTCACCAGGATACAGGTCATGCCATCCTGGGCCAGGTCCTTGATCGCGAGCAGCACCTCGTTCACGGTTTCAGGGTCCAGCGCGGCGGTGACTTCGTCGAACAGCATGACGTCAGGGTTCATCGCCAGCGAGCGCGCAATCGCAACACGTTGTTGCTGGCCGCCCGAGAGTTCGCCGGGATAGGAATTCTCCTTGCCCACCAGGTTGACGCGCTTAATCAACGCGTGCGCACGTTCCTCGACTTCCTCGGCAGATTGTTTCAATACCTTGATCGGTGCCATCATCACATTTTCGAGCGCGGTTTTGTGCGGGAACAGGTTGTACTGCTGGAATACCATGCCGACATTTTTGCGCAACTCGAGTTTGTCGAGGTCGGGATCATTGACTTCAATACCTTCAACCTTGATCGATCCACTGTCGATCGTATTAAGCGCGTTGACACAACGGATCAGGGTCGACTTGCCTGAACCGGATGGACCAATAATACAAATTACCTCGCCTTGCCTGACATCGAGTGAAACACCTTTCAATACTTCGAGATCGCCGAACGATTTATGCACGTCCTTGATCGACACCAGCGGTTGATCAGGTGTCCAGTCACTGTTGGTCATTTCAAATACTCCGGGAATAATTTATTGCCTGACGACAAAACGTTTCTCCAGCCTGATGGTGAGGCGCGCGATGGGGTAGCAGTAGGCAAAAAATATGATCAATGCAAAGCCGAAAAACGGTACCAGTAACTCGGGATGATTGTCCTCTGCCTCCATCGCCTGGCGTGACAGGGTGATTATTTCTTCGACCCCGAGTAGCGAAATCAGAGGCGTGGCCATGGTCAGGATGGCATACCAGTTCATCCAGGGTGGAATCATGCGTTTGAAACACTGCGGCAGGATGACCATCCACAGCGTTTGCTGTCGCGAATAAGCGAGTGACTCGGCTGCTTCCCACTGTCCGGTCGGTACCGACACGATTGCACCCCGCACGATCTCGGAGATGTTTGCCATGATCGGCAGCGCCAGACCAAACACGGCCTTGAGCCAGTCGGGAATCGGGTATACCTCGCCCCCGATTTCGATTTCGAACGGCAGTGCCAGCATCACGATGAACAGCAACACCAGCCAGGGTGAGTTGCGGAACAATTGGGTGATGAACCAGCTCAACCGCGCCAGCGGCCGTAACGGTGAAACCTGCCCAAGCCCCAGCAGAACGCCGGCAATGGTGCCGATGAACATGGTGAGAAAGCTGACGATCAGGTTTAGCAGGAATCCCTTGGTGACGATGAAGGGCAACCAGCGCCATAGTGCGTCGAGCGCCTGCGCAAAACTGTAGTTGCTTTGCGCCATCGCAAACCCGGGCCAAAGCAGAAATAGCAGTGCAATGATAAGCAGGCTGCGAGGCGAAAATTCAGCCAGCCAATGGCTGAATTGTAAATCCTGAACCTGGCCGGACGGGTTATATTTAAATGGTTTCAACACCGCGAGGTTGGTTGCATTGAACCGATCCCTGGCAGCGCCCGATTTGCTGACCGGCGTCATGTGCCGTATCCCGGAATGCGCATACCGCGCTCCCAGCGACTCATGCCGAGGACGAGAATGCCGACCAGCAGGAAGTAGGCAAAAAACAGGAACAGCATGCAGGCGTTCTGCGCGGTCGAGTAATCGTTGTAAATGCTGATCATTTGATAAAGCAGTTCGGGAACCGCGATTGCCAGCGCCTGGGTCGTGGTTTTTACCAGGTTGACCAGGTTGTTGTTGAGTGCAGGCAGGCTGACTCGAAACGCCAGCGGCAGCACGATATAGATATAAATCTGTAACCGGTTCATGCCGAGAGCCTCGGCCGCTTCCTGGGTCGATTCCGGAACCGCCTCGATTCCGGCTCTGAAAATCTCCACGTTGAAAGCACCGGCGAAAAATGACAGCGATATGATCGCCCAGCCGACATTGGAAATAATCGGCACCTCGACCCAGCCGTCGGGGGCATAGGTCGGGGTAAACTGGCCCAGCGCAAAATAGAAAAACATCAGCTGAACCAGCGGCGGGGTATTGCGGAAAAACTGGATATAGCCCTGCATCACAAGCCGCAGAGTCTTTGAGTGCGCGCCCTGAACCCAGGCGCCGACCACACCGATAATGACGCTGAAGATGACGCAGACCACCGAGAGTTGAATGGTCATCCACAGGCCATCGGCTACGCGCCAGGCCTGAACCGGATCATAAAAATAAATGAAATTCCATTTCGGATACGTCTGCGCGAGATCGTAAAAATATTGCTGGAAAGCGTTCATTTTAAAAAATCGAAACCATCAGCCGGGGCAGGCCCCGGCTGATGTCTGATCGACTAGACTGATCCTGTTACTGAATCCAGTCAGAAAAACGCTTGTTTTGATCCTTCAGGTACTGCGTTGCCTGGATTCCCCATTTCTTTTCAAGCTCGATAAGCTTGCCTGACTGGTGCAGGTTGTAGGTTAATCCGGACATGAAGTTACCGAAAATACAATCCTTTTCGGCCAGCGGTACTGCGAGTCCCCATGGGTTGTCGTCCTCGCTATTTAACGGCATTTCATAGCTGTCGTAGTTACCGGAAGACAGGTCCGACATGATCGATGAATCGTCGTAGACCCAGGCAATACACTTCTTGTCACGCAGTGCCTGCTTGGCTTCGGCATTACCGGTAAAGGCGATGATTTTTGCATCATAGCGATCGGAGACGACTTTATTATAGAAAGCTCCCTGCTTGCCACAGACCGGCTTACCGCGAAGATCTTCCCATTTTTTAATACCCACTGCCTTGGGTGACATCACGTTGGTGCCCGAGGTGTAGTAGTTGGGTTGGGTGATACCGACAAGTTTACGCCGATCGACACGGTCCGACATGGTTGCGATCATCAGGTCAATCTTGCCGTTTTCAAGGAATTGCATGCGGTTAGAAGACTGTACCGCTACCAGTTCGATATCAACGCCCATCGCGTCAGCGGCCATTTTAGCCATATCGGCTTCCATACCGACGATGGCACCGCCAGAATCACGATAGCCCCAGGGTTTGTAGTCGGCCTTGACGCCAACCACCATCTTGCCGCGTTTCATGACCTTGTTCCAGGTGTCGTTGGTACAGGCCATATCAGCCGCAAGGCTTACGCTGCTGGCGACAATGAGGGCTGCCGAGGCGGCGCTGACCAGTAAAGTTTTGATTGGTTGTTTCATCGATTCCTCCAGGAATTTTATGTGTTATTTATATTGTTCCCGTTATTTGGAGCACGGGATTGTCGTACGGGCCATATTTAACAGCAGATATGGTGATCGTGCAAACCTCTTAACCTGGCAACGGGTTCTGATTGTTACCTGGTCTTAGCTGAAGGCTGTAAATTTTCCCGCTTCCCAGTCGTAGCCGCTAAGTTCCGGGCCGGCAATATCAACATACCAGCCATGCAACTGCAGTGCGCCAGACTCGACGCGCTCGCGTACCCATGGAAACGTGGTCAGGTTTTCAAGCGATACCAGTACCGCGTTCTGCTCGCAGGCCCGGGTGCAGGCTTCCTCACCGGCCGTTGACATGGTGGCGAGTACCCGTCGGTGAGCCGCGGCCAGCATCGATACCCAGGAAGGAACAAATTTGAAAGAACTGTCATAGGGTTCGGGGTCCATCATCAACTTGATGCCACCGCAATGAGCGTGGCCCAGCACCACCAGGTGTTTGACATCGAGTCCCAGGATCGCGAATTCCAGTGCAGCACTGGTGCCGTGGTAGGTGCCTTCCAGCTCCATCGGTGGCACCAGGTTAGCAACATTACGGATCACGAACAGATCCCCCGGGTCCGCCTGGAACAGGATGGCCGGGTCGACGCGTGAATCGGAACAGGCGATTACGGCCACTTCCGGGCGCTGTCCCTTGGCAACCAGGTTTTCGATTAAGGGACGGCTCAGTTCGTAGGATCCGTCACGATACTCCTGGTAACCCTTTAATAATTTATCTACAGCTGACATTTGTTATTGAACCCTGGTATTAGTGATCCTGATTAAAAAGGTAGCGGCAGTTTGCTGGTTCTGCCGCCGTCGATGACGATGACCTGGCCGGTGACAAACGTGGAATCGTCACTCGCGAGGTAAACGGCGAGCTTGCCGACATCCTCCGGTTCGCCAATGCGCCCGGTCGGATGCATTTTATACAAATCCTCCCAGGCGCTTTCCGGGTCCTGCTGCGCGTTTATGTAATCGTCGCTCAAGTCGGTGCGTATCCAGCCGGGCGCAATCGCGTTGACGCGGATATTATCTTCGCCGAGGTCGATCGCCATGGCCCGGGTCAGCGCGTGTATACCCCCCTTGGAAGCGCAGTAGGCAGCGTGCTGGGGATTGGCTGCAAGACCTTCGATCGAACCGATGTTGATAATGCCGCCGCCCTTGTCGGCGCGCAACAGCGGCAATAAATGCTTGCTTAAAAACACGGGTGCGGTCAGGTTCACCGCGATCATCCGGTTCCATTCTTCGAGCTGCAAATCATCGAGCGGCTTTTCGAACATGAACCCTGCATTATTGACCAAAACGTCGACCTTTCCGAAATTCTGGTCTGCGGCGCTGGCAACTGCCGCATAACTGTCGGGATTCGAAAGATCTGTTTCGACCCAGTGCACCCAGTCCTGGCTTGCCAGGTCCGATGGCAATGGGGAGCGTTGTGCCACCAGCAGCGCCGCCCCGGCGGCAAGCATCGCCTGGCTGATGCCGAGGCCTATACCCTGGCCACCGCCGGTAATGACGATGACCTTGCCTTCGAGGTTGGTCATCGCTTAACCGTAGACCGGTTTGGCACCGGTTACTTCGACAGTTGCACCACAGACATAGCGTGCGTCGCTCGATGCGAGAAACGCAATTACGTCGGCAATCTCCTCGGGTTCCGCGATATGCCCGAGTGGCACGGTATTGCCCAGTTCCTCGACCGCATTAACCGGATCTATCCCTCGACGAATAAAACCGCTACGCAGCATCGGCGTATTGACCTCGTTGGGGCAGACCGCGTTGACGCGGATGCCGTCGGCGGCATGATCTCGCCCGAGGTTTTTGGTTAGTGCTGCCACCGCCGCCTTGCTGGTGCAGTAAGCGACGTGATCGGGGCCCGGGTAAATACCCCAGGTCGACGAGGTGTTTACGATCGCGCCGCCACCGGCCTGCTGCATATGCGGAATTGCGGCCCGGCAGAGGAAGAAAACCGCGGTCAGGTTGACGTCGAGCGAACTGAACCACATGTCGTCGTTGGTTTCGAGGATGTTACCGCGCGGGATGATGCCCGCATTGTTGATTAGAATATCGATACCACCCAGGTTTTCCACCGCGTGGCTTATCAGCGACTCGCAATAGGTCTTCTGGCGCAAATCGCCCGCCAGGAAAATTGTCTCCAGGCCCTTTCGGCGCAATGCATTGCCGAGGTCGCTGCAATCTTCTTCGCTGCGGTCGGAGAACAGCACCTGCCCACCTTCGCCGGCAAATAGCTCCACCAGCGCCTGGCCGATACCCCCGGTGCCGCCGGTTATGACGACCCTCTTACCTTCAAATCGCGTTGTCATAAGAACCTTCTCGGGCTGAACGGCGTTATATTGTGACTGGGTTCTTCGCCGTTTGCCAGTTCAGCAATCAGCTTCCCGGTAATACCGGATAAGGTTAATCCGAGATGATGATGCCCAAAGGCGTAGAGGATGTACTCCGACGTCGTGCTGTAACCGATGACCGGCAATGCATCGGGGCAGGTGGGACGAAACCCGAGCCATTCCTGGTCGGGTTGTTCCGGTAGCTCTAGCATTTCGTGTGCCTTGCGATTCAGGTAGTTGATAATCCGGGGATTTTTTTCCTTGTGGATACCCGCAATTTCGACGGTGCCGGCGAAGCGCATGCCCTGGTTCGTTGGCGTTGCGTAGAAACCGGCGTGATGCCAGCTCACCGGGCGTTTCAGCAAGTGCTGCATATTGTTGAACTGCACGTGGTAGCCGCGCTCGGTATCGAGTTTCAGCAACTGCGTCGGAATACCAGCGATAGATTTCGAGAATGCGCCGGCGGCAATGACAACGCGTTCCGCGTCGACGGTTTCGCCATTATCCAGCCTGATCTGTACCGCGCCCGCGCCATGGTTAATTTCGAGCGCGCGATGACGCAGCAGCTCTCCCTGGTTGCGCTTGAAACACTCCACGTAGCGCTGGCAGAGCATCAACGGATTCAACACGTGGCTGATGCTGTCGAACAGCAACCCACGCTTAAACGGAAATTTCAGGTTAGGTTCGAGGTCGCGGATGTCACCCCGGTCGAGTTCGACGAAGGTCGAACCCTGTTCACGCCGCGCCTGGTTCGCTGGCCTGGCAGCGTCAAATTCCTGTTGGTCCACATAAACATGCATGAAACCGCTTTGCGATAGCAGATCACGCGCATCGGCCATGTCGAGCAGCGGGTCGAGGCCGTCATAGACCTTGCCCAGTAACTTGCCGAGCAAACGGATAATTCGGGCCACCTTTTGCTCGCGGCAATTCAACAGGAACTCGATCATCCACGCGGGATGCGATAACACGTAAGCCGGGTCGAGGCTAAGGGGACTTTCGCTGGAGAAGAGCAGTGCAGGCAAACGCCGGAAAAGATCGGGGCTGTTGACCGGCACACAACCGTATTCGGCAATGGTGCAGGCGCTTCCAGACGAGGTGCCCGAGCCCGGGTCCTCGGGGTCAATCAATGTTACCGCAAAGCCTTTCTTTTGCAGCCACAAAGCGCAGCTGCAACCGACAATCCCGGCGCCGATCACGGCGATGCGAGTCTGGTTAGTCAAACGGGTGCTCGATTCGTTATTTAACTCGGCCCGCTAGTGTATTGAAACTCGGATTGAACCGAAACCGCTATTTTATACGCCTCCCCAACCGGGGTTTCTTTTACAAGTCGAGCGCTTTGCGCAGCATGTCTCCCAGCTTGTCACGATTTGCGGGATCCACCAGGTTAAGGGCGGGTAACCCGGACAGTTTTTCTACCAGGGCGATGGCGGCCTCGGTATTGGCGGCACCGCCAGCTACCAGGTCCGGGGTACGCTGGAACGCCTGCTGCACGCCAACCACGGCATACGGATCCTGGGCGCAAAGCAGTTTGAACTTGACACTATCCCTTATCATTTCCTTAGCCACGGAACCGTTATAGGGTTCCAGTGGCGAGGCGCCGGCCTCGGCTACCAGTAGATCGGGTTTTTCGCGAGAAATGAGAGATAACAGGTACGGCAGAGCCTCGCGGTAGAGGTCTTCATCAACCGCCGAGGACGGCAGGCCGGCATCGACAAAATCAAACACCGCACTCGCACCGGCGTCCTTAAAGCTCAGCATATCTCGATAACGTGCGGCCCCGGTCAGCTTGGCGCCAACCACGTTGAGCCCCATTTGCGAAAGCGTATGCACGATAATCCGCCCGGACATGGTTTTACCAGCCGACATCGATGTGCCGACGATCAATATTACCGGTGTGTTGAAATCGGTTATCTCGATTTCCGGCAGGCTGCCGCGCATGGTCACTTTTTCGTCATTGCGCATCACGTGTCCCTGGTACTTTAATGGCATCGGTGACGATATAAATGGAGACAGCGATGTGTTCTTGCCGAACAATCCAGCCGCAGTCAGTGCATTCAACTCGCCCGAATCATCGATCGAGCGCCAGTCGCCGACGGCTTCCAGCGTCGCGACTCGCGTACCGAAGGCGCCAACCACGAGGTCCCCCTCCATGACTTCTATCATGCGTCCGGCAGGCAACTCCAGTGCGCACAGGTGGCCTCGAGTATCCTGCACCTGGGCGACCACGTAGTCACCGGTATCCCAGTGCTCGCGCGCCAGCGGCGTAGAAGTGAAATTAGTCGGGGTAAGGTCGGAAATCCGGGTTACGGATGCAAGAAATGGATGAATCATCGGTTAACTCCCATCTGCGGTTCAGTTTTTAAGCGGCGGTGCCAACAGCAGCAGCGTGAGTAATGCGCAACGCAGCGGCAGTAAGTCCACGTAAATAAATTCATGGTGGGCATGGGCGCCATCGCCGACCGCCCCCATACCATCGATCGTGGCGGTAAACAGGCTCGTGGTATTGCCATCGGAACCGCCGCCTGCGGTACCCTGCTCGAGCGCAAGGTCGAGATCCTCGCCCAGTTCCTGCGCGATTCTCCACAGGCGCTGGTTTTGATCGGTGTGCTCCATCGGCGGGCGGCCGATATGGCCTTCGATCGCTAGCGAAACCCCGGGAGTGACGGCCTCGATTCCGTGGATTGTGGCCTCGACTTGCTCTGCGATGGCCTGGGTCTCAACCCGCACGTCGACCACGGCGCGACTTTCCGGTGCCACCATGTTGGGTCGGAGCCCGCCATCGATAACACCGACATTGACCGAGGTCCCATGTTCG
>Ga0265309_10000428_pt1 | contig 16737 bp, 18 predicted proteins | sample Helome_FD_192492 | JGI IMG/M metagenome (GOLD analysis project Ga0265309, IMG submission 192492) | Marine sediment microbial communities from subtidal zone of North Sea - Hel_20160524 (Illumina Assembly) | ecosystem: Environmental > Aquatic > Marine > Subtidal zone > Sediment ...
GGGCTATCACGACGAATGTATCCGCTGCAGCAAGTGTACCGAAGTGTGTCCGGCGCAACTGCTGCCACAACAACTCTACTGGCATGCGCGCGCGCAGGCCTGGGAACGTACCCAGGAGTTTCATCTGTTCGACTGCATCGAATGCGGTTGCTGTTCGGCCGTTTGTCCCAGTCAAATCCCGCTGGTGCAATATTACCGCGCCGCCAAGAGCGAAATTCGCGCCGCGCAAAAGGCGCTGTTCAAATCAGATCGCGCTCGCATAAGATTCGAGTTTCGTGAAAAACGCCTGTTGCTGAAAAAGCAAAAGGATGAAGAACGTCGACGCCTGAAACGAGAGGCACTGCAGAAGAAACGTGCCAAACCCGGCGCTGGAGAACCCGCGCCTGATCCGGTGCAAGCGGCACTGGAGCGAGTCAAGGCACGCAAGAAATCGACACAGGAAGAATCGCAATGACCAGCGTCATCGTTTCTTCACCCTATGTGGCGCCGGGTAATACGCTCAAGCGCCTGATGATCCAGGTCATCATCGCCCTTCTGCCCGGCACGCTGGCCTATGCCTGGCACTTCGGTCCCGGGGTGATCATCAATATTGCCCTCGCGGTGCTGTTTGCACTGGCGTTCGAGGCCGGCATCCTTAAATTACGCGCCAAACCGGTGATGCCACACTTAACCGATTTCAGTGCGGTGGTGGCGGCATGGCTGTTCGCGCTGTGCCTGCCGATGCATTCTCCCTGGTGGCTGGTGCTGGTCGGGATCGGTTTCACCATGGTTGCCGGCAAACATTTATATGGCGGACTCGGATTCAATCCTTTTAATCCGGCCATGGTGGGGTACGTGGTACTGCTGATTTCTTTCCCACGCGAAATGACTACCTGGTATTTACCCGCCTCGGTCAGCGGTGAAACCCTCAGCCTGACCGACTCGCTGCGTTACACTTTTGGTAATGTCGATATCGGCCAGTGGGACGCCCTCAGTTCGGCAACGCCCCTGGACCAGGTCAAGACCGCAATTGGACAAAATATCAGCATCAGTGAAATTCGATCATCGCCTGTTTTTGGCGAGTTCGGCGGCAAGGGCTGGGAGTGGATCGCTTTCTGGTGGTTCATCGGTGGTCTGTGGTTATTGCTGACGCGCACCATCCGCTGGCATATACCCGTCGCCCTGCTCGGGGGGGCAATCGGCATGGCCTTGCTGTTTTACCTGCTTAACCCGGAAATATACACTTCACCGCTGTTTCATTTGCTCTCCGGTGCGGTCGTGATCGGCGCTTTCTTCATCGCTACCGATCCGGTTACCGCGGCAACTACCGATATGGGCCGGCTCATTTACGGTTTACTCATCGGCCTGCTGATTTATGTCATCAGGGTCTGGGGCGGTTACCCGGACGGTGTCGCCTTTGCAGTGTTGCTGGCAAATATGTGCGTTCCGCTAATCGACTATTACACACAACCTCGAGTGTACGGCGAGAAATGATCGCCATAAACCGACGCCAGATTCTGCTTTCGGGAGTATTTCTGTCGCTGTTCGCGGTGGTCGGCACAACCCTGGTCGCGCTCACCGAATATACTACCAGTGAAGCCATAGTCGAGAACGAACGCCAGCTACTGTTGCGAAATCTCTATGCGTTGTTGCCCAGGGACAAGCTCGATAACGATATCGCGGCCGATATCCTGGAACTGCCTGCATCGACGCTGCTAGGTACCGATGATGCTTCCACCGTGTATCGGGCCCGGCTGGGCGGTGAACCGGTGGCGGCAATCTTCAACAGCGTCGCGCCAGACGGTTACAACGGCAAGATACATCTGCTGGTTGGCGTTTATATCGACGGCAGGTTAGCCGGCGTACGTGTGGTCAAGCACGCCGAAACCCCGGGACTTGGTGATGCGGTCGAGATCAGGAAATCACCGTGGATCAATGATTTCGCGGGCAAATCACTGGACAATCCGACACCGGAGCGCTGGCGGGTAAAACGTGATGGTGGAGACTTCGACCAGTTTACCGGCGCCACCATCACGCCACGCGCGGTGGTCGCTGCAGTGCGCAACACGCTGCTGTACTATCAACAAAACGCTGATATGATTTTCAATTAAATGGTACGGCATGACGACTAAACGCGAAATTTCCCGTAACGGCCTGTGGAGCAACAATGTTGCCCTGGTGCAACTACTCGGGCTGTGTCCGCTGCTCGCAGTCACCAGCACCGTGGTAAACGGGATTGGCCTCGGCATCGCCACGCTGATTACGCTGGTGTTGTCAAACACGATTGTTTCGCTGATCCGTGGCTTTGTGCGCAACGAGGTAAGGCTGCCGGTATTCGTATTGATCATCGCCTCGGTAGTCACCATAATCGAATTATCGATGCAGGCGTTGTTCTACGATCTTTACCTGGTACTCGGCATTTTCATTCCACTGATTGTCACCAATTGCGCCATCATCGGTCGCGCGGAGGGATTTGCATCGCGCAACCCGGTAGGTCCCGCCGCGTTAGACGGGTTAATGATGGGCCTAGGTTTCCTGATCGTGCTGGCCCTGCTTGGAGGTTTGCGCGAAATCATCGGTTTTGGCACCCTGTTCGCCAACGCCGAGCTGATGTTCGGCGAGGGCGCACAATCCCTGAAGCTCGAAATCAACCCGGATTACCCGGGGTTCCTGCTGGCAGTGTTACCGCCGGGTGCATTCTTCGGCCTGGCGATCCTGATCGTCGCCAAGAACTGGCTGGATTTACGTCCACAGGAAAAACCGGATATCATTTCGCCAGTGCCTGAAAGGGTATGAATTCGCAAAAGCGATACGAGATTTTTTCGCGTTTACGCGAACACATCAAGCAACCTCGTTCAGAGCTTGAATACCGCTCGAACTTCGAGCTGCTGATTTCGGTGTTGCTGTCGGCACAGGCTACTGATGTCAGCGTCAACAAGGCCACCACGAAGCTGTACCCGGTGGCGAATACCCCGCAAAAAATGCTGGCACTCGGTGAAGCCGGCGTGAAGCAGTACATCAAAACTATCGGGCTTTTCAATTCGAAGGCGAAGAATATTATCGCCACCTGCAAAATCCTGATTGAACAGCATGATAGCGTGGTACCCGACGATCGCGAGTCACTGGAATCGTTACCCGGCGTAGGGCGCAAGACTGCAAACGTGATTCTTAACGTCGCTTTCGGTCAACCCACGATAGCTGTAGACACGCATATTTTCCGCGTCTCCAATCGTACCGGTATCGCACCTGGAAAAGATGTTCTCGCGGTGGAAAAGAAACTACTCAAATTTGTCGCTGACGAGTTCAAGCTCGATGCCCACCATTGGTTGATCCTGCACGGACGCTACACCTGCATTGCGCGCAAACCACGTTGTGGCAGCTGTATCATCGAGGACCTGTGTGAATTCAGGCACAAGAATATTGAGTAGAGATCGATAAATGTTTCAGTCACGCGATGAAGTGCGCCAGGTTTATCTCGGCGTCTGGCATAAGATCCAGCAAAACCTGGTGCTCGAACCGATGGAAGCATTGATCGCCGATGTCATCGAAATCCACCCCGAGTACCATGCGTTGCTTGCCGGCGGCGATGACATCAAACAACAGGAATTTACCCCGGGGCAGGGTCAGACCAATCCCTTTCTGCATATGGGCATGCATATCACGTTGCGCGAACAGGCTGGCACGGACAGGCCTCCGGGGATCAAGCTAGTACACCAGAAACTGGTCAGCAAGCAGGGTACGCATGAAGCGGAACATGCAATGATGGAATGTCTCGGCCAGACACTGTGGACCGCCCAGCGCAACAACCAGCCTCCGGACGAAGCCGCTTATCTCGACTGCCTGAAAAAGTTGTAAGAGCAGGATTTACCTGACGTTGATTCAGCTATAAGCTAGCGGCCTGACAAGCTGCTTTGACGCCATGGCTGACCCATTCAAACTACTCGTATTACCCGGTGACGGTATTGGCCCCGAAGTGGTGTCCGCGGCGCTAAGAGTATTCGAAAAGCTTTGCCGGCTCGAGCAGATCGAAACAGAAATAAGGCACGACCTGCTGCACGGCGCGGCCTGGGAAAAATACGGTAGTTTTTGTCGCGATGAAACCGTTGCCAGTGCGCTACAATCACATGCGCTGCTAATCGGCGCAGTGGGTGGCGAAAAATGGGATAACCTGCCACCCGATAGCGCCACCCCGGCAGAGCGCGACGGCTTGATGCGTATGCGCGAAGAATTGCAGACCTATGCCTGCCTGCGTCCATCGCGTGCCTACGAGTCACTGCTGGCTCGCACTCCCTTCAAACCCGAAGTCGTCGCCGGTGCAGATATCCTCGTGTTACGCGAACTCTGCGGCGGACTCCCCTACGGTACCCCACGCGGTATCGACCAACTCGACGATGGCAGCTTTCAGGCTTACGACGCGAACTTTTACAGCAGCGAAGAAATCCGTCGCTGCGCGGTGGTGGGATTTGAGATTGCGGGGCGCCGGCGCGGCAAGCTAACCTCGATCGACAAATCCAACGTCATGGAAAGCGGCATTTTGTGGCGTCGTATCGTTAGCGAAGTAGGCGCCGATTATCCCGCAATCGAACTTGAACATCTGTATACCGATAACGCGCTGTATCAAATGATGCTGCGCCCCACGACATTCGATGTGGTTTTGGCCGACAATATTTTCGGTGACCTGGCGTCAGACCTGGTGGCGAGTTATGCCGGGTCGCTGGGCATGCTACCCTCGGCTTCATTATGCGGGCTGAACTCAGGCAAGCCGGCAATTTATGAGCCGGTACATGGCACCGCGCCCGATATAGCGGGTCGGGGAATTGCCAATCCGATCGGAACTATTCTCAGCGTTGCAATGATGTTTGAGTACAGCATGCAACGTAAGGATCTGGCCCGGCGTATTGAAAACGCGGTCGAAAAATGCCTGCAGGCAGGCGTACACAGCGCAGACCTCGGCGGTAGCGCAACAACCGATCAAATCTGTGAACAAGTTCTTTCAGCATTAGATTAAAGAGTAAATATGACTGACTCCAGCGAATTGAATGTGGGTGAAGCTACCATAGCACTGCTCGAAAAATATGGCGTTGATACTCTCTTCGGAATCCCCGGCGTGCATACGCTTGATTTTTGCAAGGGTCTCAATCGAAGCCCTATCCGCCACGTGCAGGCGCGCAACGAACAGGGCGCCGGATTCATGGCTGATGGTTATGCCCGCGTGTCGGGTAAACCCGGGGTTGCGCTAGTCATTTCCGGGCCCGGTGTTACCAATACGCTGACCGCGATCGGCCAGGCTTATGCCGACAGTATCCCGGTGCTGATGCTCTCCAGCGATGCTGCCAGTTATACCCTGGGCAAAGGCTGGGGATGTCTGCATGAAGTTCCCAGCCTGACCGACACCACCGCACCGCTTACGACATTTTCCGCCACCGCGATGACGCCGGAGGAAGTTCCCGGCCTGATCGCCAAAGCCTTTTCGGTTTTTGCCAGCGAGCGCCCACGCCCGGTGCATATTGCGATTCCCATCGACATTCTGGCCATGCCGGCAACGGGCGACTGGCAGGCAGTTGAACTGCCCACGCGCCCGGCACCGACGGCTAAGAAAATCGAGCGCGCCTGCGAGTTATTGCGTAATGCCAATCAACCGATGATCTGCGTCGGTGGTGGCGCCTGGATGGCCAGCGATGCGATCACCGAAATCGCGGAAAAACTGGGTGCGGCGGTGATTGGCAGTACCGCGGGCAAGGGCGTCGTCGATGATTCACACCCGCTTTCGCTGAGTGCCGGAACGGTGCGCGGCGAAGTCCAGCGCTACCTGAAAAATGCCGATGTAGTACTCGCGGTCGGCACTGAACTTTCGGAAGTCGACAGCTTCGTCGAAACCCTCGAAATCAATGGCAAGATAATCCGCATCGATATCGACCCCCGCAAAATGAACGATCTCTATCCGGCCGAAGTCGCCATTATCGGCGGCGCGAAAACCAGTGCCGAGGCGATCGCCCGGAAACTGGGTGATATTGATACGCGCACTGAAACCGTCGCCGAAGTATCCGCGATTCGCGAGGACATTCGTAACAATTTGAGCGACAGTGAAATCCGCCATTGCAAGGCCCTGGACGTACTGCGCGCCGCACTGCCCGCCGACACCATCGTTATGGGCGATATCTGCCAGCTGGTTTACACCGGCGCCTTTGCTTTCGACGTGCCGAAGCCGAAGCTCTGGCATTACCCGGCCGGCTATTGCACGCTGGGTTGCGGTTTACCTGATGCCATCGGCGCCAGGCTCGCCCTGCCGGAGGCACCCGTGGTCACTTTTGTCGGCGACGGTGGTTTCATGTTTACCGTGCAGGAACTGGTTACCGCGGCCGAACTCAACCTGGCGCTGCCAATCATCCTGTGGAATAACCAGGGTTTAAAACAAATACAGGATGATATGAAACTGCGCGATATCGAGCTGGTTGGCGTCACCGGAATCAATCCGGACTTCATCGCACTGGCAAAATCCTGCCACTGTCATGCCCTCAAGGTTGACAGCGCACAAGGTCTACAGGATGCGGTTAGCGCAGCCTTTAAAGCTGATCGGCCCACCTTGATCGAAGTAAACGAAGCCGATGCGTGGCTAAACCAGGCGGGCCGTTAATGGAAACTTATTCGTACTATGCCGATGGTAAAAGGTGGCAAGGCATGCCTGATTTTCTGCAGACCAGGAACGTCTGCCCGCAACGCTAACCCGGCATGAAGTCCCGACCACATCAAACAATTCAACGCATGGTGTCAATATCGCTGGTGGGGCTTGTGATAGGGTTGACCACGGCGTTTGCAACTATCGGTTTCGTCGAGCTGGTTCATTATCTGAACGATATTCTTTACGTCAGCGCATCGTCCCGTGCCGGAGTAGAAGATGGACGCCTCTGGTTAATTACTATCGCAAGCCTGACCATCGGTGGGCTGGTAGTGGGCCTGATCATGCAATACGGGGTCGAACGGCAGGAATCAACCGGGCCTCATGACACGATTTATGCGGTGCAGTTACATGAGCGCCTGCCCTCGCCCATGTCGGGTGTGTCATCCACCATTGCCGCAATCCTGTCACTGGGCTGTGGTGCTTCGGTCGGGCAATACGGCCCATTGGTCTACCTCGGCACGCTGGTCGGTCAGGTCGGCAATCGCATAGGCTTCGGCTTAAAGGATGTGCGCAACATCGCCATCGCCTGCGGTGTTGCTGCGGCGATATCGACCGCCTTCAATGCACCCATCGCCGGGCTGATTTTTACGCATGAAGTTATTCTGCGCCATTACTCACTGCGCATGTTTACCGCGGTCACTATTGCCAGCGCCTGCGGATACCTGGTCGCAAACGTGATCTTCAATCATCCGCCGTTGCTGCTGATAAATTTCACAGGCAGCTTCCGTGGGGTGGAGTTTTTTCTGTTTGCCCTGGAGGGCATCGCCTGTGGAATGCTGGCGGTTTTGTTCCTGAAAATGCTTAAACACACCATTTCATTATCAAAGCGCGTCAAAACACCGCCCGCCTTAAAACCAATGTTCGCCGGGTTTATCCTGGCGCTGGTCGCGATGCAGATTCCGCAAGTGCTGGGTGCCGGGCAGGAAGTTTTGAACCAGGCAACCCTGGGCGGCGTCTATAGCGCCGATTCGTTAGTGTTGATCCTGATTGCCAAACTACTGGTCACGGTGCTATGCATCGGTTTCGGTTTTGCCGGCGGCGTTATATTTCCATCCCTGTTGATCGGAGTTCTGTTCGGCGCGCTGTTCGCGCTGCTGGTGCCGGAGATGTTACTGGACGACTATTCAGGCATCTCGACTTACGCTATCTGCGGTATGGTCGCCATGATGAGCCCGATCATCGGCGCGCCCATGACAGCCCTGCTACTCGTGTTTGAGCTGACGCGTAGCTATGAAATCACGATTGCCGCGATGCTCGCAATCGTGTTTGCGAACCTTATGGCTTATAACTGGTATGGCCGCTCCCTGTACGACCACCAGCTCAAGTTACGCGGGATAGATCTTTCGATGGGTCGTGAGCGAGCCTATTTAATGCATCACAAGGTTGCCGAGCATGTTACCGAATCACTGCCGTTGATACAGCAAACTGCCAATCTCGGCGCACTGCGCCTGAAAATGAGCGAAAATTCGAGTGCGTCTGCGGTTATCGTAGACCACGACAACAGATACCTGGGGCAGGTATTTCAACATCAGCTGCATGAGCTGGATGACGGCACCGCTCTCACATCCATCGAACTTCAGCAGGGAAACATATTTAATGAAAACACCAGTATCTGGGAAGCGATGCAAATCATGCGCGGCTATTTCGGGGAGGCTATTGCGGTCGTTGATTCCGCTACCGGTTCATACCTGGGCGCAATTCCCGAAGCAGTCGTTATCAACGCCTATCTCGATGCGGCACAGGAGCTGCGGCGCGAAAAGTACGAGGTCTGAGTAGTGGAGTTATATCAATTGATTATCAACCAGGCCGCCAACGCACTCGATGAAGACGTTGGCAGTGGTGACATTAGCGCAGAGCTGATCGACGCCGGGGTCTGGCTGGAAACCGAGTTGCTCGTACGTGAGGACGCGGTGCTCTGCGGCTGCCAGTGGTTCGACGAAGTTTTTCGCCAATGCGATGAAAAGATAACCACAGGATGGCATGCCAGCGATGGCGAACGGATCACCGCAAACAGTGTCATCTGCGAGGTTTCCGGCCCGGCGCGTGGCTTGCTGACCGCGGAGCGCAGTGCGTTGAATTTCCTGCAAACACTCTCCGGCACCGCAACCCTGACGCGAACCTATAGCGATCAGATCAAGCATACCCGGTGCAAGATTCTCGACACACGCAAAACCATTCCGCAATTGCGCGTAGCCCAAAAATACGCCGTGCTTTGTGGCGGTGGCAGCAATCATCGCATCGGTCTGTTCGATGCTTTTTTGATCAAGGAAAATCATCTCGCGGCCAGTGGTGGAATTGCCAATGCCGTGGCGCGGGCAAGGGAGATGCACCCGGACAAGTTTCTCGAAGTTGAGGTAGAGAACCTGGAACAGTTGCAGCAGGCAATCGACGCCGGGGTCGAACGCGCCCTGCTCGATAATTTTTCGCTTGCGGATATGAAACGCGCCGTCGAACTCAATCAGCGGCGCATCGAACTCGAGGCGTCGGGCAATATAGAAGAGGATAAAATGTTGCAGATCGCGGAGAGCGGAGTTGATTTTATTTCGATCGGCGCGCTGACCAAAAATCTGCGCGCCATCGACTTCTCGCTACGCTACCGCTGATTCAATGTATCCACCGGATGCCTGACTATTCGCAAAACCTATAGCAGGCGTTGGATAATTCGATTTTTTTACCAGGAAGAGCTGGCTTAAAGTGCTATCCCGCTAACACTTAGTCATGTGACACCAGTTATTTCTGCTATTATCCTTTATTAACAATCACATAGCCACATAACTTAACGACCTATCGTAGGAGTCCAGGCATCAACGGCAGTATAATTCTGATCAACCTGATCGGTGGTGTAGCCCTGTTATTATGGGGCCTGCGTATGGTGCGCATAGGAATATCTGAAAGCTGGGGTAGCGAAATACGCAGCGTGCTCGGCGCCAGCCTGAACAATCGATTCAAAGCATTTCTATCCGGCCTCGGCGTAACCATGCTGTTGCAAAGCAGCAGTGCCACCGCCCTGCTGACCGCATCGTTTAGCGGTCAGGGAATCCTCACCACCGCAACCGCACTTGCCGTGCTACTTGGCGCCGATGTCGGCACTACCATAGTCGCGCAGATTTTGACCTTCGATTTATCCGCATTGTCACCAGTGATGATTGCGATTGGCGTAGCAATGTTTACCTATTCGAAGGGAGGACGGACACGGGATGTCGGTCGACTGGTGCTCGGTGTAGGCATGATGTTACTGGCACTCAAATTGATAGTGGCAGCGTCTCTGCCGATGCGCGAATCCGTAATCATCCAGCAGATATTTGTCGCCCTGGGCGAAGACCTTGTGCTGGCGGTCATCTTTGCCGCAATCATTGCCTGGGCTTCACATTCCAGCCTGGCCACCGTGTTACTGATAATTGCACTCGCCAGTACCAACTCGCTTGATATCACCGTCGCCTTCACGTTCGTGCTCGGTGCCAATATCGGTAGTGCGATTCCTCCTTTTATCGCTACACTGGGTGCTAATCGAACCACCAGACAACCGCCACTGGGCAACCTGTTGTTTCGCATATGCGGTGTCGTCGTTGCGCTACCTTTCATCGACATGATCGCACATCAACTGTCCCTGCTCGAGATCAGCGATGCCCGCCAGATTGCAAACTTTCACATGCTGTTCAATCTGGCCCTGGTGATAGTTTTCTTTCCCCTGATCGACCGTATGGTTTCACTCACCGAACGCCTGATCCCCAAAGATGCGGTCGTGGTTGATGAGATGAAACCCCGGGAACTCGACCGAAGCGCATTTGAAACGCCATTAGTAGCACTGGTCAACGCCGAGCGCGAAGTGTTAAGAATGGGAGAAGTGGTTGAGCGCATGTTGCGTAACGCTTTTATTGCGCTCAAGAGAAATGACAATGAACTGGCGTATCGAACCCGCCAGATGGACCAGTTAACCAACCAGTTTTATGATAGCGTAAAGCGCTATCTGACGGCTTTAGCGCGTGAAACTCTGGGCGAAAAGGAAAGCAGGCGCTGTACCGAAATTCTGAGTTTCGCAACCAACCTGGAACACATAGGCGATATCATTTCGGGCGATCTGGTACATAACATTCTGAGTAAAAAAGTGGTCACGCGCAGTAAGATGTCGCTACAGGATCGCGAGGATATCAATAATTTATACCAACCCATACTGCTGTCTTTTCAATTGTCACTGAGCGTATTCACTTCCGGCGACGTCCAGATGGCGCGACAACTGCTAGCTAAAAAATATAAATTCATCAAGCGTGAGAAAAAAGCCGTCCTCAATCATCTCGAGAAACTGCGCGATGACGCGACCTATGATTCCAGGCTTAGCGCATTGCAACTCGATGTACTGCGGGATCTCAGGCGAATCAATTCGTACCAGACCGCGGTCGCTTACCCGATCCTTGAAGAAGCCGGGCAACTGCGCAGCAGCCGCCTGCGGAGCGCCAAATCAACAGCTATTGCCCCTATCCAGATAGATGACTCAAGCGAACCCTCACCCACGAGCTAAACCAGCTATGAAATTTGGAATTTATCAGAAAGGCATTCTTTACCTGTTATTGACATTGCTCCCGTTGACGGTTCAGTCATCCGAAGAAAAGGAAATCCGCGCGCACAAAGCAGCCACTGCATGGCTACAACTGGTCGATCAGCAGCAATACCGGGATTCATGGGAACAGGCCGCGACACTATTCAGGAAACAGGTGGACGCTAGCACCTGGACGCAGCAGATGACCGCCGTGCGGCAGCCCATGGGCGATGCCGGCAGCCGCATTCTGCTCGGTGCGACCTATACTACCAGCCTGCCGGGTGCGCCGGATGGGGAATACGTGGTGATTCAGTTTAAAACCGTGTTTACGCATAAAAAAGACTCGATTGAAACCCTCACGCCGATGCTGGATAACGGGCACTGGCGCGTGGCCGGTTACTATGTACGCTGATTTCTACGCTAAACATAAGCTAATCTTTGGAATTTGAGGTGAAAACCTATGCTCGGCTGGTTTAAAAACCTGTTCGCCAAACCCGAACCTGCAGGCCCGCCCCGACTGATCAAGCGTTTCGATGGATCACAGGCGACTATAAGTAGTAGCTCGATCGTGGCCGACCGGGAAGGATGGCATATCGACACGGCTGAATCCGTGACCTTCCGTTTGTTTGAACTGGATCCGGGAGATATCGAAAATGGCATGCTGATTTACCGGGCATCGATTAAATCCGCGGAAATTCAGGATAAAGGCTATCTCGAGATGTGGTGCCGGTTCCCGGGCCAGGGAGAGTTCTTTTCCAAAGGGCTGGACAACCCCCTCACGGGGAGTAATGACTGGGCCAGCTACGAAATTCCTTTTTATCTGAAAAAGCAGCAGAACCCCGAGCTATTGAAATTGAACTTTACCCTCGAGGGTGGCGGCAAGGTCTGGCTAAAAGATATCGAAGTGAGCTTCACCCCGTTCAAATAACGTCCGTTTATCGATCGTTTAACGCATCCAGGCGTTCGAGGGTGCCGATATCGGTCCAGTCTCCATTGAACAATTCGCCGGTGACCCGGTGCTTTTCCGCCGCTGCAAACAGTAACGGTGCGAGGGCCTGTTTACCTGGCGCCAATCCGGTGAAGAAACTGCGATGGTATTGCGCTATACCGCTGAAAGTGTAACGCGGTGATCCTTCGATGCCGAGCGTGGATTCGTTCAGCGTGAAATCCCCACGCGCATGGTGTTGCGGATTTTCGACCAGCACCAGGTGCGCGATGCTGTCAATCTGCAATAGCCGGGCAAAGTCGTAGTTGGTAAATATGTCCGCATTGACGACGATGAAACGCTCTCCCAGTAACGGCAACGCCTGCTGTATTCCTCCCGCAGTTTCGAGCGCCTCGGGCTCTTCGCTGTACTCGATCGACAGGTTGAATTCCGCACCGTTACCCAGTAAGTCGCGTATCTGATTCCCCAGCCAACTGAGATTAATAACTATTTCGGTGAAACCCGCTGTGGACAGGGCCTCGAGGTGATGCACGATAAGTGGCTTAGCCTGCACTTCGAGCAAAGGTTTCGGCGTCACATCCGTCAGCGGGCGCAAGCGCTCTCCCCGTCCAGCGGCTAAAATCATTGCTTTCATGGCTTGTTCACGATGTCAAAACCGCGGCAATCCGCGAGTTCAAATCAAGTTCTTTAATGATCGAGAATAATTCCGCCATCGACATATCATCGGCACTGACCTGGCGCACATATTCCAGTGTGCGCGGTATATCCTTCAGGTAACCCGCCTTACCATCACGAATCTTGAGGCGTGAAAAAATACCGATTGCCTTCAAATGACGTTGTATTCCCATCAGGTTAAACCAGCGCATGAACTGCGCCACCTCGACGTCGATCAGGTCATTGCCCCGTGCAATTTCGTAGTAATCCAGCGCCAGCTGTTCAACACGGGTCTGCGGCCAGTCGATGTAACAATCTCGCAACAGTGACACCAGGTCGTAAGTAACGGGACCTTTTACCGCATCCTGAAAATCGAGAATCCCCGGATTATGGGTTTCGAGTTTCATCAGATTGCGCGAATGGTAATCGCGATGCACAAACACCTGCGGCTGCGCCAGTGCATTTTCAATCAAGCTCTGTTTGATCGACTGCCAGATCGACTGTTGCTCCTGATCCAGTGAAATGCCAAGCAATTTACCAAGGAACCAGTCGTGGAACAGATCCATTTCCCGGTTCAATAGTGTTGCGTCGTAGGGTGGCAAATCAGCAGCATCGATACGCGTCTGCATCAATAACAGGGCCGCAAGCGCATCCCCGTACAACGACGCTTCACTGTCAGGGCCGAGTTGCGAGAGGTAATCCCGGCCGCCAAAATCAGTCAGCACCAAAAATCCCTCGGTGGGGTTCTGCGCAATTATTTCAGGTGCGTTTAATCCGGCATTACGGAGTTTGTGCGCCACCGCGATGAACTGATCACAGGGTTCCCTGTCTGGTGGCGCATCCATTATGATCAGCGATTCGGCATCGGTTTCGAGGCGCAGGTAGGATCGAAAACTGGCATCCTCGGAAGCCGGACTCAAGCGGTAATCCCGGTAGCCAAGCTGATCCAGCCATCGATTCAATTGTGTTGATCTGTCACTCATAATGCAGTTACGGCTGCGATCCCGTTAAAAGGCCGGTATTATCCGGTTTTTAAACCTACAAACGCAATAGACCCGATGAGTGCAATTGAAAACCTGCTCCAGGTAATGAAAGATTTACGCCACCCTGAAAAGGGCTGCCCCTGGGATATCCGCCAGACCAGCGCTTCGATCGCCGGCTACACGCTTGATGAAACCCATGAAGTGCTCGATGCTATAGAACGCGCCGACACCGAGAACCTGAAGGAGGAACTCGGCGACCTGTTGTTCAATATCGTGTTTCACGCCCGCATCGCCGAGGAACAGGGTCAATTCGACTTTGATGACGTGGCCCGGGGCATAACGGACAAAATGCTGCGCCGTCACCCGCATGTATTCGGTGATACGCGCAACCAGCAACTTAGTGATGAAACCTTGTCACAACAATGGCAGGCGCTCAAACAGGCGGAGAAAGCGGGCCTTGAGAAACCCGACATGAGAATCGACTCTGGCGCCAACTCGGCCATGTATCGAGCGCGCCAGATTCAAAAGGATGCAGCCAGTTTCGGTTTCGACTGGCCTGACATAAACCCGGTCTTCGATAAGCTGGAAGAAGAACTGGCGGAATTAAAGTATGCTTTCAGCACTGGCGACAGTGACGCGATCAGCGACGAACTCGGTGATCTGATGTTCGTCTGCGTCAATCTCGCGCGCCACGCCAAGGTCAACGCCGAGATGTCGCTACGCAATACCAATCAGAAATTCCTGCGTCGCTTCGCTTACGTGCAACAACGCATGCGGGATGCCGGCATCGAAATGAATCAGCAGCAACTCGAAGCGATGGAACAATTCTGGCAGGAATCCAAGGCAACAGTCGGGTGACGGACAGGATATGACAAGAAACAGGCTAAAGACCGAACAGCGAATTCTCGACGCGGTAGGCACGATTTTACTCGACCAGGGTTACCCCGCGGTCGGAGTTAATGCGATCGCACGCCAGGCGGGTTGCGATAAGGTATTGATTTACCGCTACTTTGGAGGGTTCGATGAATTGCTGCTGGCGTTTGCCGAAACCACTACCCTGTGGTGGGAAGTAGATGAAATTATTAATGAAACCGCCGCTGAATGTGCCGATATCGCTTTACCCGACTATCTGCAAACCCTGCTCAGTCGCTACGTGACAGCGCTGGAGTCCCGCCCCCTGGCGCTTGAAATCATGGCCTGGGAATTGTCCGCGCAAAACAACCTGACCGATACCCTGGCGCGCATGCGTGGCGAACGCGGCATGGAACTGGTAAAACGCATCCGCGCCTATTACCAGCAACCGAACATCGATATCGGCGGCATCCTGGGCGTGTTCGGCGCGGCGATTAACTACCTGATAATCCGTACCCGCAAACAGTCGCAGCAATATAAAACCGAAGAATGGTGGCGCCTGCAGCAAACGATCGCCAGGTTGCTACAGTCGTATGCCGATTGAAGACCCCGATGTCTTGCGCCTCGGCGATATCGAAGCAAATGAATTAGTCAAGTTATTGACCCGCTTCGGCTTGCAGTTACGACACTGTGCCAGGCAGGAGCCAATACCCGGCAGTTACTGGGGTGATGAAGAAGCGGGTTTAAAGGCAAACAACCTGTATGCCCGTGACGATACGCCACTGCATTCCATCCTGCACGAAACCTGCCATTACATTTGCCTGGACCCGGTGCGGCGTCAACGACTCGATACTGATGCCGGCAGCGACGAAGCCGAAGAAAATGCGGTTTGTTACCTGCAAATCCTGCTTGCCGATGAGATCTATAGCCTCGGGCGCGAACGCATGTTCAGCGACATGGATAACTGGGGTTACAGCTTCCGCCTGGGCTCGAGCCGGGCCTGGTTTGAGCATGACGCCGGAGATGCGCTTGACTGGCTGATTATGCATAAACTCGTCGATGCCCGAAAACGTCCCCTGCTACGGCTTCGACAACCTTAAATAAACCTTCCGCGGGCGTCATTTTGACTGATTAATATCGAATTATTCGGCTAAAGATTTAGCCCCACCGACCGATACAGCTATACGAGCAGACCAGTAATTCTGCACAAAACCCCAATTTACTCGATTTCAGGTTAGCAGGCAGGAGCAACGGGTGGACATTGCATCAATTGTTGGATTCATACTGGCATACATCATAATCTCCGTCGCCATTATGCTTGGCGGGCCCTTCCACTTGTTCGTCAACGCACCCTCTTTGTTGATCGTGGTCGGTGGAACCTTCGCGGTAACCCTGATGCGCGTCACGCTGGGAAACTTCCTTGGCTCTTTCAAAATTGGCCTGAAGGGCTTTTTTTACAAGCTCGATGCGCCGCAAAACCTGATCGACGAGTCGGTCGAACTCGCAAACGTCGCGCGCAAGGAAGGCATCCTGGCACTCGAAGGCCGCGAGATCGGCAACGGTTTCCTCGAACGTGGCATCAGCTTGTGCATCGATGGTCATGCCCCCGAAGTCGTCAAGGGATTGCTGTCGAAAGATATTAACATGTCGATCGAACGCCACACGGTGGGTGCTGACATGTTCAAGGCAATGGCTACCTATGCACCGGCGATGGGCATGATCGGCACGCTGATAGGTCTGGTGCAGATGCTGGCCAACATGTCCGATCCCGCAGCGATCGGTCCTGCCATGGCGGTCGCATTGTTGACCACGCTGTACGGCGCAGTAATCGCCAACGCGTTTGCGTCCCCGCTGGCGGAAAAATTAATCCTCATCAGCGGATACGAAAAACTCAACAAGGATTTGATCCTGGAGTCGATCGGCGGTATCCAGGAAGGCACCAATCCACGCGTACTGAAGCAGTTACTCAACGCCTACCTGCCGGAAAGCAAGCGCCAGGAAGACGAATAGGAGCACGCGATGAGCGAGGAATGCGATTGCCCACCATGCGAGAAAGGCCTCCCCCCCTGGCTCGCAACCTTTGCCGACATGATGGCACTGTTGATGTGCT
>Ga0265309_10000430_pt1 | contig 16717 bp, 12 predicted proteins | sample Helome_FD_192492 | JGI IMG/M metagenome (GOLD analysis project Ga0265309, IMG submission 192492) | Marine sediment microbial communities from subtidal zone of North Sea - Hel_20160524 (Illumina Assembly) | ecosystem: Environmental > Aquatic > Marine > Subtidal zone > Sediment ...
CAGGATCAGCCAGTTTTCATCGGCGTTGCCGGCGAAAGACTCGAAGCCGAGCTCCTCATAGAAATCCCTGGACGCTGCCAGGTCCTTGACGCTCAGGCTGAGCGAAAATGCTCCCAGTTTCATGATTCGTTCTCCAGTGCGCTTTCCCAGATTGCATCGAGCCAACCTTGCGTACGCTCAGTCGCGCGGATACTTGCCTCGCGCCACTCGGGGTCGTTCGCCATCGATGCGAAGTCCTCGAACATGAGCGCCGCGCCGGGTTGCGACGACTCGACCCTGATCGTGTCGGCGGACGTTGAGCCCCACCCGCCCTTTCGGTGTGTGTACGAGGCCGACCGGTCACGATCGTTGCTCAGGAAGTTATCGAGGTCGATAGCGCCTTTTGCTCCCGACAACCTCAGGTCCATGACAACGGCCCCCGAATCGAAACCGCAATTCCAGGTCGTCGTCGAACCGTCATCGAAAAGGACCACCCCGCTGCCGCTGATCGCCGCGCCGGTTTCGTCGTCTCGGCGCAGGTAAGCACTGACTGACTGAATCTCGATGCCCTGCGACAGGTACTCGACCGCGGCTCGCATGTTGTACCAGCCAGCATCGCCTATTGCGCCCATCGGTTCGAGCTTCGGATTAAAACGGATGTTGCCACGATCCGGCAGGCTGAACTGGAACGCCGAATCAAGCGACCAGGGCCAACCGGTCTGCGCTGTCGTGTGTTCCTGGATATGCGGGGTGCGCGGATGATGTACGAAATGCGTGCCGTCCATGAAGCCAACATCGTTAGCGCGGCAGGCGGTGGCAATTCTCTGCACCGACGCAAGACTCGCGAACGGCTTTTCACCGAGTACATGCTTGGCGTTATTCGCGGCCGCAACGCAAATTTCCTCACGAACGCTGGTTGGCGTTGCCACATAGATCGCGTCGACACCGTCCCATGCGACCATGTCAGCCCAGGAGTCGAAGGCCTTGTCCATACCGTACTTGTCTGCGAACGCCTTGGCAGATTCCATCCGCCGGCTGGACACGGCTGCGAGCTCTGCCGCGCCTGCCAGTTCGATCATTCGCGCCATGCTGTTTGCAATTGAGCCCGTGCCTACGACTCCCCAGCGTATCGTTGCCGCTGCCTGGGCCCTGGCTTTCTCCGGCGTGATGGCGGTCATGCTGCCCAATGCCGATGCGGCCAGGCCGCCCCCTGCCGCTCCAAGAAGTTCACGTCGTCCCTGGTCCACGGATTCCCGTTCTTTGTCATCATGCGTAGCCATATCGTCCTCCCCACTCGACCTAGTGTAACGCCGACTCCGGGAGGGAGGCTATTTATCAGGAACTGGCTTCAGCGAGCTCTTCATTCCCCGTCGCGTAGAGCCCCGGTGTCATTGCCACGGCCGCTTCGATTCTCTGCTCGATTTTCGGGTGTGTGCGAAATAGCCAGGAACGTGCACGATACGGCGACACAAACATCATGAACGCCGTCGTGTGCGTCGGCCGATGCTTACGGCTTTGCTCACACTCGCCGGCTTTACGCAGGGCACCAAGCAGACCACGCGTCGCCCGCGTGAATTGCACCGCCGATGCGTCCGCCAGGTATTCGCGCTGCCTGGCTATGGCTGCCTGCATGATTCTTGCTATGGCAATGCCGAAGAGTCCCAGTACGAAGAACACGCCGAAGACGAACGTCAGCCATACGCCGATGACGAAGCCGCCTGGCCATTCTATTTTGCGCATGGGATAACCGATAACGGCGACGCTGAAATCGTAAAGCCAGCGAAAACCGTAGATCAGTGCAAACAACCGGATGTTGATTGCAGCATCGCCATTGTCCAAATGAGCCAGTTCGTGGGCAATCATCGCCTGCAACTCGTCTCGAGACAGCTGATCACGAGCGCCGGCGGTAACGCCGATGATCGAATTGCGCGAGCCACGCGCCAGCGCAAAAGAGTTTATCGTCAAGTCGTCGTCAAGAACGAAAACGTGCGGGCACGGAACTGCGGCCGCGATCGCCATCTCCTCGACAATGTTCAATAGGTGCCGGTCGTCCGCTTCAAGCCCTGAGTGCTTCGCTTCGTCGACGATGTCACGCGCATTAAAGAACCGCCGAGTCGAGTTGCGACTGAAATGCAGCAACACGAGACGAGTGAACACGACGAGCAAGGTAAGCGCGAACGACGCACACGCACCCACAATGACCAACGATCGCATGGTCTCCATTTCGACCGTGCCGCCGCTGGTCGTTACGAGCTGGTAGTACCAGAGTCCGGTCGCAACGCCGCCCAGGCACGCAATGCCGACTGACCCGACGGCTGTCAGGACGAGCAAAGTGGTCGTCAGGCTCCGAAGTTCGTCCTGGCGTTTGAAAAAGTACACCTTGTCCATGCCGTCGCTCGCGTCCTGCAAAAGGGCGAGTACGTAATGCTAGCGACTTGGTACAGGGAGGACCGTGACTGCCCTCACGTAAATCAGGGTTGCCAGGAAGTTTTTTCAGCCTAATCAGGCACCTATCGCCATCCTGGAGTATCGCCCGAGCGGCTTTTTGATTAGCCAACTCAGCCCGAGCGTCAGGCTGGCCGCGGCGATGAGTATGAACAGGCCGCCGCCCAGCGCCGTGACGGTACCGGCATACTCGCCCGCCACTACGCGCACTAATTGTGCCGTCACCGCGATGACGAAAAAATGCAGAAAGTAAATCGCGAAGGCGTAGGTGCCAAAGGTCTGTAGCCAGGTCGGCAATCGAGCCTCGAATCTCGAGAAGTAGTGCAGTACGAGGCCCGCCAACGAGAGTTTCTGAACGTAGAACAGCGCCTCGGAAATTGAAAAAAGGCTAGGTGTTTCGTATTCGTTCAGGAACAGCAGGATCAGGACCGCACTGCTGCCGGCCGTTGCGACCCAGAATGTAACCAGGTACTTGCGAACGAGGGCTAGCGCCTCGTCATAGTTCATGCCGCAGATCATGCCAACCACATAGGCGCCGGCGAAGTAGACGAACGTCGGCGGTTCAAGCAGGTCCGGTGCGATGCTCCTCGAAATCCACAAAGGCAACAGCGCGAGAAGCCATGCCACCCACGCGAACGACCTGTTCCTCAACAACCAGTCAAACAACGGTGTGAGGGCATAGAGCACCGCGAGCACCGGGATGTACCAGAACTGCAACTGGATATTGCCGAAGAACAAGCCGCGAAAATACGCAACCACGAAGTTCGTCGACATCCCTTCCGACTCGAACCACTGCACGTAAAACGGCCAGAACACGCTTAGAAAAAAGAGACTGACGACGGCATAGGGAAGCAAGACGTTTAGCAACTTGCTGCGAAAGAACGAGCGCCAGCCCTTGTGCCGCAACACCAGGCTGAACAGCAGCCCGGATATCAGCGCAAAGTAGACGGTCGAGCCGTGGAACAGGGTTTCTACGAACCCGTAAACACGCGTGTACCCTTCGATCGCCGCGAACTCGTCAAACGACAACAGGAACGACCAGGAGTGTGCCGCGATAATCGTCAGGATAGCGAAGCCGCGAAAGGCGTGCAGGTGCGTGATGAACGGGGAGGTCATACCTCAAGATATCGCACGATCCCCTTCGCTGCCTCGCGCCCTTCGTGGACCGCGGTCACAACCAGGTCGGACCCTCGCACCATGTCGCCACCGGCAAACACCCTGGGATTGGTGGTCTGGTACGGGTATGCGCCCAGCGCCGCAACGCGCACGCGCTTGCTCGGCAGTATCTCGATTCCGAAATCACTGAACCATTGCGGCGGATCGGGGCGGAAGCCGAACGCGATGATCACCGAGTCGGCGGGCAGGATTTCCTCGCTGCCCGGGATGGGTTCCGGCCGTCGCCGCCCGTCGGCGCCAGCTTCGCCCATGCGTGTCTCGATGACCTTGACGCCGGTGACGTTTCCGTCGCCCAAAATTTCGATGGGCTGCCGGTTGAACAGGAACTGCACGTCCTCTTCCTTGCTGTTGGCCACTTCCCGACGCGAACCCGGCATGTTCTCCTCGTCGCGGCGATAGGCACAGGTCACGCTCGCCGCGCCCTGGCGAATCGCCGTCCGGTTACAGTCCATGCCCGTATCGCCGCCACCGAGAACAACAACACGCTTGTCTTCGAGATCGATGTAGGGCGTCGAGCTTTCTTCGTGCCCCATCTCGCGATAGGCATTACCGACGAGGTAGGGCAACGCGTCGAACACTCCGTCAAGGTCCTCGCCCGGGAATCCACCGCGCACATATTCGTACGTTCCGATGCCGAGGAACACGGCGTCGAACTCATCGAGCAACTCCTGGAACGGCTTGTCCTGGCCGATGTGCGTATTGAGGACGAACTGCACGCCCATGCCCTCGAGGATCTCCCGTCGCTGTTCCACGACGCGCTTTTCCAGCTTGAACGGCGGTATGCCATACGTCAGTAGTCCGCCGATTTCCGGGTAGGCATCGTAGACGACCGGAGCGACACCGTTACGTGCCAGCACGTCAGCAGCCGCGAGCCCGGCGGGGCCCGCACCGACGATGCCTACCCGCTTGTTTGCCGCAACCACGTGGGACATGTCCGGCCGCCACCCCTGCGCCACGGCTTCGTCGGTGATGTAACGCTCGATGTTGCCGATGCTAACGGCGCCGTTGGCGTCGTTGAGCGTGCATGCACCCTCGCACAACCTGTCCTGCGGGCAAATGCGGCCGCAAATTTCGGGTAGCGAATTCGTCTGGTGCGATAACTCGGCCGCCTCGAACAGCTTGCCTTCCTCAATCAGCGCCAACCAGTTCGGGATGTAGTTGTGCACCGGGCACTTCCACTCGCAGTACGGGTTGCCGCAGTCGAGGCAGCGGCCGGCCTGCGCGGCTGCGCTGGCGCCATCGTAGGACCCGTAGATCTCGCTGTAATGGGATATCCGGTCTTCAGCCGCTTCCTTCTCAGGGTCCTTTCGCGGCACCTCGAGAAACTGCAATGGATGCTTGGCCATTACGCTGCCTGCCTCAGTGATTCGATCAGCGTACCGAGCTCCGCTGCCTTCGGTTTGACAAGCCAGAACTTCGGAAGGAAAGAGCGGTAATCCTCGAGGATAGCTTCGCCCCACACGCTGCCCGTGTGCTCGACGTGCGCACGCAGCAGGTTACGCAGGTGGTGCAGGTGCGCTTCGAGATCCTCGTTCGAGATGCGGTGAATGTCGATGAGCTCGTGGTTATACCGATCGACGAACTCGCGCTCGATGTCGAGCACGTACGCGAACCCACCAGTCATGCCAGCACCGAAGTTCACGCCTGGCTGGCCAAGCACAACGACGACACCGTCGGTCATGTACTCGCAGCAGTGATCGCCTGCGCCTTCGAGTACTGCGGTCGCGCCCGAGTTGCGCACGGCGAAGCGTTCGCCCGCTCGGCCCGCCGCGAAGAGTTCACCACCCGTTGCGCCATAGAGACACGTATTGCCCACGATCGCAGTGTCCCGCGCAACGTAGCCGGCATCCTGCGGTGGACGAATGACAATACGGCCGCCAGCCATGCCCTTGCCGACGTAATCGTTCGAATCGCCTTCCAGCGTCATGTTCAGGCCCGCGATGTTCCACGCGCCAAAGCTCTGCCCGGCGGTGCCGCGCAGCATGATGTCCAGCGGTGCATCACGCATACCCTCGTTGCCGTGGCGACGTGCGATCTCGCCGGCCAGCCGAGCACCGATAGAGCGATTGAAGTTCTGCACCTCGAACTCGAAGCGCCCACCGCTCTTAGTTTCGATGGCCGGCAGGCAGGCCTCTACCATGGCTTCGGCGAGTTCGCCCTTGTCGAACGGATCGTTCTTCAGGTTCGTGCAGAATTGCGGCCCGCCCTTCGCGAGCCCGTCGGTCGAAATAATCGGAGACAGGTCCAGGCGTGCCTGACGCCGTGTCTCACCGTCCAGCAGCTCGATCAGGTCGGTGCGACCAATCAGGTCCTCGAACTTCGCGATGCCAAGCCCGGCCATGATGCGGCGCACTTCTTCGGCAATGAAGCGGAAAAAGTTTATGACCATCTCGGGCAAGCCGATGAAGTACTCGCTGCGCAGCACGTTGTTCTGCGTCGCGACGCCCGTCGCGCAGTTATTCAGATGACAGATGCGCAGGTACTTGCAGCCAAGCGCCACCATCGGACCCGTACCGAAGCCAAAGCTCTCGGCGCCGAGCATTGCCGCCTTGACGACGTCGAGGCCGGTCTTGAGACCGCCGTCGGTCTGCAGGCGCACCTGGTGACGCATGTCCTGCGCCCTCAGTACCTGGTGCGTTTCGGAAAGACCGAGCTCCCACGGACTGCCCGCGTACTTGACCGAGCTCAGCGAACTCGCGCCCGTACCGCCGTCGTAGCCCGAAATCGTGATCAGGTCCGCGTATGCCTTGACGACACCGGCCGCGATTGTGCCAACACCGGGCTCGGCAACGAGTTTGACGGAGACCAGGGCCTTCGGATTGACCTGCTTGAGGTCAAAGATCAGCTGCGCGAGATCCTCGATCGAGTAGATGTCGTGATGCGGCGGCGGCGAGATCAGGCCGACACCAGGCTTCGCGTAGCGCAGCTTCGCGATCATCTCGTTGACCTTGTGACCGGGCAGCTGGCCTCCTTCGCCGGGCTTCGCGCCCTGGGCGATCTTGATCTGAATAACCTCGGCATTGACGAGGTATTCGGCCGTAACGCCGAAACGGCCCGAGGCCACCTGCTTGATCTTGGACATGCGCTCGTTGCCGTAGCGGGACGGGTCTTCGCCACCCTCGCCGGAATTCGAACGCGCGCCGATGCGGTTCATCGCGATCGCGAGCGCTTCGTGCGCCTCGGGTGACAGCGCGCCGAGTGACATGCCGGCACTATCGAAACGCGGCAGAATCGCCTCAATCGGCTCGACGTCGTCAAGCGGAACCGGATCGCCGGCAGGCTTGATGTCCATGAGATCGCGCAGGGTCGCAATCGGGCGCTCGTTGACGAGTTTCGCGTATGCCTCGTAGCGCTCGTAATCGCCGCTGCGAACCGCAGACTGCAACGTCGCGATTACGTCCGGGTTGTAGCAATGGTATTCGCCGCCATGCACATACTTGTAGAGGCCGCCCTGTTCGATCGACTCACGTGGCTCCCATGCGGCTTCGGCAAGTTGCTTCTGGTCGTACCACAGGTCGTCGTAACTTGTGCCCTGGATGCGCGACGTGGTGCCACGGAAGCAGCGTTCGACCACATCGTCGCTGAACCCGACAATTTCGAACAGTTGCGCGCCGCGATAACTCGAAATCGCCGAGATGCCCATCTTGGACATGATCTTGAACAACCCCTTGCGAATGCCGCGGCGGTAGCTGCGGCCAAGCTGTTGCTGGCGATCGATGTTGCCGCGCGTCGCGATATCGTGCAGCGACTGGTAGACGAGGTACGGATACACCAAAGTCGCACCGTAGCCAATCAGGCAGGCTATCTGGTGCGCGTCGCGCGCAACGCCGGTCTCAATAATGATGTTGCAGTCGCAGCGCAGCCCCGTCTGTACGAGGTGATGGTGCACGGCACCGACAGCAAGCAACGCGTGGACCGGTAGCTGCCCGGGCTTCAGGTAACGATCTGACAGCATCACAATCAGGTTGCCGTCGCGAACGCCCTGCTCGGCCTGCTCGCAAACCTGGTCGAGCGCTTCCTGCAGGCTCAGCGTGTCGTCGACGTTGAGGTCGACGAATACGTGACTGTCCTTGAACATGTCAGGCCCGAGCAGCTGCCTGAGTTTTGCCTGCGAAAGGACCGGTGAATTCAGGATAATCTGTTCGGCGTGCTCCGGGCCCAAATCGAACAGGCTCGATTCGCCACCGACGTTGGTCTGTAGCGACATAACGATGCGCTCGCGCAGGGGATCGATCGGCGGATTGGTGACCTGTGCGAATTGCTGCCGGAAGTAGTCGAACGGCGAGCGGACTTTTTCAGACAACACGGCCATCGGCGTGTCGTCGCCCATCGAGCCCACAGCTTCCATCTCCGCCTTCGCAAGCACAGCGATGACCTCGTTGAGCTCCTCGCGCGACAGGTTGAACATTTTCTGATACGTCGCCAGCGTGTCCGCGTCGAATGGCTCGGCAGCCATACGCGGATCGACAAGCAGCGAGTCGAGGTAACGCACACCTCGCTTGAGCCACTTTTTGTACGGTGCGCGCATCTTGAGAACGTCATGGATTTCGTCAGTATCGAGTACCGTGCCGTTGACGAGATCGACGGCCAGCATTTCGCCGGGGCCGAGACGGCCCTTCTCGACGACGTCTTTCTCATCGTATTCGTAAACGCCTACCTCGGACGCAATGGTGATATGGCGGTCCTTCGTGATGACGTAGCGAGCCGGGCGAAGACCATTACGATCGAGACAGCAGGCCGCGTAGCGACCGTCCGTGAGCACAATGCCGGCAGGCCCGTCCCATGGCTCCATGTGACAATCGTAGAATTCGTAAAAGGCGCGCACGTCGGGGTCGATGTTGTCGACGGTTTGCCAGGCCGGCGGCATCATGATGCGCATCGCCTGGATGACATCCATGCCGCCCGCACGCAGCACTTCGAGCATGTTGTCGAGGCTGGACGAATCGGATCCCGTCATCGAGATGATCGGGTCGAGATCCGAGATGTCGTCGAGCTTGTCGGAGATGAAGTTCCTGGCGCGTGCGACCGCCCAATTTCGATTGCCGCGAATCGTGTTGATTTCACCGTTGTGCGCGAGAAAACGAAACGGCTGGGCCAGGCGCCACTCGGGCAGGGTGTTCGTCGAGAATCGCTGGTGGAATACACAGACTGATGACTCGAGGCGCGGGTCGCGCAGGTCCGGATAAAACTGTGGCAACGCCGCGGGCATGACCATGCCCTTGTAACTGATCGTTACTGACGACAGGCTCGCTATGTAGGTTGCGTCGTCGACCATGCGGTTTTCGGCGCGACGACGCGCCAGGAAGAGCCGCCTGTTGAAGCGGCCGCGCGGCATGCCTTCGGGTGCATTCACATAGACCTGCTCGATTTTCGGCAACGTCGCCAGCGCCTGTTCGCCGCACGCTTCGGGATCGACAGGGACGACACGCCAGCCCGCCACTTCAAGACCGATATCGGCAATCGCTTCGTTAATGACGGTGCGAGCCGCTTCGGCGACGCCGGAGTCCTGGCTCAGGAATACAGAGCCGGCTGCGAAGCGCTCGCTAAGCTCGAATCCATGCTCTTCCCCGACGGCACGCAGGAAGTCGGTCGGAAACTTGATGAGTAGCCCGCAGCCGTCACCTGTCTTGCCGTCAGCGGCCACGGCCCCTCGGTGCGTCAGACGGGCAAGCGCCGTGATAGCCGTTTCCACGACCCAGTGACTCGGCAGGTCGTCGAGGTTGGCGATCAGCCCAAATCCACAACTGTCGCGGTCAAATGCCGGGTCGTAAAGCGTATTCGCGGTTCGCTCTGTCATGCGTGCCATCGAGATCGCGCGGGGCGATCCCTGTCATCAGTCGGTTGTTGGTTTGGCGCGCAGCGCCGGGAACGGACAAGTATATGCCACGATTCTGGCCGAATATGCATTTTCGCCGAAAATAGCGGTATTTCGCCCAAAAACACCGGTATTTCGCCGATTTTAAGGGCGAGTCAGGACAAAGAGTCTATGGTTACGCGCGTAACCTTGAACCGCGTGGCGGCCGTGTCGCTCAGTAGGCGCTGCCGCCGATACGAATGCTGCCCGTGGTTTCGTAGGCTATCGGCGGCGTAAACGGAATGTCGACGGCCAGTTCACCCTCGAGTTCGTAGCCTATGTGCGTCCGATTGCCCTGGCGAACGATCGACAACAGCCTCGGCGCCGTCTGCAGCAGGTCCAGCTCTACGCTGATCGCAAACTGGGCATCGCCCTGCGCCGGCACTGAAAAACTGCTCGGTGTCGTACCGCTTGCAAAGCGCTGCCCGTCAAGCCTGACACCATAACTGACGTTTTTTACAGGCAGTGGGAATGCGTTCGGATTCTCAACATCGAATGACAACAGGAACGTCTGGTTCTTGAACCCGAGCCCCATGACCTCGACGTTGGTGAGCTCCACCTGTGGGCTGCTCACGACATTTTCGAGACTGGTCGCGCAGCCCCCGCTGCCAACCAGCAGAATTACGATAATCAGCTTGCGCATTGTTGGAGTCATCTCAGCTCCTTGCCCATTTCGCCCCAACGGGCCGATATCAGTTGCCAGTCATCGCCAGCTTTCTCCAGCTCCAGCGAGAAACGATAGGCCTCTGCGCTAAAACCCAGTGCACCGCCGTGGGTGCCTGCCATTCCGACCGTGATCAGCACTTCGGCGGCAGAGTCACCTACTACGCTAACTTCCTCAATGGAGGTAATGAGCTCCACCGTGTTCATGCGCAGAAAGTAGTAGCGCAACATATCCTCGATAGCATCTCGCTCATTGCCTCGCGCGTCGGCATAGGCCGGTGAAATCATGTCGACCAGCGCACGGCGCTTCTTCGCTTCGGCCGCCTGAACACCCTTGCTCACCCAGTCGCGAACCTGCTCCTCGGCAGGCGTTGCAGGACCACCGCAAGCGCTGACGAACAAAGCCATGGCGCCGACCACCACGCCTGGGCGTAGCCGGGCACGAACAGCGTTGCGGGTAGCCTTGTCCATCATCTGATAAAGTCTACTGCGAAGAGGCGTCCCAAATGGTCTATTCCGCCCATTTTGTGACCGGGTTCGCACTTCACGCCGGGTATAGGCCCCAAACTGGTTCCGGAGCATCGGCTGAGAATGAACATATGTCCGTAAAACTCCTTAGCGAAAGCATGGATGCCACAATTACCGACGACGACAGGGTGCGGATCGATGCGATCCTGGCGTTCTGGTTCAGGGAACACGCGCTTTCTGCACCGCAAATCGATCACCGAATGGACATCTGGTTCAGCGAAGACCCTGTTTTCGATCACGAGATCGAAAAGGAATTTGCTGACGACATCGAGCTGGCCAGCGACGACAAGCTCAACCACTGGGCCGAAGAACCTCGCGGCCGGCTTGCGCTGATCATTCTCATCGACCAGTTTCGACGCAATATCCATCGCAATACGATTCACGCGTTTTCGAAAGACAGGCTGGCATTGAAGCTCTGCGTAGAAGGCGCCATGCACAAGAAGGACAAGGGCCTCACGCCTATCGAGAAGGTCTTTTTTTACATGCCGCTGCAACATGCCGAATCCCGCAAGGTCCAGGCGAAGGCCGTCGAGCTATACAGCCGGCTCTCGGAGACCGTATCACCGACCTATCGCGAGACGTTCGAGACGGTGGCGCAGTTCGCGGAGCTGCACAAAGACATCATCGACCAGTTTGGTCGTTTCCCGCATCGCAACAAATTGCTGAACCGCAAGAACACGCCCGAGGAAGACGAGTACCTTGCGGCAGACAGCCCTGATTTCGGGCAGGGCGGCGATTAGGTCTGCAGCCGCGACAGCCGGCTGTACCGCCAGGTCAGCAGTATGGCGGCGGTACCGAGCCCGACCACGAAACCTCCCCAGATGTAGTTCGGCGGCGCCTTGAACGTGATCGCTGCGAGGAAGGCCAGCGGGAAAGCCAGCACCCAGTACGCGAACGTATTAACGACCATCGGCACGCGCGTATCCTTGTAACCACGCAGTGCACCAGCGGCACCAATCTGCACGCCGTCCGCAACCTGGAATATTGCCGCCATCAGTAACAGGCTGATCGCAATTCCCTTGACGGCCGTGTCGTCAGTGTAAAGGCCGACCACAGCGTCCCTGAATACAAGCAGGAAGATGGCCGATACGCTCATGAATAGCGCGCAGAGTCCGATGCCGACCCCGCCGCTGGTTCGTGCGTCCCGCAGGTTTCCTGCGCCGATCAGCTGGCCGACCCGAATTGTCGTTGCCGAACTCAACGCCAGCGGAATCATGAACATCGTGGCAGAAAAGTTGATCGCGATCTGGTGGGCCGCCGTGATTTCGGTACCGCGCGTTCCCATCAGGATGGAGACAGCGGCAAACAACCCGGCCTCGGCCGTGATTGTCACGGCAATGGGTACACCGAGTACGATGATCTCCTTGAGTACCGGAATGCGAACGGGCGCGACTCGAGTAAAGATCCTGAAAGGGCGGTAGTGCGAGCTGACTGCAATATGGATGCCCAGCGCGAGCGCTACGAGCCACATCGAGATCGCGCTCGCGATCCCGCAACCCACCGCGCCTAGCGCTGGCGCGCCTAGCTTGCCGAACATGAATACATAGTTCAGGAACACGTTGCACGTTAACGCTAAGATCGACGTAAACATGATCGGGCGCGTGTGACCGATCCCTTCCGTCGTAAAACGCAACGCCAGAAATATGAAGATGCCCGGAGCGCCGAACATAATCGCACCGACATAACCCACGGTCATGTGCCGGAACTCGGGATCAATACCAATGAGTTCCAGCAGTGGCTCGACGATGAACTGTGCCAGCAGAATCAACGGCACGCCCATGGCTACTCCCAGGTAGATCCCTTGCCGCGTGTAACGCCCGATCAGGCCATGTTGGCCGGCACCAAAGTGGCGAGCCGCGATCGGCGATATAGCCATGAGCAGGCCGAGACAGAATGTAAACCCCAGGAACCAGACGCTGCCGCCTACGGCGACGGCCGCGAGCGCGTCTGCGCCCAGGCGGCCAGCCATGACAGCATCCGCAAACTGCATACCCGCGACGGCGAGGTTGTTGACAATGAGCGGTCCGCCGAGCCGCAACAGCGGCGTCGCCTGCTCTCGCCACGCCCTGATTCGTCCGTCGCTCATGGGCGGCATCTTAACCTACGGTTGTGGCCCAGTATGGTGTAAAGTTGCGTCGCGTCTTGACTAACAATCCAGAATGGAGACAGGTATGTTGCACGACGGTCGCGCTATTCGAGTTGCTGTCATTGGCGGGTCACGAACTCCGTTTTGCCGCTCGCACTCAATCTTTCGTAACTGTTCGAACCAGGAGCTCATGACGGCGGCCCTGTCGGGGCTCGTCGACAAACTCGATATACGAGGCCAGACGCTTGGCGACGTCGCACTGGGTGCCGTCATCAAGCACTCTAGAGACTGGAACCTCGCGAGAGAAAGCGTCATCGACTCGGGCCTGTCGATGAAGACACCCGGCGTCGACCTTCAACGCGCCTGCGGTACAAGTCTCGAGGCCGCTATCATGATCGCCAACAAGATTGCGCTCGGGCAGATCGAGGTGGGAATCGCGGGTGGCACCGACACGGTCAGCGACGCACCGATCGTGTATCCCGACGACTATCGTCGTGTGCTTCTCGATATCCACGGTGCACGTTCGTTCATGGACCGCCTGAAACCGATGCTGCGCATTCGCCCGCGCCACTTCAAACCCGAGTTACCCGGTGTTACCGAACCGCGCACGGGCTTATCGATGGGTGAAAGCATGGAGATCACGGCCAAGAAATGGGACGTGCAGCGCGAACACCAGGACCAGCTGGCACTGTCGAGCCATATCAAGGCCGCCGCTGCATACGACGCAGGCTGGTACGACGACCTCATCGTGCCGTTCATGGACTGCGAAGAAGACAACAATGTGCGTCGCGATACGACCTTCGAGAAACTCAGCACACTGAAGCCTGTCTTCGACAAAAGCGGCGAAGGGACGATGACGGCCGGGAACAGCACACCATTGACGGACGGCGCGGCGGCTGTATTGCTCGCCTCGGAGGACTGGGCTCGGCAAAAGAACCTGCCGGTTATGGCATACCTGACCTTCGCCAAGGTGGCAGCGGTCGACTTCGTCATTGATGAGGGGCTGCTAATGGCGCCCGCGTACGCCGTGTCCGATATGCTCATGCAGGCCAATCTGACCCTCCAGGATTTCGATTTCTACGAAATTCACGAAGCATTCGCAGCACAAACCGTTGCCACTCTTAAGGCATGGCAATCCGAATCGTTCTGCCGTGACAAACTCGGCCGCAACGAGCCCATGGGACCGATCGACCTGTCCCTGCTCAACACGAAGGGTGGCAGCATAGCGATAGGTCATCCGTTTGCAGCGACGGGCGCTCGTATCGTCGGGACCCTGGCCAAGATGTTGCAGGAGAAAGGCTCTGGTCGCGGCCTGATTTCGGTATGCACAGCCGGCGGCATGGGCGTATCGGCCATAATGGAAGCCGCCTAGCAGCGACCCCGGAGGGGTAAGCATGGCTGAATTCAGCGCGTTGCTCGCAACGCTGAATGGCTTCTTGTGGCATGAATACGTTCTGTATTCGATCGTCGGTACAGGCGTCCTGTTCACGATCTGGAGCGGCTTTTCCCAGTACCGCGCGCTGCTGCACGGCCCGAGGGTCATAAGCGGCGTCTACGACGATGCGACGGACCCGGGTGCCATCAACCATTTCCAGGCCTTGTCTGCCGCGTTGTCGGCAACGGTCGGTCTTGGCAACATCGGCGGAGTTGCGCTCGCGATAGCGCTCGGCGGTCCCGGCGCGATGTTCTGGATGTGGGTCATCGGTTTCTTCGGCATGGCGATCAAGCTCACCGAAGTCACGATGACAATGCTGTATCGAAATACCGACGATCCCGATAACCCGCACGGCGGACCCATGTGGGTGGCGTTCCGCGCTCTCGAGCGCCGCGGTATGCCGCGCCTCGGACGAACCATCGGCGTGGTCTTCTGTGTCTGCCTGCTCATCTCGACGACCACGGGCGGCAACATGTTCCAGGCCTGGAACGTGGGCGAGCTGACCAAGGAGTACTTTTCCGTGCCGAGCTGGATCACGGGACTGGTGCTGGCGGCCATGGTCGGGGCAGTGATCATTGGCGGCATCAAGCGCATCGGCAAAGTGACGGCGACGCTCGTGCCCTTCATGGTTGCGCTGTACCTGGGCGCGGGCTTCTACGTGCTGGCCACTCACATCGGCGAGATTCCGGCTATGTTCGCATTGATCGTCAAGTCGGCATTTCTGCCGACCGAAGCGGCCGGTGCATTCGTTGGCGGTACGGCGGCATCGGCATTCCTGTTCGGAATGAAGCGCGCGGTGTTCTCGAACGAAGCGGGGCAAGGGTCGTCACCAATTGCGCACGCAGCGGCCAAGACGGACGAGCCCGTTCGCGAGGGTATCGTTGCAGGCCTCGAGCCCTTTATCGACACGATCGTTGTTTGCACGTTTACGGCGCTGATCATTCTTTCCACGGGTATCTGGAATCGCGCACCCGACATTATGATGCAGGCCGCACCAACGGCCGAGCAGACTGCTGCTGGTTGGCAGTACCCGGACACGCCGCTGCCGGGCGATGACTGGGTTGCCGGGGAGAAAGCGACACTGATCGTTACCGCGCACGAGAATGGCGCGACAGGCTTTGACCGGCATCGCGTCGAGGGCACCGTACTGACTGGCGATGGCGGCTACTTCGTCACCTGGGACGAGTTCGACAGCAGCGTCTCGCCGACCATTGTCGGCGACGGCCTGTATCGCAACTTCGTCGGCGCGACGCTTACCGCCAAGGCCTTCGACAGCGTTAAACCGGGACTCGGCAAGTGGCTCATTTCGCTGGCTGCCTGGCTATTCGCAATATCGACGATGATCAGCTGGAGCTACTACGGGGAGCAAGCAATTGTGTTCCTGGGCGGCGAAAAACCCGTGCTCCCTTACAAGATCGCCTATTGTCTGCTGATCGTTATAGCCACGCTCGGTTTCGTGCAGACCGATACCGACCTCGACAACCTGATTGGCATCGGCACGGGCGTCATGATGTTCAGCAACCTGCCGATCTGCCTGTTGTTCGGCTACCAGGCAATGCGCGCATACAGAGATTACGTAGGTCGCCTCAAGTCTGGAAAGATGGGGCCGGATCATCCACCTCCGAGCATCGATGAACTTCTCTCCGGTCGCGACGTCGATCGCTCCTGAATGGCGGGTCGCTAAGGTGTCAAGATTTGCCAATGGCGCCGTCCGCTTCACCCCCAATACCAGCCGTTCGAGCGGCCGCTTTCAAGGTATCATGAAGTTCCGCTGCTGACCCGAAGCAACCGGTCGAAGATAACAAGAAAAGGGTGGGCGTACGCAAAGTGTCGATCGAAGAGATGGTAGTCCTCGCAGAGCTGATCGCTGCAATTGCCGTGGTCATATCTCTCCTATATGTAGCTGCTCAGGTACGTCAGTCCAACAAACTGGCTCGGGCGCAAACTCGTGAGCGAATGGTTGGTCAGGCGTCCGAAGAGGTCTACAAAGGATTCGTTGATGACCCGAGCATTATTCGCAGTCTCTATAAATGGGAACCTCTTACCGAGGACGAATGGATTCGGTTATCCGGTTGGTTGCTGGCCAATATGAGGCAACGAGAGTACGAATACTTCCAGATGAGAGGTGGCAACATTGAAAAGGAAGTGTGGGAGGCTTATCGAGGCCTAATTACCATTCATCTCGGAAGCGAGCGAACTCGCAAATGGTGGGACGAATGGGGCAGCGTTCCATTCGATGCTAGCTTTCGTTCCATGGTAGCCGAGCTACTGAACGAACGTGCAAACCCGAACTACTTTGAGAATTTGCAAAGGGTTATCGAAGACGCCGATCCTGGACCCGAAAGGATTCCGCGCTAGAAGACCGCTACGGCCGCTACTGGCCAAAAGCTGACCTTCATGCCTACGCTCCCGAAAGATCGGGAGAATGCTATATTTAGGTTACGAATAGTGGCGCAATAGCTAGAGACGCGGATCGAAATCGGCAGATTTCTTTACGTGGAAACAATGAACTCCCACCAATTAAATCAAACGATTGAGGAGACAAAGATGC
>Ga0265309_10000431_pt1 | contig 16692 bp, 17 predicted proteins | sample Helome_FD_192492 | JGI IMG/M metagenome (GOLD analysis project Ga0265309, IMG submission 192492) | Marine sediment microbial communities from subtidal zone of North Sea - Hel_20160524 (Illumina Assembly) | ecosystem: Environmental > Aquatic > Marine > Subtidal zone > Sediment ...
ATTGAAGCTTTCGAACGCGATTACCTGACAGCCTCTTTAAGCGGTGATCTTTTCTTCGTTCGGGATTCGGGATTCCTGACGAAGAACCCGGTGATTTATTCCGGTGCGATTGGCATCAGCGTTTATATTGATCGCGAGTATGCACCGCTCGAGCAGCGACTGGCAGCATATACGCAGTACATGGAGCAAGTACCGGCAATGCTCGAGCAAATGAAAAAGAACCTGCAGCCGCCTTTGCCCGCGCCATATGTGGAGATGGGGCATCGTATATTCTCGGGCCTCGTGGAATATCTCTCGACGACCGTTCCCGAGATATTTTCACCGGTCGAGGATGAGCAGTTGCAGCGACAGTTCGTTGCAGCAAACAATGCCGCTATCGAAGCGATTCAGCAATCAGTCGTCTGGCTCGAAGGGCAGAAAGCAACCACAACAGATGAATTCGCATTAGGTGAAGAACGATTCCTGAAAATGTTGAGGTCAGGCCAGGGTGTGGACGTGACGCTGGCTGAACTTAAGGCGGCAGGACAGAAAAACCTCGATGACAATCTCGCGATGCTGCATGAGGCCTGTGCCGAGTTCGCGCCGGGTGAAAGCACTGAGGCATGTATTGCGAAAGTCGGCGCGAACAAGCCGCCGGAAGGCGCCGTGGGTGGGGCGCGTCGCCAGCTGCCAGTGATCAAGAAGTTCGTCATCGACAACAATATCGCATCGATTCCGGGCACGGAAGACGCGCTCGTCGACGAAGCGCCGCCGCACCGTCGATTCAACTTTGCCTACATCAATATTCCGGGCCCGTTTGAGGCCGGCATGCCGTCGACCTACTTCATTGCACCGCCGGATCCGGCCTGGTCTGAGGAAGATCAGCTAGCCTACATACCGGGCGAGACTGACTTGCTGGCGACATCGGTCCATGAGGTCTGGCCGGGACATTTCCTTCAGTTCCTGCACTCGAATCGCACTGAGAACAACGTGGGACAGCATTTCGGCACGTACACGTTCAGCGAGGGCTGGGCACATTACACTGAGCAGATGATGGTGGATGCGGGCCTCGGTGACGGCGACCCGGAAGTACGCATCGGCCAGTTACTCAACGCGCTGTTGCGCAATGTCCGCTATATGTCCGCTATCGGTCTGCACACCGAAGGCATGACCGTTGAGGAAAGCCAGAAGATGTTCGAAGAGATGGCGTTCCAGGACTTCGGCAATGCGAGCCAACAGGCCTATCGTGGCACTTATGATCCGGGCTATCTGAACTACACACTGGGCAAGCTCATGATCAACAAGCTGCGCGACGACTGGACCGACGGGCGCGGTGGGCGCGAAGCCTGGGGCAAATTTCACGACCAGTTCCTGAGCTACGGCGTGCCGCCTATCCCATTGATTCGCGAGCAGATGCTGGGCGAAGAATTCGCAGGCGACGAGTCGATATTGCCTAACTGAGTCTAGAGGTCATCTTTATCGAGAACGGGCAGTTCGTTGCCGAACAGCCGTGTCATGAAAAGCGAATTGCTCGTCTCGTAAACGCCCGTCATCGAGGGATACCTCGCATCGGGGTCCTGCAAATTCATCAGTACCACGCCGTCGCCGTCGATCAGGAATACGTGCGAGTAGGGTTCGACCTTCGGTCGCAGGCTGGCTGGCAGGCGTTGCACGACCTTGCGCAGGAATGGCTTGTCGGACAGCGCATCGAGTACCTCGACTCGTGGTGCGACCAGGCCGGCCCAGAAATTGCCATTCAGTCCATTGTTGATGTTGTCCGGAAAGGCGGGCAGGTTGTCGATCAGGACGTCGGTCTCGCCGGCTCTGGGTCCAAATAGCCAGTGCTTGAGTATCCGGTACGCGCCGGTTTCGGCGACGAGCAGGTAGGATTGGTCGTCGCTAATGGCGACACCGTTCGCAAACTGCAGCCCGTCGATAATGACCCGTGCCCGGCCCTCGCCCGGATGAAACGCAATTATTCGTCCGTGCCCGCCGTGCTCCATGATGTCGAGCAGGCTGCCTTCATAGGTGCCGGCTGATTCCTGTGCCCCGAATTTTGTACTCGCCTCGGAAAAATAGATCGTGCCGTCATCCGCGATGGCGAGGTCGTCGGCATATACCAGAGGCTGTCCGTCAATTTCGCTGAGCAGGGACTCGACGCGACCGTCCGGGGATATTCGTTGCAGGCCCGTGTAGGCATTAGCAACGACAAATGAGCCATCTGCATCCGTCTCAATGCCGAGTGCGCGGCCACCGACGTCTGCAAATTCCCGGACCTTGCCGTAGCCGTCGATTTGCAGGATCAATCCGGCTTTTGTCGACGCGTAGAGGAGACCGTCGTGGCCGGAGGTTACGTCTTCGGGACCATCATGAGGTCCGAGATCAATGGCACGGGCCCGCCCAAGACGGTCATCAGGTCCGAACGGATCAATAAGGCCCTTATTGACTGGCGCGTCCCACGCGACAGGGTCGATCGGTACTGGCCAAAACAGCAAGTAGAGGGTCGCAGCCGCCAGGAGCGAGCCGATTACAACGAATGGGCGTTTCATGACTCGCCCAAGCTTAGCGTTTGCCGTCGATCATGCGCAAAAACTCGGCGCGTGTTCGTGCATCCTTGCGGAATGTGCCAATCATCTGGCTGGTGACCATGGATACATCGGTCTTGTGGATGCCACGCGTCGTCATGCACTGGTGTGTCGCTTCGATCACGACGCCGACGCCTATTGGCTTGAGTACGTCTTCGATGCAATTGGCGATTTGCGCTGTCATTTTCTCCTGCACCTGGAAGCGCCGCGCGAACGCTTCAACCACGCGTGCCAGCTTGCTGATGCCGACAACCTTGTTCCTGGGCAAATAACCAACATGCGCCATGCCAATGATTGGCGCCATATGATGTTCGCAGTGCGACTCGAAGCCGATGTCGCGCAGGACGATCATCTCGTCATAGCCCTCGACTTCTTCGAAGGTGCGTTTGAGGTAGCCAACCGGATCCTGTTTGTAACCGCCAAACCAATCCTCGTAGGCCTTGGCCACTCGCGCGGGCGTATCGATAAGGCCTTCGCGCCTCGGATCCTCGCCCGCCCACAACAACAACGTGTGAATGGCTTCCTCGGCTTGCTTGCGGCTGGGTTTTCGCGGTTTTCTGGTCTTCTTTGACAATCTAATCTCCAAGGCCGATTGAGCAGCTGACACCGGTGCCGCCAAGTCCGCAGTATCCACCGGGATTCTTGGCAAGGTACTGCTGATGGTAGTCCTCGGCATAGTAAAACGTATCGAGTGGTACGATTTCGGTGCTGATGTCACCGTAGCCGGCATTGGTCAGCTCCGCCTGGTAGTCCCGCATGGACCTTTCGGCCGCGGCTACCTGCGTAGCATCACAGGTGTAAATCGCCGAACGGTATTGTGTACCGACGTCATTGCCCTGCCGCATGCCTTGCGTCGGATTATGACTTTCCCAGAATACTCGCAACAGCTCTTCGTAGCTCACAACGTCGGGATCAAACACGACAAGAACGACTTCGGCATGGCCGGTCGACCCGCTACAGACGAGTTTGTAATCGGGGTCTGCTGTGGTGCCGCCCGCGTAACCAACCGCGGTCGTGAAAACACCATCAGTTTCCCAAAAACGGCGCTCCGCACCCCAAAAACAACCGAGCGCAAACACCGCCTCATGGAGGTGGCTGGCAAAGGGTCCCTTGATGGGATTTCCGTTTACAAAGTGCATAGTCATAAGGCCTGGTAGCGACCGCCGCGGCGTGGGCGGTCGATGATACCGTCCGCACCCTGAAAACGCACCGGAATCGATTGCGTGTTGCCCCATTCCATCGCCCGATAAACGGCGAAGTGCAGGTGCGGCATCGTCGTATGACCGGTATTGCCCGAATAGCCGATCTTCTGGCCCTGGGACACGCTGTCACCGACCTCTATCAGCGAGCCATCCTTCACGAGGTGATAATACTCACCGGTCGTGCCATCGCTGTGCAGGATAACGATGTAATTGGCATACCGCCCGCAGCCGTCCTCCCAGCACCCCCTGGAGTGCGATTCCTCGACGCGAGCGACGACGCCGGCTCTTGCAGCGTGCACAGGAGTGCCGATTTTCATGTCGACGTCGATCGCGAACTCTTCGAGACCCGTATGACTGAACCTCGAGCCATAGCCCTGAATGATCCGGTATGACCTGCCGCTTGTGTAAGGCAGCGAATACAGGTGGTCATCGTCATGCACAGCATCCTTGTCACCGACGGTCCAATCGTACGAATATCGATAGTCGGCCTCTTTGCGTCCATCGCCCCCGCTCAGCATCATGATTTGCTCCGACTGATTGGGAGCGAGCGTGCTGGTAACCGTTCTCGGTCCGTTGACCTTGAGATCCCGCGTGCGAATGCGCAGTGTGTAAGTGATTGGATAGTCGCGCAGGTTCCTTGCACGCAGTTCCACATTGTCGCCCTGGTTGACGGTTTCGACGCATATCCAGTCGTCTTTGCAGTCCGCGGCCACGGCCGATCCGGCAGCGAACAAAGCGATGCCAGTCAGTGCTGCATGCAAACGTCGTTTGCGAATTGTTACTTCCCCACAGACGAGCCGGCGAACTACTTGCTTCCGGCCTCGATCGCAGCGCGCGCGGCATCGAGGTCCGATTGCCGATAGAAATACTTGTGCACGAGAATCAGGTCGGGCGTTTCCACGACTTCTCCGTCCTCGATCCTCGGCCGGTAGATGCGGCGCCGAATCTCGCGCTGAACGAGGCTGATCATGTTCTCGAATTCCGGGGGCTGAGCCTCGATCATCCTGAGGTTGGCCGCGCGCCCACGGGTCGAGACCGTGTAGCTTATGGAGATGCGGCCCTGCAGAAGCGGGTTGTCTTTATCATCGGGCGCTTTGTCGTCTTCGTCGGAACTGATGTACAACGGCATCTTATTCTGTCTTAGCGGAACGACCTGCTCGAGTTGAACGCGACGAACGTCGAGCCCGCCCTCATGTTCCGACAACAAATTCCAGGTATCGAGATACACCTGTCGTCCGCGCTGCGGATTGTTGTTGTACATGTAGTAGTCGCCCAACGCCAGTTGCGCCTGCGCGACAACCTGCCAGTTCGTTTCCGGGTGATCTTCGGCGATGCGTGCGGCACGCCGGAAATAGATTTCACCCGATGACATGCTCGAGTCATGGAATGAGAGCTGTCCCGTCGCGTCGAGATAGAAATACGACCTGCCCAGCAAGATCAGTGGTTCGACGAGTTCGAGTGAGCCCCGACCCTTGTGCTCTTCAATGATGCGAATGGCGCGGCGGTAGGTGGCTCTCTCATCAAATATAAAGCCCGCCTTGTGTTGCCATTCCGCGCGGCGCAAAAGTGAGGGTACAAGCTCCGGTGTGTCGAGTTCGTACTCCCGGACGTTGATCGCGTATATCGTATCCTGGGCTTCTTTCGCCGATTCCAGGTCACCCATACGCACATGAGTTTCTGCAATGGACTCGAGAAGGCCCAGCTGATCGAGATTGTGCGGCCCCTCGTTGACATGGGTCACGTGTACGGCACGCTGGTAAGTCTTTGTAGCCAGGTCCGGCCTGCCGCTCTCAAGCTGTGCCCGGCCCAAACCCGTAAGCGGGTTGACCAGCTGCGCATTGAGTCGGTCTTCGTTGTCTTCGATGATCTCGATCGCGGATTCGAAGTTCTGCTGCGCAGCGTCGAACTCCCCGGTCTCGGATTGCACGATGGCAAGATTGGTCAGCGCTTTGGCAAATTCGTTGGACTGCGGGCCAAACGTTCGAAGAGCGAGTTCGACGACGCGCTTGGCGACCGTATCTGCCTCATCGAAAACGTCGTCCATCATGAGTTGCTTGAAGAGCTCGAATTCAGCGGCGAGTTCTTCTTCGGGAGTGACGTCAGGCACAGAGTAGTCGCTGCCCTCGTCAATGCCTTGTTCTGCAACCGGGACGATCTGTTTTTCATCCTGAGCTTGCAAGGTCGACACACCGATGAGTATCAGCGCGAAAGTGAAGTACTTTGAGGTTTTGATCATCGCCATGGCAAGGGTTTCAGACTTAATTGGACGGGATTAGTTCTGGAATCCGGTCGGCTGTTAAGCATGCTTCCACTATACCGATTTACAGGTCCAGTCCAAGCTGCTGTTGGCCTGGCTTGACGAACTGTCCGCAGTCAAGGCTGTGCTGATATCGATCGAGCGCCAGGTCATGGCGCCTGCACGCTGCGCGGAAGCGCTTGCCAAGCATGTCTGCGTAGGCTCCGCGCCCTTTCTGTCGCACACCGAAGCGATTGTCATAATCACGGCCACCGCTGGCCTGTCGCACGAGACTCATGACGTGTTTTGCCCGGTCGGGGAAGTGTGCCTCGAGCCACTCAGTGAAAAGGGCGCTTACTTCATGCGGCAGCCTGAGAAAAATGTAGTGCGCGTGCGAAGCCCCGGCCTCGGCAGCGGCTTTCAGGACGGACTCAATCTCGGCGTCATTGATTGCGGGGATCAATGGCGCCATCAGCACGCTGGTCGGAACGCCATTCATCGTCAGTTGCCTGATGGCCTTCAGTCGCGCTTCGGCTGAAGGTACGCGCGGCTCCATCACGCGCTTGAGCTCGTCGTTCATGGTCGGCAGGCTAATGGCCACGGAACAGAGACCGCGCTGTGCCAGAGGGGCAAGCAGGTCGATATCGCGTGTGATGAGGCTGCCCTTGGTAATCAGGTATACCGGGTGGCTGTGTTCGACGAAAAGTTCCAACAACTGGCGCGTAACCTGTGTCGATTTCTCGGCCGGCTGGTAGGGGTCGGTGTTGGCGCCGATAGTAATCGGTTTGCATTCGTAGCCGGGCTTCTCCCATGCCTCGAGCAGGCGGCTCGCCGCGTTAGGTTTGTAGAAAATCCGGGTTTCGAAATCGAGACCTGGTGACAGGTCGAGGTAGCTGTGGCTCGGCCTCGCATAGCAGTAGATACAGCCGTGCTCACAGCCCTGGTAGGGGTTGATCGATCGGTCGAAGGGCACATCCGGCGAACGGTTATGGCTGATGATGGAGCCGGCCTGCATGGCTTTGAGCACGGTCTCGGGGGCAGTGGCTTCACGCCGGGCCGCTTCTTCGTTGTCAAATTCGACGGGTCTTGTGGTGAATCGGCCGTCCTGGCGCGAAACGGCGCCACGGCCTTTGTGCGGGCGCGCTGACATTGGAGGATCCAATCACTGTATAAAAACACAGTAATTGACGATGGGCGGAAGGTCAACCAGCTAGTTGAGGACGCGGTAACCTCGGCCGCGCATGCAGCGCTTGAACACGTCCTGCTTCATCTCATCGGCATCGAGGCCAGAGCGGGTGCCGCCATAGAGCGCACCGACGCCTGCGCCTTCGGCCGCATCGCTCGAATTGCCACCAACCGCGCCGGCGGCCGCGCCAACAACTGCGCCGAGCCCGGCGCCTTTGGCAACGCCTTTGGCGACCAGCACTTCCTCAGTGTAGGACTCGCACTCAGTCCAGTCCTCATCATAGCGGTCGAGGTTGACGCCTTTCATGTCGATGATTGGATCCGGGTGCGCTGCACAGCCGGCTGCCAGAGCGCCTGCGAATATCAGTGCAAGAGTCTTGATTGCGTCCATGTCGATTCCCATTAAACTCGGTTACCCTCAATAGCTCAACGCGAATTTCGGCCTCGCGTTGACACAACGCACGGGATATTTGGATGTCTGCAGGCTCACATAGTTCAACAGCACGCGCGATTTTGTATGCCTTCGTCGCGAATTTCGGTATTGCCATAGCCAAGACCTGGGCTGCCTGGCTTACCGGTTCGGGCAGTATGCTGGCCGAGGCCATTCATTCCTACGCCGATACGGGTAACCAGGTGCTCTTGTACCTGGGACTCAAACAGTCGCAGCGGCCGCCCGATGCCGAACATCCGCTCGGTTACGGCAAGCTCAGCTATTTCTGGAGTTTCATTGTCGCGATACTGCTCTTTACGCTGGGCGGCATGTTCTCGATTTATGAGGGCTTTCACAAATTCAATCACCCCGAAGAGCTGTCCAAGGTGTGGGTCGCGATCATCGTGCTTGTGCTCGCAATTCTGCTCGAAGGCGGTTCGCTACTCGGATGCCTCCGGGAAATCAAAAATGTGCGCGGCGAGCGGCCGTTTCGAGAATGGCTCAAGCACACGAGAAATTCCGAACTCGTCGTCGTGCTGGGCGAGGATATTGGCGCGCAACTCGGCCTGTTTCTCGCGCTTGGCTTCCTGATCGCGGCCCTCGTAACCGGCAATCCTGTTTACGATGCGATGGGCTCAATGTGCATCGGCGTGATTCTTCTCGTCATCTCGGCGTTCATCGCCTGGCGCATCAAAGCGTTGCTTGTCGGGCGATCGGCCGATCCGGAGATCCAGGAGGCTATCAACGAGGTCATCGACGAACAAGACAGTATCGTGCAGGTATTCAATACGATTACGATTCAGTACGGGCCGGATACGATGCTGGCCGCAAAAATCAAACTCAAAGACGGCATCACAATTGGCGCCGCGGTGCAGGACATCAACGAACTCGAACGCAAACTCAAGGCACGCATCCCGAACCTGAAATGGTTGTTTGTCGAGCCCGACGTCACCGACTGACGTCAGGCCCGGATCAGCCTAGTCGGCATTGTAGAGGTGCACATCCTGCTGCGGGAAAGGGAAGGAGATGCCTTCCTGATCGAAGCGCTTCTTGATGGCCTCGGTCATGTCAAACATGACGCCCCAGTAGTCGCTGGTACTTACCCACGGACGAACGACAAGATTGACGCTGCTGTCGGCGAGTGCGGAAACGGCGATGGTGTGGGCAGGATCCTTGAGAATCCGATCGTCAGCCGCAATGAGTTCTTCGAGTGTTTTGCGGACCTTGTCGAGGTCGTCGTCGTAGCTCACACCGACAACCATGTCGACACGCCGCGTGTCGTTCGCCGAATAGTTCGTGATGACGCTGCCCATGATCTGGCTGTTGGGCACGATGACCTGCTTGTTGTCACCTGTCTTCAAGATTGTCGTGAGGATTTGCACACCCTCGACAACTCCGGAAATTCCAGCGGCCTCGACAAAATCACCAACCTTGTAGGGGCGGAACAGGACGATCAGCACACCTGACGCGAAGTTCGATAGCGAGCCCTGCAGTGCCAGGCCGATGGCCAGGCCAGCGGCGCCCAGAATTGCAATGAAGGAGGTCGATTGCACACCCAGCGCGTCAATGGCGGCGATGAAAACCATGATCATCAGCACCATGTTTATCAGGTTGGAGACGAACGTCACCAGTGTCTTGTCGACATCCCTTGCGTTCATGACCTTGCGTAACCCACGCGTAATCAACCTGACAACGATGCGACCGACGTAGAATATTGCGATCGCGGTGACCAGGTTAATCGCAAAATCGACTCCAGTCGTCTTGAGCATTGCGATAACTTCTTCCCAGCTGAACCCCATGTTCGGGAGCGTGATTTCGTCCATCTTTTATTTCCCTTGAGTGCTCTTGTAAATATCGGAACGGCTGCGACCTTAACCCTCTCGCGCAGCCCGTGAAATGCGGATTAGTCCCTACTGCCCGGGGGTCCCTTCCGCTCCCGGCTGGAAGCGATATATTTTGTAAGGGGCTTGTTCTTTGATGTGCTCTTTGGATTGCAGGATGACGTCACCGAGTGCGCTGTCGGCGACATACAACCAACCGTCGGGCCCGAACGACAATGCATCCGGCCATCGAACTGCCGTGGAACGGATCAGCGTGAGCAACTCGAGATCGTTGCCCATCCGGGCAATGGCGTTGTGCTCAATGTCTGTAATGTAGACACGGCCATCCAGGTCAACGCTCAATCCGTCACTCAATGGTTTGTGGCCGAGGCTTTCGACACGTGCAGCGATTTGCGAATCGGGCGCGCCCGGGTCGCGAATGTCCGAGAGCCTCACGCGATACAGGGTTGAACCGCTCAACGCGGCGAAATATAACCACTCGTCATCGAGTGCAATGCCGTCTACGCCGCCGCGCAGCGATACGATTCCACCAGCGAACGACATGACGCGGCCACTATTCTTTATGACGAATTTCTCGGCGGATACCGAGCGATGCGATTCGAGCACCCGGCGAGCGTTGGCCGACTCGACGTCGTAAACGATGATGGCCGGCTGCTTGCGCCAGAAACTTGCATCCGCAATGATGACCGTGCGTCCATCCGCGCTGATTTGCAGGTCCTGCAGAAACGAACCCTGCGGAGCGATTTCCCTGGCAAAGCGCTGGTCATGGATCAGCTCGCCCGTGTCGAGATCAAATGCCAGCAGACGCGCTGTGCGCATGCCGTGATTACCATGATCGATTGTCCAAAGGCGGTTATTCCGATCAATGGCGACGCCGAGCACCGTGTCGAACAAGGACTGCTGCGACGCGCCATTCGGGAAGGGCACAGAAGCACCGTCGACGTACTCGAGCAGCTTGTTACCTTTTGGTCGTGCTTCCGGGTGTACCGTAAAAAAGACGCGACCGGAGCTGCTGACCGCTACGTTACCGATCGGCAATCGGTAAGAGAGAACTTCCTCGAGAGCATCCTCAGCCAGCATAGGGGATGTCGATAAGTTCGGGTACGACTGTCCGCCGCCGTAACGCACCCACGCCACAGTCGTCAGAACCAATGCCAGAATCAATAAGAACAGCAGAAGCTTTTTCATGTTTGGCTGCTGTGCCTTAGTACGCTCACCCGGACCGGAATTCTACAGGAAAGCGGCGACGTGTCAGCTGCCAAAAGCCGCAATCCACGCCAGAACGAGGATTGCCAGCGTCGTGCCGGCAGCGACCCTTTGCCAGTGCGGGTCGGCAAGCCGATCTCGTACACGCGTCAGAAGCATGCCGCCGGCGAATCCGCACACGAAGCCCATCAAATGCGCGCCAATGTCCGTGTTCTCGTCGCCAGTCCCGGTGTACATGAGCAGGGCCAGACCGCCGACAATCGGGGCGATGCGATACGACCAGCGCTCCTGCGACATGAGTTTGGCGCGCCACACGAATCCGGCCGTGAGGCCAAGTGCCGCGAACACGGCGGTCGACGCGCCTATGGATCGATGCGCGGATTCGAGCAGCAAGGTGTTTAGCAGATTGCCGGAGGTCGCGGCCAACACGACCGCCAGCCACGCGATGCCGGATCCGAAGAGGCGGCCGGCAAGCAAGCCAAAAAACGCGCCAAACACGATATTTCCCACCAGGTGGCGCAGGTCAGCGTGCATCGTTAATGCCGTAATTGCCCGCCACCATTCGCCGGCACGCACAAGAGCCCCGTCGACACGTCCCTGTGCCAGCCAGTCCTGGCTGAACGCTGAATTCCAGGACAACCAGGCGAATACCATTATCGTGAAGACGTAGGCAATGATCCCCGGGACCGCGTTCTGGTAGGGATAGATTTGGGTCTTTATCGGCTGGCGAGGCGGGTTTTCTTCGTCGTAGAGTCTCAGCTCCGAGGTGGCCAGTGCAGAATACTCTGCTGGAACGATCAGCGCGCAGCCCGAAAAGTCGTCAATAACCTGGTGTGGAATTTCTGCGGACGCGAGCACGAGCGCACGATCGGCACAGGCACGCCGATTGCGGCTCTCAAACACTACTCGCATGTCGTCATTCATAGATTCGGGTAAGCTTAACAGCCGTTTTGGCGCCGAGACAGGAACCCCAATGAAACGTTTTCTTGCTGCATGGCTTGTATCCTTTTTCTGCGCCGGACTGGCGAGCGGCGAGGTTATCGATGCCGCACCTGGCGGGTTCTCACTTGTGCACGAAGTGACGATCGTAGCGCCGCGGCAAGATGCATGGCGAGCGGCTGTCTATGAAATCGGGCAATGGTGGAGCAGTGATCACACGATTTCCGGCGATGCCAGCAAGATGAGTATCGACCCGGTCCCGCAGGGTTGTTTTTGCGAAGCCATCGGCGAGCATGCCGGCGTCGTGCACCTGACAGTGACGTTCGTAAACCCCACCGTGTTGTTGCGCCTGACCGGTGGGCTCGGCCCGCTGGGGCTGCTCGGCGTAGACGGCAACATGATGTGGGAGTTCTTCGACGCCGAAGACGGAACGACCGTACGTTTCGCGTATATCGTCGGTGGCTATCGCCCGGGCGGAATGGAAGAAATGGCTGGACCGGTCGACTTCGTGATTGGCGAGGCGCTGCAGAGACTAAAAACCTATGTTGAAACCGGCGACGCGGATGCTGCCGGCATTCGCTGAGATAGCGCCGGGCGTCCGCCGCGTCGTTGCGCCCAACCCGTCGATGATGACGGGGCCGGGTACGAACACTTACCTGGTTGGCGAGAACGAAGTCGCTGTCATCGACCCGGGCCCGGCGATCGCTGAGCATGTCGAAAACATCATTGAAAAATCAAGTAGTTGTATCCGATGGATTCTCGCAACACATACGCATCCGGATCACTCGCCAGCGGTTGAGTCGCTCGCCGAGGCAAGCAATGCCGAGGTGCTCGGCATTCCGGCACCCACTGGCCAGTACCAGGACAAGACGTTCTCGCCAACGAGAATCTTGCGCGATGGCGACGTTCTCGAGACAGCGGAGTTTCGTCTTGAGGCTGTGCACACGCCAGGACACGCTTCCAATCACCTTTGTTATCGGCACGCGTCGCTCAACTGGCTATTCACGGGCGATCATGTCATTGATGGTTCGACCGTCGTCATCGATCCGCCCGACGGCAACATGAAGCACTACATAGAGTCGCTGCAGCGTTGCAAGGAACTGCAATGCGCTGCGCTCGCGCCGGGCCATGGCGAGGTGATTGGGGACCCCACGCGTGCGATCGACTGGATCATCGAGCATCGCCTTGAGCGCGAGGCGAAAGTACTCGCAGCAGTAAATGCAAACGCGGGCCTGACGACGCATGAACTCGTTCCCCACATTTACCAGGATGTGGATCCAAAGCTGTACGGCTGGGCGGAACGCTCATTGCTCGCGCACGTCCTCAAACTCGAAGCTGACGGCGTTGCTTCCTCAATGGACGGCAGGTGGTACGCCAAGTAGCAATCATCGTTGCAGTGGCGGTGCTAATCGTAGCGTCGCTGGCAACAAGACACGAAACGCCAGCCCCTATCATTGAATCTGTCGAAGCACCTGCTGATACCAGGTTGCTGGATGAGGTTGAGGCGCTGTTGTCAAAACGTTCTACCGTCTTCGAAGTCTGTGACGACACAATAGAAGACGCGGCTATTGCGGAAAAGATGGCAGAGCTGGACCGGCTCGAGCAGCAAGTCGTGCCGGTGCTCGAAGCATCGGCAAGCGCCGAACACCTGTTGGTCGCAGCGCTGATGATCTGGAGCGACGAGCCGGACCGTGCGCTGCAATTGCTCGGTGAAGCGGCGTACCGAGATCCACGAGACCCGTTGATCGTGTCGCAGCTCCTGGCAGTGTGTGTCGAATTCGGCGGGCAATGCAGTCGGCCGCGAGGCGAGATAGAACGGATGTTGATCACTGCGGATCGTGCCAACGGCCTGGCTTGGGTGCAGGTCGCCAGAAGCCGGCTGGAGAGAGCCGATGAGTCGGGAGCACTCGAAGCCATGCGGGAAGCCGCTGCCGCGGCAACAAACGATGCCTATTTCCCCGAGTACGTGATGATGTTTGACAGGGGATTCTCAGCCTCCACGGATTTGCCCGCCTATGATCGTCTGGAAGCGGCATTCGGTTTCGCGGCGGCATTGCCGGCGAGCACCTACTTTATCATCCAGGATTGCCGGCGACTTGGAGAGAAATCACCGGAATGGCAGGACGCGTGCCTCAGGCTTGGCGAGCGCCAGGAGCACGACAGTCGTACGTTGTTGAGCAAAGCGTTGGGCCTGGGCCTGCAGTTACAGATGTACGAACTGGCAGGCAACACGCGGAGCCAGCAAGAAACAGAGCGGCGCCAACAGGAGTTTCGCGACAGCTTTCAGGGCTTGGTCCAGAAAGCAGGACAAGCCGATAGACTGCGTGACGCCAGTCTTGCTCAACAGTACCTGGATACATTCGCTGCATCCGGCGAGTTCGCAGCGATGGAATATCTGGCCATGGAAGTCGAGGCTCGGCTGCCGGGGCTCGACAGCGCGCAACCGTCGGCCTGTTCCGGCCCTTGATATGAGCGCCAACTTCGCATAGCGTACGCGGGCCACAAATTGAGGACCATCAAATGACGTTCGTTGTCACCGAATCGTGTATCAAGTGCAAACTGACCGATTGTGTCGAGGTTTGCCCGGTTGACTGCTTTCACGAGGGACCGAACTTCCTTGTGATCGATCCTGAAGAGTGCATCGACTGCACGCTCTGCGAGCCCGAGTGCCCGGTCGAGGCCATCTTCTCCGAGGATGAGCTACCCGAAGGTCAGGAGAAATTCACCGAGATCAATGCCGAGCTGTCAGAGAAGTGGCCTGTCATCACCGAGATGAAAGACCCGCCCGCGGATGCGGACGAGTGGCGAGAAGTTAAGGACAAGCTCCAGTACCTGGAGAAATAAACCCGATCAGCACCTCGGCGAGTTCTTCGCCTTTGTCCTCCTGCAGGAAATGGCCTGCATCTTCAATGATGACGTGGTCTTGACCGGCGGCGCCCGGCACGAGCTTTTTAAATATCCGTTCGCCACCTCCCAGGATGGGGTCCTTGTCACTGAATGTCGTCAGGAACGGCTTCGTCCAGTTCATCAGTACCGCCCACGCCCGCCGATTGGCGTCACTGGCTGGATCATCCGGTACTGCGGGAACCAGGTTGGGAAATGCACGCGCGCCAGCCTTGAAGTCCTCATCCGGGAACGGCGCGTCATAGGCGGCGACAATGTCATCACCAAGGTTTGAGATAGCGGCCCGCTGGAACAATTGACCAATATTGAAGCTGGGATTGGAGCGCGCAAACTCGCGCCATTCCATGAACGCCTTCGACATTTCCTGATCGCCGGTGGGCAGGGCGCCGTTGCCGATCGCAATACGCGCAAAGCGACTTTCGTTCTCGGTTGCGACCCGGAGACCAATTAGTGACCCCCAATCCTGGCCGAACAGTGTGATGTCACGCAGGTCGAGTAGCTCAATAAACTGTGTCATCCAATCGACGTGCCCTGCGTAGCTATAGTCGCTTTGCCGGGTCGGTTTGTCCGACTTGCCAAAGCCGATGATGTCCGGCGCGATGACGCGATGTCCTGCAGTGACAAGCGGCGGAATCATCTTGCGATACAGGTAGGACCAGCTCGGTTCGCCGTGCAACAGCAGCACAGGGGCAGCATCAGCAGGTCCTTCGTCGACGTAGTGCATGCGCAGGCCGTCGACCTGGACGTAGTGGGGCTCAAAGTCGTAGCCGGGCAGGTCGACAAAGCGATCGTCGGGTGTGCGTAGCGCCTTCATGGCCGTATCATACCGGCATGACAAGCTTGCGCGCCAAATTCGTACGCCGAACGACCCGGGCGTTCTTTAAAACCATAGATGCAGAAAAAGCCGATGTGCATGCTATGCGCAAGACATGGCATTCGGCGGCCAAGGTCCTATGGACACCCAGGAAAGTTAGAGTCGAGGAAGCAAAGATCCATGGACTGACTGCCGAATGGCTGACGCCGAAGGGTGCTCCAGAGGACAAGCTTCTTCTCTACCTGCACGGTGGCGCGTACGTCATGGGCAACTGCGCGACGCATCGGCAGCTCGTCAGCTACCTTGCCAAATACTCGGGCATCAAAGCATTGCTGCCCGAGTATCGGCTGGCGCCGGAGCACCCATTTCCAGCGGCTATCGACGATGCCGTTGGTCTGTATCGTTCCTTGCTGGCCGACGGCTACACGGCGGGAAATATCGTCATAGCGGGCGACTCAGCTGGTGGTGGCCTGACGATGGCAACCCTGCTATCGCTACGCGACGCGCGCGATCCACTGCCGGCTGCGGCGTGCCTCCTGTCCCCCTGGCTTGATCTCACAGCGACCGGTGAGTCCATGACAACGCGCGCGAAGAAAGACCCATGGTTTCAGCCCGAGGATATGCCAATTGTTGCGGCTTACTACTGCCGCGAGGACCAGCTCAGGAACCCGCTGGTCTCGCCCGTGTTTGCCGATTTGTCCGGACTACCACCGCTTTACATCCAGGTAGGAGAAGACGAAATCCTGCTCAGCGATTCAACGCGTGCGGCCGACAAAGTGAAAGCTGCCGGAGGTGAGGTTGAGATCGAAATCTGGCCTGGCATGTGGCACGTGTTCCAGGCGTTCCTGGTCCAGGTGCCAGAAAGCAAGAAAGCGGCGAAGAAGATCGGCAAGTTTGTTCAGAGATTCCTGAAAGAGAAGCGTCAGTCAGAAGCCTGATTGCTTTTGCGAGTCGTCGTACATCTTTGTGAGGAATGAGCGGATTGCGGGTTCAGCTTCATCACGCGTCATGAGTTTTTGCTTTTCGAGCACGATTGCCATGTCCTTGATCGTTCGTTTGCCATCGATCAGCGACATCATGAATGAGTAGATCTGGGTCGTCATCGCCTGGCTGCGGAAAGATTGCAACAGCGGCACCGGTTCCTTACCGGTCACGATCCAGTCGGGCAGAGCGCGATGCCGGGGCGGCGCGTCGACTTCACGTTCCTTGTACGCCGAGAATGAAAATACGCTTTCCTGGCGCCCGTGCCGGCTTGCCGGCGAACACATGTAGGGGATTGTCGCGTCGCTGACGTAGGGATCGCTGAAACCATTCTCGGCAACAATCGCCTTGGTCTCTTCGGGACTGTAGCGGCGTGCCCGCTCAGGGCTG
>Ga0265309_10000434_pt1 | contig 16681 bp, 16 predicted proteins | sample Helome_FD_192492 | JGI IMG/M metagenome (GOLD analysis project Ga0265309, IMG submission 192492) | Marine sediment microbial communities from subtidal zone of North Sea - Hel_20160524 (Illumina Assembly) | ecosystem: Environmental > Aquatic > Marine > Subtidal zone > Sediment ...
AGATTTTCGCAATCGCGGGGAAATCCAAAATACTGGCTTTTCGCCATACGCATAACCCTGACTGATAGCATCGAATCGCGCTCCAGCACCTCGACAAAGTCTTCGAGCGTGGTATCGGAGTTCAAAAGCAACTGTCGAATCGCGACGTAGACTTCGGGCATTGAGATTTGCTCGGCCATGTCACCGACGAATTCACGTGCAGCTTTCATTAGTAGCTATCCTGTTTAAGGATTAAGCCAGGATGACCTTTTCCATGTCAGCGCTGATCGCCCTGGCCTCATCCATCGAATGTTCAAGTTCCTGCTGCGTCAGCCCTGTCACGGCCTGGACTTCGGCATCAATCAGCGTATCGGCAGTAGTTCGACTATCTGTAGCGATGGATTGAGCACAGGCATGGGCTATATGCATGAGCGCGGTTTCGATTTTGTAGTCAGTCGCCAGTTCCGGGGTCGGCTGAAGCCGGGTGATGAATTGCAGGTTGTCGGGCAGGTTCCAGTTGGCCATCAACATGGCGCCGATATCGCCATAGTGGTAGCCCAGGACCTGCGTTTCTGCTTCGTGTATCGCCTGGCCCTGCTGTTCTACAATCTCTCGCGCTGCCAGTGCCTGCAACGGGAACTTGGAATACAGGACAAGATGCCCAATTTCATGCAGCAACCCGGCAATAAACAAGTGATCGCTTTTCGACAACTTCAATCGTTCCCCGAGCAAACGCGCCAGCACTCCTGAGAACAGGCTCGCGCGCCAGAAGGTATTTAACGGCATGATGTCATTGGGTAGCGCGAGACTCGATATCGCCGAAATTCCCAGCACCATGTTGTGCAATGGGCCAAGCCCGATCATGTTGATCGAACGCGATATACTATCGACGGGTTCTGGAAACCCGAAATACGCACTATTGACGACCTTCAATACCCGCGTCGACAGGTTGGGATCGACACCGATAACTTCCGCGAAATCATAGATATCCGAAGCCGGATCATCCATCAACCGCTGCACCTTCAAATACACTTCGGGCAGCGAAATCAGCTCGGTTACTTCTTGCAGTTGTTGTTGTATATCTGACATTACCGGTAGCACTATTCTTATTAATGGGTCAGCACAACACTGTTCCCGTCAAAGTAATGACACCAGTATAGTTAAGATATATGAATTCGAGCGGTATTTGTGGTGCTAGCGCCGGCGGGACAGGATCGCTTCCAAATTAGACGCAGCAAAATATAACAGCCACCCACTCGGGAGGCTGTTTTTCTGAAAAGGGATGCCTATTATTCGATATTCCAGTTCAGCTGGGCACTGAGAATATCAACCTCCGCTTCGTATTCGCCGACTAACTGTGCATTCAGGGTTGGAATGCCGCTTTCTAATTCGTTATCGATTTTGGCATCATCGAGAAACAGGTGCGAGTAACCGACATCAATCGAGATTTTATTGTCGACCATGTAGGTCAGCCCGAACGAGAGCCAGGTACGCTCATCACCCGGTAAGCGCACGGTGCGACGCTCAGCGCTGGGAACCGGGGTTTCATCGAGGGCGATACCGGTTCGCAGGATCAGCTTATCCGAATACTGATAATCGATGCCGAACGAATAACGCCAGCTGTCGTCCCAGTCTTCGGTCGTTAAGGTGTCGGGTTGAGCAGGGTTTTCATAGACAATGCGCAGCTCATCGAACGAACTCCATCCGGTCCGGGTGACATCGGCCAGGTAAGTAAATTTACCGACCTGGTGCGACAGGCTGATGGAAAAGCTGTCCGGCAGAGTCACATCGACATCGATGTCCGAATCGACGAATGCACCGGTGGAAGTGGCTACCGCCACGGCCGTCGCATTGGTGGGATAAGTGAATTCCGCGTCCCCCGACACTTCGACATCGACCTCGGACCGGTACGAAACTCCAATCTTGGTCTGTTTGGAAATGTGGTAGACGAGCCCCAGGTTGAACCCGGTGGACAAGTCGCTGCCGTTGTCGGCCTCTAGTTCAGCCAGGGCGTCGTCCAGCTGCGGTCCCGTTCCGGCAACGCCACAGGCGCCAGGGCCAAGACCTGCCACGCAGATTGCGCCAAAATCAACCGCGCTACTCAATTCCGCCTGCACCAGCATCAGGCTGATCCCGCCGCCAACCGACAACTTGTCGTTGACCCGGTAACCGATGCTGGGGTTGAAATTGACCGTTTTAACTTCGGACAGAATACCATGATAACGCCCGACCCAGTCGTCATCGTATTCGGTGGCGAGACCAAACGGTGCATTCACGCCGAGTCCAAACTTGGTGTTGTCGTTAATGGTCTTGACCCAGTATAAATTGGGTACAAAGGCACTCGAACCACCATCGTCTTCATCACCAATCAACGGGCCACCACCAAGCAATGGCGCCAACGATGATCCATCGTTATTAAAATCGGAGCTGGGATCGATAAGATGTGCAGCAACAACCAGTTGATCGCTCTCCAGATTCATCATGCCGGCAGGATTGAAAAATATGGTCGATGCGTTATTGGTGCCAACCGCAGCACCGGCGTAGGCGTTACCCTGCCCGCTGGCGTTCATCTCGATTAATGCAAATCCAGATGCATGCAGCGTGTTTTGAGAGCCCAGCAGCAGCGTGGCTAAAATGAAATAGCGAATCCCCGTCTTAAAACTCCTCATTCTAAGCCCCTGATTATTATGATAAGTTGCAAAATAATAGCTTTATACCTGGTTAAATACCAATTCCTGATGATTGATAATACCTATGTTAAAAACAGCAGGATACACGGGAAGGGTCTTTTTGCGTCTGGCGGTATTCCAGCAGGCTGTATTATTGGCTGGTTAAGGGGGAAATCGAGTGACATTGACGGGCCCTATGTTCTCTGGATCGGGGAGTGGCAGGGCATCGAGGTCTTATGCAATCTCAAGTACATCAATCATTCAGATGACCCCAACGCCTGTTACTACGATGACCTCAGCGTGGTCGCGTTACGCGATATCGAGCCACACGAAGAAATTACCCACTACTATTATAGTAACGACTGGTGATTACCTTTACCCAGGTGCTATATTAAGGTATCGCTTTTAATATCAAATATGCATTCTCCCATGAACAACACCGAAATCGCTAAATTCAACATGATCGAACAACAGATCCGTCCCTGGGAAGTGCTCGACCACCAGGTGTTGTCCACGTTAAGCCAGATCAACCGCGCAGACTTTGTCAGGGAAGCCTACAAGGGGCTTGCCTTTGCAGATTGCCAGATCCCGGTCGCTAATGGCGTCAGCATGCTGCCACCAACGATCGAAGGACGCATGCTGCAGGCGTTACTGATCAATCCCGAAGACCTGGTACTGGAGGTCGGCAGTGGTGGTGGTTATGTCGCCGCCTGCCTCGCACACCTGGCACAGCGGGTTACCAGCATCGATCCAAGCGCTGAAATCATCGACTTTGCCAGAACCAATGTGGCCAATAGCGGGCAGGATAACGTTGAACTCCAGCAGCTCGGGCTGGCGCAGATCGATTTCGCGGCCAGCTTCGATGCAATCGCGGTAACCGGTTCATTGCAGAGCGTGCCCCTGAATTTGAAACTGGCGCTCAAACCGGGCGGCAGAATGTTTATCGTGGTTGGCCGATCACCCGTTATGCAGGCTCTGCTGATTACACGCGTCGGTGAATCCGAATGGACCACCCAATCCCTGTTTGAAACAGACTTACCCCGATTGCGTGCCTAGTTGCCAGGACAATGCGTAGCATGAACGCACCGCAACTGGCCGCACAGCTGAAAAATGAGAAACCATTGTTGCTCGACGTCAGGGAACCCTGGGAATACGAGATCTGCCATATCGACGGCAGTATCAATATCCCCATGGCGCATATCCCGCAACAGTTGGCACAGCTGCAAGGGGCCACAGAAATTATCGTGATCTGCCATCACGGTATTCGCAGCCAGAATGTAATCCGTTTTCTGCAACAGCAGTCCGTCGACGGATTGGTGAATCTCGATGGCGGTGTCGACGCCTGGGCGCGCGAGGTTGACCTCGATATGCCGTTGTATTAATCAGATCACAGTTTCTTTATAATTCGCGCGAACTAAAAACATGAAGCCGCTAATGCAAAAAATACCCTCAAAGCTCGCATTACTGATCTTGCTATTCTGGTGGCAGGCGTCGTCAGCTGAGGACCTCGTTACCGTCTACGGCCTCGCACTAAAGAACGACGCCGAACTGATGATTGCGGAATCAAATTACCTGACTGCGATAGAGGCGCTACCGCAGGCCCGGTCTGGTCGCAAACCGCAGATTTCTTTCAATGCAAGTGGTACGACGCGTGAATCCGATAACTCGGAAACGGGGGACAATGACAATGAGACTGTCGGTTATAGCCTTAACCTGACGCAGTCATTATATGACACCGAAATCCAGGGCGATATCAACGTCGCCGAAGCCAACAGCGCAGCTGAGCTTGCCCGACTTAAGTCTACCCGCCAGGCATTAATTCTGCGCGTTGCGGTGACCTATTTCAGTATTCTCGCGGCGGAGGATAATGTCGAGTTCGCTTACGCCGAACGTACCGCAATTGGACGTCAGCTGGAACAGGCCCAAAAACGTTTTGAAGTGGGCCTGATCGCGATCACCGATGTGCATGAAGCGCAGGCTCGGTTTGACAACGCCGAGGCACAGGCGATCCTGGCTGAGAATATACTCGAAAACGCGTTCCAGTCATTGGTGGTTATCACTGCCGACTCATCGATCAATAAATTGGCACCGCTAGGGGAAGACCTCAAGTTATCGTTCCCCGACCCAATCGAAGTCACGTCCTGGGTTGCACTGGCTTTAAGCAATAATCTTGAACTCATCGCTGCCCAACAAAACCTCAATGCCGCACGTTACGAGCGTGATAAAAATTCCAGGAGTGGATATCCGACCCTTGATCTGACAGCAAGTTACGCGGATAACGACGTCGATGGTGATGAAATAAGAGGTGATTTTCAACAGGAAGATCTGACCCTGGGTATTGAATTACAGGTGCCCCTTTATACCGGTGGACGCATCGGTTCCGAGCAAGCCCAGGCCCAATCAAATTATCGCTCCGCGCAAAACACGCTGCTATTACAAAGCCGACTGGCTTCACAGCAATCGCGCACCGCATTTCTTGACGTGGTTTCCGGAATCAGTCAGGTCAAAGCACTCAAGCAGGCATTTCAGTCCAGTAATATTGCACTCGAGGCAACCCAGGCCGGATTCGAAGTCGGTACGCGAACCTCGGTCGACGTGTTGATATCGCTGCGCGAAACCTTCCGTACCCGGCGCGATTACGCGAGTTCGCGTTACGAATATCTGCTCAACAAACTGAGGCTGAAACAGGCGGCGGGAATCCTGCAGGAAGACGATCTTTTTGAAGTCAACCTTTGGTTGATTCAACAATAGTCGATGGGCGAACAAAGCTCCGTACTATTCAAGGCGAGCGACTACTATTCCCCGAGGTTCTGGCCCATGTGGTGCATTATCGGCATGCTGCGCCTGGTTTCCCTGCTACCCTTTCGCATCGCACTATCGACAGGTCGCCTGGTGGGTCGCTTTATTTACCTGATTACGGGCTCGCGCAAGAAGATAGTGGATCTCAATCTCGCGCACTGCTTGCCTGAGAAATCACTCGACGAACGCAATCGCATCAAAACTGCCTGCTATCAGAATATCGGTATTTCGTTGATCGAAATGGCAATGTGCTGGTGGTGGGATGCGGACAAGTTGAAGGCGATTGTCGAGGTTGAAGGTCGCGAGCACCTCGACGCGGCTCTGAATAGCGGGCGCGGCGCAATCTTGTTGACGGGGCATTTCACCAGCCTCGAAATCGGGGCGCGTTTGCTGGCGCTTTTCATGCCGGTGCAGGTGATGTATCGCACCCAGCGTAACGAGCTGTTCGACAGCTACCTCTACACCCGGCGCAGCCAATATTTCGTCAATACCGTCTCGCGCAAGAACACCCGGCAGTTGATCAAGGGCATCAAGAATAAAATTCCGACCTGGTATGCCCCGGATCAGGATTTCAGGCGCGAGCGTAACGTGTTTGCGCCCTTCATGGGCATCGCCACCGCAACCATAACCGCGAGTTCACGCCTGGCGCAATCATCAGGGGCCGCGATGCTGCCCTATTATCCGGAACGTAAAAAGGATGGCAGTGGCTATATCCTCCATATCGACCCACCGCTTGAAGACTTCCCCAGCGAAGATGAATTCAAAGATGCCAGCACCATAAACCAGTCGATCGAAAAGTATGTGCGGGAGTTTCCTGAGAATTACATATGGATACACCAGCGCTTTAAAACCCGCCCTCCGGGTGAGGCACCCTTCTACCCGTGAGTGCATAAAATGACTGTGCCTTCACCCGGATCTGGATATCGCCTGCTATCAATTCCTTTGTACCTGTTCTGGATCCTGCACGCGCTGAAACATGGTATCAAACACGGATTACCGCGCTACCTGTCAATGCGGATGTTCGGCCTGGAAGGTGACAGCGCGGAAAGGATTTGGGTACACGCTTCTTCGGTTGGCGAGGTTCGTGCCGTCACGCCACTGGTAAAGGCACTGATACAGCGCGGCGAAAGCATATTATTCAGCAGTTTTACCGCGACCGGTTACCAGGCAATTAAGAATACTTTTTCTGATTCGGTTTGCAGTACAGTCATCCCTTTCGATCACTGCTGGCACTGTCGGCGATTCTTCCGACTACACAAGATCAAACTTGGACTGGTAATGGAAACTGAACTCTGGCCCGAACTGATGTACCAGGCTCGCCGTCACGATATTGAGTTGCTGCTGGTCAATGCTCGACTATCTGCGAAATCATTGAACGCGGGTAAGTTCGTACGCACTTTATTATCGACAACATTGAGCTATTTCGCGCAAATCCTGACGCGCAGTACAAAGGATCATGATGCTTTTACAAGCCTGGGGGTTAGCGAGGACCGCATCACGATTGTCGGTAATCTCAAGTCCCATAGCGAAATTTCGCATCACCAACCCAGGCTGATCGAACGCGAGTACGTGATCCTGGCCTCTAGTCATAGTGGTGAAGAACAGCAGTTCCTGACTGCGCGACCCGAGGAGCTCAGGCATTATCTGTTGGTGTTGGCCCCTCGACATCCCGATCGTAGTACGGAGATTCAGGCACAGATCGAACGCCTGGGAATGACCTGTTCGGTACGCAGTAAAGAGGAACCCATAACTCAGGAAACCGAGGTTTACCTGGCTGATACGCTCGGCGAGTTAAAATCATTAATGGCGCACGCCCGGGTTGTTATCATGGGAGGTTCCTTTGACTCGACCGGTGGTCACAACCTGATAGAGCCGGCGAACCTGGGTCGAGCCATCATCACCGGACCGTCCGATAGCAACATCGCCGAAGATATCAATATGCTTGGCCCTGACCAGGGTGTGCTGCAGGTCGAAAATTTGGCTGGCTGCTGGACTGCGATCGTAGAACTGCTCGATCATCCTGAACGGGCGCAAGCGCTTGGACGTGAAGCACAATCCCGGCTGGCACAGCAACCGGATATCATTCAGCAGTACCTGGCGGCCATCTCTCCGCAACTTTAGTTTGCGTTGAATCGGGGCGGCTCCAGGAATTTACATTCTTAAAGCTGATCTCAGGATTGATAGCCATCCATCAGTAGCTGCCAGTCGTCTTCACCATAATTGAGATTCAGTTTCCGGTTTCGCTTGTCGATCGATCGCTGAAAGCGGTACAGGGGTTGCCATTGCCAGTCATCGATTTGATTCATAACCCGTGCCTGATCGAAGTCAATCAGGTAGAAACGATTCTGCGAATCGATTAGCACGTTGTCGGAAGTGAGATCGGCGTGACGTATACCCTCGGCATGCATTCGCTTAATGAGCAATCCTAGTTGGTGCCAAGACTCTGGTGCGAGTTTCTCCCGCTGCAGGCGCTGGGTCAGCATCTCGGTATCCTCAAGATACGCGGTGATTAAGGCTGCGCGATACCATAGACCGGTGCGACAGGCACAGGCCGCAATCGTCTCAGGAACCGGTAAACCTGCTTTACGCGCACGCTGCAGGATATGCCATTCGCGCCACGGCCGGGTCATCCTCCATCCCATCCACATGTATTGATCGGTGAGCAGCTTGCCAATATGACCGCCACGTTGATAGCGACGCAGAACGGCTTGCCTGCCATCAATGTCTATCAGGTAACTCCCACCGCGGCCGCCAGCGGTTGCCTGATGACCGGGTTGGTGTTGCCAATAGCCGCCTGTAAACTCCTCATCGGAAAATTCGTGTGCGCACTCCCGCGATTGCAGGATGAAACACTTTGACGATTTAAATTCGCGCGTCATGTTGCTCGATATCGTCAAGCATAACCTGGGGTGGATATAACTCGTTGACGAGCATCGATCCATCACCAGATATTGAATCGATGCTAACTTCACTGATATCAGAGGCGCCAATCTGCGAGTCCATCGAAGTGATTTTATGGTAATGAGGCGTGTAACCAATCCACTGCCCAAGGTGACTGTTTATCTGCTGTTCCCATAGCACTTCAGTCCGGTTACCAAGATGCCGCTCCAATTCCCGCTGCTTCAATTCAGCTGCCAGCGCATGCATCTCACGACTGCGCGCCCTTTTTATCGAACCATCAATTTGTCCTGGCAATCTGGCCGCCTTGGTACCCGCACGCGCGGAAAATGGGAAAATATGCAGGTGCCCGAATCCGGTGCTTGCAACAAAATCCATGGTCTGACGCCATTCCTGTTCGGTCTCACCTGGAAACCCGGTAATCAGGTCCGTCGTTACATTAAACAACGGAATAGCATTACGCGCCTTGTCGACCAGGCGCGCAAACTCGACCGTTTTGCAACGCCGCGCCATGCGGCGCAACACCGAGTCGCAACCGCTTTGAATCGGCAGGTGCATGTGCGGCATCAGGCGTGAATCGCGGAACAATTCGAAGAAGTTACCCGGCAAATCCCAGGGTTCGACCGAGGCCAGCCGAATCCGAGGAATTTCAGTATGTTCGAGAATCTCGCTCAGCAGGCGATACAGACTGGAGCCAGTATCGCTGCCATAACCACCGACATGCACCCCGGTCAGCGCGATTTCGCGGACACCCTGTTGATGCAATAAATTTATTTCGGCCAGGATCTCTGCCTCGTCGCGGCTACGTTCGGCGCCCCTTGCAAGCGTGACGATGCAATAGGTGCAACGATAACGGCAACCATCCTGGATCTTGATAAATCCGCGATGGCGACCACGCAACAGCAGTGCGTTTAGTGATTCCCCAACCACTGGCTCACTCGACCCGTCGCAGGCGTCTCGATCACTAACCAGTTCCAGGGCTTGATCGACCAGCTGTTCCTTCTGCTGATTATCGACAACGAGGTCAACACCGAGATAATTTTTTACCACATCGGGATTGAGACTTGCGTGACACCCGGTAACGACCAGCCGTGCGTCCGAGTTTTTACGCTGCAAACGTCCGATCTGTTGACGTGACTTGCGATCAGCCTGTGCCGTAACGGCACAAGAGTTAAACACAACGATATCGGCCTCTTCGACATCAGTGGTCACCTGGTGCCCGCGCTGCATGAACTGGTTAGCCCAGGTTTCAAGCTCGGCTTCGTTGAGCCGGCAGCCGAGCGCCTGGAAATTGATAAACACGAATCGATTGCTCTTGAAAAAGTTCGCGGATTCTAACAAGAAAATAAGCCCTGAAGAGGATTTTTTAATCCTCTTCAGGGCTTATTCACCACAAAACGTCATCCCGGCGCCTACGCGGCCCGCCCGCGCCGGGATCTTGTAGCACCAACTCGTTACAAGATTCCCGCTTGCGCGGGAATGACAGAAGTGACCCCGGAATGATAGAGTACGGCCGGGAATGGCCTTTTCCAAGTCATCCCCGCGAAAGCGGGGATCTTGAAATGGTGGCGTGTTATGAGATTCCCGCTTGTGCGGGAATGACGGATACATCCGGGAATGACGAAAATTAGCGGGCTTTGGCGCTGGCGGTGTCGGTATTGCCGCGGTTGTCGAGCCAGGAGATGGTAATCGTGTCGCCTTTACGACCGGGGATTTGAAAAGACAAAAACGGATTCCTCGAAATCGATTTCCCCCAGAACGCTTCCATGACAATGCGCCGGTTACGACTGACAACGACTTCCTTGATAAAATGGGATGGAATTTTCTTACCAGTTTTCTTTACTTTTCGCCGTCCGGTTTCCATCGGATGGTTGATAACGCTCTTGACGATTACCTGCCCATCGATCTCGTGTGCGCGAATCTTCAGGCTTCTGGCCATTATGATTCTCCGCAGCCATTACGACCCACGCGAACCGGTCGTTTGTTGGTATGTAAAACCCCATCGGCCTTGACGATAACCAGCAAATCACTGGTATCGGCCATCCTGATTCGTGTCGAGACAAAACTTTGCGCTTCGTAAATCCTGAAATAGGCGGTAAAAGGCGATTCGTTGCCGGTTACCACGAGTGAAATCGACTCGGTATTTTCAAACCCGGACTTGATTCTGACAGGGACCATATTGGCATCGCTGGCAATATGAGGTGCTTCGATTTCGATCTTGCTACTTTCGCCAATATCAGTCGTACCAAATGCTTCACGCAAAGCATCTGGTATCTGCTTTGCCAAAAAGGCCTTGGTAGGATAGGCGCTAATCGCAATCCCCGGGAACAACATACCGGTGACGCCTAGCTGAAGGCTCGCTTTCAATAGGGTTCGTCGTTTCATGTACAGTGCCTGCTACTGACAACAATATCCTGGTGACGAGATACCTATCGGCAGTAACGCAAAAAGCTTTATCCCTGTCGCTGATAAATTTTATTGCTCTAACAGTATCAGGCGCTTTTCGCGAGCCTTTGACTCCGTGGCAAGATCGGTCTCGGGTGAATTAAGTACCTGATCGTAGAGTCTTACCGCTTGTCGCGGATTTCCGGTAATACGGTGAAACTCCGCTTCGGCCATCATGCGCAACGAGGGTTGTTGGAGGGACTCGTATATTTCCGATAACTCGAAATAGATCTGTTGATTTTCTGAAAATTTGTTTTCAAGCTGCCTGGCAATGACCAGGGCAGACTCATATTGCCCAGCCAGCTTGAGCAAGCGCAGCAGGTGCATCGAAAGGACGTAATCACCTGGAAAAATATCGAGCAACCGCCGATACACCAACTCTGCCTCGGTTTCGCGTCCGAGGTGTTCCAGGTTTTCCGCATAAGCAATGCCGTACCAGATATTATCGCTATCACGACGGTATAAATCGACGAGCATCTTGTCGGCCCGATCATACTCGGCGGCCTGGGTCGAGGCCAGTGCACGTAGAAAGTCGCTTCCCTGGTCCTGTAAATGATCCCTGCTCACGAATTGCAGAAAATCCTTGAACAACAAAAAATCATCCACCTGATTCCCGCCTGACGGCATGTTTTGCGCTCGTCCAAGTGCTTCGGCGACTCGATTGTTACTCAGGGGGTGAGTGCGCAGATACTCGATACCGAGCCCGGAGCTACCCGAGAGCTTTCCCATGATGGCGAAAAACTCGGCCATGCCATGCGGATCAAAATGCGCATCGCCCATCAGTTCAATTCCGATTCGATCGGCTTCATACTCGTTTTCTCGAGTAAAATTGACCATCGCCTGCTGACCGCCAGCAATGCCACCATAAAGCACCGCAGAACCGACCTCGCCCCCAAGCACCAGGCCCGCGATCATCGCGAGAATCGATGCGGTATTCACCTCGCTCCCCTTTTCCATTGAATCGAGCCCATGCCTTAACTCTACATGGGCTATTTCATGCGCCATTACGGAAGCCAACTGATGCTGGGTGCTCGCCTGCGCGATGAGTCCCCTGTTAATACCGATATAGCCACCAGGAACGGCGAATGCGTTTACCGCGTCATCACGAACAATGAAGAAACGATAATCGCGTACTCGATTATCGATACCCGCTAGCAGACGAAAACCGAGGTCGTTGATATAGCGATCGAGCAAAGGGTTGGTCTCGACCAAACCTACTGACAGCAGCTTCTTGTAAACCGAGCGCCCTAGTTTCATCTCTCGCTCAATATTAATTGATGCATTTTCACCAAGGCTCGGTAAATCTGACCTGGCGCTAGAGGTAAAACTGATTAACAACAGCAGAATTGCTACAACCCCTAACCGGGCTGAAAGGGCGAATTCTTGCAATCGTCGGGAATGTTCAGGCATAACAACGCCATCAATGGGAAATTGAGCTATATTGAATAATATCGACACAGCAGTATAGTAATCGTTCCCGAAGTTCATATTCAATGTCCAGAATAAAAGAAATTACCGTTTCTGATTTGCATCGCATGTTGCGCAAAGAAGATCATTTTGAATTACTTGATATCCGTACCCCTGCGGAGATCGAACGCGGCGTATTGCCTAACGCCAGGACCCTGGCGATGCACCTGATACCGTTAAAACTCAACTACTTTTCGGAATCGCCCCGACAAATCGTCATATACTGTCGAACCGGTAGTCGCTCCGCACAGGTTTGCCGCTTTTTAAACCAGCAAGGTATTAATAACGTCATCAGTTTGCGCGGCGGTGTAGTCAAGTGGGCGGCCGGAGGTCATGCGCTGAACCCTGAACCCCTCGATGTCATCGTATAATCCCTGCCCCGCTTGCCTTTTAAAAAGTCCTGGCATATAAATGTGGCTTCGTAAAACCGGTTAACCAAATGATGGGTATATCTCATGGCTGAATTTGATCGTGAACTTGATGCCTCTGGACTGAATTGCCCCCTGCCCATATTAAGAGCCAGGAAAATACTCACCGACATGGAGCATGGTCAAGTCCTGAAAGTAATCTCTACTGATCAAGGCTCGTTAAAGGACTTTGAGGCCTTTTCAAAACAGACCAACAATCCATTACTGTCTTCCGGCGAGGAAGGTGGAAAATTTGTATTTTTACTGAAGAAATCCTGAAGCTCTCGGTCCAGTAGATAACTCCATTCGGCCCGGGTTAAATCGATTCCGGCCAGCATTTACCGATAATAACGGTCCAACTCGCTTAAATTGCATGTTTTTTGGGATTTCTTCAATAAATCCAAGCTGTTATTAGTGCATTTGTATTTTAACCATAATAGACTTTTGGGTTGGGCGTAAACAATTGTGTTTTCTTAAAGTGAATATCAGAGGTTAGTGTGGAATTATCGGGTTCTGAAATAATAATCCAGTTTTTAAAGGACGAGGGGGTCAAACACCTCTTCGGTTACCCTGGCGGTGCCGTATTGCATATTTACGATGCGCTGCAGAAACAGGATGATGTCGAACATATCCTGGTGCGTCACGAACAAGGTGCAACGCATGCCGCGGACGGCTACGCGCGGGCAACCGGCAAACCAGGTGTTTGCCTGGTGACTTCGGGCCCCGGAGCGACTAACGCAATTACTGGAATCGCAACCGCTTACATGGACTCGATTCCACTGGTTGTACTTACCGGCCAGGTGCCCAGTCATGTGATTGGCCAGGATGCCTTCCAGGAGGTCGATGCGGTCGGAGTATCCCGGCCCTGTGTTAAGCATAACTTTCTGGTTAAGGATTTGAATAAACTCGCTGATACCCTGAAGAAAGCTTTCTTCGTCGCTACCACCGGCCGGCCCGGCCCGGTTGTTGTCGATATTCCGAAAGATATTACCGCTCCGCATATCAAGATTCCGTACCAATATCCGGAAAAAGTCGAAATGCGCTCTTACAATCCCAACTTCAAGGGGCACCCACGCCAGATCAAGCGTGCGGTTGAGCTACTGCTAAGCGCCAAGCGCCCGATTATTTATACCGGCGGCGGCATCATCATGGCCGATGCTTCGCAAGAATTGCGCGATTTCGTGCGTGAGCTGGGTTATCCGATAACTCAGACCCTGATGGGACTGGGGGCATTTCCCGGAACCGACTCTCAGTTTATCGGCATGCTTGGTATGCACGGGACTTACGAAGCCAATATGGCGATGCACGAATGTGATGTTTTAATCTGTATCGGCGCGCGCTTTGACGATCGGATTACCGGCGTTACCAGCAAATTCTGTCCCTACGCTCAGATTATTCATATCGATATAGATCCGGCCTCGATTTCCAAGACGATCAACGCCGACATCCCAATTGTAGGGGGAGCCAAACAGGTTCTGATCGAAATGCTCAAACAGCTTGACAAGACCGAACTCGAAGTCGACAAGAAGGCCCTCGATGCCTGGTGGAAAACCATCAAGTCATGGCAGGCGCAGGATAGTTTCGCCTATGAACAAACAAAGGACCTGATCCAACCCCAGGCTGCGGTCGAAGAACTTTACAAAGTCACCAAGGGTGACGCCTATATCACTTCGGATGTCGGTCAGCACCAGATGTATGCCGCGCAGTTCTACCATTTCGATGAACCCCGTCGCTGGATCAATTCCGGGGGCCTCGGCACGATGGGATTTGGGCTACCTGCCGCAATGGGCGTCAAACTCGCCTTCCCCGATAAAGACGTTGCCTGTGTTACCGGCGAAGGCAGTATCCAGATGTGCATTCAGGAGCTATCGACCTGCCTGCAGTACAACCTCCCGGTCAAGATAATAAATCTCAATAACCGTTATCTCGGCATGGTTCGTCAGTGGCAGGAATTTTTCTATGAGAAACGTTATTCACATGTTTATATGGATTCACTGCCCGATTTCGTTAAGCTGGCCGAAGCATACGGGCACGTCGGCATCCTCGTCGATCATCCTGACGATTTACACGATGCGATGAAGGAAGCCTTCAAGCTGAAAGACAGAACTGTATTCCTCGATATCATTACCGACCAGGAAGCCAACGTCTACCCGATGATCTCCGCCGGTAAAGCCCACAACGAAATGGATATTTCCCCGCTACAACAAAAAATTCAGGCTTCATTGAAAGAGAAGGGAGAGCTGGTTTAATGCGACACATCATTTCTCTGCTGGTCGAAAACGAGGCCGGCGCACTGTCTCGTATTTCCGGGTTATTCACCGCGCGCGGCTATAACATCGAATCACTGACCGTAGCAATTACCGAAGACCAGACGCTATCACGCATGACCATCATTACCACGGGTTCCGATCGCATCATCGAGCAGATAACCAAGCAACTCAATAAACTGATTGACGTGGTCAAGCTGCAGGACTTTACCGAAGGCAATTTCATCGAGCGTGAAATGATGTTCGTCAAGGTCAAGGCGGATGGGGAGTCCAAACGTGCCGAGATAAAACGCCTGTCGGATATATTCCGCGCACGCATTATCGACGTAACCGATACCACATTTTGCATCGAGCTGACCGGATCTGGTGACAAGCTCGACGCTTACATCAAGGCCATGCATGAAAACAACATCGTCGAGGTGGTGCGCTCCGGCTCCATGGGTATTATGCGCGGCGAAAAAGCACTAACCCTGTAAGGTGCCCGAAAAACCTTTTATATCAACATACTAACCAAATTTGCGACACGAGGCAGTTATGAACATTTATTACGATAAGGATTGCGATTTATCCATCATCCAGGGCAAGAAGGTCACCGTCGTCGGTTATGGCTCACAGGGCCATGCCCACGCTAATAATCTCAAGGATTCCGGCGTTGACGTTACCGTTGCACTGCGCGAGGGCTCGGCTTCGGCCGCCAAGGCCGAGGCTGCAGGCCTGACCGTGAAAAACACCACCGATGCGATCCGCGAAGCCGATGTCGTCATGATCCTGACTCCGGACGAATTCCAGAACGAACTTTACGCCAATGAAATCGAACCCAATATCAAGCAGGGTGCCGCGATGGCTTTCGCCCATGGTTTCGCGATTCACTACAACCAGGTTGTGCCACGCGCCGATCTCGATGTCATCATGATTGCACCCAAAGCGCCCGGGCATACGGTACGCTCCGAGTTTGTCAAAGGCGGCGGAATTCCGGATTTAATTGCAATCCAGCAGGATGCCTCGGGCATGGCGAAAGAACTGGCGTTATCCTATGCAGCCGGTATCGGTGGCGGTCGCACGGCAATCATCGAAACGACCTTCAGAGACGAAACTGAAACCGACCTGTTTGGTGAGCAAACCGTGCTCTGTGGTGGTACTATCGAACTGGTCAAGGCTGGATTCGAAACCCTGGTCGAAGCCGGATACGCGCCCGAACTCGCCTATTTCGAATGCCTGCACGAGCTCAAGTTAATCGTTGATTTGATCCATGAAGGCGGCATCGCCAATATGAACTACTCGATTTCAAATAATGCCGAGTATGGTGAATACACCACGGGCCCGAAAATTATCAACGAGGAAAGCCGCTGGGCGATGAAAGAATGCCTGGACGATATACAAAGCGGTGCCTATGCGAAAAAATTTATTACCGAAGGCCAGTCCAACTATCCCGAAATGACGGCGTGGCGTCGCAATAATGCAGCCCATCAGATCGAGCAGGTGGGAGCCCAGCTGCGCACGATGATGCCCTGGCTTAGCGCCAATGCATTGGTTGATAAATCCAAGAACTAGTAGGATTAACGGGCACCTGGTGCCAGTCATATAACGATGGATGACAGTAACCCGAAAGAAGTTCGCAAGAACATGGGCAAGGGTATTTACCTATTGCCCAATATGTTCACCACGGGTGCATTATTTGCCGGGTTTTACGCGATCATCGCGGCCATGAATGGGCGTTTTGAAATTGCCGCAATCGCAATTTTCCTGGCAG
>Ga0265309_10000435_pt1 | contig 16674 bp, 15 predicted proteins | sample Helome_FD_192492 | JGI IMG/M metagenome (GOLD analysis project Ga0265309, IMG submission 192492) | Marine sediment microbial communities from subtidal zone of North Sea - Hel_20160524 (Illumina Assembly) | ecosystem: Environmental > Aquatic > Marine > Subtidal zone > Sediment ...
GGCCGGATTGAAGCAAGATGCAGAAATTACTTTGCGTATCGTTGATGAGGTAGAAGGCCGTAGATACAATCGAGATTTTCGTGGCAAAGACTATGCTACCAACGTTTTGACTTTTGTATATGAGAGTACACCTCCTCTATCTGGAGATATTGTATTATGCGCAACAGTAATAGAGAAAGAAGCAAACCAGCAGCATAAAGGTGTGTTAGCACATTATGCACATCTTGCAGTGCATAGTGCACTTCATTTGCAAGGCTATATGCACGAAAGCCATAAAGATGCGGCAATAATGGAGCAGTTGGAAGCCAAAATTGTAACCAGACTAGGATTTGATGACCCTTACCATAAAGAATTCTAGTGACATAATTTTCATTCATTCCTTAGATTGTTATGAGAAGTTTTGATTAAGTATAAATTTATGAGTTTTCTTAAATGACTATCTATAAGTTTTTTATTTGTATTCAGTTTGATAATTTAATATGAATGATTCTTTACCTAAACCTAGCTGGCTTGAACGTTTAAGTACACTCCTCTTGCGAGAACCAGAAGATCGTGAGCAGTTAATAGAGTTGTTACATTCTGCTTTTGAGCGTGATTTGCTCGATTCAGATGCTCTGAGCATGATTGAGGGTGTAATGCAGGTTTCAGAAATGCAAGCAAGCGATATCATGGTGCCACGCTCACAAATGGACGTAATCGATATCAGTGAGACACCAGACACATTTGTTCCACTTATGATAGAAACAGCACACTCACGTTTTCCAGTAACCGAAAAAAGTAAGGACAATATAATTGGGATTTTATTGGCAAAGGATTTGTTGCGTTATTATGCAGAAGGAGAGGAGTTTAATGCGCGTGAAATATTACGTCCTGTTGTATTTATTCCAGAATCAAAACGATTAAATGTACTGTTGAAAGACTTCCGTAGTAATAGGAATCACATAGCAATTGTTGTAGATGAATATGGTGGTGTTGCAGGACTGGTGACAATTGAGGATGTATTGGAACAAATAGTTGGTGATATTGAAGATGAATATGACTATGACGAGTCAGAAGACAATATTGTTCAAGAGATAAATGGTCATTATCGAGTTAAAGCAATTACCGAAATAGGAGATTTTAATGAGTCTCTAGGGACAGAATTTAGTAATGATGATTATGATACAGTTGGTGGGCTCGTATTGAACAAGTTTGGCAGATTACCCAAGAGCGGCGAATCAGTTGTCATTGGGGTACTAAAGTTTATAGTATTGAGAGCTGATAGCCGCAGGCTACATACAGTGTTGGTAGAAGAATATAAGCCGGACGAGAGTAAGCCCGAGGAGAGTAAGTGCGAGGATTGAGCAATGAGAAATTAGAAATTGAAACTAGAAACTCACAGCAGAGCGTTATATTCTATTTAATTGTTACCTTTTTACTTGGCATATTAACAGTACTAGGATTTGCGCCATTCTATTTTTTTCCTGTTCCAGTTATTACAATTGCATGCTTGCTTTATTTCTGGCGTAAGAGTACATCACCTATACAAGCAGCTTTGTTTGGTTTTTGTTTTGGTATGGGCATGTTTGGTGCTGGCGTTACCTGGATATATATTAGCTTGCACGAGTTTGGTGCAGTTCCTGTACCAATTGCAGTTTTTCTCCTGATTATTCTTTGTGCCTACCTTTCTTTGTATACGACCTTAACAGGATGGGTGATGAGAGGGCTACGTATTGAAGCACCATTTTTATGGGTGTTATTCGTAGCCAGTCTGTGGACGTTATCTGAGTGGCTTCGTGGTGTAGTATCTTTCTTTGGGTTCCCATGGTTGACAGTAGGGTATTCACAGGTTCCCTATAGCCCTCTTGTAGGATACTCAGCCATTTTAGGAGTTTATGGTGTTTCATTGATACTTGTTTTGAGTGCTGCGTTTATAAGTTTCTTTTTTGAAAAGAAGCTACGTTCTTGGCGGGGTATTTTATTTTTACCTGTAATTTGGATTATTGGTTTTGGTTTGCAGTTCATTAATTGGACTGATCCACAAGGTGAACCAGTATCTGTAAGTTTATTACAAGGAAATATCTCTCAGGAAATGAAGTGGAAACCAGAGCATGTTATTCACACGATGGATACATATGCAAAACTTGTACATACTAGCAATAGCCGCCTTATTATAGCGCCAGAAATTTCTTTGCCACTAAATCATGATGATGTTCCAGCCAATTACCTTGCGCAATTATCTACTCATGCAAAACAAAATAGAGGTGATATTCTCATCGGCATGGTTGAAACAGAAGGTAATTCAGGCGAGTACTATAATTCCATGTTTAGTTTTGGTATCTCTTCTGAACAAATATACCGTAAACATCATTTATTGCCATTTGGTGAATTTATTCCGTTAAAACCTATATTTGGCTGGATCATAGATATGCTAAAAATTCCACTAACAGATTTCTCTCGTGGTCAGCTTGATCAGAAACCTATGAGTCTTGCCGGGCAGAGTGTTGCGGTAAATATTTGCTACGAAGATGCTTTTGGTGAAGAATTAATCTATCAGTTGCCGCAAGCAACGTTACTTGCAAACGTCACTAATGATGCCTGGTTTGGGCGTTCCATAGGGCCACATCAGCATCTACAGATTTCGCAAATGAGGGCACTTGAGACGGGTCGTTACATGTTACGTGCTACTAATACAGGTGTTAGCGCTATCATAAATGAGCGTGGTGTAGTATTACAGCAAGCAGATATATTTACTACAACTGCATTAAACGGGATTGTGCAGGGATATACTGGAGCAACCCCTTATGTCCGTTTTGGAAATAGCCTGGTATTGGGGTTTGTTGGGCTATCTCTGCTTATTTGTTTGATGTTGATCTTTCGCGGCAGAAGAAAAACCCTGTAAAATCTAATTTTCTAGATTTTACAGTTCTATTCAGGCGTTTTCATGCTTACATTCCAGGAGATTATTCTCACTTTACAGCGTTACTGGAGCAATCAGGGTTGCGTATTGCTTCAGCCATACGATATAGAAATGGGGGCTGGAACCTTTCATCCAGCGACTTTCTTACGTGCACTAGGGCCAGAACCTTGGAAATCTGCTTATATCCAACCTTCTCGTCGCCCTAAAGACGGGCGCTACGGTAAAAATCCAAATCGTTTGCAGCATTACTATCAATATCAAGTAGTAATGAAGCCCTCACCTGATAATATTCAGGACCTGTATCTTGATTCGTTGCGTGAATTAAATATCGATCTTGTAGTAAATGATATTAGATTTGTAGAGGATGACTGGGAGTCTCCTACTCTTGGAGCATGGGGTTTAGGCTGGGAAGTATGGTGTAACGGTATGGAGATAACTCAGTTTACTTATTTTCAGCAAGTAGGTGGTCTTGACTGTAAACCAGTACTGGGAGAAATTACATATGGTTTGGAACGCCTTGCAATGAATCTTCAAGGTGTCGAAAATGTGTTCGATTTAACTTGGACAGATGGAGTTTCTTATGGGGACGTATATCATCAGAATGAAGAGGAGCAATCCAAATATAATTTTGAGCAATGTGATATTAGCCTTCTTCTAAAACAGTTTGCTATGTATGAGTCTGAAGCAAAACGCCTGATTGAATTAAATCTTTCGTTACCAAGTTATGAGCAAGTATTAAAGTGCTCTCATACCTTTAATTTACTCGATGCACGTGGGGCAATTTCAGTAACTGAACGTGCAGCTTATATTGGAAGGATTAGGACGCTAGCAAAACTAGTCGCTAAGGCGTATTACGATTCACGTAAAGAACTCGGCTTCCCAATGCTCTCAAAATAGAACCGATAAAGCATATGCAAGATACATTACTTGTTGAAATTCTAACTGAAGAACTACCACCGAAATTATTGCAGAATCTGAGCAATAGCTTTTCTGAGGGAGTATTTAATGGCCTGGATCAGAATGATTTACTTGCTTCAGAAAGTAAATTGGTAGCATATGTTACTCCGCGTCGTTTAGCAATTTCTATAACTTCAGTTTTGGATGCCCAGGTAGAAAAACAAGTAGAGAGAAGGGGTCCAACTGTATCCGCTGCCTATGATGATTTAGGTAAGGCTACTCCAGCACTGCTAGGTTTTGCTCGGTCGTGCGGAGTTATGATAGATGACTTAAAGCAGAAGCCTGACTCTAAGGGAGTTCTTTGCTATACCTATAAGTATAAACAATCTGGGCAGAGTCTTGGAAATGTACTAATTAAGATTTTACACGGCTTGTTACCAAAAATACCAGTCCCAAAAATGATGCGTTGGGGCAACAGCAACGAGTACTTTGTTCGTCCGGTACACAATTTTATTATGCTACATGGAAAAAACGTACTATGTGAATCAACAGGACTATTTGGGTTACAAAGTATTAAAGCTGAGACTTTAGGGCATCGGTTTTTAAGTAAGAATCGTATTGAAATACCTCATGCGAATGAGTATGCGAAGGTGCTGCTTGAAAATGGGTTTGTTATCGTAAGTTTTGAAAAACGTAAACAGTTGATATTAGAAAAATTACATGAATCTGGTAAGAAAGAAAATGGAAATATCATACATGATGAAGAATTATTGAATGAAGTAACCGGCCTGGTTGAGTATCCTGAAGTATATGTAGGGAAATTTAATCAAGCATTTCTTAGTATACCGCAGGAATGTCTGATACTTTCAATGAAGCAGCATCAGAAATACTTCCCATTACTTGATGAAGAGGGTAATTTATTATCACGTTTCTTAATTGTTAGTAATATTAAAACAACTAAGCCTACAGCTATCATAAGTGGAAACGAAAGAGTTCTACAGGCACGATTGGCTGATGCAAAATTCTTCTTTGACCAAGATCGAAAGAAAACATTAATTTCTCGTAAAGAAGGTCTAAGCAAAGTGGTGTATCACAATAAACTAGGGATGTTGAGTGATCGAGTTGAGCGTGTATCAAAGATTTCACAGGCGTTTGGTTTACAACTTGGGGGTGAGAAACTTGCCACTCAAGCAGGCGAAGTTGCAATGTTAGCTAAGGTTGATTTGCTCACTGATATGGTGGGGGAGTTCCCAGAGCTCCAGGGTGTCATGGGGCGCCATTACGCAAAATACGATGGGATGAGTGATGAGCTGGCTCTCGCAATTGAAGACCATTACAAACCACGATTTTCCGGTGATGACTTGCCACGAAACATGGTAGGTATCTGTGTTGCACTTGCAGATAAATTAGAAATTCTGGTCGGGATGTTTTGTGTTGGACAAACTCCTTCTGGTGACAAGGATCCATTTGCATTGCGCCGCCATGCATTTGGAATCGTTAGGATACTGGTACAAAAACGTCTTGATACTAATTTGTATGACCTGGTTCTTCTCGCACAAAAAAATATGCCGGAAGATATTAGGCGTAATCCTAGATGTGATCCACTTCTAATTACCAATTTTTTATTAGACAGAGCGCGAAGATATTTCGCCGATCTGGGAAATAATTATCATGCTATAGAATCAGTTATTAGTCCGTTTGGAAGTATAACCCCTCTGGGTATACTTTCAGATATTATTCCCATGGCGACAGAATTTCTTTCAACAGAAGAGGGTCGTATTTTAGCTAATGCAAACAAACGTATTACAAATATTCTAAAAAAATCAGGACAAGAAATAACCTATACCAATTATTCTCTGGATGGTTTAAACATGCCGGACCCAAGTCTATTTGAAAGCGACGTTGAAGTTAATCTATGGAATGCCCTTCAAAAAATAGGCAAAGAATCAGAAGCGTTTAAGTCTGAGAAGCGCTTTTCAGAGGCATTAAATGTTTTAGTTGAACTTGCCCCTCCAGTTAAAGATTTTTTTGAGCAGGTTATGGTTAATGCTGAAGATAAGAAGATACGGGACAATAGATTTCTGTTATTACAATATGGGCGAGTTTATATGAATCAAGTAGCTGATTTAAGTTTAATGGTTTCCTGATACTTATGAAGTTGATTATCCTAGATCAAGATGGCGTAATAAATAGCGAGACCAATACCATTGCAAAGATATCTAGTGAATGGAGGCCCATTCCTGGAAGCTTGGAGGCTATTGCGTATTTAAATCAAATGGGGTACCGAGTAGTGGTTGCCAGTAATAGATCTTGTGATCGGAAGGCGATGGATATGTCAGCATTTAATGCCGTCAATGATAAAATGTGCAAGGCTGTAAATCAGGTAGGGGGACGAATTGATGCAATATTTCTAAGTCCACATACTAATATTGAAAAATATAGTTGTAGCAAATCATTAATTATGATGTTTGAGGAAATTGCTCAACGTTTTGGTACCGACTTAAATAATGTCCCTACAATTGGAGATGAGCTACGTTATTTGCGGGCAGCAGCATTTGTAGGCGCAGCCCCAATATTGGTTCTTACCGGGAAAGGTAAAAAAACAAGAAATGCGAGAAGTATTCCTAGAAATACAAAGATCTTTATTGATCTAGCTTCTGTTGTTGATACTCTGACAAAATGAGATTTGCTATTGCAATTCTACGTTCAACATTCTATGTCTTGTTGCAGATCATAATTACACCACCTTACGCATTAGTTGTCCTTGCTTCATATCCGCTGGCTCCTCTTAATCGATATCGTGTAATTTCTGGATGGGCGCATTTAATGTTGTTCTTAACTCGGACTATATGTGGTGTCCGTTATCGTGTATTGGGTGCAGAGAATATTCCCAAAACACCAAGTATTGTGTTATCAAAGCACCAGTCAGCGTGGGAGACTCTTGCTTTTCAGCAGATTTTTCCACCACAGGTATGGGTACTTAAAAAAGAGTTACTGAATATTCCATTCTTTGGCTGGGGATTGGCAATGACAAGTCCCATCGCAATAAACCGCAGATTAGGAAAAACAGCACTAAAACAAATTGTTCGGCAAGGGAAGGACAGATTAAAGAAAGGGCTATGGATAATAATCTTTCCAGAAGGTACACGCATCGACCCTGGGAAAAAGGGTAAATATGGAATTGGTGGCGCATGGCTGGCTACAAATACTGGTGTGCCGGTAGTTCCTGTTGCACATAATGCTGGAGTACTTTGGGGAAAGAATTCTTTTATAAAATTTCCAGGAATCATAACAGTTAGTATAGGGGAGCCGATAGACCCTACAGGGATGGATGTGAGTGAGCTAAATACTAGGGTAGAAGAATGGATTGAATTAGAGGTAGCTCGTATATGTGATAAGGATATTATCAAAGACAAATGAGAGAAACTTTATTTCAGTCATCATATGTAGATAAGAAAACGCTGAAGAGAGAGGTGCGTAGTGTTTTTTTGAATGATAAAGAGGTCTCATATACGCTAAAGAGACGTAAGTGCAGAGCAATAAGCATGAAAATAGATTGTGACGGCTTAACAGTTAGCGCACCTATAAGAGAAACATTAAGATGGATTGAATCTGTGCTACAGGAAAGAGCAAATTGGATTTTAAAAAAACTTGATGAATGGGAAAATAAAGAATCGATTAGTCTGGTATGGGAAGAATCAGCAATTTTTCCATTACTTGGAGAGCCGTGGAAGATTGCGATTACATCTGCTGGAGTGAAGGAAATGACCCCAGTAAAAATAAAAACAATAGCGGAAAAAAATCAACTAGAACTACCGTTGCCATCTACAGTAGCTACTCAGGAAATTGAGAGAGCTGTGATGGATTGGTATTACAAGCAAGCACATATTTATTTTAGTAAACGCATTAAATTTTTTTCAAGCAAACTTGGGGTGCCGCGCCCGCAATTAAGGCTATCACATGCTAAAACTCAGTGGGGAAGTTGTAATGTTAGTGGGGTTGTTCATCTGAATTGGAGGCTAATTCAATTATCGATTAAATTGATAGACTACGTTATTGCTCACGAGTTATCGCATCTTATCGAAATGAACCACTCTTCAGCATTTTGGAGAACGGTAGAAAGTATTTATCCAGACTATCTGATCACTCGGAATGAATTGAAGAAAATAAGGTAATTAAAATTACAAGTTTACTTGCTAAGAGTATCTATAATCATTTATTAGTTTTTATTTATGTTAGTATTTTGTATCTATTATTTTGGAAAGATTCCATGCGTACACTAAGTAGCGCTGTTTTGCTGGTTCTGATGTTAGGCGCCTGTGGTTTAAAGGGCCCTCTTTATCTTCCAGAAGACCCACCATTAGATAAAGAGGAATCCAAGATAGAAGGACAAAAGAATTGAGCGGGTTTCCATTCTTTAAGTATCATGACGCCACATTTTTTGTTGAATCAGTTTCTCTAGATAAGATTTCCCAAGAATTTGGTACCCCCTGCTATGTTTATTCTCAAGCAGCACTTACTAATGTATATAGAGATCTGGATGCTGCATTTGCTGGGCGTAATCATTTGTTATGTTATGCAGTAAAAGCTAATCCTAATCTTGCTATTCTTAATTTATTTGCCAGACTTGGTAGTGGCTTTGATATAGTTTCTGGAGGAGAGTTACGGCGGGTTCTCAAAGCTGGCGGAGATCCACAAAAGATAGTATTTTCTGGTGTGGGAAAGAGCTCCAATGAAATACGAGCTGCGCTTTCTGAAAATATACTCTGCTTTAATGTGGAATCAGAGGCTGAGCTGAGAACATTAAATCAGATTGCAAAAGAAATGGATAGGATTGCCTCTGTTAGTCTAAGAGTTAACCCAGATGTGGATGCAAAAACTCATCCATATATTTCTACTGGTCTAAAAGAAAATAAATTTGGTATTCCATTTGACGAGGCCGAAAGACTTTACTTTTCAGTTGGAAAACTTACCAATATCCGTATGACCGGATTAGACTTTCATATTGGGTCTCAGTTAACTGAACTTGCTCCCTTTTCTGAAGCTTGCAAGAAAGCGATTGATTTATTGGATCGATTAGAAGATAGAAAATTACAAATAGATCATCTTGATTTTGGTGGTGGGCTAGGAATTCGTTATTCAAAAGAAAATCCACCATCAGCCCAGAGCTATGTTGCAGCATTATGTGCTGATCTTGGCCATCGTACTCAGCGTATTTTGATAGAGCCAGGACGTTCATTAGTGGGAAATGCAGGATTATTGCTTACCCGTATCGAATATCTGAAACATACACCTTATCGGGATTTTGCAATTGTAGATGCAGCTATGAATGATTTGATTCGACCTGCTTTGTATGATGCATACCATGAAATCTTACCAGTCACTGTGAATGGACAAAATACTAAAACTTATCAAATAGTAGGACCTGTCTGTGAAACAGGAGATTTTCTTGGGTATGATCGAAAACTTTCTCTATCACAAGGAGATTTACTTGCTGTGATGTCTGCTGGTGCTTATGGTATGAGTATGAGTTCTAATTACAATACTCGCCCCCGTGCTGCTGAGGTTATGGTAGATGGCGACAATGTTCATATTATAAGAGAACGTGAATCTATAGAGCAATTATTTACAAACGAAAGAGTTTTGCCATAGCTGGAGCATTCAGAAAGTAGGAGAAAAAGCTTAGAATAATAGGATAAATATGACTCTTTACTAGTTCTATTATCAAGATTTTTGGTACATCATCTATTTTTTATATCAACAGAATTGTAGCAAGCCCTAGGAAAATAAAAAATCCTCCGCTATCAATTACCGCGGTAATCATTACGTTAGATCCTGTTGCTGGGTCGCGTCCAAATTTATGTAGTGTTAGCGGAATTAGTACACCCAATATAGCTGCTAGTAAGAAAGTCAGTGCCATTGCCATAGCCATTACTAAACTTAAGGGGATATTTTGATAGATAAAAAACGCAAACAATCCGACTATACTGCCACAAACTAATCCATTAACAATGCTTACACCTATTTCTTTAGCAAATAATTTGCGTGCGTTACTAGTATTAAGATGACCTAAGGCAAGTGCACGTACTATCATGGTAATGGTTTGATTACCAGAATTTCCTCCAATACTGGCAATAATTGGCATTAGTGCTGCTAAGGCAACTAGTTTTTCAATAGAGCCTTCAAATACGCCAATTACACGGGATGCAATGAAGGCAGTTGCTAGATTTATTGCTAGCCAAATCCAGCGGTTTTTTATGCTCTTCCATACTGGTGCAAATAAATCCTCTTCTTCACGCAAGCCGGCCAAATTCAATACTTCATTCTCGGATTCTTCACGAATAAAATCCATAACTTCATTGACAGTAACACGGCCTAATAATTTATTGTTTGTATCTACAACCGGGGCAGTGACAAGATTATAACGTTCAAACGCATGTGTTGCCTGCTGAGCTTTGTCATTAGGGTGAAGTTTCATTATTTTTTCTGACATCACAGCTGAAACTTTAGTATCAAGATCATTTACTAGTAGAAGATTCAAAGGTAGTACACCTATTAACTTTTCACTCCGGTCTACTACAAACAGTCGGTCTGTATGGTCAGGAAGCCCTTCTAACCGACGTAGGTAGCGTAAAACTACTTCTAACGTTACATCTTCACGGATGGCAACCATATCGAAATCCATTAGCGCCCCCACTGCATCATCCGGGTAAGACATCGCCGCACGTAACTGCTCGCGTTCTTCTGTAGGCAGTGTTTGAAACAGATCATCTAAAACATAGCGTGGCAGATCTGGAGCCAGATCAGCTATCTCGTCAGCATCCAACTGTCCTGTTGCAGCTACTAATTCCCCACTATCCATAGTTGCAATTAGTGTTTCCCGGACTGCATCTGAAGTTTCTAATAGAATCTCACCATCCCGCTCCGCCTTGACCATTTCCCAAATCATGAGACGTTCAGATAGAGGCAGGGCTTCCAGAATATAGGCGATATCAGCTGGGTGGAGTATATCAAGTAAGTCCTGCAGCTCAGATAGGTTCTGCTCATGAACCAGAGACTCATCTAGTTCTTGGTGCTCATCCTGCATTTGTACAAAACCTTCTACAAGCTTATTTTTGCTTAGTAGATAAACTACTCGTTGCAAGTGTTGTTTCGGATCTTCAGTTTCATTATCGTTATGATCAGTTGTTCTGGTCATGGTAAATCGTTCCAGTGATGAGACAAAACTACTGAATTGTAAGGAATATAAATATATACGTCGAATATTTATTTTCTAAAGAGTATGCACCATACAAAAAAATGAGTAACAAACTTTAAGGTATATGTGCAGATTTCATTCTATGATGAATAATATCCGATTTTCTTAAGAGTAACGGTGTATTACGATTACGATCATAAAAGCGAGGGTTGGGAATCATGGCGGCAAGGTGGGCAGATTGCTTTGCGGAAAGGGAAGAAGTAGAAATATTGTAATAGTGTAGAGCTGCAGCTTTTGCTCCAAATATGTTGTCTCCCCATTCAATTATATTTAAATAAATTTCTAGAATCCGACGTTTAGTCATTACATTTTCTAACATTAATGTAATGATAGCTTCTTCTATTTTACGCCAGGGAGTTTTTTGCGTAGATAGGAATAGATTCTTTGCAAGTTGCTGGCTGATAGTAGAGCCGCCTGCGACAATTTTTCTTTTCCGTAGATGTTTTTCATAGGCTATTTGTATAGCTTTATAATCAAAGCCATTGTGTTCCATGAATTTAGCATCTTCAGCAGCAATAACAGCACGTTTTAAATGAGGTGAAATAAGATCATAAGAAATCCATTTATATTGTAATTTTATTCCGTCATTAGGGTTCTTTTCTTGTAATAAATCTAGATGGTGTTGCATAAATGCACTGGTAGATGGGTTGTAATAATTCCAATATACAATATGACATAGAATCCATATATGATAGAAAAAGACTAGGCAGAAAAGAAAAAAGATAGTCTTCCAGAGCCAGTATTTACGCCTTTTCTTCACGTATCTCTCATAATTTATATTTATGACTTACTTTCTCTTAATGCTTTAATCAGTTCTTTAGTATCAGGCCTAATTCCACGCCATAAAAAGAATGATTCAGCTGCCTGCTCTACAAGCATACCAATACCATCTGATAGATATCTTGCTCCTTCCTGCTCAGCAAACTGTAAAAAGGGACTCTGCTTATCACCGTACATTAAGTCGTATGCAAGTGATTCTGTGGAAAATATACCTTTCGGCAATAATAGTGATTTGCCGATAAGACTAGTAGAAGTGGCATTGATTACAAGGTCAAAATTTCTTCCAGTAATATCTTCATTATTACCAGATACAATAATATTGTTGTACGATGAGAATTGCCTCCGTAATTTGTATGCTTTTTGTACGGTACGATTTGAAATTACTAACGTACTTGGTTTTTGTTTTAGTAATGGAAGTATTATGCCACTGGCAGCACCACCTGCACCGCATAGTAATATTCGCTTACTTGTAATTGTGAAACCATGATTAATAATAATATCGTGTATTAGCCCAGCTCCATCAGTGTTGTGACCACAAATATCGTTGCCATCAAATACTAATGTATTTACTGCTTGTGCAGCTTTTGCCTGTTCAGTTAATTGAGTTGAAATTTTATAAGCTTCAAATTTAAAGGGAATTGTTACATTTATGCCTTTTCCATTGTTCAGTTGAAAGAGCTTAATTGCTTCTATAAAGCCATTCAGTGGCACAAGTATAGCTTCATAATGCATATCCTGTTTAGTCTGCTTCGAGAACTCAGTATGGATTAGCGGTGATTTGCTGTGAGCGATGGGGTTGCCAATAACGGCGTAAGCATCTGACATAGATATAGTGATCAGTGATAAGGCTATACTGCCAATTATTTGCTCATTAGTTCATCTGAACGGGTGAACATCCAGGTGCGCGTAATATGAAGGATGTCGGTATCTCTACGTATATCAGGAGGAAAAGGAGCAAATCCGTTTTGTCCTGCAAGCTTAACAATATTTATAGCAGCTTCATCCAAGACTTTATTTCCTGATGAGCGATTAATTTCGATTGACTCAAGTTTACCATTTGCCATAATACCAACTGTGAGTTGTAAACTTCCATAGAGTCTATCCTTTTTAGCTGCTTCAGGATAATTTAGATTCCCAATACGTTCCACTTTAACACGCCAGTCTTCTACATAACGTGCAAAACGGTACTCTTTCGTACGAGCACCGATAAATTTGCGTTTTGGGCGTTTCTGGTAGGCTTCATAGTCTTTGGCTATCTGTGCTTCTAGGCGAATAATTTCACGGCTACGCTGAATTAAGTTAGAGGTATTAGGATTCTTTTCTCCCTTTTTGGACTTCTCCATACGGAGTTAGATTTAGGAATTTTCTTCTTACTGTTAACCGCAGTCATTAGTTTTTTTGCTTCCTGTTCTAACTGTTTAGTTTTTTGTTTAGCTTTAGATATATCAATTGATCGTTTATGTTTAGGAGGTAAAGGAAAAGGCGTTTTGGCGCGTCGGTTATCTTCAGTATTTCCTCCGCCATCTAAATTAGCTTGTGCTAGCGAATTTGCTTTGTGAGGTTCAGACTTAGATTTACTGTTTACTAGAACTACTTCTAAGGGTGTAGCCTTATTATTAAACTCTAGACTTGGAAGTTTAAAGGTAATTCCAAATACTACAATCGTATGAAAAATAAAGGATATAAGTATAGCTACATCTAGGCGTGAAGATGGGTCAAGTATCCAACTGCGTAATGCAGCTAGACTAAGTTCCGGCATATTTACTGTGGCAGTCAATGTTCTAAGGAGTGTAGAGAGTTTAAACTGGAAATTTGCTAAATCTTACTTATTGTAAGCAACAATGGTGCACTTGTCACACTGTAGAATCTAATTTATGGTTCTAATTTTCTAATAAATCTTGTGTTTACAGTTAATTCTAACAAATCAACCTGTAATATTTCCAATTCGACATATACCTCAGGAAATATCTCCGGCAAAGACGGTACTCGTATCACAAGTGGTAGGCAATCTAGTTTCACATAATTTTCCCTAATTACGATTGCCCTAGTAGTTTTGATTTTTTCCTGTAATAACCAGCACAAACACCAGTATTTTTCCATTTTACGCTGGAACTCATTATAGGCTTCATAGGCTTCTTCAAAATTTCTAATAGACACCAGAAGATTATTACATTCTTCGTTATGGGGTGGTTTCTCTCCACGTAGAAATGCAATTAATTGCCTCTGATTTATAAGGTCAACATAGCGACGCATTGGTGAACTGCACCAAGCATATTGTGAGACACCTAAACCTTGGTGAGGTGCAGGTGACGTGCTCATCTTAACTTTTCCACCACTCTGGTTACGATATATTCCAGTAACCCTGCCATTTGCTAACTGCTTACCCCATTCAGTATTGACAAAAATCATCAACTCAGAAACTAATTTATCTATAGGCGAATCACGCCGCCTCTCTTTAATATCGACATTTCCATCCATAACGCTAAAACTATAGTCAATTCTTTCATTGTTACTATCATTTGATTTGCCTCGGTAGAGTTCCATCTTACAGGCAAAATTCCACAGTAATCTTAATTCTTTTCCAAAGTCACAAATAATATTATTTCTTGCTAATGTGTTCTCATTAAAGTCCTTTTCCAGTGTATCGCGTCGTAGGTTTGCCACAATTCTTATTTGTTCAATACGACTACTTATAGAGGTTACTGTAAAGTCGTCTGCTACCTCTAGATACATTGATACAGCAGGACATAGTTGTTCTTCTCCAAGGGTGTATTGGTATATTACGTTCTCTGGAAGCATAGTAATTTTGTTACCTGGAAAATAAACCGTAGAAAGTCGTTGTGCAGCAACTATATCAAGTGGTGATCCTGCAATAATCCCTAAAGAAGGAGCGGCAATGTGTATACCAATACGAAAGCTACCCAGAGATAAAGGTGTAACCGAGAAAGCATCATCAATTTCAGTGGTGTCCATATCATCTATACTAAAAGCAGCTACGTCACCAATAGGAAGATCAGCTACATTACTTAGTTTTATGTCATTTGGTATATTGAACTCCACGCCATTTGGAAAGCAATTCATCTGGAATCGATGTAGATGGTAATCGTGTGAGGATGGTATTGCTCCACACTTATCTAGTAGATTTGGCAAGCTTAGTTTGGTTACAGTACAAGCAGCATCCAGCGCTTTCCATTCAATCGAATTCTTGTCAGGACTATATAATAGCTCTGGTAATAGTGGTTTAAATTCTTCTGGTAGAATAAATGTTTCTAGTTGTTGAGAATAGCGCGCTTGTTGTTCTGCTTGGTATTGTTTCTTTTTTTGGCTAACAAGAGCAGCTTTGAGAGCATGAGGTGGTGCAGATTTATAGCAGCCTTTACCTTTCTTGTAGAAATACATTGGTGCACTATGAAGCTTAAATAGAACCGCAGCAGATTCTACTGAACTAGGCGAGTGGCCAAAGTATTCAGTAGCCAAAGAATCACTATTAAATTCTATATCGCAATTGCAACATTCCCAAAGAAAATTAATATCTATATCATCTGCTATTTTTTTTGCACAATCCATAAATACTGATACAAGAGGTGTATCAAATCGCAGGAGAACCGAAGCAATTTTGATTTTTGAACGTTTGCCATGGGGAGCCTCAACTTGTAGTGAGGTCATGTTACTGGAAAGGATCATGCCTACCTTGAAGGTGCCTTTCTCTTCATAAAATACATTCATAGCTTTGTTAAGGATGCGATAATAGAGTGAGACTGGAATCGACGGTATGAGAATTAATTATTATGTAGTAAGTATAATTATAACTCTAAAAGTAATAACACTTACGAACTTGGTGCCTGTCAGCAACTCTTTTACAGAGGGCTAAGTAGATATTCTTATAGAAGCAAAATATTTGATAATTTTATTTATTAGCAATAGATCTCAATATTCTCACTCATTTTAGGTAATTATGTATGTAGTCTGTCATACAATGGCGAGATTCTAAGTGGTTGAGAATCAAAAAATTCTTAATTTGATGATTTATATTTATTGATTTAGCATACTTTTATGACCTCTGAGCTAATAACACTATTGTTGTCAACCGTTGCAATTAGTTGCTTACATACGGCAACTGGTCCTGATCATTATTTACCATTTATTGTATTATCACGCTCACAAAAATGGTCAATTACAAAAACAGTCACTATTACAGTCGCTTGTGGTTTTGGACATATCTTTAGTTCAGTAGCTGTTGGCATGATTGGGGTGGTTCTAGGGTGGCAACTTTCTAATTTGGACTGGTTTGAGGGACACAGGGGAAATATTGCTGCATGGTGTTTACTTGGGTTTGGAGTTATTTATTTATTGTATGGATTGTGGAAGGCAGGAAAAAACAAACCACATAAACACTTTGATGTAATGGATGAAGATGTATATGTGTACGAGCATAGCCATGAAGATAATGTTGCACCCAAAAGTCGAGTAAAAGTTACACCATTAGTTTTATTTGCAATATTCGTAATGGGGCCAACTGAGCCCTTGCTTCCATTGTTGTTCTATTCAGGTACACAGCGATCTTATTTGGAAATCATAGTATTAATCACCGTTTTCGCACTATGTACGGTATTAACAATGCTAACAATGGTGCTATTAGGCTTATATGGTTATTCGTTTTATGATACTGAAAGATTGGAAAGATATGCCCACGCAATTGGGGGTTTGGTTATATCCACATGTGGTGTCGGAATGCTGTTTCTAGATTGGTAGATATAGAAGTTTATCTGTTTTTTCTATAGGCATAGCTTTAGTTTGTCATTTTATTTTGTTCAATTAGTGCATAGGCTGAATGATTATG
>Ga0265309_10000436_pt1 | contig 16650 bp, 14 predicted proteins | sample Helome_FD_192492 | JGI IMG/M metagenome (GOLD analysis project Ga0265309, IMG submission 192492) | Marine sediment microbial communities from subtidal zone of North Sea - Hel_20160524 (Illumina Assembly) | ecosystem: Environmental > Aquatic > Marine > Subtidal zone > Sediment ...
TTCACCACCGGAGGGATAAATCGTCGGGATCGGAGTAATTTCGGTGTTCTGCAACGGATGCTGGGTCAGGGCTTGCGCCATCGCAGCGATGGCTTCCGGCTTGTTATCTTCAATCGCGATATACGTGGTTCGTGGTGCCAGGATTCGCTGCAGGTAGCCGGTGCCACGAATCACTTCGGCCGCGTTGAAGCGCATCAAGATATCGTCGCAGGTAATATAGGGTTCGCACTCGACCCCGTTGATGATCAGTGTGTCTATACCCTGCACCTTGCCGCGCGACAGCTTTGGCGAGGTCGGGAAAACCGCGCCACCGAGTCCGACGATGCCGGCGCGACAAATCAGTTCGATCTTTTCACCGGGCGTCAGGTTTTCGAGGTCTGCCAGGATTGGCTCAACGGCTTTGTCATCGCCATCGACATCGATGACGATACAGGTATCCGTTTTCCCCGACGGGTGTGCCACTGGATAGTTTTCGATTGCGCTGATCGTGCCCGAAGTCGGCGCGTGCACTGCGGCGCAAATCAACGCAGAATCTGAGGCGATCACCTGGCCCTTTAATACGCGTTCACCGATCTCGGCCTGAGGTTTATTGTGGTCACCGATGTGTTGCCTTAACGGCAGGAATAGGCGTTCGGGTAAAGTAGCCTGTAGCAATCCCCGTTGGAGCGACTCGGCTTTATGTCCTTCGAGCCGCAGGCCACCATGAATATTGTGTAGCTTAAGCATCCTGCGCCAATTCCAGCGGGTCTAACGGCGCCGACCATTTCCAGTCATCGATCGATTGCTCGGTGGGAACCATGTCGATGCAATCGACCGGACAGGGGGGCAGGCAGAGTTCGCAGCCCGTGCACTCGTCGGCAATCACGGTGTGCATTTGCTTGGCTGCGCCCAGGATGGCGTCAACCGGGCAGGCCTGGATACAGAGCGTGCAACCAATGCAGGTTTGCTCGTCAATCACGGCCAGCAGCGGAACCTCAAGATGCTCACCATGCTCAGCGTTGAGATCGAGTACCTCGGTATCGAGCAGACTGGCAAGTGCTACGATTGTCGCTTGCCCACCCGGAGGGCATTGATTGATGGGTGCTTCACCGTTTGCAATGGCCTCGGCATAGGGACGGCAACCCGCGTAGGTGCATTGTCCGCATTGAGTCTGCGGCAGCAGTGCGTCGATTTGATCGACAATCGGATTGCCTTCAACCTTGAAGCGTATCGCCGCGTAGCCGAGTATCAGGCCAAACACTCCAGCCATCAGGCTGATGGTGAAAATTGCGACAAACACGGTTTAGACCTTGACCAGGCCGCCAAGCCCCATGAAGGCCAACGACATTAGCCCTGCGGTTACAAGACCTATCGCCGAACCCTTGAACGGTGCTGGCACGTCGGCAACATTGATGCGCTCTCGCATGGCTGCGAACAGGATTAATACCAATGAAAAGCCGAGCGCAGCTCCGAAGCCGTAGATTACCGATTCGAGAAAACTGTTTTGCTCCTGGACATTAATCAGCGCCACGCCCAGCACCGCGCAGTTGGTGGTTATCAGCGGTAAAAAAATACCAAGCACGTTGTAAAGCAACGGGCTGGTTTTGTGCACCACCATTTCGGTGAAATTGACGACGGCGGCAATTGCGATAATGAAGGCGATAGTGCGCAGGTACTCGAGATCCAATGGTGACAGGATCCAGCTATTGATCAGGTAACTCAGTATTGCCGACAGGGTCAGTACGAAAGTTGTTGCCGCGCTCATACCGATGGCGGTCTCCACTTTGCGTGAGACACCCATAAACGGACAAAGCCCGAGGAATTTGACCAGCACTATGTTGTTAACAAACACCGTGCCGATTAAAAGTAAGAAGTATTCTGACATCGCCGAATTATAAGGCCTGAAACTTGTGAAAAATACCGAAATTGCCTGAGGTCTTTATTAAATTGACTAATGCTTGCTCAGTCGGCGAACTCGCCGGCTTCAAGATCTTTGGCCTGCTCGATGAAGCTTTCAATGGTTACCGTTTTTTTCAGATGCCAGTTTAGCGAGCTGAGGCTGTTCTGGTATCTCGCAGACGAACTGAAATCATCCAGCATGGCCCTCATCTCCGGGCTTTGCAGGATCGAGGGCACCGCGATGGGACTTGCAATCAGGATAGCCAGTAAAATGCTGCGGTTTCGTTTTAAATGCGAAATATGGATCAGGTAGAGTGCGACCGCACAGGGGATGATCAGCAAGTACCAGCCAAACCGAAACAGCGTGGCCGGCCAGTTCGCGGAGAACAGGTAGCCCAGTTCGTAGGTGAAAATCGATGCGATGTAATAAAGCAGGTAAACCAGGCATACCGAAGTGACCAGCTGTCTGATTTCCCACCGATTGACCAGCAGGCGTTCGAGTATCGATAACGCGAGCACGAAAACACCGATCGTCAATACGCTTTCTCGTAACACGTGCTTGAACATTTCGCTCCATTTGAAACTGGTGTAGGAATTCTGAAAAAATTCGAGGCCGCCAACAAACAGGCAAATCAGAACCAGTATGACGGCCCAGTAGGCATGCCCGAACAGGTGGCTTTTTTTGCCCTTGCCAGCCAGGGGGCGAGTCGCAGAAACCGCATAATTGCGTGGCAGAAGCTGCGCCTGGACGCGACCGATTTCAAGGTTCAGCGGTAACTTTTCAGTAACCAGTGAATCCACCCGCCGGTTGTCGATGCGGGTTGGGTTTACCTCAGTCAGGTTGACCAGCTCAAGCGAGTTCTTGCCATAGCGGATTATTTTAAGGTGGTGTGGTGCAACGGTTGGATCAGAAAGGATGATATCGTTATCCAGGGCACGGCCAATCGTGGTTACCTCGGCATCGATTTGCTCGTATCGATGCAATCCCCGGGCGCTGATTTCGAGTATCAGGGTTTCCATTCGGATTGCTCCAGGAATTTTTGAATCAGCGGCAGTGTCGATGAGTAATCAACGCCAGTCATGATCAGTGTAATGAAGAACCCCTGGTTCTTATAACCCGTGAGTGCAGCCGTAAAAAGAACATCACTCATGCCCTTGTACTCGACGTACTCTCTGCGACAGAGATTACCCTTGAGTTCCTGCGCGGAGACCTCAACAAACCAGGTGCGGCAATTGAAATTGCTGACGATATCGCGATCGATTTTTGAGTCGATTTGATCCTTGTTCAGGTTTTCGTAGAGGTTATAAAACTGGACCGCGTTGAGATCTTCCGATTCAAGCCAGAAATACTCGTAGATCAAGTCGCCTACGAACTTGTTGTCTTCATCGAGATAGACGTGGTTCTTATTGGCACAACGAATCTGGTAACGTTTGTAGCGCGCAATGGTGCTGAGTTTGGCGCTGTTGTCCCAGCAACGCACGGTTGGCGAGATGATGCCAGGCAACTTGAACTGGCGCAGGTCGAGTTTCGGCCAGTCGCGCTCCAGCAATTGTTCAATGTAGCTGGTTTCGTAAGCTAGCACCTGTCGTGCAACTTCGAGCTTGAGGTCTGCTTCGTTGCTGAACGCATCAGCACTCGACTGCTCGATCAAATCGTTCAAAAATCTTGACGGTACGATAAAACTGATGTCATTGCGCGCGGTGGCGACGTTGATGCCGATGACTTCACCCTGGTCGTTAAAGGTGGGACCGCCACTCATGCCTGGGTTCAGACTCCCCGAGAACAGGATACGACTATCATCGGTCTGGTTTAAAATTCCGCCGTTGGTGCCAACGGCGATAGTCAGTCCCAGGTCCAGCGGATTACCCATCGCGTAAATCGGTGCTCCGCGCGGCGGCAGCGGGCTCATCTTGATGGCTTCGCCAATGGGCTCGTCCGCACCGAGCAGGGCAAGGTCGCGGGCAACGTCGAGACCCAGCAGCTTTAACTCGCCTTCCTGTCCGTCCTTGCCGACGAAAGAAATGTAAAACAGCTCGGGCTCCAGAATGACCTTGCCGATGACGTGGTAGTTGGTTGCAACCTGGCTGCCGTCACCCACGATAAAGCCAGATCCGATACTGGATTTCTTGTCAGTTTCACGATTGAGCACGCGAACCTGGAATACGCGCTCCTGGTTGAGCTGGTAGATTTGCTTTGAGTCTATCGCATTCGCGGGCGATGCGAAGATGCCCGCGAGCAAGAGGCTGACTGCAAACAGACGTGATAACAACTAGCTGACTCGCATTCCCGGTTTGGCACCCGAGTCCGGGCTCAGGATGTAGAGCTCGGTTTCACCGGAACCGGCTGCCAGCACCATACCCTCGGATATGCCAAAGCGCATTTTGCGTGGCGCCAGGTTGGCAACCATCACCGTGAGCTTGCCTTCCAGGTCCTCGGGTTGGTAGGCGTTGCTGATTCCGGCGAACACGTTGCGGGTCTCGCTACCGATATCGAGCGTGAGCTGCAACAGCTTGTCGGATTTTTCGACGCGTTTGGCGGCGACGATCTTCGCAATCCGGAAATCCAGTTTCGCGAAATCGTCATAACCGATCTCGGGTGCGATGGCTTCGATCGACGGGTCGATTGAGGTTTGTTGCATTTTTTGCTCCGTGGCGAGGTCTTCTTTTGTTGCCTCAATCATGCGTTCGATAAAAACCGGCTCGATCCGGGTCATCAGGGGATTGAAACGATTAATGCTGTGATCCAGCAGGTTATCACCAAGGTTGGCCCATACGAGATTTTCAACCTTGAGGAATTCCTCGGACTGCGCCGCCAGCTTTGGCAAAACGGGTTTCAGCAAAATGATCAGCTGACGAAAGCAATTCAAACCGATGCTGCAAACATCCTGTACCTCAGACGCGCGGGCCGGGTCCTTGATGGTTACCCAGGGCTGTTTTTCATCGATGTACTGGTTGACTTTATCGGCCAGTGCCATGATGTCGCGCATGGCCTTGCCGAACTCGCGGTTCTCATAATAATTAGCAATCGGTTCTGCGGCAGCGAGAAATTGCTGGCTCAAATCTTCGCTGGAGAGTTCGGCAACGAGCTTGCTATTGAAGCGTTTGTTGATAAAACCGGCGCAACGGCTGGCAATGTTCACCAGTTTGCCTACCAGGTCGGAATTGACGCGGGTCGTAAAATCCTCGAGATTCAGGTCGATATCGTCGATACCGGGGCCGAGCTTCGCGGCAAAGTAATAGCGCAGGTATTCGGGATTCAGGTGTTCAAGGTAAGTACGCGCCATGATAAAGGTGCCGCGCGACTTTGACATTTTTTGGCCGTCCACGGTCAGGAATCCATGGCAATAGACCGCACTCGGCATGCGGAAACCGGCACCGTGCAGCATCGCTGGCCAGAACATGGTGTGGAAGCGCGCGATGTCCTTGCCGAGGAAGTGATACAGCTCGGTCTTACTGTCGGCACTCCAATAGGTGTCGAAGTCGTGTCCAGTCGCCTTGCACCAGTGCTTGAAACTGGCCATGTAGCCAATTGGTGCGTCCAGCCAGACGTAAAAATATTTTCCCGGCGCGCCTGGAATCTCGAAACCCCAGTAGGGCGCATTGCGAGAGATGTCCCAGTCCTTGAGACCCTCATCGAGCCATTCATTCATCTTGTTGGCGATTTCGGTTTGCACATGCCCGGCTGCGAACCAGGCTTTGAGCATGTCTTCGAAGTCTTCCAGTTTAAAGAAATACTGTTCCGAATCCTTTTCGACCGGGGTTTCCCCACTGACGACCGATACTGGATTCTTGAGGTCGGTGGGATCATAGGTAGCGCCACAGTTTTCACAGTTGTCACCGTACTGATCACCGGCACCACAGTTAGGGCACTCACCCTTGATGAATCGATCCGGCAGAAACATTTCCGCTACCGGGTCATAAGCCTGTGAAATGACGCGTGTTCGGATATGCCCGGCTTGTTTCAGCTGGGTATAGATGTACTCGGCGAAAAAGCGATTCTCGTCGGAATGGGTACTGTAGTAATTGTCGAAAGCGACTCCAAAATCGGTAAAATCCTGCAGGTGTTCCTTGTGCATGCGTTCGATCAATGCTTCCGGGGTAACCCCTTCTGCCTGCGCGCGCAGCATGATCGGCGTGCCATGGGCATCGTCGGCGCACACGTAGATGCATTCGTGACCGCGCAGCCTCTGAAAGCGCGCCCAGATGTCGGTCTGCACGTACTCGAGCATATGGCCGATATGGATCGGACCATTGGCATAAGGCAGCGCGCTGGTCACCACGATCTGGCGGGATTTGGAACTCATCGAATGGACTGGCCTGGTTAAAGCGACGTATTTTAGGTGCTGTACCAGGCACTGTATAGAACATTCACATAAAAACTAAGTGATATTTCTTGACCGGCTCGGGTAAAATGCGCGCTCGATTCAGAAACCCTGAAATAGATACTTTAAGCATGGCAATCGAAAAATCGCAGATTGAAACGAAGCTGGGTCAGGTCATAGACCCCAACATGGAAACCGACCTGGTCTCGAGCAAGGCCGTCAAGTCGATCGAAGCGGATGGAGACAACTGCAAGATCCAGATTCAGCTGGGCTACCCGGCGGCGGGTTATTTCGCTTCACTGAAACAGGAAATCGAAGCAGCGTTAGGTGATCTCGAAGGTATTGGGTCGGTCGAGGTAGAAGTATCGAGCATGATCAAGTCGCATGCCGTGCAGCAGAATTTGAAACCCCTGACGGGGATCAAGAATGTCATCGCGGTCGCCTCCGGTAAAGGTGGCGTGGGCAAGTCGACGACCGCGGTTAATCTCGCCCTTGCGTTGCAGGCTGAAGGCGCGACGGTTGGTATTCTTGACGCCGATATCTATGGGCCCAGTATTCCGCGCATGCTCGGTTGCAAGGGCCAGCCCGAGTCGTCCGATGGTAAGAGTCTCGAGCCAATGGTCGGTCACGGCATCCAGTCGATGTCGATCGGTTACCTGGTGGAGGAAGATACGCCAATGATCTGGCGCGGGCCGATGGTCACCCAGGCACTCGAGCAATTACTCAATGACACCCGTTGGGTTGATGTCGATTACCTGATAATCGATTTACCTCCCGGAACTGGCGACATCCAGTTAACGCTGGCGCAGAAGATACCGGTCAGTGGCGCGGTTATCGTTACGACCCCGCAGGACATTGCACTGCTGGATGCTCGCAAGGGCCTGAAAATGTTCGAAAAGGTTGAAGTTCCGGTGCTTGGTGTCATCGAGAACATGAGTATCCATATCTGTAGCCAGTGTGGGCACAGCGAACCTATTTTCGGTGAAGGCGGTGGTGCACGCATGTCAGCTGAACACGGTGTCGATTTGCTCGGTTCGCTGCCGCTCGACATTCACATTCGGGAACAGTCCGATAGCGGTAATCCCACCGTGGCCGCGATGGCGGATAGTCCGATTGCTGCAATATACCGCGCAGTAGCGCGCAAGACCGCGGCCAAGCTCGCCACCAAGGCGCGCGATCACTCGGCCGCCTTCCCCAATATCGTAATCCAGAACAATTGATCTGAAATAGCTTGCTGTTGCAGATCAGTTCCGTGTAAAGGCAGGTCTTGTAATCCTCGTAAATTTCACCCGTCAGGCAAGCCAGGAATATTGCAAATATTCAAAGTCCTGATTTGATATAAGTCAATGTTCCTGGCAGTAGTAACAACAATACTGAATCACAAGATACCGGTACTTAAGCCATATTCCGACACAATATATGGTAGCCGTTTCGGGTGGTATGGAGTAAATTCTGAGTATGAGTTCCGCTGACAAACTGGCAGCCGCCAATCCACCGGCTGTTGGCATTCCACTGCAAAACGCTTCGCAGGAAATCTGGACGCATAAATACCAACTGAAAGACCGTAGTGGGCTTGCGGTAGACCAGGATATAAACGATAGCTACCGTCGGGTCGCCCGTGCGTTGGCTGATCTCGAAGCAAGCCCCGAATTGCGAGAGCACTGGTATGAACGCTTTCTGTGGGCGTTGCTGCAAGGCGCCATTCCGGCCGGCCGCATCATGTCAAATGCCGGAGCACAGGCACACAAACCCGCCACCTCGACGATCAACTGCACCGTGTCGGACAGAATAGACGACTCGATGGACGGCATACTGGCAAAACTGCACGAAGCCGGCATCACGCTCAAATCCGGCGCCGGGATCGGTTATGAATTCTCGACGCTGCGACCTCGCGGTGCTTATGTCTCAGGTGCCGGTGCCCACACTTCCGGGCCGCTGTCTTTCATGGATATTTTCGACCGTATGTGCTTCACCATTTCTTCCGCAGGCGGTCGTCGAGGTGCGCAGATGGCAACCTTCGACGTTGGCCACCCGGACGTTTTCGAATTCATCGAGGCCAAGCGTGAGGATGGACGTCTGCGGCAATTCAATTTGTCGTTGCTGATCGCTGATGAGTTTATGCAGGCAGTGATCCAGGATCGAGATTGGGCGCTTGCCTTCCCGCTTACACAGGAGGAGGTCGAGGACGAACATCTCGACCTGACTGACCGAGAGCAGGTGATCTGGCGCGGCTGGCCAGGAGCCCAGCGCTACATTTGCAATGACGTCGGACAGGTGGCCTGCCGTGTTTATCGCCGTGTCAGCGCGCGCGAGCTGTGGGATACCATCATGCGCTCGACTTACGATTATGCCGAACCTGGCTTTATCCTGATCGATCGCTACAACGAAATGAACAATAACTGGTTTTGCGAAACCATTCGCGCCACCAACCCCTGCGGCGAGCAAGGTCTACCGCCCTACGGTGCCTGTCTGCTCGGTTCTATCAACCTGACTGCTTTCGTAAGCGGTGCGTTTACCTCGCAAGCCAGGTTTGACTGGGAGGAGTTTCGCGAAGTGGTCGCAGTGTTTACCCGCATGCTGGATAACGTGGTCGAAATCAATGGGTTACCGTTGCCGCAGCAGCAGCAAGAGATTACGCGCAAGCGGCGTCACGGCATGGGTTTTCTGGGACTGGGGTCGGCGCTGACGATGCTGCGGATCACTTACGGCTCCGAGGATTCGCTCGATTTCACCGAACGGGTGAGTCGTGAGCTTGCGCTCACCGGATGGCAGGCTGCGCTCGAATTGTCGCGCGAGAAAGGACCGGCACCGATTATGGAAGAGGAATTCATCGTCGACGAAGCCATGCTGCGCCAGCGGCCGGAAATGTCTGACGATGGCTGGACCCTGGGAATGCCCGTCAAGGGTAAGGTTCTGCACGCGTGCTACAGCCGTTACCTGCAGCAGCTCGCCGAAGTCGAGCCCGAGCTGATAGCGGCGTTGGCGGAGCAGGGAGCACGGTTTACCCACCATAGTTCGATCGCACCTACCGGCACTATCGCACTGTCGCTCGGCAACAACGTCAGTAATGGCATCGAACCCAGTTTCGCTCACCACTACGCGCGCAACGTGATCCGTAAGGGCAGGAAAAGCAAACAAAAGATCGACGTCTTTTCTTATGAACTGCTGGCCTACCGCCACCTGGTCGATGCAGACGCCATGCCCACAAGCGATGAATCGACGGCAATGCTGCCGGACTATTTTGTCGGTGCCGACGCCATCACGCCGCAACAACATGTCGATGTGCAGGCTGCCGCGCAAACCTGGAATGATTCCTCGATCTCAAAAACAGCAAACGTGCCGACAGACTTTCCATTTGCTGATTTCAAAGACATTTATCTTCAGGCTTACCACAAAAAATTAAAGGGCTGCACAACTTTTCGCTACAATCCGGCGGCGTTCCAGGGCGTGCTGGTGAAGAGCGAGGATCTTGCCAGCACGATTTATCGTTTTACGCTTGCCGACGGTAGCACGATTGAGGTCAGGGGCGACGAAGCCGTCGAGTACGATAGCGAAATACACACTGCCGCGAACCTGCACGAGGCGCTCAAGGAAGGCTATTACGGAAAATTCTAGACGCCAGATCCTTAATTGAGGTAATCATGGGTATTAAAATAGATCAGAAAATTATCAAATCCGAAGTGTTGGAGCAGTCCGCTGCGAAGCAAGGTGACCCGGTAAGCGCCGAGGTTATCCATATGCATGAAAACCTGGCGCGGCCGGAAGCCCTGCAGGGCACCACCTACAAGATCAAGACGCCGCTCTCAGAACACGCGCTCTACGTTACGATTAACGACATCACGTTGAACCCGGGCACCGAACACGAATTGCGCCGGCCCTTCGAAATATTTATCAATTCAAAGAATATGGAGCACTTTCAATGGATTATCGCGTTGACGCGGATTCTATCGGCGGTGTTTCGCAAGGGTGGTGATGTCACTTTCCTGGTCGATGAGCTGCGCAGCGTGTTCGACCCACAGGGCGGATATTTCAAGAAGGGGGGGCGCTATACGCCGTCGATCGTGGCCGAAATCGGCGATGTCATCGAGCAGCACATGATCGCAATCGGTATGCTCAAGCAGAGCCGGCCTGATCAACACCAACAGGAATTTCTGGATGCCAAACGCCGCGAGTTTGACGATCAACGAGAGGATTCGACTGATGATGAATTCCCCAGCTCGGCACAGCTGTGCAAAAAATGTCAAACCCGCGCCGTAGTCAGTCTCGACAACTGCCTTACCTGCCTTAATTGCGGTGACTCGAAGTGCAGTTGACCATCCCGATTTAGCTTACTCGTCCTGTAAGATGCTCGATTGTCCGGAAATGGCATCAGAAGTTACCACGCTGGTAATCGCTGAATGCCTGGCGCACCTCGGCTGCGGTGTTCATTACGAACGGGCCGCCGCGCGCCACCGGCTCGTTTAGCGGTTTACCCGCGACCAGTAAAAAACGGCTTGCCTGATCACCACTCCGCAATGCTACTGTATCACCCTTGCTGAGTACTGCTAGTTGATCGCTGCCGAGATCAATCTGATTTCCGTCAGTATCCTCAAGCACGAGCTGGCCGTTAATAACGTAAACAAACGCATTGTGATCGGCAGCAAGGTTTTCGTTGAACCCGGTGTCTGGTTGCAATGTCACGTCAAGATAAACCGGATCGGTAAGCGGCTGACTGACAGGACCGGTCGTGCCTTGAGAAGTCACGCCACTGATTACCTTGAGCGTGGTGCCTTCCCTGGATTCGGTTGGAATATTGGTGGCGTCATGCTCCTGGTATGCCGGCTTGTCCATCTTGTGAGCACCCGGCAGGTTTATCCAGAGTTGAAAGCCTTCAAGCAGACCATCCTGTTGTTCCGGCATTTCTGAATGCACGATGCCGCTGCCAGCCGTCATCCACTGTATGCCGCCGGGCTCGATGACACCTTCATTGCCGGTATTATCCTTGTGGCGCATGCGGCCATTGAGCAGATAGGTTACGGTCTCAAAACCCCGATGCGGATGCGGTGGGAAGCCCGCGATGTAGTCATTGGGGTCATCCGAGCGGAACGCATCGAGCAGCAAAAACGGATCGAGATCCATTAGTGCAGGTTGTCCGATAACGCGCACCAGGTCCACCCCGGCACCGTCGGTTGTTGCCTGGCCAGTAACGACTTGTTGAGCTTTACGTGTGTTCATTGGCTTGCTCCTAGGCCGCAATGGCCGAATATTCTTGTTCGATTTCTGACCTCGCCTTAGCAAAGCTTGCCTCGGCATCGACGTTCATCTGGTCGGCCCCGACGATATTGACATGCTTGATGCCGATGAAAGCAAAGACCTGCTTCAGGTAACCGCTGACAAAGTCTACCGGGCTCGCCAGTGGCACACCACCCGTCGTAATGATGATATCTGCACGCTTGCCGTCGAGCAGCCCTTCCGGTCCATTGGGGCCGTAGCGAAAGGTGACGCCAGCGCGGCAAACAAGGTCGATCCAGGCTTTCAGGGTGGCCGGAACGCCGAAGTTGTACATCGGTGTGGTCAACACGATTTGGTCAGCCCATTTCAGTTCTTCAATGAGTTGATCGGAAAAAGCCAGGCGTGCAGATTGCGCGGATTCACGATCGTCCAGCGAGGTGAAATTGGCCGCTATCCAGCTCGCGTCGACAAATGACAGGTCCTGGTTTAGGTCACGTACCTGCAATTCCACGGCTGGATCAACTTGCTTCAACTGGCCTAACAAGTAGTCACCGAGTTTTTTACTGCTCGATTCGGCGGGATTGGCACTGGCGTCGAGTCGTAAAATACGCTTTATGTTATGCATGATTAAGCCGCCTGTAATTTTAACTGTGGGTTGAAGGCCCAGTCACCGGGTCCCTGCGTAGCCAATAACAGAAATCCACCGCTAAGACCAACATTTTTCATGAACAAAATCATCTGCATTTGCTGGTTGAAGTCGCTATGAAACAATACCGCGGCCAGCAGGGTAAAACCGGCCAGCAATAATGCGGCAATCCTGGTCTGGAAACCGATCAAGATTGCGAGTCCGCCCAGGATTTCAAGCGCAATGACGGCTGGCAACAGCAGGCCGGGTAACCCCACAGATTCCATGTAAGCCTGGGTACCCGCGTAACCGGCACCAATCTTACTGAACCCTGCCATGATGAAAACTACCGCGAGCATGGCCCGGGCGGAGAGCATAGAGATGTTGGATAAAGATTTTGAATTCATTTTGTTTGCCTCAGAGTGATTGATACAGGTATTATTATTGTTCTGAATAATTAATATATAGTGTAATAAACAAATAACTGTTTCTATTTAGAGAACAATATGAATCGCTTTGAAGAACTTGAATCATTTGTAGCGGTGGTAGATTTTCGAGGATTCAGCAATGCGAGCGAAAAACTCGGCGTTGTGAAGTCGATGGTGAGTCGGCGTGTCAGTGAACTCGAGCGGCGTCTCGGGGTGCAATTGTTACAACGCACTACCAGGCGTCAGTCGTTGACCGAGGCCGGTAAGGAGTTTTATCAACGTGCAACCCAAATTTTGGCTGATTTAAGCGAGGCCGAGCAATTTGTCGTTGATTCGCAATGCGAAGTATCCGGACGAATTAGGCTGGCGCTGCCGCTCGGCTTTGGCGTCGGCCAATTGGCGGAACCGATCAGCAATTTCCTGGCCGACAATCGTGATATCAGGATCGATATTGATCTCAGTGACCGCCAGGTTGACCTGATTGCGGAGAATATTGATCTGGCAATACGAATCGGGGAACTGCAGGACTCAGGCTTGATTGCGCGCAAACTTGCGAGTGTGCATTTTAGCGTTTGCGCGAGCCCGGATTACCTCAAACAGCACGGCGAACCCCACCATCCGGCAGAACTGGCACAGCACGAAGTACTCGTTTACAGCAATGTTGCGGTGGGTCGCCAATGGTTCTACGAGGAAGATGGTAAGCGTGTGAGCCCAAGGATGAAATATCGGCTCAGTGCAAACAATGGCGAGTTTCTGGCCGCGGTCGCCAGTTGCGGTCATGCGATCGTGAGTGGCCCGGTAGCGTTTCTGGAGGATTATATCGAGGCTGGTGACCTGGTCGCGATTTTGACAGAGTATCCTCGCCCGGAAGTCGGTATGTACGCGGTCTATCCTCCTGGTCGCCTGGTTTCAAGACGGGTCAAGGTTTTCAGTGATGCACTCTATGCGCATTTTTGTGAGCGCAGTATATAGTTAACTGGCTTTACGGGCGCCCTGTTCCGCCGGGGGGAAGTAAAGATCAAGCAACCTGGCCAGTTGCTTTTTAACAAATGGCTTCGCGATATAATCATTCATGCCAGCCTCGATACAGGCCTCTCGATCGCCATCCTGGGTGTTCGCAGTAATCGCGACAATGGGGATGCTACTGGCTACTGGACCCAGTGCGCGAATCTGACGCGTGGCTTCATAGCCATCCATTTCAGGCATCTGGATATCCATGAAAATCAGGTCATAGTGTTTTGCTTTAACGGCTTCGACGGCCTCGAATCCGTTGCTGACAGATTCTACCTGGTAACCGATGCTATCCAGCATTTTCTCGAGCACAACCAGGTTCACAGGCACGTCGTCTACCACCAGAATGCGGAGTTGGGCGCCTGTCTTGTCGGCCCTGAACTGCTGGCCCGGGATTATCGTAAGGGTGTCGTCACGATCTTCGTCATGGGCGTTCGGGTCGAAGCGTGGTAGTGAGACTTCAAACCAGAACTGGCTGCCTTCACCCTCGGTACTGGAGACGCCGATTTCACCACCCATGGCTTCGATGATCTTGCGACAGATCGCAAGACCAAGGCCAGTGCCGCCGAATTTTCGCGACGTTGAAGCATCGACCTGGGTAAAGCTTTTGAATAACCTGGCGATCGAATCAGAAGGAATGCCGTTGCCGGTATCGTTGATTTCGGTACGTAGCCTGGGATTCTGATCATCGCCGCCAACACGTGTGACCTCGATAGAAATAGTGCCCTCGTGGGTAAACTTGATTGCATTGCCGACAAGGTTGACCATCACCTGGCGCAAACGTCCGTAATCGCCAATGTAGTCGGCCTGTACCTCGGGAGCGATATCGTAGGTGAGCTCCAGTTCTTTCTCCCTGACCTGCGGTTCCAGAATATCGACTACCCCCGAGACCACACTGGAATATTCGAATTCGGCCTGTTCAAGGGTTATGCGTCTTGCTTCGAGCCGGGACAGATCAAGAATATCGTTGATAATCCTCAGCAGCGCGGTACCTGAATCCTGGATAATCTCAGCGTAGTGTTTTTGCTTGTCATCTAACCCGCTGTCGATCAGCAAATCGGTCATCCCGATTACACCGTTCATCGGTGTGCGGATTTCATGGCTCATGATCGCGAGAAATTCTGATTTTGCCCTGTTACTCTGTTCCGCATCTTCCTTGGCTTCGATCAGCTCCTGTTGGGCCTCGTACAATGCCGTGATGTCAGAGCCAGATCCGCGATAACCGAGAAATTTTCCATCGGCGCTGAAAACCGGCTTGCCGCTAACCGAGAGCCATACCCTGGTGCCATCTTCTTTATCACGGGGATGAGTGAAGTCCCGAAATGGTTGCCGATTTTCAAGGATGCTTAAATGCTCATTGAATGCTTCTACGGGCATACTTGGTATGCCGGTTTCGGCACGTGTTTTTCCGAGCAGTTTTTCCGGAGACACCCCGGTTACCGCTTCAAAGCTCTCGGAAAAGTAACTGAAACGCAGATTTTCGTCCATTTCCCAAAACCAGTCGGAACCTGACTCGGCAAAGTCATGCAGGCGCTGTTCCTGAAATGCGACATCGGAGCGATGACTTTCACCAATTGCGCGCAGCGCATCGTTAAGCAGGTCGATGGTTTCGCCAAGTTCATCCTCGCGTGCATGACGAATATTGTTTTCGTCAGCCCTCGCCGGGTCGAGTTTCGCTCTCTTCAAGCTTCCATGTATTTCTTCGAGCGGATAGATCAGGTTAAAAACAACGTAAATAAATACGATGGATCCGGCGACGGCGCAGATAATCAGGGTCAATCCGAGAATTCGAAATATAAATCGATTCAATTTCTCGCTTATCGGGACGGCGTCCATGCGCACGGTCACATCGGTCTCGATCCCGAGCTCCGCGGCCGAAAAATATAGCTCGTAGCGTGGTGTATGAGCCGATAGGTAGACAATCGCGCTGTGATTTTCGGTTGGTATCGACTCTGTGGTTTCGCCGGCACTGGCGATCAGGAGTCCTTTAGCATCGATCGCGCTTGCGCCCACCAGGCGCGTGTCGGCGGCAATCAGATTCTCAAGATCTTTCGCGATTGCCGAGCTTTCATGGGAATGGTGGGTTAACGCCGTAGACGCTGCGATACGAGCGACCTCTCGATAATTCGCCAGCAGCGAGGACTCGTAGTTTCCGTACGAAGGAATAACGATAACAAGTTCGATCAGCACAATGGCCGCGAAAACGACCGCGAATAACTTGCGCGCGAGGCGAAAGCGCAGCATCTGTTTCAGTTTCCTGAGCCAGTTTGAGGGATTGGGTCTGGATTGAGCAAAAGCAGCCATTCTATGGTTATCGGCATGTCTCCCGAATGCCTTAAAAAAATTCCGGTGAAATTCGCATGGGTTAGAAGGGTTAAATGTGTCTGTAGGTATCGTAAAAGATGGTATCTGCATCGACGCCTGCACCCTGGAGCGGATATACTTCGCTTTTTTTTCAGAGATAAGCCTGTGAGCATTAAATCGGACCGGTGGATTCGCCGAATGGCGGCGGCAGAAGCTATGATTGAGCCCTTCGAATCCGGACAGGTTCGGGAATCAGAAAATGGCCGTATCATTTCTTACGGCACCTCGAGTTACGGCTACGACGTTCGTTGCGCCGACGAGTTCAAGATTTTCACCAACATCAACTCGGCGATTGTCGATCCTAAAAATTTCTCTGATGAAAGCTTCGTTGATATTCAATCCGACGTTTGCATTATCCCGCCGAATTCGTTTGCGCTGGCGCGCACCGTGGAATACTTCCGCATACCTCGCAGCGTACTGACGATCTGTCTCGGTAAATCCACTTATGCTCGTTGCGGCATTATTGTCAATGTTACTCCGCTGGAGCCTGAATGGGAGGGGCATGTTACGCTCGAATTTTCAAATACAACCCCGCTACCGGCAAAGATTTACGCTAACGAAGGCGTTGCGCAAATGTTGTTCTACGAATCCGATGAAGTCTGCGAGATCTCCTATAAAGATCGAGGCGGCAAATACCAGGGACAGAAAGGGGTTACGCTGCCCAAGGCATAGCCTTGGTTTGGGCTATTTCAGTGACAGGTGCTCGAACAGAAGAGCATTTCTCTGTCATCAGAGCAGATCGATGATTTCCCAGTTTCGGGCTTCGGCAATGGCCTTCAATTCGTCATCCGGATTGACCGCTATCGGGTTG
>Ga0265309_10000442_pt1 | contig 16598 bp, 15 predicted proteins | sample Helome_FD_192492 | JGI IMG/M metagenome (GOLD analysis project Ga0265309, IMG submission 192492) | Marine sediment microbial communities from subtidal zone of North Sea - Hel_20160524 (Illumina Assembly) | ecosystem: Environmental > Aquatic > Marine > Subtidal zone > Sediment ...
ATGGCGAGCACGAAAATTGCCAGCATGCCACCACCCAACGCTGCCAGGTATGGCCAGTTAAAAAAATCTTCAATCGGGATGCCTGCCAGCGAGATAAATATAAAAGCCGGCATCGCCACCAGGAATACGAAGCGACTAATGACCTTGCTGCCGTTTTCCGGCAATAGATTAAACTTGCCAACCAGGTATCCCGACAACATGACCGCAATTAACGGCAGCACGACAGTAATGCTATCGTTTTGCAATTTATCTCCGGATTCTGATCAAAGCCATACCAGTTCCCTGATGTATTGAAGAAGGGTTTCTGGCCAGGTGAACAAATGACAGTGAATTATAGCCAAGCTGTTATCGCTACTTTTCCGTACCAAACATACCCGCAGCAATAAACAGGATAATGCTTGCAGCCATAAACAGGTATGCAACTTTATTTAATCCATTTGCAAACCGTGCCAATTTTTCTCGCGATTGACACCAGGAAGCGAGGATGGAGCACGCGCCGCCTACGATTGCGAGACCAATTACCGTTGTACGATCTAATAACCAGTCAGGCATAACAAACCGGTGTAAGGGGTTTTATGTCGCCATCATCGAACAGAGTGTTCAGCCCGCTCTTTTTGAATAGGCATCGAGAAAATCCGCCGCTGCCTTGCTGCCACCGGAGAATGACTTCATCGCCTCTTCATGCAACAAGGTCATGACCTCTTTCTTGATCTCATTCGCCCGGGCGTTATTGCCGATATCGTCGATCCGGCGCGGTCTGGGTATATCGATCTCGATAACCGCACGGGTGCTGGTCGGTAGATTCGTCATGATCAGCAGGCGATCGGCGAGGAAGATGGCTTCATCGATGTCCGTGGTAACGAAAAAGTTCGTATTTCTGTCTTCTTCGTAGAGTCCCGCGTAGTACTCCCACATCAACTCCTTGGACATGTTATCCAGGCCGCGAAAGGGCTCATCCAGTATCATGACCTCGGGTTTATTGATCATCGCTCGCGCCAATTCCGCTCGACGCTGCATACCGCCGGAGAGTTGTTGCGGGTACTTGTCCCGGAAAGCTTCCAGACCGACCTTGGTCAGTAAAAACTCTGCCAGTTGGGCTGCTTCAGCGTTGTCTTCACCGCGAGCACGGGGACCATACATAATGTTGTCGTAGGTGGTCATCCATGGGAACAGCGCCGACTCCTGGAACAGCACCAGGCGATCTTTACCCGGGCCGGTTATGGGTTCACCGTTCATCGTGATGGTACCGCTGTCAGGGCTTTCAAACCCAGCTATCAGCTGAATCAGGGTACTCTTGCCGCAACCCGATGGCCCGATCATCACGGTCAACTTGTTACTTTCGATCGTAAACGAACAATCGTTGACAACCTGCTTGGCAAAAGGACCTGCGCCGTAGGACTTGGAAATATTGGTCGCCACGATTTCGCTGCTGGCCTGGGCAAAGGAAGCAGTATTTGGCGTAGCCGAATCTTGAGTAGTTGTATTCATCTGGGTTACCGTGTTTTCAACCAGGGAGTTAGCAATCCACCGAGTTGTCGCAATAACTCGCTGCTTATATAACCCGCGATACCGATACTGATCATGCCAACGATGATCTGTTCATAGGATCCGCCGACATAGGAACTCCAGATAAAAAACCCGAGTCCACCACCGGCACCGCCACCTGAGCTGCCACCACCCGAAATCATTTCAGCAGCGACTACGACCTCCCAGGTAATACCCATGCCGACCGCCGACCCGACCACAATCGATGGCAGTGTCGCGGGCAGAACGATACGACGAAACATGTCCCACTGCGAGGCGCCCATTGATTGCGCGGCCTGCAGAAACTGTTTGTTGATGGACTTGGCGCCACCCAGCACATTGATGACGATGGTATAAAAAGCGCCGAGGAAGGTAACGAAAGCAATGGACAATTCCTGGGTAGGCCAGAAAATAATCGACGCCGGTACCCAGGCCAGTGGCGGGATTGGGCGCAATACTTCGAAGGACGGAAAAGCCATGCCATAAAACGATTTATTTATCGCCATAAACAATCCCAGCGGAATACCGACAACCATCGCCGCCAGAAATCCTCCGAAAACGCGCAGGAAACTCATGTACCAGCTCTGCCAGTAGCTGGGATCAGCTATCAAACCTGACCAACTGACAAACACATCAGTCGGAGGTGGTACCAGTCCTATAAACGGAAAGCGATACCCGAACCATTCCTCGGAACGGGCACCGACTTCCCAGAAAACCATGAATATGCCGATTGCGAAGATCCCGCGTAATGTCGCACGACTGAACAGCTTGTCTGTAAACTTGCTTATGCTCATCTCTGCCTACCCTTCTTTTTCGCCGGCATCGAAGGCCTTCTGGGCCTCTTCATGCACAACGTCTTTGGCTTCGTTCATAAGTTCCCGGAATCGGGGAGAAGTCAGCACGCTATAATCGCGTGGGTGCGGGATATCCACCTCCATAATCTTCTTCGGTTTGCAAGGCCGGGAAGACATGATGATCAGCCGGTGCCCGAGGAAGATAGCCTCCTCCAGGTCATGGGTAATAAAGAAAATAGTTACCTTGTTGCGGTAATAAATTTCCAGTAAAGCTTCATGCATTACCGACTTGGTCAGCGAATCGAGCGCGCGATAAGGCTCATCGAAAAGCAGAACCTTGGGATCGTTCATCAGCGCCCGGACTATTTCGACCCGACGCCGAAGACCGGAAGATACTTCTCCCGGAAAATTGTTTTCAGTGCCACTCAGACCCGCATCCGCCATCATGCTACGGGCTTTGTCATAAATTTCCGCTTTGCTCTGATTACCGACCATCATAGGACCGAAAGCGATATTATCCAGGTTGGTTTTCCACGGGAAAAGCGCGCCGTTCTGGAATACAACGATACGGTCGGAACCGGGTTTCGCCTGTGGCTTGCCGGGGCCGCATAAAAGCTCACCATCGAGGTGGATACTACCCGAGGTGATGTCATGAAAGCCCGCTATGGCGTTCAACAGGGTAGTCTTGCCACAGCCTGATGGGCCGACGATCATACAGATTTCACCCGCGGGGATATCGATCGAACAATGATCCACGGCCATCACCGCGGCACCATCCGGATCATAGATCTTGACGACATCCTTGATGTTGATTGCGCCCGAGGTCACATCGGCCAGCGAACCCACATTTTCTTCTATTACCGCACTCATTAGTTATCTCCGAGAGCCAGTTCACGAACTCGCCACTGCATCAGGTAATCACCCATCATGCGCACCATCGCGCTGGTGGTGTAGCCGACAACCCCGAGGGTAATCATACCGATGATGATTTTCGGGTACTCGATCATCATGTAGGCGGTGTTGATCAGGTATCCCAGACCGTACTGGCCCGACACCATCTCGCCCGCCACCAAAGAAAACCAGGCGACGCCGATGGAAATCTGCAGACCGGTAAAAATATACGGCATGGCACCGGGTATCACCACATGGATGAATGTTTGCCAGCGACTCGCGCCAAGACAATAAGCAGCTCGACTATAGGATTCATCGATCGATTCAACACCCAGCATGGTGTTCAGAGTTGTTGCAAAGAAAGAGGCCAGGAAGGTGAGGAATATAACCGGCGTTTCCGAACCGCTGAAAATGATAATCGCCAATGGCACCCAGGCGAGGACCGGTATCGGACGCAAAACTTCAAACAGGGGGAAGATGAATTCACGAAAAGATTTCGACCACCCCAGAAACAGCCCCAGCGGCACACCCAGTCCGGTTGCCAGAAAAAACGCAAAGGCGATGCGCTGCAGACTGATACCGATGTGTTTGTAATATTCAGGGGTATAAATAGATAAGCCGTAATAAGGATCTTCACTGAACCACTCGGTGAACACCTCGGTCGGACCAGGCATATCGACGAAGCGAGGCAACTTCCAGACTTCAACTGACAGGTACCAGAACCCGAGTACAAAGGCGAAACCGATCAGCATCAGGTAGGGTCTCGGGCTTTTCAGCCAGGTCGAAATCCGATACACGGTTAACGCCATGGTGGTGACTTCAGAGCCCTGCAGGCTCTTCGCGACGAGGGCCTGCTTGAAGCCGGGCACCTGGTCGGAAATCGTCCTGGGCACGTAAAATTCCTTGTTGATCATGGTTGCGAAACGGGTCATGACAACATCGCCGACTGCGGGGTCGGTCTTGAAAAGCCGGGTCAGCTCTTTACCATTTATGCGAATCACCTCGGTCGGCTCTTTGCTGCTAGTCGCCGCCAAACGTGTGTTCTGACCCTCGAGTACAGCGGCCCAACCGAAAATATCACCGCTGCGCATGGTTTTTTCATGCTGACTGGTACCGGAATCTACGCCGAGGATGTGCTGCACGCTGCCAGAAGAAACGATGTATACATCGTCGGCAGTATCACCGAGATTATAAATATTCTCACCCGCTGCAAATGAATGCTGGGTGCAGATTCCGGCAATGTCCCGAATCAAATTATCCGGAACCATGCGGAACGGCATGGCGCTTTTTAACAAGTCTACAAGTTGATCCATAGCATCCTCAGATTAAGCGTTTTGTTATCGTCATCGAGACCGATTACGACCGGCCCCGGAGGTAACGCTACGTTACCCACATGCTTCGTGTATCTATTTTTTTTATTGTTAAATCGTAAATTACGAAACCACAGGCCTATCCTCCACCAGCGCTTGTACCTGGTGGAGGATAGGTTTTATTCTACAGGGTAGATCTTTTCAATTACCCCGTCCTAATTACCAGTGTAGGCAGAATCAGGCTGTGCCCACATCTTGCCAACCGGTGCAGCCAGGCCACGCTCCTTCAGGATGTCTTCAGTGAAGCTGCGCTCAATGGCGTTATCACGCAGGGTATCCACTTTGATGGTCTTGATGGAGTGAAGGAAGATAGTTGCCTTGTCGATCAGAGCCTGGGCCTTTGGCGTAATAGCAAAGGCCAGTTCATTACGAACCGGGGTACCACCCTGGAGGACGGGTGTAGTACCGACCATAGCTTTCCACAGTACTTTTGATTCAAAGCCGGTGGTTTGCTCTTCAGCCATCTTCACGATTGCCATGGTGTTTTTAGGGTCAGCCATGAACAACTGTGCGTCGAGCTCGGCGTTCAACCAGGCTTTGACCACGTCAGGACGCTGATCGATCAGGTCGCCACGCATATCGATAAAGCCACCATCGTTCTCGTCAACCGAGGCACCGGAAGCAACCTTGCGCGCCAGGCCTTCTTCTACCAGGCGTGAAGCGGTTGGTTCCCAGATCGCAGCAGCATCAAGCTTGCCAGCGCGAAATCCACTGGTGATAACTTCGATGTTTTGATTCAGGTAGCTTTCTGGCTTGATGTTTTCTTTCTCAAATACAGCCAGTGCGAATCGGTCAGTACAGGCACCTTTCGGCACAGCAACCACTTTTCCGTTCATCCATTGAATGGCTTCTCCGGCATTGGCAAACTGCGGTGCATCGTTTCTGACCAGCATGTTATTGCACTGGTCAAAACCAAGACCCGCGGTCGCGACGATACGAATGTCCGCTACGCGGTCCTTGGTGGTGGCCACAATCGCGGGCATGTCACCCATGTAACCAATGTGTTGCTTACCGGCGAGCATCGCATTAACGATGATGCCGCCCTGCAGGCCGATCTGGAACTCGACTGTCGATCCTTTCGGCAAGTACTTCTCGTACAGCTTCAGACCCTTCATGACCACGCCGGACCAGGCTTCCGTATAGTAAGGCTGGTAGCCCACGACGAGGTTGACGGGTTCGCCAACTTTGCCATAGTCGAGCTCGGCTGCAGACGCGGTTGATATTATGCCGGATGTACTAATGCCAAATGCAGCGACTAAAGCAGCAAAACCGATAGCGACCCGATGTTGAATATTTTTTAAATTAGATAACATGATTACTCCTCATATCTTCGGTTATTAAAATTATGAAACTTGTCTAAATACACATAATCATTTATTAACTGATTAAAGACTTGTCGATTAAATCTCAGCCATGGCCACCTCTCACTTGTTAGAAGAACTCATCGTAATACTTCATCAGGTTTCGCTTGACGAGGTAAAATGCCTGGTGATCAGGGTCGCCAGCTGACGCATCACAAGATAGCCAGAAACGGGATCAGAGGCGAGTACTTTCACGGCCTCCTCGCCATTCAGGCGCAACAGAGCTGAATTTTCCACGCAAACAGCCTTGGCGATGCGTATCGGTTGGTGCTCGAGTAACGCCGCCCATCCGAATACCTCGCCCTTACGCAGTATAAAACCGGCGGCACTGGTTCTATCATCCCGGCCAAGTTCGAATTCGACCCGACCCGACTCCAGAATATAGAGATCATCGGTAAGGTCACCCAGGTCATAGAGAACGCTGCCACTGTCGTACTCTTCGCGTCGGGTGAGCTGAACCAGCTTGTCCTGCGTCTCACTGGAAATATCGGCAAATAACTCCGCCATTTTCAAAGCGTTGGCTTGCCGCACAAATAACTCACCATCTTCAATCTCGACCTGGTAGCCCTCCAGGGGGGATTCGGCGAGACCGATCGGCTTCCCGGTAGTGATATCCCACTGCCATAGATGCTTGTTGCAGGTGAGAACCACACCGTCGAAAAACCCTTCGGCCAGGCAGGTACCCTGATGCGGGCAGCTACCGTTGTAGGCGTAATACTGTTCACTGAAATTGGCGATCAGAACCTTTTCACCACTTCCGATGACGAAATCCTTGATTCCGTTGGTGGGAATATCGCTCAACTTACATATGTGTATATTCTTGCTCATGACATCACCCCTAACTGAATTTATCGTAGCGGATATTGTCAGTGGTCACTCTCGCTCGTAAGAGCATACCGATAGAACCATTTACCAAAGGCGGTGGACCCGCAAGATAGGCCCTGACGTTTTGATAGCGGTCTTCCATATAACGACTCGCCACCTCGTGAACAAACCCTTTGTCAAATGTCAGTTGCGGATAGTCTGTCTGTGCGGAAGCTGGCGCCTCCTCTTCTGACAAAGCTATGGTTATATTCAACTTGTCGCCACACTCGCTGCGAAAATCGGAGAGTTCATCAAGAAAGAAAGCATCTGCCAAGGTACGTACACCGAAGAATACATCCCCATTATATTGTGAGAAATAACCATCCTGCGCCGCCCTTGAGAGAATAGACATGATTCCCGCAATGCCGCTGCCACCCGCAATACAAAGAATATTTTTCGCCAGCCTCGAATAAAAGGTCGCATCTCCCATAGGGCCGAAGAGTTCAACTTCGACACCCTGACAGTCGTTGCTAAACAGCCATTCGGACAGGGCTCCTCCAGGTTTTTTCTTGATGACGAAGTCCAGCGTTTCAGCATGGCGCTGATAGTTCACCATAGACCAGCCACGAAAACCCGCCACTTCTGGAAACTGAACCAGCATAAACTGTCCCGCATCAAAATCGACTGTCTGGTCCAGTGAAATCTGAAGAAAGATCACATCGGGAGTCAAAAGCTTCGCGCTACTAATACAACCTTTTATTGGTGCGGGCACACAGGCACCGGCCTCCATTGTGTGCACGAAACTCTCGACCTCGATCACGCTGTCAGTTTTAGCGGCGCACTGGCACATCAGAAACTCACCCTTTTTAAGCTTCAAAACCTTACGCCCCGGAGCCTCGGGCCATTGATCACTGATCTCCCCGGAGATCAACCGCGCTTTACAGGTACCACAGGTTCCACTACCACATTCATAAGGCAGGTCGACAGCGTTGCTTAATCCAAGATTTAGAATCTTGTCGTCACTGGTGCCATCGAGCGTATAGGCGCGGTTTCTCGCGTTGACCTGGATATTCAAGGTTTTACTGGTCATCAAAGTTATCCGGCTTGCGGGGCGCTATGGCGACTCGGGAAGGCCCGTCTTGATGCCTGACTAAAAGATCCAGTTTCACCCACATAATATGCTCTACTGACCAACGATCTCTTTAGCGCTGGATACCCCTGTCCCGCTTCCAATACAGTAACTATTAGTCGGCATTGAAAAAATCCTCATCGTCTTCTTCTTCGGTCTCTTCATCATCTTCATAAACAAGAGCCTGTTCGACGTCAGCATAAATGTCTTCACCTTCCTGCTTAACGTCGTAGAATAGTAATTCCTTTTCCGCAATTCCGACTCCTTCCCCCGTCCCTAAATTCCACTGCCAGAGATGCTTGGTGCACGTCAACATTCCATCGAATAATACTCCCGACTCGCAAAGTGGCTCTTCCATGTGGGGACATCGAGGTGGAAAGGCTCGATAACCTCCACCATAGTTAGCGATTAACAGTTCAATACCGTCTACTTCGAATTTTTCCAGGCCGTTTTCTGGAACCTCGGTGGCTGCACAGATTTTTTTCCAACTCAACTCTCTGACCCTCTCAATTTTATTTTTTAAATTTTTGAAGCAACCCGAAATACCCTGGGTTCTTGCTCGAAAAACACTTAACCAGGTAAAGCTACTATCGACTCGTCGATTTGTTACCGATTTGACATGTCCTCCAGGAGGTCGATAACTCCTTGTGCGTTTCAATTTATACCAGTTAGAAATCCACCTCGCGAATAAACGCGAATTAAATAACCCAGTGTGTACCTTTGTCGAAACGACGAGTGTATACCCTTGCAACACGTTCAGTAAACTTCACTGACTCCCCATCGATCCTGAACTTGTCATAATATTTGCCGGTCAGGTAAAGCCTGTTTTCGCCGGCATAAAGCGGTGCGCTAATGCCATCGATCATTTCCTGCGTCATCAGGAACGAAGTTACCGCCTCCGCCGTTTTCCCGTCCTCGGACACATGCACCGTGTAGATACTGGCATGCCGGCGCAACGGTGAGTGGTCAGTGTTGTGCTTCGGCAGCAGATCAAAATAGGGATGCATTTCCTTATGACTCATGATCAGATACGACAGATCCTTGCGAATTTCATGGCTATAGGTAACCACCGAGTACACGAAGTCTTCGGCGCACTGTTCGATCCAGTCGTTCCATTTCTGGTCGTCCAGGTTCACGGCCGCCTCATAAATCGCTTCCCTGACCAGCGATTTAGTATGCTGTTCCTCTACACTCATTAACTTGCCTCTCTATAAAATGCTTACGCCATGTTGGCGGCTATAATTTAAAACCCCTGTCGCAAGGTTGTGGATCGAGCCGGACATCAGGCTCGTTTTATCGAGCCTGTCGCCAGCCAATCCAATCTCGCTACATCGACGCAGCCGGGAACTACGCAACCTTGCCCGGAAACGTATTCAATCCCTTGGCCGGTGGCATTTCCGGTCCGACCACATTGCCTGGTCTGTATTTCTGCCCGGGATCGCTTGGCAGCCGGTCCATCTTCTTACCCCAGGCCTCATAGAAATGGCGCATACCAATTTCATCGTGAATGTAAGAGCCTTCGTAACGGCCATGCAGAATACGGCGTGGCTCTGATTTAGGTGTCATGGTCGCGCCCTGACCGGCAACGCCAATCAGGTCTTCATGCAGGTTGCGTCCCAGTGGTCCCCAGATGCTGTTGTGGTGCTGGATACGATGCGCACGATCCTCGGCCGAATCGCTTTTCAGGCCAAATCCACGGAATTCGATCATTACCTGGTTAGCGGAGAGCGGCGTCATCAGGTCCATACGGACGACAGAACCACGCAGATTGAAGTTAAGACCCGGAAACATATCGACCATGTACCAGTTGTCGGGCGGCAGGTTCGGAAACGACAGGGTACCGCGATCTTCCGCAACATCATATTCCTCGTAGTTCACGGTGAAGGTGCCGACATTAACGTGGCCATTGTCGAAGCCGGAACATTCACGCTGGAAGTAATCGTCATTGAAACCGGTGATGCGGTTATGGTAGTGCATGTAATCGTGATAGAACTCGCTGTTGGTGTCGTGCCACAACTTGTAGTTACAATCGATGATTGCCTTGTGGTAGTGGATGATTTCAAGCGGCTCCGCGTCGATAGAATCCTTGATACAGTCCATCGCGCCTGCAGTCCATGTTTCGACGTTGAACTCCGTGTGGTCGTCAAGGCAGACCCATACGAAACCACCGTACTTGACTTCGCAACGCAGCGCCCGCAGGCCCTGGGAAGATTTGTCGAGACGATCCTGGTAGCCTTCCTTCTGGCGCGGAATGTCAACGCAATTGCCTTTCATGTCAAATTGCCAGGCGTGAAACAAACAAGTCATGTGTTTCGGATTACCCGATGGCTGGGCCGGCGCAAAGCTGCCGGAGGGACGACGCTCGATCGTCATGCCGCGGTGTGGACAGACGTTGAGGAAGGCACGAACCTTGTTGTCAGGGCCACGCACGATGATAATCGGTTCACGCGCGATAATCGCGGTGCGAAAATCATAGGGTTCCGGAAGCTCCGATTCATGACAAAGTGCAACCCAGGATTTTTTCCAGATTTTTTCGAGCTCTTCCTCGAAAATTTCCTCATCCGAATAAATACGGCTATCGACCCACTCCCCGAGCTCTAAATCGGGTTTGGCAGACCACTGCTTATGATTTCTGGCTGGCATCTTCTATTACTCCTGATAAATTATCGTCAGCAAACAACTCGTAATAATCTTTAAAAAATTTCTGGTTTCGAAAACCTGCCTGGCCACCCGCAAGATCTCGGGTAATCAGGCCACTCCCAGTGTCTTACAGCTTCGATTTCCAATCTACAGCCTGTGCAAACTTCTGTAGTTCTTCAGGACTCATGTAGACGGTATGTTCGGGGCCAGGATAAACGCGCTCTCTGACGTCATCACGATAACGGGTAAATACGTCTTCCATGATTGGAATGAGATCAGTGTAAATTTTCGAATGGCGTGGCACGTGCTCTTCATAAAGATGCATCAGATCCGAAGTGATAATGTGGACACCGTGTGCCTTGTTTCCGGCGCCGAGACTGATGACCGGTACTGGCAGTGTCTCTGTCAGATACTGACATACTTCTTCACTGGTAACTTCGCACATGATGGAAAAACAGCCCGCATCGACCATGGCCAAGGCATCATCAACCAGCTCCTTTGCACGATCGGCATTTTTACCCTGGGCAAAAAACCCACCGAGTTGGGGCATACGCATTGGCGTGATACCAATATGCCCCTGCACCGGAATACCCGCCTTGACTATGGCTTCGATATTTCTGGCATGATGCTGATTGCCTTCGCATTTCATCACCTCGGCATTTGCCTGGTGCACAAACTTACCGGCGTTTTCGACAGCCTGCTCGGGAGAGACATGAAAACTCCAGTAAGGCATGTCAACCATGCGCAACCCGTACTGACTTCCACGATCGATGGCTTTAGCCATCAACATGACTTCTTCAAAGGTAACTGTAACGGTACTCTGATGACCGAAGAGGATCATGCCCCCAGTATCGGAAACACACAGGATATCGATATCGAGACGGTCGGCAATTACCGCGCTGCGGTAATCGTAGATTGCCATCTGCACAATCTGCTCATCCGCAGCCATTTTGCGCTGCAATTCACGAATAGTAACTTTCTTACGTCGAGGCGTATTTTCTGACATGACTCCCTCTCAGGGTGATTGATATTATTATTGCATAAAGTCGATTTTGCTGGGGGGAGATACTAAGTCGGGCTGAGAAATACTGTCAAAGAGCTTCTTTTTATCGAGTGATAGTTTTCACCTTGGGAGATCATGCCAGGCGCTGTGAGGCCTGCGTTTATGCGGATCATAGGGTGGTAGCGAGCATAATTTGATATTGTGAAATTGATTCACCGGGTCGGTCAGGAAATCAGCAATAAGGTCGAAAGGAACAAAACCCAGGCCAACTACACCGTTAAAAAGCGGGCTGAAACAAGCCGAAGTGACAATTATCTCTCCGTGACAAGGCCGTCGACTGGCGGCACTTGTCGGCTGCCACAGGTTTAAATCCTGGCCTGCTTGAGCGTCAGCTTGAAATGCAACCAGTTTAATTTCCGGGCTTGCAGTGTTGTGTCCAAACAATGCCGACAAACCGAGTTCGCTAATCGTAGGAGAAACGCGGCATTCATTCATAAACAGAAAAAAACCGGCCTCGATTCGTAGAATATCGATGGCGGCAAACCCCGCAGGTGTAAAATGTTGGGACAGTAGTGCCCAAAGTCGATCCTTCTGTGATTGTTCTATCAGCAGCTCAAACCCAGCCTCCCCGCTGTAACCTAAGGCGTCCAACCAGGCAGGATATTCCGGAAATCTCGGCCTGCATAAAACTAAAATAAGCCAGTTTTTGCAGCGATTCGGTATCCATTAAACCGGCTAGTTGAGACAGTGTGTTTGGGCCTTGAAGCGCAAAAATTGCAGTCTTCTCGCTAAGATCAATCAGATTGAATCCCTCCTCCTCAAGGGCTCGTAGCTCGATTATATCTTCTTCGCAGCCACTCATGATCTCGAAGACATTCTCACTGAATCGCCAAAGGGTCAGGTCAGACCTCACCCTGCCCTGCGAGTCATTCTTGACACTGTATCGTATCTGGCCAATCGACATGTCGCAGACCATTCGAGGTTGAAAATGTTCGATCTTGTGGATCGCATCCCTGCCAGAGACCCGTACCCGGTAAACGAAAGAGAAATCGAACAGCGCACAGTCCTGCCGACAACGCATGGCCTCTTCCCGGGGATCGCCATAGTCAGAAATCAGATCGGTAATGGACAACACTGGCTTGAAATACTACAGGTTGAGTAGTTGCTGGATGCCAATTCCAACGCCGAAAAAAATCAGCAGGAAAGCAATCAGTTTTCGAATCGGCTCGGCAGGCATTCGATGCACCAGCAACGCGCCACCCAGCGAACCCACAACCATCACAGCCGCAATCACCAGGGCCAGCTCAAAATTCAGGTTCCCAGACATCCAGTTGCCGACACTGGCAAAAGCGGCTATCGGCAGTTGAATGGCCTGACTCAGGCCAATTGCGGTCAGTACCGGTAAGCCGAGAAAAATGACAATCGGAACGAGTATCAATGGACCGCCTGTCCCAGTGATAGCCGAACCAAAGCCGGTGACAAATCCGATAACGATAAACTGTAAGCGACTTAACTGCCGTGGCGCTTGTTCGTTCCCGGATTTCCGATAGGCTTTGATCAATGCGTCAATCCCACTCGCAATCATTAACGAAGCAATCAGAAACATCACTCCGATCGCAGGAATGCTGAGCAGCGAAATCGAACCCAGAAAAGCGGCCGGTACCGCACCGAGGCAAAGCCACAAAACCTTGTTCCATTGTATCGACCCGTGACTTGCATAGACGATCACACCAATGACTCCGGTTGCCAGATAACTGAGTGTGCAGGCAGGCACGGCTTCATGCACATTGATACCGGCGATCAGGTGTATTGACGGCACCAGCAGCACACCACCAATACCGACTGCTCCGATCAGCACACCAACAATAAAACAGATTGCAACAAGGGTTATCGACATCAGCAGTCACCGAGAACATAAGATAGCTGCCAACATCCACACTCCAGCAGCCTAACGAGGCCAAACTAATGTACCATAGCAGACCCAGTCATTAACCAGGGCAATCATGTTTCTGCGCCAATTCCAATATTTAATTGCGCTTGAGCAAGAAGGACACTTCAGTCGCGCAGCCGAACGTTGCTTCGTATCCCAGCCAAGCCTGTCTAGTGCGATCAAGAAACTGGAAGAGGAGCTTGGCGTCCCGATTATATTGCGGGATCAGAAATTTAAGGGATTTACTAACGAAGGTCAGCGCGTCGTTGAATGGGCGAAACGTTTACTTTCGGACCGCTCGGCAATGCTTGAAGAGCTGGCGATCATGAAGAAGAATCTCCACGGGCGCCTGAGAATTGGCGCTATACCTACCAGTTCTCCGATGATGCCAATTGTGACGCGGCTATTCCAGCAGCAATATCCCGTTGTGCAGGTCGACATTCAGTTCATGGGAATCGATCAGCTGACATTAGCGCTGAAAAATTTCGAACTGGATGTTGGCATCACCGATCTGGATCAACTCACTGATTCGCGTCTCGATACCTTGCCCCTGTATGACGAACCATTACACCTGCTACTACCCAATAACGACTGGCTGAACGATGAACCCACGGTAAACTGGTCCGAGGCCGCCGAGTTACCCCTTTGCTTGCTGTCGCCACCGATGCGCGAACGCCAGATGATTGATGCGGCATTCGCCACCGCGAAATGTGAACCAGCCCCACAGCTTGAATCAAATTCGATTTTCCAACTAGCCTTTCACGTAATGTCGGGCGATTTGGCAACGATTGTTCCAAAACGGTTTAATGAGTTACCGGGTACGCGTGCCAAGCAGTTGATCAATCCAACCATTACCCAAAAAATGGGGCTGGTCTGGGTGTCCGGCAACCCAATACTTCCCATGGCCAGAGCGCTTATCGAATTAATGACGCAGGCCCTAACAGACGATCTGTTTAATTAAAACAGACGGGATCGAGCAAGAATACGCATCTCGAAAACCGATTACGGCGACCAACCAACGGGCAGGCGACACAAAGTAGTGCAAAGACTTGTTTTACTATTCCTGGATGGATAGCTTCGGAGTAGATCGTTTGCCATTCAGGCAGTACTATTCGGCAATCAGCGTTAATCGAATAGCAAAATACTAATGAGTAAATTCAAAGAGATTTTTTTACACAAGCAGGATCTATTACGTAATCGACCAGATAAATGTCGAGTCGAAACTACCGCCGAAAGTCATCTGGTGGAAGATTTTCGCAGCCATGTTAAGACCCGCGAATTTAACATAGTTCTGGATCAGCCTGAAAATATGGGGAGTTCTGATCTCGGTCCGCGCCCGAGCGAATTATTACTCGCGGCACTCGCGGCCTGCCATGAAGTGACCTATCGACTCTACGCTGATGCGCTGGATATCGATCTTCAAGACGTTGCCGTGAGTGTAACCGGTGTATCGGATGCCCGAGGCTTTTTCAATGTGGATGACGAAGTTGACGCAGGATTTTCAGAAGTTTATGGCGAGATCAATATTGTCAGCAGTGCCAGCGACGACGATATAGAACGCCTGCGCCAAACAGTCAATCGTCATTGCCCGGTACTGGATGACCTCAGAAAACCCTTGAAGGTCGAACTCGACCTGAAGCGCAGAGATTAGGTCGTAAATTTGATCTCCGGTTACCTTTTACTCGTAATCGATTACGCCACCATGTATTTTCTTTACGAAAACTCTGAAATTGCCTGCACAAAATTTGACCTCCCCTGTTTCATGTGAGCAGAGTACTATCGGTTGTTCGCTCATTTTCTCTGGCACAGAATAGTCAAAGCAGTAATAGTCAGCCGTTCCAAAATCCGCGAAAGGTAGTAGATGGGAATAGGTTGTTCGTTTAAATTTCTTCAGAGCCTCGGCCCATTCATTTCGCAAGAGATAAGACAAGGATTCCCAGGTTTTTCGGGTGTCGCGTTCATCCCGAACAGGTAAAGATATGAACATCCTCCAGATCAATCCCGTTGTTTTCCAACAACCAGTCTCTAAAAGACTGGGGGAGCTTACGGCCTAGTAAAGACTCCTCTATCTCCAGAGTCTCTTCGACAGTTCCAATTATTCTCGATCTTGACATAGTCGGGATCTACTCAAAACGTCCCGCATCAAAGGCAATGCGCAAGCGCAGCAGGTAGCGCTTCCGACCCCGAGGTCTTATCAAGATGCATTAGAGTATTCAAATGAGGTGAAAAACGGCTGCCCAATTGATCTGAAAAAGAAATTGTCTGTCATGAGTCTCTGAAAACAAATCACAAAATCCGAATCTCCCTGACGCCACGAACGCGCGACCTTACCGTTCGATCCAACTTCAATTACAACAGTGAAATTATGGGGAACCATACCAGTGGATTCAATACACGGGGGAAACGCCATTTCAGTAAACCTGGCTTGAGTTTTTTTAAGCTTGCTCAATTGCGTCTGGCTAAATGCGGAATTATTTTCATTTGCTTTCGACTTTGCCTCTTCGAAAGATATATGTCCGGACCCAAAAAAAATTACGCCTAATAAAACACTGCCAAAGGCCAGCAATAATTTTATTTCAAATTGCACATTAGCGACCAGGAAAAGACTTTGCGATTCGATAGAACGACAACAGATGCTTGTTATGGACCAGCAGCATAGTTAAAACGCAAATATGCCATTGCATAACTCATGCCCAGAGCCACATCACTAACACCAAAACAGACAGCAAAACGATTACTCTGACGAAGTTGAAAAAACCGCTCGAGCCTCCCGATTTAGAGCTCGGATTATGATTCGCCTGGTATTGATTCATCACATTGCAGAATTTTGGAGTTGACGGCCAATTCTCACTCGTTCGTTGTTTTCAACAGCAGGAGATGTGTTTAATAACCTGATTCTATTATTTCGGTCAATACTATCGCATGGTTAGTTATGCACGAACAATATTCAAACTGTCACTCCAACGCAAATCAAATTGTTTACTTGTGTGAGAGGATGGACCAGGTTCGAGGTGGTGTTGCGGCACTACACACATGGCGGTTGGGTACTGACAAGTTAGCTGGTAGAGGAGCGGGTCACCCCAACTCCCCCCCATTTAGAACCCATCGTGCCCAATTCAGGCAATAGGCTCAAGACAAAGTCCTTCACGTCA
>Ga0265309_10000445_pt1 | contig 16552 bp, 15 predicted proteins | sample Helome_FD_192492 | JGI IMG/M metagenome (GOLD analysis project Ga0265309, IMG submission 192492) | Marine sediment microbial communities from subtidal zone of North Sea - Hel_20160524 (Illumina Assembly) | ecosystem: Environmental > Aquatic > Marine > Subtidal zone > Sediment ...
CTAAAAGACGGCGAGTCCGGGTTGACGATTCAGCGGGTGATCGAGGCCGGTGCTGCGCAAAGCGGTGGCCTGTCTGCGGGCGATCAGATTATTGCCGTAGACGGACTCAAACTGAGCCTCGGGCAATTCGAAAGCAAAGCGCTGCGCGCAAGTGCCGGCGATAGCTGGCGGGTGCACGCTTTCCGACGCGACGAACTGCATCGGTTTGATGTCGTCTTGCAGGCAGCTGCGGAAACCACCTACGTGCTCAAAGTTACCGATCAGCAGCAAGCGGAGCGCGAGGCCTGGCTGGGTAATTGATGTCGGGTAATCCCATCAATGAAACCGCAGTCAGGCAAGTGGTCGAGGGCCACGGCTTTGACTGGCTTTACCGGCATAACACCGAGTCGACCAACGCCGATGTCTTGCGTCACCAGCAGCAGCATCAGCGTGAAGTGGTCGCGGTTAGCGAGTCGCAAAGCGCGGGTCGGGGACGGCGTGGCCGCCAATGGTCATCGCCGTTTGCACGAAATATATATTGCACCATAGGCATTACCAAGCAGATTCCCGCGAGTCGCCAGGGATTGCTCAGCATCGTTACCGGCCTCGCCCTGTGTCGGGCGATAGAGCAGAGCAACCTTGCCACGGTGGGGTTGAAGTGGCCGAATGACCTGCTTTTCGACGGTCGCAAGCTCGGTGGCATTCTGATCGAGTCGCGTCCGCTGGACGACGCGCGGTTTTATTTCGCAATCGGCTTCGGTCTGAATGTTTTCATGAATGCCGCAGAGCTCGCTGAAATTTCCCAGCCTGCCACCAGTCTTGCCGAAATTAGCACAGCCGAGGTTGATCGCACGCAGTTGCTGGCGGCGTCGATCGACAAGGTTATCAGTTCGATCAGGGAATTCGAAGTCGGCGCGGCGCAGCAACTGGCGACCGAATTCGCGCAATTTGATGTTTTTCATGATTCCGCGATTGATGTAGTCGCGGCCGACGGTCCCGTCAGGGGAATAAATCGAGGCATTACCTCTAGCGGACAGCTGCAGCTTGAAACCGATCAGGGCATGGAAATTCATTCGGCTGCGGAAATTTCACTCAGGGCCGTCGTTGAATGATTTTACTCGATTGCGGCAATCGAAATCTCAAGGCGCAGTTCTTTGAAGCGGGACTATTGCGGGCCAGTTTTGCGATCGCCTATGATTCCGACTGGTGGTCACGGCTGCAGCAATGGATGCAGGGGTTGCCAGCGGGGCACTGTTATCTGGCCTCGGTACTCGAAGCCGCCAGGCAGGCCGAGCTGGAACAATGCCTGGCACAGCAATTTGGCACTGCTGTAACCCGTTTTGAATCGACAGCAAGGGCGCTCGGTGTGACTAACGGATACCGACAGCCCGAACGCCTGGGCGACGATCGCTGGATGACACTGCTCGCGGCGCGAGGGATGGTGGCGGGAGACTGTATCGTCATCGATGCCGGCAGCGCGATTACGCTCGACCTGTTGCGTGCAGACGGGCAGCATCTGGGCGGTGCGATTCTGCCCGGCGTCAACACGTCAATCGAACATTTCAAAAGCATATTCAAATATATCGATTTTGACGCCCCCGAGATTGCCGCGACCCTGCAACCCGGTTGTTCAACCGAAGCCGCGATTCATATAGACTACGCGCAAACTACAATCGAGATACTCCCCGAACTGGTGAATCGCTGGATGCAGATTTTTGACGATGAGGCAACCGTACTGCTCGCTGGTGGCGATGCGGAAAGGGTGCAACGCGTACTCGACCAGTCGAGTCGAATCGTTCCTGACCTGGTGTTCCGGGGAATACGTCGACTGGCCCAACAATGAAAGTATTTTTTGCCTTACTGCTGATCGTCAATATCGCCTTTGCGGTGTTTCAATGGCTGCTGCCTTACGAGCAATTGTTTGTCGAAAAAAAGAAAATTCCAGCAGGTGAACAGTTGCAGTTGCTAACCAATGCCAACGTGGCAATTATCAGTGAATCCGAGGTGGTATCCGAGGTTGAGGCTGAAAAAGAGGTAGCAGCGGTACCCGGGTTTCTGGAGACCGAGGACGCCAGTGAAAGACTCGTGTGCTATACGATCGGACCGTTCACCGACAAGGCGCGTGCGATCGAGATCAGCGGGCGTTACAGCGGTAACCGGGCCAGGACAGCGTTGAAATCCAGCCTGGAAAAACAGTATCTCGGGGTAATGGTATACATTAGCGGTCACAAGACTCGTGGGGCGGCGATTACAACCGCGAACAAACTCTCGGCCAAGGGTATCCGCGATCACATCATCGTCAATCACCCGGAGCAATCGAATCTGCTCTCACTAGGTGTTTTCGGTCTGAAGAAGAATGCCGATCGTCTGAAGTCCAGGGTTGTCAAACTGGGCTTTCCGGCTGAATCCGAGTCGCGTTATCGCGAGCGCACCATATTCTGGCTCTATGTCGAACAATCGAGCGAAGCAGAATTGCTGCAGTTACTGGTTGATGATGAATTCGATAGCGGTATCAGTCAGATTCCTACCCAGTGCTTGCCAACCTAGGCTAAAAACAATAAAATTCGCGCCCTCAAAGGGCAGGTATAAGCCCTAAAGCTGCCGTAAAGGCTGCTTTATGCAAGAAATTGCCGGCGTAGCTCAGTTGGTAGAGCAACTGACTTGTAATCAGTAGGTCCCGCGTTCGATTCGTGGTGCCGGCACCAATTCAAAGCCCCTGATGTAGGGGCTTTTTCTTTGCCTGATCGCCAGGTTCGACATCTCGTGCCGGCACCACTTTTCCCATGGAATCAAGATTATTGTTGTGCCTTATAACGCAACCAGGCGCTCAATTCGATCTCATCGACCACTCCTTGTGCCGCCTTGATTATCAGCTCTCCCGCTGCTTCATGTTCGTAAATCAACGCTACATCATTCAGTGAAAGGCAGACGTCCATGCAAGCGAAAGCTGTGCGTTTGTTGGCCTCGTTGAAAACATGACCCACCGCCAGAAAGCAGGCATAGCAGGCGGCTAAATCGTAGGCATCGCTGATCATTCCAAACGACATTCTGTTTTCGATGCGCGCAAGGACAGCATCCAGTGATTTATCGCCAGCCATTCCCTGGAGCTCATTTTTATTTATGACAAGATCATGGATCTCGACTACGTCCGTGGTTGTCAGGAATTTCAACGTTACTTGTCTTTCAAATATTCAAGTGTCGCTGTAAGCTTCTTTTTGCGATTTTTGAATTCTGCAACTGCTTCTCCAGACCCGGCTGCTTCAAAACTTAATTTTTCAACCGCCGAAGCAGGCACAAAATAACCTTCTAGATGATCTCGGTTCAGAATTGCTACCGGTTTTCCGCCAGCTTGTTTGATGACTTTCTTAGGATTGCGCAGTTCGGTAAGCGAAGCTGTTTTATTGGTTAGCAGGTTTTGCATGGATTATGTCCAGTAGTGGTTTAAATATATATTATAGTATGCATTTAAATATCCAGCTAATTATAATCTGTCTCAGTTGAAATTACATATAAAGTATCAATTACCTTAGCAACGGGTTAGGAAAAAATTATTCCTAAGTGATTGTTTTCCCTCGAATTACGACCTGACTTATAATCAGTAGGTCCCGCGTTCGATTCGTGGTGCCGGCACCAATTCAAAGCCCCTGCTGAAGGGGCTTTTTCTTGCCTGATCGGTAAGTTTGACGCTATTTCCCGACCATTCCTCTTATACAGTTCCTTTGATTTGGATTACTACACTATTTTGTCGTGCAGTAGTACACGGCTTCCGTTAAACATCGGTTAATAGCGAGGCTCGCTCGCATAGAAATTCCTGGTGTTACGAAGGCTTTATCCCCATCATGTTAACCATCAGATAAGGCAGGTACTTACGGCGTGACTTCTGCAATAGTGCGACTCTTTTGTGAATCGCCATCTTGTTGTCAGCGTTTTTCTGACCATCAGACACTTCGATAAACTCTCCTTCAACGTTGGTTGAATACTCAACGCACGACCACTCCATACGGGGAAACAATTCCTCTATACCCCGCCACGAAAACCTGAAATAGTCATCAGGATAAGCGTGATAGCGCCAGACCCATGGAACCGACATATAAATTCGGCCGCCCGGTTTTACGAGTTGAGTTAGATGCTCGGCGAACACCCAGGGTTTTCGAACGTGCTCCAGGACCGAGCAACAGATAACCAGATCAAAGTACGATTGCGCCAGCGAACCGGTTCCTTCCACGAGATCAACAACAGCGTCCACGCCTTTTCCCTCTTGCATGTCAATGCCGACATACTCGCAATCGTGGTAGAAATCCCGAAAACTCGAAGTACTGCCATAGTCTTTGCTACCGACCTCAAGTACAGGCCCTGCAGTATTCGGCACGTGTTTCGTGAGATATATAATCTGATTTTTGTCACCCATCGGTTACACTTACTCCATCGAAACTGATTCTTAACCCTGGCGAATATCCTGAAACGCAATCCGAAGACGTCGACGACATTGCCATCACGCTGAAGTTGCCTTCAACCACACCTGGAACACAAGAATATCCCACAGCAGGTACTCCCAGCTTATACCATCAAAAATATATGTTAACCAAAATCTATCTTTGGCTCTAAATTGCTCTTCACGATAAATGTAGTGCAGGTAAGAGTGCAGGTATTCAATAAACCTGGAAAACGTATTATAAATCAGTAATAACGCAGCTTTGAGTCATCATTCGGCGATTGCGCGAGACCTGGAAAGTTATCGACGACCAGATTGGTGACAACGAGTGGGTGCCGGGCGAACGCTTCAGCTCTGTCGACATTTCAGTAGGTCCCACGTTCGAGTCGTCGTGCCGGCACCAATTCCAGGCCCCTTATACAGGGGCTTTTTTCTGCCTGATTAGCGTCAGTAATAATCTAATCGTCCTGTATCTGGGCGCGGGAATTTTCGACCTCCGAAACCGGGTTTTGGCTACAGCTTTAGAATGAAATACGGTACCCAGAACAGCAACATAAGGCCGAGCATGAGCAGTTCGATTCGTCCTATCAGGATAAATCGCGTGCGCAGTTCGCCGTCTGCGTCGGCCGCGCGTACCCGTGTCATGATGTAATCGAACAGGATCACGACTACCAGCAGCGGCGCGATGACTGGTGCGATAACGTTCGTCAGTACCGACCATAAATGATACTTATCGTCACCCGTCGTAAGCGGGACCAGGATTTCGACCAGCGGCAGCACGATGTTGAGCAGCGCTGAAATGAGCAGTGCAAGGCGCAGAAATCCGAGCGCGGGCAGCAGGTTACTGTGTTTCGATATCATGGGCCGGGATTGTGCCAGAAATCAGGTAACTGTCGCCACAATTGGTGACAGGAAACAGACCACGATTAATAGCCTGATGGGTGAGTTGATGGAAACCCGGGTAGTCCAGCTGTATTGTTGTTACACAAAATGAAAGGGGATAAGTGATTGATTTGTAACGATTGTACACCTAATTTGTAATCAGTATGCCCCGCATTCGATTCGTCGTGCCGGCACTATTTTTCCCTGTACTTCAATAACTTATCGCCTGTCTTTGTCGTTATTAGATTAGCATGCATTCCTCAATCGCTGTATTGCTTCGTCAATCCTGCTCTCCGGTACGGCGCTGTTTATCCGCACGAACCCGGTGCCACTAGCGCCGAAAGAATCTCCTCGATTAACGCCGAGGCCTGCGTCCTCGACCAGAAAGCGTTGAATTTCATCCTGGGTCCAGCCGGTGCCGCGAAAATCTGCCCAGAGCAGGTAAGTGGCTTCGGGCAAACTGGCTTTAACCGGAAACGGCATTTCGTTTAAAGCATCGACCAGCCTGGTCTGCATTTGTCGAATATAACTAACCACTTCGTCGCGGTATCGAAAGCCATATTTGTAGGCGGTGTACGATCCCCATGCGCTAAACGTATCTTGTTCCCAATGAAGTTTATCGAGGGCTTTTCGTAAAATCTTTTTAAGCTTGTCGTCTTCGGTCATCGCGTAGGACGCGAACAACCCGCCGATATTAAATATTTTACCACCTGAGCTCAGGGTCATTATTCCCTGCGTATTGCCGGCTACTTTTATGGTGGGATTAAATGGCAGATCGTAAACCAAATCGGCATGTATCTCGTCGCTGAATACGATCACATTGTTAGCCTGGGCTATGCGGACTATGGAGCGAAGTTCCTCGGCCCGCCAGGCCCGGCCGACCGGGTTGTGCGGATTACAGATAATTACCGCATTGATATCGGGTTTTTCACAGAGCTTCTGGTAAGCCGAAAAATTCACCCGCCAGTGATTGTTTTCGTCACATATCAGATCACAACACACCGGTACCCTTCCGGCGCCGGCTATGACTTCAAAAAAATTTCGATAAACCGGGGTGAAAATGATCACGCCTTCACCCGGAGCGGAGACACAGTCAAGCATCAAAACCAGGGAGCTTAGCAATCCATTGGCTATGACGACATTGTCAGGGTCCAGCTCCCAGCCGTGTTGTTTCTTTTGCCAGGTGGCGAAAACCTCTCGATGATCGTCGGGATAGGAAGGATATCCGAACTCCCCGCCGTCGATTACTTCTCGAAGTGCTTCGGTGACTTCCCGCGGAGAAACAAAATCGGTATCCGCTACCGACAACGGTAAAACCCTGTGGCCATCTACAATACTTTCATATTCCCATTTCCATGAATTTTTCCGCGAAAGTGGTTGGCTGAAATCGTACTTTGACATAGTTTAATTTGTAACTGATTGTTTGCAGCGGTGCGAGCAGTATAAACCTGCAATCACTCGTTTTTGAAAAGGTATATCGGGCTGGTCCATGCCTGAAATCCATCTTCGGTGGTTACACGAATCCACAGCGGGTTGTCGCCCTGACCGTGCACGGGCACATCGATCGATGCGGTAATCGGCCCACTCTGCAAGCTTGCAGGCAGACGGAACAGGCGGACTTCGAGATCCAGGCCCCCCGCCGGAATGATGGTGTCTTCGCGGCCGACCGCACTCAGGTCCAGGCTCGTGTCGACGTGACCGGTCTCGAGATGAATCCTGGCGCCATCGCTTTCGTCGAGCCAGACATCGAAGGCGCCGAAGTTACCAGCGGTTACCGATTCCCAGCTCAGGCTGTTGTCGCTGTCATGGGTTAACACCCGGTCCGGATTCCAGGCGTTGATCTCGCTGGTTTGAAGTATCTTGCAGTTGTCGAAAATCGCACGCGCCCGCCAGGTTGCTCGCGCTCCCCGGCCCTTGACCATTGCGCCTCGCCATAGCACGCGTAAACGATCCGCTCCCTTTGATTCCGCTGGATTGCGAATCGTGGCTACCGTTTCCATCGCATTCAGGATGTCAATTCTTTCAATCGGCGCGCGCGCGTGGACGCTCAGATCGAGATTAACGCTGTCATTGCCTGTCTGCGCGATGTCGCCCATTTTCAGGACCGGGGTCGCGCTACCGCTGCTGTCGAAGATTGCCGGATCCTGATCGAAACGAATGAAGGGTTTGGCGGCACTGACAGCAAGATCGATGTGGATGCGGTCGCCTGTGGTCGCGTAATGGTGTCGTTGGCGCAAGCAATCGAATATCGAATCACGATCGAGCCGATCCATTAGAAAACAGGTCAGGCCGCCGTAGGCGCCGAACTGGGATGCGCCGGGATAACTCGCGCCCGGGCGGCCCTTGTGACCATCGCTGTTGGCGACTACGCCAACGCGGTAACCCTCGGCAAAACAGTCTGCCATGAGCCATTCGAAACTACCCCAGGCGGAATGGATTTCCATCGCGGTCTCGAGTCGAGGGTCATGAGCGTAAGCCACGTCGGCCGGGCGTCCACCGATGTGCGCATAAACGATACAGTCTTCGTGCTGCAGGTCTTTAAACAATTCGCGCGCGGTCGGTGCATCGTTGTCGATCGCTGCTCGATTTTCAATCAGCGCGTGTGACGATCGCCGGATCGTGCGACCCTCGTTACGGAAATATACATTGCGATCGCCACCGACACCGGTATTGCCCGACCATTCATATCCCGGCAGGGTCAGGAATCTTCCGTCTTGCTGGAATTCGGCGGTTAGTTCGTTGATATGCCGCCAGAAGGGCTCGTTGACCTGGAAGTCGTTTGCCTGGTGGCTGGTGGCGTCGAGAAAGGCGAGGTCGCGAGCAAACTGGAAATACTCGCGCGCGCTGTTGATCCCGACTGATTCACCGCTTTGCCCGTGCATATCGCCCCAGTAAGCGGCGTAAGGCGAGGCGCGCACGATCATCGGGTTCGAGCCTGCGAGATGGCTACCATCCGGAGTAGTTACTTCGATATCGAACTCCGTTTCCTGCGCGAGGCTTAAGCCATCGATCACCAGGGCGCGTTGCCCCGGCCTGAAGCGACAGGTAGCGGGCAGACCGTCAACCGGCGTCGACGACAGTAACCTGAGTTCGGTATCGACCTGATCCGAAGGATTGCCGTAGGCATCCTCTGCCTTCAGGCTCAGGCGAAACCGCTCGCCGGGTCGGCGCAGCGTCGGCAGTACTGCTTTCCAGATAGCCGGCGGCCCGGGGACGATGCGGATGGTCGGGCTTTCCGCGACAGGTACATAATGGCCGGTGGCGCAAACATCAGCGAACACACGCCAGGTAAACGCGGTTTCGCATAGCGACTGCAGTCGGAGCCCGGGCGATCCCTGACGGGTGTCGCCGTAGACCACAGTGATGGTATCGCCTTCACGCAGATAACCACGGCTTACGGTTACCGTCAGCGCCTGGTACCACGGCCGCTGGTGTCCGTTGACGTCGAATTTCAGCGTCAGCGGCACACCGTTGGAACTGGACGCGGTGACGTAGTTCAAGGCTGCCGGATCGTCCATCTGCAGGTCGCCACCGTCCGCAGTGAAGCGAAAAACGATACGAATCGAACCCGTATCGTCGAGACCGTAACGCCCGCAGGTGTAAGTCAGTTCGAAACTATGCTGGCTACGCGCCTCGAAGGCACCCTCGGGTGACAGCTTTGCGCTGCCGTACAACACCGGGTCTTCTGCCGGCAGGGCGTTGGTGAAAACTTCGCCTCGCAGCTCCGCACTCGGTCCATTCATATCCCCCTCCGGATTGAGTAGTATCGCATGACTGATGCCGGGAAATATAATGGTTTCGTGGATAAACGCAAAACGAATATTAAGTTAGACGGAACTCGGGCGATCAAACCCGAATCACCGGTAGCGATAAAACCTGCCCGGTATCATAGACCGGGGAAAAGTGTCGCCACTTGTCAGCCTGGTAGTCGCTGTAACTGAAGGGAAAACTATCGTTCCCATCAAGTGCTGATATAGTGTTGATGTTCTTGTGCGCAGTATTTTTGTGCAGCGAATGATTCCGGTAGCCATATGTCTGGACTAAAAGTATGAATGGAGTATTTCAGTGAGAAATTTTATTACCTGTTTAATCCTGCTGATTACATTGCCTGCCATGGCGGCGACCGGCCCCGAGCAATTGATCAGGCAAACTACAAAGAGCGTGATGACCGAGATCAGGGAGAATATAGATTCCTACAAGAGTGATCCGCAAAAGGTCTACCAACTGGTCGACGAACAGGTGTTACCTCATTTTGATTTCGCCGCGATGGCCGATCTGGCGCTCGGTAAATATAAGGACCGTGTCAGTAGCGAACAGAAATCGGCAATAGTAACCGAGTTTCGCATGTTACTGGTACGCACCTATAGTGCGGCCCTGGTCGAATATACCGAACTGGAACCGATTTACCTGCCAATGGACGGTACCGAGGCTGACGGTCTGGTTACCGTCAAAACCCAGTACGATCAGCAGGGCGGATTTCCGGTGCCGATGGATTACAGTTTGCGTCTCAGTGACGATGGTTGGAAAGTGTTTGATGTCAGTGTCGATGAGATCAGCCTGGTGACTAATTACCGCTCGAGTTTTGCACGCGCGATCAAGAGGGATGGTGTAGACGGGTTGATCAAAACCCTGCAGGCGCGCAATCAGGACCTGGAGGATGAGGTAAGTCGGGAAAAGTGAAACCCGCTTCTTTGCAGCCGGCATATTTATCTACCGGTCTGCCGGCATTTGGGAGATGATTTTTAATGCGTATACTGTCGGCTGATTTTCAGAGGGGAGCATTATGTCGAGCCATGACCGTTTAGCGGGGTTGCAAACTACCTGAATGCGCAAACTGCTGGGCAAAATTCCTTTAACACTGCTGGTCGTACTGTGTCTTACGCTCGGTCTGGCGCCGTTCCAGCCGGAACCGCATCTACTGGAAAAACTGAAAATGCTGGTTTCGGGTGAATTGATCGAGCCTATCGATATTTTTGATTTGTTGCTGCATGGCGCACCCTGGGTGTTACTTTCCTTCAAGCTGTTTTTCCTGGTAACGACCGCGAAACAGGCAAGGAACTAGAACAAGCCTGCAGAATATTCGACAGACGGGAAGTTACACCTGTCCCGGCCGGTTTCACGGCGCCGAATAATTTAACTCGACAATACAATCACGCAATTGCGTCGCGGCAATTGCGCTCGAGGGTGGTCTGCGGGGAATCCTGCGTTGTTCATCCAGTCATAGGGTGTACACAAGTAGTCCACCTGATGGGCTTTCGGTTCGAGTTTCGCTATCTCAGTCGCCAGCAGCTTTATCGCGGCTTCTCGCAGGAAGCCTTCGAACAGGCACAATGTGTCGCGCTCCATCATCGCATGTGCGCGCCGAACCGGTGCCTTACCCGCGATGCCATCGAGATCGTGTAGCGGATACCGATCCAGGTCGATATAGAAATTGAGCCGGTCAAGATCGGCAGTGGGAATTATCTGCTTTGCCATGAAACTGGAATCCGGGGACAGTATCCCGATAAATCTGGTGCCGGTTAGCGTATAACCTGCGGATTACTGCTCTTCGTGCCTCTGGCGTCGACTTGAATGAACGGACTTGAGCAGTAAACAGGTATACTGTCCCCGGAATTCCGGTTCTGGTTAGTGTGACCGGCGTCACTATCTCAAGATACCCCGAATAGCGTTTTTTGTTGACGTTAAGGGTCAGCTAGATATTGCTAACATATTGAATTAAAAGAAATTAATACAATCGGTTGCAACTCGATCAAGGCGTGTTCGTATCAACCGAGGCTCTGCCCGCCCGTCAGAAAGAACTAGACCAACGGGAAACGAGTGACTATTCTTATTTATCTTCGTGTGCCGATGACGCAATAACTATAGTCCAAAAGCGCAGCAGGCAATGCGGAAAACCCCTAAAGAGGTGCGCCGTGATAAAAATCAAAACCCCCTACCTGCCTGGTTTTATCGTTATCACAGTTTCATTCCTGCTTTACCTCGGCGCGTCTGGATATGCCTCCGGGGCCGCGCCGAGTGGCGACGCACCCCGTGTTGCAAAAGAAAAAACTCAGCACGAAGCTGGCGCTGATGGCATCGTATCCCCGGGTGCAATGAAAAAAATTCAGGACGAAGGTCGCGCTCGCGTCATCGTCAAACTGCGCACGCCGCGCTCATTTCGTAATGAGAAAGGAATGTCACGCTCAGCGAAGCTGCGACAGCGAGCAGAAATCGCCGCGGTTCAGCGAAGTGTGCGCAGTCGATTGCAGGGCCTCAGGCATGCAATACGGCACGAATTCAAAAGTATCCCCTATGTTGCTATGGAAATTGATGCGGCAGGTCTTGCGAGACTCGAAGCGGCCGGGCTCGAAGTTGAAAAAATCTACGAGGATCGCCTGGCTAAACCTTTACTCGCAGAAAGCATTCCACAGATAGAAGGTGATCTTGCGCTGCAGGCAGGTATCGATGGCACCGGTTCCGTGATCGCGATTGTGGATACGGGTGTCGACAAGGCCCATCCCTTCCTCGCGGACAAAGTGATTGAAGAAGCCTGCTACGCGGCGAGCGATACTGGCATTGGCGGAAACTGTCCGAATGGCCAGGCGGCGCAGGAAACCACTGGCGCTGGCGTGCCATGTACCTTCTCAGCGGACACCTGCCAACATGGTACCCACGTAGCCGGTATCGCGGCTGGCTCCGGCAGCAGTTTTTCTGGTGTCGCACCCGGCGCGGATCTGATCTCTATCCAGGTTTTCCATTCTTCTGACGAATGTGGTTACTTCGAAGCGAGTCCCTGTCCGCGAGCATCTACCAGTGACATCGTCGCGGCACTGGAGCGTGTCTATGAAATTCGCGACCAATACCCGATCGCTGCAGTGAACATGAGTCTTGGTGGCGGGTACTCCACGGGTTCCTGTGATGCGAATTTTCCGGCGCTCGCCGCCGTTATCGACAATCTGAGGACTGCCGGCATTGCAACCGTGGTTGCATCGGGTAACGATGGATTTATCAACGCTATTTCCTGGCCCGCCTGTATTTCGAGTGCTATCAGTATTGGTGCGGTCGATGAAACTAACCTGGTGGCGAGTTTCTCTAATGTGTCGCAAGACCTCGACCTTTTTGCGCCAGGTACCGCTATCGACTCGTCGATACCCGGTGGTGGCTTCGACACTTTCAACGGCACCTCCATGGCGACGCCGCACGTGGCCGGCGCATGGGCCCTGATGGAGCAGGTCTATCCTCTCGCAACCGTCGATGAGAATCTGGCTCAATTGCAGACTACCGGCCGACCGATTGTCGATTCTCGTGCCGCCACCAACATCACCAGGCCACTCATTCGACTGGGCGGCGCTATCGGTATCGAATCCCCGCTACCGGTTCTTTCTACCGTCGCGCCGTCATCACTATCGGCATGGGGAGCGGGCCTGACGATCACCGTTACAGGATCTGACTTTGTGCCATCCTCCGTGGTATTCATCGATGGCCTCGCAACACCCACCGTTTACGTGAGTGATACCGAGCTGAGCGCAACAGTAACGTCGAGCCATCTCGCCACAACGGCAGCATCACTTGGGGTATCAGTGTTCTCGCCACCACCCGGCGGAGGAACGTCGAATTCGATTGCGCTCGAACTCCTGCAACCCAGCTTGTCAGTGGATTCCACAAGCGTGGGTCCGGGTACCCGTGTCACTGTCACCCTGACCGGAGGGCCGGGTAACCCTTCTGACTGGTTGGCGGTGGCAGCAGTTGGCGACCCGACAACGAGCTATATTCAGTTTGTAGCTGCGGGTAATGGCTTATCAACCGTGACCTGGACAGCGGCCATGCCCTCCACGCCTGGAGACTACGAGTTCCGCCTGCTTACAAATTTCGGTACCCAGCTCCTCGCCACGAGTCCCACGGTGACGGTTACACCGAGTGTGCCTGCATCCCTCGACGTAAGTGCAACTGCAGTCGAGGGCGGAGAGTCCGTGACCGTAACGATGAGCGGTGGGCCGGGTAACAATCTCGACTGGCTGGCGCTGGCCGCAGTCGGCGCCCCGGACACGTCTTTCCTGGAATATATCTACGTTGGTGCCGGCGCCACATCGGCCACCTGGACGGTGGACATGCCGGACACGGCTGGAGACTATGAGTTCCGCCTGTTTGCAGACAATGGTTATACACGCGTGGGAACGAGTCCCACGGTGACGGTTGCGCCGTCGGACCCCGAACCACCACAAACTGCAGCCCTCACCGTGAGTGCAACGGCTGTCAATGGCGGGGATTCCGTGACCGTAACGATGAGCGATGGGCCGGGCAACAATGGCGACTGGCTGGCACTGGCCGCGGTCGGCGCCCCGGACAATACTTACCTGGAATATATCTACGTTGGTGCCGGCGCGACATCGGCCACCTGGACGGTGGACATGCCGGACACGGCTGGAGACTATGAGTTCCGCTTCTTCGCAGATAATAGTTACACGCGCCTCGCCACGAGTCCCACGGTGACGGTTGCGACGTCGGACCCCGAGCCGCCGCAATCTTTAGCCCTCACCGTGAGTGCATCGGCTGTCAATGGCGGGGAGTCCGTGACCGTAACGATGAGCGGTGGGCCGGGCAACAGTCTCGACTGGCTGGCGCTGGCCGAGGTCGGCGCCCCGAATACCAGTTACGTGCAATATATCTACATTGGTGCCGGCGCCACATCGGCTACCTGGACGGTGAATATGCCAACCACGCCTGGAATCTATGAATTCCGCCTGTTCGAAAACAATGGTTACACGCGCCTCGCCACGAGCCCCTCGGTGACGGTTGCAGCGCCTCCGCCTCCATCCCTCGACGTGACTGCGACGGCTGTGAGTGGCGGGGATTCAGTGACTGTAACGCTGAGCGATGGGCCGGGCAACAATAGCGACTGGCTGGCGCTGGCCGCGGTCGGTGCCCCGAACAACGCTTACCTGGAATACGTATACGTTGGTTCTGGCGCGACGACGGCCACCTGGACGGTGAATATGCCAGCCGCGCCTGGAGACTATGAATTCCGCCTGTTCGCAAACAATACTTACACGCGGATATCGACAAGCCCGACGGTCGTGGTCAGCCCATAGATACATTACGGTGACGGTTAACCTGGCTCATCTTTGCGCCGGGATAAGTTAACTGTCACCATATTTTCAGATGCTCCGTTTCCTTCAATGCAGGCGCCCGGTCACGAACCACGATTAACACCCAGGTTTCGATAACTTAATTGATTAACGGTTAGTTAATCGGGGTCGTAGTGGAGTGGCGAAAACTGCCTGGCGGTACCCCGAATACTCGCTTGAATGCCCTGCAGAAAGCTGCTTCGGATTGATACCCGAGGCGGTCCGCGAGTACCGACAGAGAATCCGACGTTTGCTGAAGTTGCACACGGGCGAGTTGCATGCGCCATTGGGTGAGATAACGCTTGGCGGATTCTCCGACAAGACCAGTGAAGCGGGCCGAGAATCCCGATCGCGACATGCCGACCTCCCTTGCCAGCGAATCCACGGTCCAGTCTTTTTCGGGCTCCCGGTGGATTGCAGCGAGCGCTCTTCCCACCTGTTTGTCACGCAATGCAGCAAGCCAACCCTGGTCTGCCTCCGGCGCCTGGTCGATCCAGGTTCGAATGGCCTGGATGATAAGGATATCAGCCAGGTGTGTAATCACCGTCTCTCCGCCGGGGCGTAATTCCCTGGCCTCACGGGAGATGAAGCGCAACGTGCTTTGTAACCAGCTGTCTTCATCCTCGTCCCAGGAATCGATCTGCAGCACTTCAGGCAGCTGTGCAACCAGTTGTTGGCCAGCCAGTTGATCAAAGCTCACTACACCGCAGGTCAGCTGTGTCAAATCGCCATCGCCGCCATAATGCATTACTTCGTAGCGATCGCTGACCCGTTCGACCGGTATATCAAACAATGGCATGGCCCTGGCGCCCGGGCTGCTGCGAATACAGTGTCCGTTGCCGTGGGGCACAAGTGTCAGGCTGCCCTGTTGCAGCAGGCGGGGTTCTTCGCCCTCGACTTCGAGCCAGCAATGACCCGATGTGACGACATGAAAAATCATGTATCCGTCGAAGCCGGGCATATCGATTCCCCAGGGCGCGGTAAGTTCGGACCTGCAGTAAAGACTGCCATTGAGGCGCAGCATGTGCAGGGTTTCACCGAGCGGGTCGGCGAAGCCGGGTATTTCTCTTGGCTTTGGAATCATGATTTGAATTTTGACATATTGATTGATCAAGAGTCCATAGTTTTGGACGAAAGGTAAATAATAATGGACTTAATGCGATTTTAAATCCAGATCACGTCCGGCATAGTGTATATCCAGGACGAACGGGGAGTTCGTTCCAGTTAACCATCAAGCAGAACAGGAGATTCATATTATGCAACAGGCACCCATACTCATCATCGGTAAAAACGGTAAAACCGGCGCCCGGGTCGACCAGCGCCTGCAGGCGATGGGATATACAACACGGCCGGTATCCAGGTCAACTAATCCATCATTTGACTGGGAGAACCCGGCGACATGGCGGTCTGCCATCGAAGGCACTCACGCAGCCTATGTCACCTATCAACCGGACCTGGCCGTACCGAATGCCGAGGCCACCATCAGGGCGTTCGTGCAGGTCGCCGCGAAAGCCGGTCTCAAACACATCGTTTTGCTATCGGGTCGAGGCGAGGAAGGTGCACAACGTGCAGAGGAAGTACTCAAAGCCAGCGGTATTTCGTGGAACATCGTAAGAGCCAGCTGGTTCGCGCAGAATTTCAGCGAAAGCTTTATGCTGGACGGCATCCTGGCCGGTGAACTGGTATTACCCGCGGGGGACACTGTCGAGCCTTTCGTCGATGTCGATGACATCGCTGACGTGGCGGTTGCCGCGCTAACCCAACCAGAGCTGCGCAACAAACTGTTTGAAGTCACCGGCCCACGGGCGCTGACCTTCGCTCAATGCATTAAGGAGATTTCCACTGCACTCGACCGGCCCATAAAATACACCAGTGTACCTGTCGATCAATACATCGACGTTTTACGCCAGCAAGGGACGCCGGAAGACTTGCTATGGCTCCTGCATGAATTGTTCACGGTAGTGTTCGATGGCAGGAACAGTAATGTGATGTCGGGAGTCGCAGAGGCACTTGGTCGACCGGCTACAGACTTCAATAGCTATGTGCAGAAGACGATCCAAACTGGTGTCTGGGCTGCTGCAATGCAGCGGGAATCTGCGTGAATATTTTGATGCAGCGAGTCCCTGCGAACGAGCAGGGACTCGCTAACCAAAAA
>Ga0265309_10000446_pt1 | contig 16524 bp, 15 predicted proteins | sample Helome_FD_192492 | JGI IMG/M metagenome (GOLD analysis project Ga0265309, IMG submission 192492) | Marine sediment microbial communities from subtidal zone of North Sea - Hel_20160524 (Illumina Assembly) | ecosystem: Environmental > Aquatic > Marine > Subtidal zone > Sediment ...
GTCGTGCGTTACCGGGCGGATACGGAGGGCGGCTCCTCCGGCTCGCCGGTGTTCAACGAGGACTGGCAGCTGGTCGCCTTGCATCATGCCGGCTGGAAGGACAGCCGCTTCGGCGATACCGCGACCAACGAAGGCATCTCCATGGCCGCCATCGTGCGCTTCCTTCAGGGCGCCCGCACCGAGGAGTCGGCCGGCGCGCGGGGCATCGAGCGAGTTCTGGAAAACCTGCGTGATTCCTCGCCGTTCCTCGGCTTTTTCGATGCCCAGCGCTCGTACGAGGTGTCGGTCGACAGCCTGACCGGCTCAAGCGATTACGCCGATATCGGTTTCTGGAACATCGAGCACTTCAACGACCTGGTGAACGCCGAGCGGGCCGACAGCGTGGCCGAGGTCCTCAACATCCTGTCGCTCGACGCCATCGGCCTGACCGAGGTGGAGCAGGGCGCGCTCGGCCGCTTGGCCACCCGCCTGGGCCGCAACGGTGGTGACTATGGTTTCGCCTACCACAACACGCCCGGCCGTCAGGACATCGCGATCCTCTATGACCGGGACACCACCCAGGTCGAGAAGCTGGACGATATCTATCAACGGCATCGCGCGCGCCTGGAGGCGAAGACTCCCGGCGGCCGCACGGCTTTCCCGCGCGAGCCGCTCTTCGCTCGCTGCCTGGTGCGCGAGGCCGAGAACGACCCGGCGGTGGAGTTCGTCATGGTCGTGGTTCACCTGAAGGCCTTCGTGACCGACCCGCCGAGCCGGGCGCGACGTGCCTTGGCCGCGCAGATGCTGTCGGAGATCGTCGAAGACATTCGCGAGCGTCTCGACCTTCCGGTGGTGATCGGCGGCGACTACAACGAGCTGATCACGACCGACGTGCTCGATCCCCTGACCGACAGCCCGGACCTCTTCGCGCTGACCACGGACGACGCGGCCGATGGCGGCATCTCCTATATCGGGCGCCGGCACAAGTCGCTGATCGACCACATCATCGTCAGCGACGACGTACCGCTGGGCAAGATCCAGGGCGACGACGCGGCCATCGTGCGGCTCGACCGCTCGGTCGCCGACTTCGTCGACAATGCCTCGGACCACGTGCCGCTGGTGCTGCGCATGGTCTACCGCGAGGATCCGATCGACGACGTGGACGACGACGGCGAGGATGCCTTCCTGACCGTCGCGATCCCGGACGGCGCGCGCAAAGCCAGCCTCAACTTCGATTGAGCCGCGCTATTCCGACGAGGGCGAGCACGCGCTGGACCCGCTCGGTGTCCGTCAGTTCACGGTGTTCGGCATACTCCTCGGGCTCAGGCGGCTCGCGATACATGCCCAGGTGGCCGGCCAGCTTGTCCAGCGCCGCCAGCTTGTCGTGCAGCTTGACGCGGATCGTCTCGCCGGTCCTGGTGCGGCTGCGGCTGACCTCGGCGACCGCCGCCTGCTGCTCGGGCGTGAGCATGGTCTTGTCCTTCAAGATGACGCCCTCCGGGCCCCAGTGGAAGTAGTCGCCGATCGAGCTGAAGGCGATCAGCCCGAGCTCCCGGCGGACCTTCTCACGCGTGATCTCGACCCGCGCGCCGCGTGGGTCGGGTTGCGGTCGATCAGGTATTCCTCCACGAAGCGCCGTTGTTTCGGAGTCATGGGTCCAGCACTTTCTGTATTGGATCGGCATGAAAAAACCCGCCGCGGCAATGACCGGGCGGGCTCGGCTGGGCGGCGCAATCTTGCGCGCGCAGCGCACAAAGCAACCTTTTTTGGTTTTCCTGAAACCGGCGATCACTTCACGTAGTAGCGCGCCGGGTCGCCGCCGGTGTTGGTGGATTTCCCGGTCAGGCGCGACACGCTCTGGCCCTTGATCTCGTATTGATAGAGCGTGGCGCGCGGCATTTCGCAGTGGATGCGAATATCGCTCGTGACCAGTTCCTGCGGCTCGGCGCTATCGGTCGGCGGGGCCAGGACGATGCCCGGCTTGCCGCCCAGCCAGGTGATCGGCTCCCAGTGCGGGAAGAAGACGAAGTCGTTGGAGCCCTTGTCGATCGGCAGGAGCGTCGGGGCAACGAAGTCCGACGCACCGTTGTCATCGGCGACCGCGTACTCGAGGGTCAGCAGCTTGGTGCCGAGTTGGCAGTCCCCGACGTCGTGGCTGCCGGGCAGGAATTGGGAATGGAGAATGCGGCTGGGCGTGTCGCGAATCGCCAGGGAACCGAGCTGGGCAACATAGGTCTTGCCGGTGGTCTCGAACACGAGTTCCAAATTGTAGTGGCCATCGGCGGCCGGAATTTGCACCTGGACCGGCTGCTTGTAGGGTGTTTCCTGCCGTTCCGGCAGGGGCATTTCGGTCTGGGTGCCAGCAAGCAGCGTGTTCTTGGGCAGGCCGCGCAGATAGATCCGCTCTACGGCGGCCGGGTCTTCCACCTCCAGGCTGAAGGAAACCTCCACGGTATCGCCGGGCGATATCTCCCGCGGCAACAAATCCCGGTCGCCCACGGTCGGCCTAACCTCCGGCCCGCTGGCGCAAGCGGCAAGCAGGAGTGCGACGCCCAGGACGAGCAATGCGAAAGTAGCCTTCATGGCGGCGATCTCCTTGGTGCCGACGGTTTGCGCGGACGACCCGACCTGGTCGGCGGCAAGGCTATCACAGATGACACGCGGAGCGCACACCCGGCACGGGGCCGCCGCTGTGATAAAAAGAAGTCAAATTGGAACGAACAGGAGCATCAAGACATGTCCAGGCTCCTAGCCCGCATTACTTACACTGTCCATGGCCTGCATCGTGTTCAGGCGGAGTGCTCCGCGAGGAGAAGGCCGAAAAGCGTAGCGAAAGTTACGGTTGAGGTCTTCGACGCGGCGGGCGCCCGGCTGGGCGCGACCCTGCGGGCGGCACTGTCCATGGACAGTGTGTGAACTGCGGGCTAAGTGGGAGGCCTCACGCCCGGCGGCCCTGTACCACCCGATCGAGGATCATGGCGCAGAACAGGATGGCGAAGCCAGCCAGGATGCCCTGGCCGACCGAGGCGTACTGCAGGGCTTCCAGCACGTCTTCGCCGAGCCCCTTGGCGCCGATCAGCGAGGCGACCACGACCATGGCAAGGCTGAGCATGATGGTCTGGTTGATGCCGGCCAGGATGGAGGGCGCGGCCAGCGGCAGGTCGACCTTGGTCAGGAGATACCATTTGGACCCGCCGTAGGCGATCGCCGCCTCGCGGATCGATTCGGGAACGCCGCGCAGGCCGAGCACCGTCAGGCGGACCACCGGCGTGCCGCCGAAGATCATGGTGGTGACGATGGCGGCCGGCTTGCCGGTGCCGAAAAACGCGATCACCGGGATCATGAAGACAAATGCCGGCATGGTCTGCATGAAATCCATGATCGGCCGGATAGCCGCATAGAGCCTTGGCCGGCGGGCGCAGAGCATGCCGAGCGGGATGCCCAGGACGATCGAGATGCAGGCCGCCGTGCCCAAAAGCGCCAGCGTCGTCATGGCTTTTTCCCAAAAGCCCAGCAGGCCCATATAGGCCAGAAAGGCGCCGGCAAAGATCGCGGCGCGCGCACCGGCGGCAAGGCCGGTCAAGAGAATGATGAAGCTGGCGATCACGACCCACGGGGTCTGCACGAACAGCAACTCCAGTCCGTCGAGGATGACGCGGATGCCGAAAGTGATGATGTCGAAGAACCATTCGCCTTTCAGGATGATGAATCTGAAAAAGGCCTCGACCCAGGCGATCGAGGTCAGGCGGTAGGCCGGGTCGGTCGGAAAATCGGCCAGCATCTTGACCGCGCCCGGGAAGCTGAAATGGATGATGCTGCTGGCGAAGATGACCAGCACGAAGCCGCTGCTGAGGAGGGTTCTGGAGGTCTCCAGCCCGGACTTGATGGTGCGGTCCGACAGCCAGTCGGAGAATCGCCGCTCCAGCACCGTGTTAGCCATGACCCCTTGCGCGGCCTTGACGACAAGCAGCATGGCCAGGCCGAAGGCGGCAACCCAGACGCCGGATGCCTCGGCGGTCGCGGCCTCGAGTTGGATCTCGCCGATCACGTTTTCAAGGGACTCGATCGTGCGCTTGAACACCTCGACGTTGTCGGCGTTTTTCGCAATCGCCGCTTCCAACTGTTCGCGGCGAAAGTTCAAGGTGCCCTCGATCTGCTCGATCCGCGCGCGCGCATCGGCGCCAAGATCGCCCCAAAGCCCGCGGGCGATCTGGATCAGCGCAAAGGCTTCCAGGATAACGAAGGGCAGGCCCCAGTTCCATAACCCGCGCATGCCGAACCAGACCGGACCCAAAAGCGCCGCCATGAGGTTGAAGGTTCGGGTAAAGCCGGCGCGGGCGCCGATCTCGGTGAACTGCGCGCGGTAGTAATCGGGGTTGGTACTGACGAACCGCTCGACAAGCTCGAGCCGGTTGTCGGCTTCAACGGCCAGGACTTCCGATTTGTCGCTCACGATGTTTCAGTGCCTTCAATCACGGTTTTCAACAGGTCGGCCCGGGTGATCACGCCGACCGTCTTGCCGTCCTCGCCGGCGATCGCCATCGGCCGGTCGGAGTCGATGGCCGCGGTGATCAAGGTGCTCAAATTGACGTCGTCGGCGAAGCCGGCCGCATTGTCGGGCAGCTTGCCATGGGCTGATTCGTAAGCCTGGAGCGGCTGCATCACGGCATGGGCGCGCACCACCTTGAGGCGCGAAATGCCGGCCACGAAGTCCGCGACATAGTCATCGGCCGGGTGCATGACGATGTCTTCCGGCGTGCCGATCTGCACCACCCGACCATCGCGCATGATGGCGATGCGGTCGCCGATCCGTACCGCCTCATCGAGATCATGGGTGATGAAGACCGTGGTCTTTTTCATCACCGCCGCCAGTTTCATGAACTCGTTCTGCAGCTGGCGGCGGATCAAGGGGTCGAGCGCGCTGAACGGCTCGTCCATCAGCAGGACCTCCGGGTCCGCCGCCAGGGCGCGCGCCAAGCCGACGCGCTGCTGCATGCCGCCCGACAGCTCGTGGGCGAACTTGTTGCCCCAGCCCGTCAGTTCCACCATCGCCAGGCTCTTTTCGGCAACCTCCATGCGCCGGTTTTTATTAACGCCACGGATCTCGAGCGGCATGGCGATGTTGTCGAGAACCGAGCGATGGGGCATGAGGGCGAAGTTCTGGAACACCATGGCGATGTGTTCGTTGCGGAACTTGCGCAGGTCATCCTGCGGGATCGACATGACATCCCTGCCGCCGACGCGAATTTCCCCCGCGGTCGGCTCGAGCAGGCGGTTGATGTGGCGCACAAGGGTCGATTTGCCCGAGCCGGAAAGGCCCATGACACAAAAAATTTCGCCGCGCTTCACCACGAAACTGGCGTCGGCGACACCGATCACACAGTCATAGTTCTCCAGCACCTCGGTCTTGGAAATGCCCTTGGTTTGTATGTCGTGCAAGGCTTCGCTGGCGCGCCTTCCGAAGATCTTCCAGACTCCGGAAATCTCGATCGCCGGTTCTTCTTGGCGGTGATCTTGTTGACCGTCGTTCACGTCTCATGCCCCAAGCTTTGGGTGGCCAGTTGTCACCGGGGCACCAACCTAGGCCGCTGGCGCCCCGGTAACCCGTTGGTCCTAGAGGCCCAGCCAGCTGTCCACACGCTCGGGGTTGGCGGCGACCCACTCCTTGATCACCTCAGCCGGTTCGCGGCTCTTGCCGGCGATTTCGAAGGCCCAGCCGCTTACGGTTTCGGTGTCGAGCTTGATGTTGGCCAGAAGCTCCGCGACCGCCGGGGAGCGCTCCTTGAGCGACTTCGAATAGGCGATCTGGACCTTCTTCAGGGCATCCTCCGAAGCGACCTTCGACTTCACGTACCAGTCGGGATCGTCGGAGGGCTGGATCATGACGTATTTGGCCGGGTCAAATGCCGGCTCTTCCAAACGCACGATGTCGTGCATGAACCAGATGGCGTGCGGGGCATAGCAGTAGAAGGCATAGCCCTTGTTCTTGGCGATGCTGTCGCCGACCGTGGCCACCATGACGCTCTGCTCCGCGCGGACCGGCTCCATGAAGGATTCGAGGCCGTAGTCACGCACTTTCACCTGGTTCACATTGGCCGAGGCCCAACCGGGCGCGCCGATCCAGATCTCGCCCTTGCCGTTACCGTCGCTGTCCATCAGCCGGGCGACTTCCGGCCGGGTCAGATCGAAAATCGAGGTCACCTTGTTGGCTTCCGAGAAGATCTTGGAAACACAGAAGCCCTGCTTGCCGTCGTAGCTGTTGGCACTCAACTCGACCGTGCCGGCACCGTCGACATACTTCTTGGTGAAGCTTTCCTGGTTGGGCAACCAGACGTCCGGGTGAACGTCGATGTTGCCCTTGCCCTGGTCCATGGCTTGAAAGATGCTGGCGTTGTTGCCGGGAACCAGGTTGGCTTCGCCGCCGATCTTGGTTGTCACGATATGTTCGATCAGATGGGCAATCGCCTGCGCGCCGGTCCAGGTCGGTGCGCCGATATTGACCTTTTCCGCCGCCACGGCGGCGGATGACGTGGCCGCCAGAGCCACCGCGCATAGAGCGCTCAGCAATGTCCGTTTCATGTTTCCCTCCCTTTTGGTTATCAACCGTTCTTGTGGTTTTCTCTAGATTACGCCGCCGTCTGGCGTGAAAACAAATGCTGATAGGCAAACAGCGCCGCCGAGCCGCCGGTGTGGACAAACACCACGGTTTCGCCCTTCTTCAGCACGCCCTTGCGGATCAGGCCGATCAGCCCGGCCATACCCTTGCCGGAATAGACCGGGTCCAGGAAAATCCCCTCTTCCGCGGCCAGAAGACTGATCGCATCGACCATCTCGTCGGTCGGCTGGCCGTATCCGGGGCCGACATAGTCGTCGAAGGCCTCGACAAGATCCTTGCGGAGCTCCGACTTGACCCCGATCAACTCGGAAGTCTCGCAGGCCAGCTTGTGGACATTGGCGATCTGTGCGTCGCGCTTGGCGCGCACCGATATGCCGATCACGTCGATCGGCGCGTTCAAGGCGTTGAGGCCGGCAACTAGACCGGCCTGGGTGCCGGCACTGCCCGTGGCATGGACGATCTTATGGATCCTCAGGCCTGACACATCGGCCTGCTGCACCAGTTCGGCCGCCGCACTGGCGTAGCCCAGCGCGCCGATGGCATTGGAGCCGCCGCCGGGAATGACATAGGGCCTCAGTCCCTGGTCGCGCAGCTTCCCGCCAAGGTCTTCGGCCTCGGCGTTCATGTTCAGGCCTTCCGGGCGGAACTCGTACTCGCAGCGCAGCAGGTCGTCGAGCAGCACGTTGCCGGCCTGCTCGTAGCCCGCGCCCATGTTGGTCACACGGCGCTCCAGCAAGGCAAAGCACTTCATGCCCACGCGGCGCGCCGCGGCGGCGGTCTGGCGCACATGGTTGGATTGCGTCGCGCCCTGGGTCACCAGGGTATCGGCGCCCTTGGCGATCGCGTCGGCGACCAGGAATTCCAACTTGCGGGTCTTGTTGCCGCCGGTCGCCAGGCCGGTGCAGTCATCGCGCTTGATGTAGATGTCCGGGCCGCCGAGAAGCCGGGTCAGATTGTCCAGTTTTTCAAGCGGAGTAGGGAAGTGGCCAAGGGCGATACGTTCAAAGCGCGCCAGATGCATCTCTGCTCCCCGTTCAACATTTCTTATCGCCGGTCCGGCCGGCATTGCTTGGCGCAAGCCTACAGGCGGAGCGGACCGCTTGTATAATTCTTTGTCCGCATTGGGTTATTCCAAATTTGCATAAGGCTGGGAATTGGGGCTAACTCTTCGCTGGAAGGAGCCCCAGGGTGGACACCAACTGGCTTGAGGATTTCGTTTGCCTCGCCCGCACGCTGAGTTTCACCCGGGCGGCGCAGGAGCGTAACGTCACCCAATCGGCCTTTTCCCGGCGCATTCAATCGCTGGAGCTTTGGGCCGGCATGGCGCTGATCGACCGCAAGTCCTATCCCGCGCGCCTGTCGCAAGCCGGCGAGGAGTTCCTGCCGATCGCCAAGTCGGTATTGCTGCAATTGCTGCGCACCCGCGACGACCTGCGCGCGCGCGACCAGGGCGGGTTGGATTTTTTCAGCTTCGCCGCACCCCATGCGTTGTCGATCCACCATCTCATGCCGCTGCTGCACCGGCTCGAGGGCGCGCTGCCTGCGATCCGCACCCGGGTCATGTCCGACAACCTGCACACCTGTTGCCAGTACCTCACCGAGGGCTTGTGCGAGTTCCTGATGTGCTATCGCCACGGCCACGTCCCCTTGACCCTCGACGAGCAACGCTTCCTGCGCCTCGACATCGGGCACGAAGACCTGGTCCCGGTCTGTGTTCCGGACAAGGCCGGCGCCGGGCCGCGTTGGCCGCTGCCCGGCAGCCGCAAGCGGTCGATACCCTATTTGGCCTATGCCCCGGGCTCGTTCCTGGGCGCGGTCGTGGAGCATGAACGCAAGTCCAAGCCCGCCTGGCTCGACTTGCGCCACATCGATGCTTTCGCCGAAGCCCTGAAAAGCCTCACGCTGCAGGGTGCGGGCCTGGCCTGGCTGCCCAAGGCCTCGGTGCGGCACGAGCTGGAAAGCGGCCAACTGGTTCCGGCCGCGGGCAGCGACTGGACCGCAACCCTAACCCTGTCGCTCTTCGCCGAACCCGGTAATTTGAGCGATCCCGGCCGTAAGATTTGGCGGTTCTTCGAAGAGCGGCAAGGTCTGCCCGATTGAACGCCTCGCGCCGGTTGCGCGCCCTTGAAAGTCGAATCTCACGGGCGGAACCAGTGGTCCTGTCCGGTCGATAGCTGCAGGGATTCTTGCTATTGGGACTCTTGAGTCTGCGGCTCCACGGAGCTGCCCCCTTGCCCCGGGCCTGCGGGAGCCTCTTCGGGCGGCGGCGCATCCGGGTTCTTCCACGCGCCGCCCGGGGTCCCACCGCCCGGCGCTCCACCGCCTCCCGATGGGCTTTCCGCGTCCTTCGGCGTGGGGACGACACGCGTATAGTCGCCGCCATACTGAACCAGAACCGGGGCACCGTTGGGCAAAGGTTCTTCTTCGCCATCGCGGTTCTGTACCAAGGTGACGACGCGGCCGTCACTCATGCGGATCACATACTCGATGCCTTCCCGGCTGCGCGCCGATTCCTCGATCATGTAGCCGACGCCGGCCCCCAGAAGGCCACCCAAAATGGCCACCAATCCGCTGCCACTACCACCGCCGGCCACGGTATATCCAGCGGTGGCCCCGACCGCACCGCCGCCAATGGCGCCGACGTTGGACTGCTCACCGCCTTTGACGTCGACGATACGCGACGACACGACGGTGCCTTCACTGGTTTCGATGATCTGCCCGACGTCCCCGGCAGCGTATCTGCCTGAGTTTGGATTCGTGCAGCCAGCGGCGAAAAGCACCGCGGCCAGCATGGCTCCAATCTGTCTAATTTTATATGGCATGATATCGATACTTCGTTGAAGTATATGCCTTTTGCGCGACGCTTTCCAGTCCGGATTGGTTTCCGAGGCGGATCGCAGGGTCAAGCCGTTCTGGTCCGAAACATGCGTTGCAACATCCACAAGGTTCGGACACTATGACATGTACTTCTATCGCTAATCTATTGAAAACAATCCCTAGTATGGGCGGTTTGGCGACTGGAAACCCGGCGGGAACGAGCTGAAAGATAGCTGGCAACCATGGCGCGACTTTTTGTGACCGTACTTGGAAGCGCCTTGTTCTTTGCAGGGTCTGTTTGCGCAAGCGAGGATGTTCGGGATTCGCCAGTGGTCACCGCTTCGGTGAAGCACACGCTGGAATTCGAACGATCCGGCGTAGACGTGGCCTGGTCCAACCCGGTGACCGGCAATGGCGGTATGATTCGGGTCGAGCGGACCTATTTCCTCAATCCCGATACCCCCTGCCGGGACTATATCCGGACCGCGGACCGGCCGGGCGGCAAGCGGAGCGTCACGAAAGGCACCGGTTGCCGCATGGAGGATGGGCGCTGGTTTCTGGACGAACAGAACAACGCTGAAGCTTTGCCGGCATCGAAAGGTGATTCGGGCTCCACCAAGCCCCGTGTGAACCGCAGCAAGGAAAAGCTCGCCAAGGCACGTCCCAAGGCAGTTGAACCGAAACCCCTTGCCAAGTCGAAGCAGGATGCCGAAGACAAAGCCACGGCAAAGAAGCCGAAAAACCCGGCCGGAGGTAACAAAGTGACAGCGGCGATTCCCCCCGCGCCACCGGCCAAACCGAGAATCCTGGCGCCGACTTACAGCTTGCCGTCAAAGTCGGGGCTCTGACTGACGGCCGCCCATCCATGGCACTAGGTAAGGACAGCGTGCCCGAGGAACCGGAACTCGACCCAAACGGGCCGGAGAGGTACCGCGCGCGCGGCAGTCAGGTCGACGGTTTTCGCCTTGTCCGCATCTTGAGTTCCGGTTCGCACGGGACGATCTACGCGGCCAAGGACCTGGAAACGGGCGAAGCCGTTGCGATCAAGGAAGCGCCCGCGAAGGAAGGTGGCGACGGCGGGCCGGCGGCAAGCAGCCAATCGACCGCCGGTGCGCTCACGCGAGAGGCCGAAGTCCTCTCGGTGCTTCGGCACCCCAACGTGGTCCAGCTGAAGCAGGCCTGTTTCGAGGACGGAAAGGCCTATCTGGTGCTCGAGCATCTCGAGGGGTTGGACCTGGAAACCTCGCTCCTGAAGGCCGGCCGGCCCCTGGACGAGTCGGCGGTGCAAGCGATTCTGCTGCCGCTGATCGAAGCCGTCGATCACATCCATGGCGCCGGATTTCTGCATCAGGATCTGAAACCCGGGAACATTGGTTTTCGCCGCAATGGCGAGCCCGTCATCGTTGACTTCGGCGCCTCCCGGAACTACGGCGTTCCCGGGGCAGGGAGGTCCCCTTGGAGCTATGTGACCGCGGGCTACGCGCCGCCGGAGCGCTATCTGGAGGACGGCGCGGAAGGCCCGTGGAGCGATATCTACGCCTTGGGAGCAATCGCTTACCGCGCCATCGCCGGCAAAGCCCCGCCCGCCGCAACGGACCGCCTGGTGACAGAGACGAAAACCCCTGCGGTGGAAATTGGAAAAGGCCGTTGTTCCACGTCCTTCCTGCAGGCTGTAGACTGGGCACTCGAGTTGGACCCGGCCGCGAGGCCGCAATCGGCCGAAGCCTGGAAACATGCCTTGACCGCTTCGTTGTGCGAGACCCCGATGCCCAAGCAGACCGAGCCCGACGGCGCCCCCGACGACCCGCATGACGCTTATCCTCCGACCGAGAAGGTCGAGCGCCGGCCGTACGCCGATATCCAGCGATCCCATCATGCCGCCGCCGAGCGGCCCCGGGCGCAGGTGACGGCCAAGCGGAGGTTTGGCGCCTGGATCTGGCTGGTGCTTGTCGCGGTTATGGCTGGCGCGGCTACGGCCGGCTGGTTTGGTTGGCCCCTGTACCAGCGCTATTTCAAGCACACCTGGATCGTCGACGCTTCCGGCGGCGGGGATACGGACAAGATCGCGGAGGCTATCGCCCGGGCTCCGGACAATGCCACGATCCTGGTGCGCCCCGGGCTCTATGCCGAAAGCCTTGTCGTCGACCGGCCGCTACATCTCATGCCGGCCGAGACCGACGGCGAAGCGCCGGTGATCGCACCGCCGGAAGGACCTTGCCTCGTGGTCAGAGCCAGGACGGGCTCCGTGGTCGGCCTGCGCCTGCAGGGTCCGGGCCCCGCCGTGACGCAGCCGCCGGCAATGGTTCCCTGCATCGATATCGTGGCCAGTGGCGTGCTGATCGAAGGTAACCGGATCCTGAACCCCTCCGGGCCCGCGATCCGAATTCGGGGCGGTGCGGAGCCGACGATCCTTGGCAATAGCATCACGGGAACCGGCGGCGCGGGCATTCTTATCTCCTCGGGGGCCCGCGGCACGGTTGTCGACAACAGGATCCAGGGTGCCGAAAAATCGGGCATAGTCGTAGCCGATGGTGCCAAGCCTCGTGTCGTCGGCAACGTCATAGAGGACAGCGGGGAAGCCGGCGTGCTCTTCGCCAAAGCATCGGCCGGCGAGTTCGAGGACAATGTAATCAAATCGAGCAAAGCCTCGGGTATCGAGGTCAGGGCGATGGCGGATCCCGTCGTGACCGGCAACCGAATCGAGTCCGCCGGCCAAGCGGGTATTTTCGTCTATGACTTGGGAATGGGCCGGTTTCAGTTGAACGAGTTGGTCGCGAGCGGCTATTCCGGTCTGGTGATCGCTTCCGGCGGCGCCCCGCGCTTCACGGCGAATGTGATTCGCGGCAGCAAGGAGCACGGTATTCTCGCCATTGGCCCCAGTGGTGGCACCCTGAGCAACAACACGATCATCGACAACAAGGGACACGGAATCGCACTGGCCAAGGAAGCGACGGTCGAGCTCGGTACGAACAATCTGGGCGAAAACATGGAACCGCAGATACTGGAAGGCTGGGCGCCGAGGCCGCGTAACTAGTGCCGAAGAGCGGGACATGAGCCATGTGGCGCGGGCCGCCAGAAGCAGGGAGGCAAAACTGAGGACTTACGTCATAGGACGCAGCGATTCCGCGGATGTCGTCTTGGCCGACGAATCGGTAGCGCCCCGACATGCCGAAGTGGTCGAGACCGATGACGGCCGCTTCTTCATCACGGATTGCTTGACCGCGACCGGGACATGGCGGCGCGTTTCGTCGAAGGAGGATGGCGGCGCCGACGGGCGCCCGCTTTGGGAGCCCGTGCGGCAAGCTTTCGTGCAGCGCGGCGAGCCGCTGCGACTGGGCGAACACCTCTGCTCGCTCAACGACTTGCTTGGCACCGCGCCCGCGGGCCAAGCTCTCCCTAACGCCCAGCCTGCCTGGGCGCCGGGCCCGCCGACCGAGCAGGCGCAGCGCCTGCGCGGACGCGTCGAGCGCGATGCCAAGACCGGCGAGATCGTCCGCAAGAGGCCATAGGCGATGTCCGAACTGGCCGAGCCGCAAGACAGCAAGGACGCCGTTGAGCGGCCGCGCGTTCGGCGGATCTTCACCCATCCGGCGATCCTGATCATTTGCCAAGCCGCCGCGGTTCTCGCGATCTTCCTGATGGAATCCTACCTGCCCGACAACGTCGCCGCGATCCTGATCGACCGTGGACGGTCGACCTATCCCTTCACGGTCCAGAACCTGATGTGGCTGGTCTTCGCGCTCGGCCTCGGCGAGCTGATCGTTCGATCGCGCGATGCGCTTGCCGAAAAGGCCCAGCTCCGCAGGGGCTACTTACCGGAAGATGAAACCACCATTCTTCAGGCTGCGGAGCTTCGCCGCCTCTATGCCGCGACACGCGAAGAAACAGCGGCGTACGGGCGATATCGGGGCAGATTTCTGCCACGTCTGATTCAACGGGTGGTTACCCAGTTCCAGACCAACCAATCCCTGGAGCAGGCAAACGCGCTCTTGAACTCGAGCCTGGAGCTGTTCATCCATGAAATCGACCTGCGTTACAGCATGATCCGATATGTCGTATGGGCGATCCCGACTCTCGGCTTCATCGGTACGGTGGTCGGCATTTCGCTGGCGCTCGCCTACGCGGGAGCCGCCGACCTCCAGGACCCCGCGCTTCTTGCCGAGTTGACCAAGCGGCTCGCGGTTGCATTCAATACCACCCTGCTCGCCTTGGTCATGTCGGCGGTACTGGTGCTGATTCAACACACGGTTCAAGCCAGTGAGGAGCGGGCGCTCAACAACGCCGGCCAGTATTGCCTCGATAATCTGATAAACCGCCTGTACGTGGGGTGACCGGAAATGCTGTTAAGGCCGCGACAGTCACTCGAGGTACTGAGCATTTCCTCGCTCGACCTCTTTGCATCGGCCCTTGGGGTCTTCATCCTGATCGCTATTTTGATGTTTCCCTACTACCTGCGCCAGCCGTCCATTGAATCCGACCTCGAAGGCGCCAGGCGGGAACTGTCGGCGGCCGGCGCGTCCGCCACGGCGGCGAAGCAAAGTGCGCGTGAGGCGGCGGAGGAACGGGCACAGGCCGAGGCCGAGTTGGCGCGGGCGCGCGAAGCGCTGCGGGACGCCGAGGCCTTGGCCTCGGAGACGGCCGGTAAGCTGACCAAGGCAGCGAAGGAAGCCGCCGCGGCGAGCCAGGACCGGGGTTCGCTCGGCAAAAAGATCGCCAGCCTGGGGATCGTCGACCTGGACCTGGTTTTCGTCATGGACACGACGGGCAGCATGAGAAACGAGCTCTTGGATGTCCAAGTGAACCTGAGCGGCATCATCCGCGTGCTGCACCGTTTGGCGCCGACCCTCAACGTCGGGTTCGTCGCGTACAAAGACAAAACCGAGGAATACATCACCCGCGTCTTCCCCATGACCCCGATGACAGCGGGCAACCTGGACCGTATCTTGAGCTTCGTCCAAGAAATGACCGCGAAAGGCGGCGGCGACGTTCCGGAGCCGGTCGACCAAGCTCTGCGGAAAGCAACCGAGATGCCCTGGCGGACCGAGGCACAGGGCATGATCATCGTGATCGGCGACGAGCCGGCGCATGCACCCAACTGGGCCAAGACCTTCGAGATGGCCGCCGCATTTCACAAGGACGTGCCATCGGACGCTCTGCCACGGCGGGTCTCGACGATTTTTAGCGGGCAGAAGCCGGGCGCCCGGAAATTCTTCCAGCGTCTGGCCGACGCGGGCGGTGGCGAGTTTGCCGCCCACAGGGGGCAAATGATCGAAAGCGTCCTGCTTTCCGTGCTGCGACCAAAGAGCAGCCGCAATGACTAGTGGTCTGAATCAGACATATGGTACCCCTAGGATCGGGCGACTGTCATGAGCAGCTTCGACGATAGGGCCGGACCGCCCCTAGCGGAGGGTTGGAGCCTGGAGGGCGTGGACGGCGAGGGCCGAGAGATCAAGCTGGTCTTCGGCGAAAGCGAATTGACGAAAGCCTATCTGGGCTTGACCATCGGCCGTCATCCCCAGCTCTGCGAACGCACCCTCGACGACGCTAGCGTATCGCTCCGCCACCTCCGCATCGGCTTCAGGAACGGCGAGATGTTCGTCGAGGACGTGAACTCGCTGAACGGCACCTTGCTCGATGGGCAGAAACTGACACCGCTTCAGCCTGTCGTGCTGCGCGACGGCCAGACCCTCACGCTGGGTCGCGCCGTGCTCAAGGTGCGGCGCATCGATGGCCCGCCGCCGGGGCAGTCATGAGACTGCCGAGCCGAACACTTTCGATTTTCACGCTTTCGGCGCTCGACGTGCTCGCCATGGCGACCGGTACTTTCGTCCTGATCGTTGTCCTTCTCATGCCCTACTATCGCAAGAGCTTCGATGCCACGGCCGAAATCGAGGAGGTCCGCGTCGCGGCGGCGGCCATGACGGCCGAGGCCGAGGCGCTCGAACGCGGCGCGGCGCTTGAATTCGCCGGCGCGAGCCAGGCGCGCGCGGAAGCCGCGCAATTGCAACGGGCGGCCTCGGAACTTCAAGGCGCCGCGTCGGGCCGGGTCGATCGGACGCGGGCGGCCGAAGCGGAAACGGCGCGGCATCTACGGCGCATCGATGAGATGCAAAAACTCGCCGAGCAGCGGATCATCCAGGAACTGGACCTGATCTTCGTGGTCGACACCACCAGAAGCATGAGGCCGGTGCTCAGGGAACTGGCCCGGTCCATGAAGAGCATCGTGCGGATCCTCGAGCGCCTCGTGCCGTCGGTCAGAATCGGCTTCATCGCCTATCGTGATCGGGATGCGCGCGTGCGGCCGCTGGTCATCTTGCCACTGACGGCAACGGACGACGGCCTCAAGCGCATACTGCGGTTCGTCTCCGGCCTCAGGGTCTCGCCGCGGCCCAGTCCGAGCCGGGAAGAGGACATGTATCTGGGGCTGAGCAGGGCGCTGTCCATGCGGTTTCGCACGGACGCAAAGCACTCGATCATCGTGATCGGAGATGCCGCGGCGCACCACCACGAGCAGTCCAAGACCCTGCGCCGGGCGCGGCGTTTCGCGGGCAGTGGCGAGCGCAAGAACCTGTCCGCCTTGTTCGTGACGACCCCGTCGTCTTTGAGCGTCGGCAACGTGGATCGTGTCTTCTTCGAGTTGCTTGCGGAGGCCGGCCGCGGCGAGTTCTCCGACCATTCCGGCCGGATGATCGAGAGCGTGCTGCTGTCGGTCCTGATCGATTGACCGCCGCGCTCACCCCGCTTCCGCCAGATCCCCCTCCAGCAGCGCCGAGATTTGCGCCGCGGCTTGCCTGAGCGTCGGCAGGTGCTTCCTGGCGGCGGCCAGGGTCATGCGCTGGCGCGGGGCGTGGAGCGCCAGGCAGGCGGCCAGACGACCATGGCAGCCGGTGATCGGCACGGCGAGCGCGACCATGCCGTCGATGAACTCCTCGTCGTCGCTGCCGACCTGGTCCTGGCGGGTCCGTTTGAGCGCGGCTTCCAGCACCGCCGGGTCGGTCAGGGTCTTGGCGGTGCGCCGCTCCAGCGGCAGGAGCGCGATCAGGCGCCTGCGCCGGGCCGCCGGCAGGGAGCTCAGGAACAGCTTGCCGCTAGCCGTGCAGTGCAGCGGCACG
>Ga0265309_10000448_pt1 | contig 16520 bp, 15 predicted proteins | sample Helome_FD_192492 | JGI IMG/M metagenome (GOLD analysis project Ga0265309, IMG submission 192492) | Marine sediment microbial communities from subtidal zone of North Sea - Hel_20160524 (Illumina Assembly) | ecosystem: Environmental > Aquatic > Marine > Subtidal zone > Sediment ...
GCAACGCATGGAGCAGTTGCCGAAAGCCGCCAAGGCGCAAAGAAAATCACATAAATTTTTTACTTCTCATTGCGCAGACATACAGAATAAACTTCTGTCGTCATTCCCGCGCAGGCGGGAATCCAGTGGTAAACGTAATCACGCCTGCCCTGTACAAACTGGTTTAAGAACTATGTACTGCATTGCATGAAGGGCGAAACCATAATCCAGTTGCAGTTTCCGGGCTGGATTCCCGCCTGCGCGGGAATGACGAAAGAGAAAGTTTTATATTCTCTGCAAGTATTACTCTGTGTTCTCTGTGGTGAAGTTTGTTTTCTTTGCGCCTTGGCGGCTTTCGGCAACTGCTCCATGCGTTGCCCTAACTCCTACATCCATGTAGTCGTGTGCGAGATGAGTTTTTAAGAATCTAATTGTTTCTTCAGCAGCTCGTTCACCTGTTGCGGATTGGCCTTGCCCTGGGTGGCCTTCATGACCTGGCCGACGAAGAAGCCCAGCAGTTTCTGCTGGCCGGCGCGGTACTGTTCGACCTGTTTCGGGTTGCTGTCCAGCACCTCGCGGATGATCGCCTCGATGGCCGAGGAATCGGATATCTGTTGCAGTCCTTTCTGCTCGATGATCTCGTCGGCAGTGCCCTCGCCGTTCCACATGGCCTCGAACACCTGCTTCGCCAGCTTGCCGGAGAGGGTGCCATCCTCGATACGCTGCAGCATGTGGCCCAGCGCGTCCGCACCGACCGGGCTGTCGCCGATCTCGCGGCCGTCCCGGTTGAGTGCACCAGCCAGTTCGCCCATGACCCAGTTGGCGGCCAGCTTGCCCTGGCCGCCAGCGGTCGCCACGGTCGCCTCGTAATATTCCGCCATTTCGCGCGAGGCAGTCAGCACACCGGCATCGTAATCCGACAGGCCGTATGCCTTCACGAAACGGCCCTTCTTCGCATCCGGCAGTTCCGGCAGGCTGTTCCTGACTGCCTCTATGAACGCCGGCGTGATCTCGACCGGCAACAGGTCCGGGTCCGGGAAATAGCGGTAGTCGTTGGCCTCTTCCTTGGAGCGCATGGGCCGCGTTTCATATTTGTCAGGATCAAACAGGCGCGTCTCCTGCACCACCTCGCCGCCACCCTCGACCACCATGATCTGACGCTCGATTTCGAAGTTGATCGCCTGCTCGACAAAGCGGAACGAGTTGATGTTTTTAAGCTCGCTTCGCGTACCGAGCTCCGCCTGCCCTTTCGGCCGTACCGATACATTGGCATCGCAGCGGAACGAACCCTCCTGCATATTGCCGTCGCTGATACCGAGGTAACGCACCAGTGAATGTATCTTTTTCATGTAGGCCACAGCCTCTTTCGCCGAGCGCATATCCGGTTCCGAGACAATTTCCAGCAGCGGCGTGCCGGCGCGGTTCAGGTCGATCCCGGTCATGCCGTGGAAATCCTCGTGCAGGGACTTGCCGGCATCCTCCTCGAGGTGCGCACGGGTAATACCGATGCGCTTGGTACCGCCGTCTTCCAGCTCGATATCGAGCCAGCCGTCGTGCACGATCGGCAACTCGAACTGGCTAATCTGGTAGCCCTTCGGCAGGTCCGGATAGAAATAGTTCTTGCGTGCGAACACGGAACGCGGCGCCACCGTGGAATGCGTGGCCAGGCCAAACATCGCCGCCATGCGTACGACCTCGGCGTTCAGTACCGGCAGCACCCCCGGCAGGCCGAGATCAACGGCACAGGCCTGGGTATTGGGCTCGGCGCCATAGGTGGTCGAGGCCCCGGAGAAGATCTTGCTGTGCGTGGCCAGCTGGGTATGTATCTCCAGCCCGATGACAGTTTCCCATTCCATACAAATAGTCCATTACCGATACACCCTCCCCCCCAGGGGGAGGGCCGGGGAGAGGGGATCAGAACAGGATAATTGCCTGATCATACCCCCTCATCCCCCGCCTGCGCGGGGGCAGGCTCTGACCTTCTCCCTCAGGGAGAAGGAACTCATCGTTTAATCAATACTGTCAATTTAAACTTTTCAGAAACTCACCCCTCTCCAGGGAAAGGGCCGGGGAGAGGGGGTCAGAACAGGATGATTGCCTGAACATACCCCCTCTCCCTAACCCTCTCGACTCTGGCATCCTGCTTCGTCCTACCACCTACATGGCCCAGGCCAGCCTCTCGACCCGGGCTACGCCCGTAAAAACGGTCTCACCTCCTCCCTGTAGGCGTCCCGGAGGGAGAGGGAACTCATCATGTCATCATCACATGCCTATTCATAACCTTCCGGACACCGCAAATGCCAGTCCGTCACCTGCTGGTACTGGTGGGCGATATTCAGCAGGCGACCTTCAGCAAAGTAATTGCCGACGAGGTGCAGACCTGCCGGCATATCGCCGGGCATCCCGGCCGGAACCGACATGGCCGGCAGCCCGGCCAGGTTCACCGCGATGGTATAGATATCAGACAGGTACATGCTAACCGGGTCGTCCGCCTTCTCACCGAGTCTGAACGCGGTCGATGGCGCTGTCGGCCCCATGATGACGTCCACCTGCTCGAAGGCCTGCAGGAATTCATCGCGAATCAGCCGGCGCACCTGCTGGGCCTTCAGATAGTAGGCATCATAGTAACCGGCCGACAGCGCATAGGTACCGATCAGGATGCGCCGCTTGACCTCCGCACCGAAACCCTCGCCGCGCGAACGCGTGTACAGGTCCGTCAGGTCCTGCGGATTCCCGGCCCGGTAACCGAAGCGCACGCCGTCAAAACGCGACAGGTTGGAGGAACACTCCGCCGGCGCCACCACGTAGTAGGCCGGCACGGCGAGGTGTGTGTTCGGCAGGCTGATTTCGGTGACCGTGGCGCCGAGCTTCCTGAATTCTTCCAGCGCCGCCTCCACTGCGGCAGCCACACCGGCATCCAGCCCCTCGCCAAAATACTCTTTTGGCAGACCGATGCGCAGCCCCTTGAGCGAATCCCCCAGGCCGGCGCGATAATCCTCCACCGGGCGATCCACGCTGGTCGAATCGCGCTCGTCGAAGCCGGCCATGACACCCAGCATGATGGCGGCATCCTCGGCCGACCGGGCAAACGGGCCGGCCTGGTCGAGGCTGGAAGCGAAGGCGATCATGCCGTAGCGCGATACGCGCCCGTAGGTCGGTTTCAGGCCGGTGACCCCGCACAGCGCCGCCGGTTGCCGGATGGACCCACCGGTGTCGGTGCCGGTGCCGGCAGGCACCAGCCGGGCGGCGACCGCGGCCGCCGATCCACCCGATGAACCGCCGGGCACCGTATCGGTATTCCAGGGATTCTTCACCGGGCCATAAAAGCTGGTCTCGTTCGACGAGCCCATGGCGAACTCGTCCATATTGGTCTTGCCGAGCATGACGGCCCCGGCGGCCTGCAATTTCGCCGTAACGGTCGCGTCGTAGGGGGCGGTGAAATTGTCCAGCATCCTCGAGCCGCAACTGGTGCGGATACCCTGCGTGCAGAAAATGTCCTTGTGCGCGAACGGGATACCCGTCAGCGGACCGGCCTCACCCTGTTGCAAACATGCATCGGCCGCGCGCGCGGCGGCCAGTGCCTGCTCGTCGGCCACCGTAATGAAACTGTTAAGTGCACCATCCAGCCGGCCGACGCGATCCAGGCAGGCGCGGGTGAGTTCCTCGCTGGAAAACTCGCCGGCCTGCAGGCCGGCAGCCAGCTCGACAAGGCTCTTGCTGTGCATGGTGTCCTGCCGGCCTACTCGATGACCTTCGGCACCAGGTACAGGCCGGCCTCGGTCTGCGGTGCCACGTGCTGGAAGTTCTCGCGGTCATTTACTTCGGTGACCGTATCCGGACGCAGCCTTTGCGTGGCCTCCAGCGGGTGCGCGAGCGGTTCAACACCCGCCGTATCGACCGCATTCAGCTGTTCGACGAAGGCAAGAATAGCGGACAGGTTGCGCGTGTGCTCCGGGATGTCATCTGCATCGATCCCCAGGCGCGCAAGGTGGGCGATTTTTTCGACATCCGATGCTTGAAGTGACATGCGAACTCCACTGGACTGGTTGACCGCGTAAAACAGCGCACGCAAAGGTAGCACAATCATTTGACGAGGACACCACTCGGCAATGTGTGTGACGGTAAGACACGAATTTCGATGTATTTCCTTGCCCCGAACGTTCGCCGTTGTTAGATTACGTGCTTTCTTTTTGACGATGCACGCACACGGGACTGAATCTTGATAAAAAGCCTGTTCGGGATGTTCTCCAATGACCTGTCCATCGACCTGGGCACGGCTAACACACTGATTTACGTGCGCGGCCAGGGCATCGTGCTGAATGAACCCTCGGTTGTCGCCATCCGGCAGGATCGCGGCCCGGGCGGCCCCAAGAGCATTGCGGCCGTCGGCACGGAAGCCAAGATGATGCTCGGCCGCACACCGGCCAACATTACGGCCATCCGGCCATTGAAGGACGGCGTGATCGCCGATTTCACCATCACGGAAAAAATGCTCCAGCATTTCATCCACAAGGTGCACGAGGCGCGCTTCTTCAAGCCCAGCCCGCGCGTACTGATCTGCGTACCCTGCGGATCAACCCAGGTAGAGCGACGTGCCATCCGCGAATCCGCCGCCGGCGCCGGCGCGCGCGAGGTCTACCTGATCGAGGAGCCGATGGCGGCAGCCATCGGTGCCGGCATGCCGGTCGACGAGGCGCGCGGCTCCATGGTGCTGGATATTGGTGGCGGCACCTCGGAAGTTGCCGTTATCTCGTTGAATGGCATTGTCTATTCCTCGTCGGTCCGGATCGGCGGCGTACGCCTGGACGAGGCCATTATCAACTATATACGGCGCAATTACGGCACGCTGATCGGCGAGGCCACCGCCGAGCGTATCAAGCACGACATCGGTTCTGCCTATCCCGGCAAGGAAATCAACGAAATGGAAGTCAAGGGGCGGAATCTGTCCCAGGGCATCCCGCGCAGCTTCACGCTGAACAGCAACGAAATCCTCGAGGCCCTGCAGGAACCGCTGGCCGGACTGGTCGGCGCCGTAAAGACCGCACTGGAACAGACCCCGCCGGAACTGGGTGCTGACGTGGCCGAGCGCGGCATAGTCCTCACCGGTGGTGGCGCCCTGTTGCGTGACCTCGACAAGCTGATCATGGAAGAGACCGGTCTGCCGGTTGTGGTTGCCGATGATCCGTTGACCTGCGTTGCACGCGGCGGCGGGCGGGCGCTCGAACTGTTCGACGAGCGCGGTGGCGACGTGTTTACGGTTGAATAAATAAGAGAGCAGGTAAATCCAAAACCTCATTTTTTACGTCCCGCGAACGTATAATCCCCAGCGTAAGATTGCATTGCCATTCCTTCTCCCTCTGGGACGCCTACAGGGATGTAGGCGGTAGGACGAAGCAGGATGCCAGAGTCGAGAAGGCCAGAGCCTGCCCCCGCGCAGGCGGGGGATGATGGGATAAAATCGACTGACTGTTATCATGACCCCCTCTCCCTGACCCTCTCCCGGAGGGAGAGGGTATACGTGAATGCGCAGACTTTGCGCATTGCCTACTAGAGGGGTGCCCGATCAAGCTCATATTTACACAGGGTCCATCCATTACGACGCGCCTGTTCGTGTTCGTTGCACTGTCGACCGTGCTCATGGTGATGGACCACAAATATGACAACCTGGCCTCCCTGCGCGCGGGCCTGTCACTGATCGTCTATCCACTGCAACAGATCATCGAACTGCCCGGGACCGTGTCGGACTGGTTCGGCGAGTCTCTCTCCACCCGGCGCCGGCTGCAGGAGGAGAATGACAGTCTGCGTACGCAACAGCTGATGCAGAAGGTGCAGATGCAAAAACTCGCGTCACTGGAGTCGGAAAATATACGCTTGCGTGAGCTGCTCGACTCATCGTTCGAGGTCGGCGAAAAGGTCCTGATCGCCGAGCTCATGTCGGTCAACCTCGATCCCTACAAACACCAGATCGTGGTCAACAAGGGTGAACTGCATGATATCTACCCGGGACAACCACTGCTGGATGCCAAGGGCGTGATGGGGCAGATCGTGCATGCAGGACCCTACACCTCCACCGCCGTCCTCATTACCGATACCTCGCACGCCATCCCGGTACAGGTCAACCGCACCGGTCTGCGCACCATCGCGCTGGGCAGCGGCACCATCAACCGGCTGGATCTGCCATACATTCCCAACAATGCCGACATCAGGCCGGGCGACCTGCTGATCACGTCCGGGCTGGGCGGGCGCTTTCCTCCCGGCTACCCGGTCGCCACCGTGCAGGGTGTACGGCACGACCCCGGCCAGTCCTTTTCTCAGGTGGTGGCCACGCCCATGGCAGAACTCAATCGCAGTCGCGAGGTCCTGCTGGTCTGGCCCGGTATTTCGACCACGCTGGAACCGGCCGTGCCGGCCGACGCGGCAAACACACCTTCAATCGATGTGGTGACCCCGGATGAAACCACTGGCAGCGGGGCAGAACCACCGGTGGACGCGAGTGCAGCAGCGGAGCCGGAGACACCATGACCCTGGCCCGACATCGCGGCGGCGGCGTCATCCTGCTGACCTTCGTGGTTGCATTGCTGCTGACCATCGTGCCACTGCCGGAGTGGGCACGCTACGCACGACCGGACTGGGTCGGCCTGGTCCTGATCTACTGGTGCCTGGCACTGCCCGACCGGGTTGGCGTCATTACCGGCTGGTTTGCCGGGCTGCTGGTTGACCTGGTTACCGGTACCATCCTCGGTCAGCATGCCCTGTCGCTCACTATCGTGGCCTACCTGACACAGCGACTGCACCAGCGCATTCGGCTGTTTCCGATCCTGCAACAGGCATTTACCGTTATGATACTGCTGATCCTGCACCAGCTGCTGGCGCTGTGGATCAGCCGTATCATCGGCCGGCCGGGCGCCCCCTGGTACTTCTGGGCACCCTCGCTGCTGGGCATGCTGCTGTGGCCGGTCGTTTTTGTAATGCTGCGTAACATGCGTCACCGCTTTCGCGTGCGCTAGGACGGAATATTGCCCTGACCATGGCTGACCGGCTGACACTCAAGGACTATTTTTTCGAATCGCGGCTGATTCTGAACCGCAGCATCGTGCTGCTTATCTTCGCCGGCATGCTGGTACTGGTACTGTTCAGCCGGCTGTTTTACCTGCAGGTGGTTTCGCACGAACACTACACCACCCTGTCGGAAGACAACCGCGTCAAACTGCAGCCGATCCCGCCGAACCGTGGTCTGATCTTCGACCGCAACGGCATCATCCTCGCCGAGAACCTCCCGTCCTACCGGCTGGAAATCACACCGGAACAGATCGACGACATGGGCGCGACCCTGGATGCACTTGCCAAGATTATCGACATTCGCGAGGTGGACCGCGCGCGCTTCAGCAAGCTGCTGGCGCGCAAACCCGCGTTTGAGGCCATCCCGTTGCTGTTCAATCTGAGCGATGCGGATGTGGCGCGCTTTTCAGTGAACCGGCACCGCTTCCCTGGCGTCGACATCACGGCCGGTCTCGCACGACACTATCCACAGGGCGAACTGGCCGTGCACGCGCTCGGCTATGTCGGGCGCATCGACGAACAGGCACTGAAAACGCTGGACCCGTCGAATTACCGCGGCACGACATATGTCGGCAAGATCGGCATCGAAAAGACCTACGAGGAAATGTTGCACGGCAAGGTGGGACTGCAACAGGTCGAAACAACCGCGCAGGGCCGCGTACTGCGCGTCCTCGAACGCAGCCCGCCGGTGTCCGGGCGCAATCTTTTCCTGACGCTCGATACGCGCGTGCAGCGGGCAACCGAGGCGGCCTTCGGCGACTTTGCCGGCTCGGCAGTCGCGCTTGACCCGGACAACGGCGACATCATCGCCTTCGCCAGCCTGCCGACCTATGACCCGAACCCGTTCGTCAACGGCATTGAATTCAAGGCCTACGAGGCGCTGCAGCAAAATGACCGCGAACCGTTGTTCAACCGCGCCCTGCGCGGCCAGTACCCGCCCGGGTCCACCATCAAACCGTTCATCGGCCTCGCCGGCCTTGAACAGGGCATCACCGGCGGCCACTCCAAGAACTACTGCCCTGGCTACTACACCCTGCCCGGCAACACCCGCAAGTACCGCGACTGGAAGCGCACCGGTCACGGCACGGTCAACCTGCGCAACTCGATCGTGCAGTCCTGCGATGTCTATTTCTACGACCTCGCGCTGTCGCTCGGCATCGACAACATGAACAGCTATCTGCGCAATTTCGGCTTCGGCCGCGCCACCGGCCTCGACATCTTGGGCGAGCTGTCGGGCCTGCTGCCGTCGCGCGAGTGGAAACGGCGGCGCCATGACCAGGCATGGTTTCCGGGCGAGACCATCATCACCGGCATCGGCCAGGGATTTTTTCTGACCACGCCGGTGCAGCTGGCGGTCGCGACCGCGGCCCTGGCCAACGGCGGCCGCATGCTTGCCCCGAACATCGTCTATGCCGAGCAGGCGGCCAACACCGAGACACTGACCCCGCACTTGCCGCGACCCCGGGAAACCATCAGTATCTCCGAACAGTCACACTGGGATATGGTCATCAACTCCATGATCGACGTGGTCCATGGTGCACGCGGTACTGCCCGCGCCATTGGCAAGGACAGCCCCTATCGTATCGCCGGCAAAACCGGTACCGCACAGGTGTTCGGCCTCAAGGAAGAGGAAAAGTACGATGCCGCCGCGATTGAAGAAAAATTGCGTGACCATGCCCTCTTTATAGCGTTCGCACCGGCCGATGCGCCACGCATCGCGGTCGCGGTCATCGTGGAGAACGGTGGCAGCGGCGGTGCAATCGCGGCACCGATCGCGCGCAAGATTCTCGATGCCTTCTTCGTGGAGCCCGAAGCATGAGCATCGCCTTCGCCAGCCGTCACGAGGATGCCAGCCGGCGCGGCTGGCAACACCGCCTGCATCTCGATGCCCAGCTGCTGTTCAGCCTGATTGGCCTGTCGGCACTCGGGCTGGTGGTGCTCTACAGCGCAGGCGGCGGCGACATCGAGCTGGTCGAACGTCAGCTGATCCGCCTGGGCGTCGCCTTTGCCAGCCTGTTTGCCATGGCCCAGGTGCCGCCGCGCCTGCTGCTGCGCATGACGCCCTGGGCGTTCATGGTGGGTGTACTGTTCCTGGTCGCGGTACTGCTTGGCGGCGAGAGCAGTGGCGGTGCGCAGCGCTGGCTGAACCTTTATATTGTCCGCTTCCAGCCATCCGAGATCATGAAACTGGCCGTACCCATGATGGTTGCCTGGTACCTGGCGGAGGCGCGCCTGCCGCCAAATAGCTGGCAGTTGCTCACTGCCGCGGTGCTGATTGCCGTACCCATGCTGATGATCGCCAAGCAGCCAGACCTCGGCACGGCCCTGTTGATCGCAAGCTCCGGTTTCTTCGTGGTATTTCTTGCCGGCCTGCGGTGGCGACTGCTGGGCTTCTTCGCCGTGCTGGTGACGGCCGCGGCACCGGCCATCTGGCACTTCATGCACGACTACCAGCGACAGCGCGTGATCACGCTGCTGAATCCGGAAAGCGACCCGCTGGGTTCCGGCTACCATATCATCCAGTCGAAAATCGCCATTGGCTCCGGCGGCCTGTACGGCAAGGGCTGGATGAACGGCACCCAGTCGCAGCTGGACTTCCTGCCGGAACGCTCCACGGACTTCATCTTTGCCGTGCTCGGCGAGGAATTCGGCCTGCTTGGCATCCTCGTGCTGTTTACGTTCTATATCTTCATCGTGGTGCGCGGCATCGTGATCTCGATCCAGGCACAGGACACCTACACACGGCTGCTTGCCGGGAGCCTGTCGATGACTTTCTGTGTCTATTTCATGATCAATACCGGCATGGTCACCGGGCTGCTGCCCGTGGTGGGCCTGCCACTGCCGCTGATCAGCTACGGCGGTACGTCGATCGTGACACTGATGGCGGGCTTCGGCATCCTCATGTCCATACAGACACACCGGAAACTGTTGGCCGCGTAAAATACCATCGTCAATGTTAAAATCCCGGCATACAACACTCGTTGAGGAACAGGACCGATGCAGTTCACGGCTTTGATTATCGCAATTCTCGCAACCACACTGGCGGGCTGCGCCCCGGTTCAGGCCAAGCCGGACCGGCCGAACTACGGCAACAACGACCAGGCCCGCTTGTTCATCGACGGCATGGTGGAACAGCACGGTTTCAGCCGTGCCGAACTGCAGAACCTGTTCAGCCAGGCAGAACGCCGCGAAGATATCCTGGAACTGATGAGCAAACCGGCGGAGAAAAAGCTGCGCTGGTTCGAATACCGCAAAATCTTTCTCACCCGTAACCGCATCGACGGCGGCGTCACTTTCTGGAAACAGCATGCCGACATACTCGAGCGTGCCCGGGAGGAATACGGTGTCGACCCGCAGGTGATCGTGGCCATCATCGGCGTCGAGACCCGCTACGGCGGCAATACCGGGCGGCACCGGGTACTGGATGCCCTGTCCACGCTGGCCTTTGATTACCCGCCACGCAGCAAGTTTTTTACCGGTGAACTTGAACAGTACCTGCTGCTGGCGCGTGAAGAGAATATCGATCTGCTGACAACCACCGGCTCCTATGCCGGCGCCATGGGCTATGGCCAGTTCATACCCAGCAGCTACCGGAATTATGCCGTGGACTTCAGCGCCGACGGCAGACGCGATCTGTGGAACAGCCCGCAGGACATCATTGGCAGCGTGGCCAACTATTTCCGCGCACATGGCTGGCAGCACGGTCAACCGGTTGCGACGCTGGCAAAGGTAACCGGGAATGACTTCCACACCGTACTCAAGCTCGGTTACAAACCGAACACCGTGCTGGATGCATTGCGCCATGACGGGATTACACCGGTTGGCGACTACCCGGATGACCTGGTGGCTGCGCTGATCAAGTTCGACCAGGAGCATGGCCCCGAGTACTGGCTGGGATTCAATAATTTTTACACCATAACCCGTTACAATCACAGCCCGCTGTACGCCATGGCGGTCTACCAGCTCAGCGAGGAAATACGTTCCGCCTATGAGTCGCGGCAGCAGGATGAGTAGGGTGTACTTCGTTCACCAGGACCGGTGCGTTGAACGCAACCCGCCTGCTGAGTTAGAGTGAGCCATGGAGCGCGTATGAACCACCTTGCCAGCAACACCAACATGAAGCTGATACGACGAACCGGCTGTATCCTGCTGGCGGCCGGTCTGGCGGCCTGCTCTTCACAGAAGATGCTCGAGCCGCGTGACGCCGCACCCGCCAACCCGCGTGATGTTTCCGCTGTCCAGAACGCGGTACCGCGTATGGAACCGCGCAGTCGCTATGGCAATCCACAATCCTACGTCGTCTACGGCAAGCGCTATTACACGCTGAATTCCAGCGCGGACTACCGGGAAACGGGACATGCCTCCTGGTATGGCACCAAGTTCCACGGACGGCGCACGTCCAGCGGCGAACCTTACGACATGTACGCGATGACCGCGGCGCACAAGACGCTGCCATTGCCCAGTTATGTCGAAGTCACCAATCTTGCCAACGGCCGCACGGTGATTGTCCGGGTGAATGACCGCGGACCGTTCCACAACGGCCGCATCATTGACCTGTCCTATGCAGCGGCCGTGAAACTCGGCATGCTCGGCAAGGGGACCGCCCGGGTGGAGGTGCGCGCCATCAATCCGGGCGGGCCCGCCGTTCAACCCGATCCGGCTCCGCTACAGGCCTTTGTCCCGCCGGCGTCTGCCGGTGAGGCCCCGGTATTCCTGCAGGTCGGCGCCTTCTCAAACCGCGACAATGCGGAGCGCCTGCGGCGCAACATCGAGGGACAGGACATCGGCGCGGTCAGGATCGTGGAGACCGCCACCGACAAGGGCACCTTCTTCAGGGTGCAGGTCGGCCCGCTGAACGACAGCGGTGAGGCCGATCGCGTCGCACAGGCACTCAAACCGCTTGGCGTCGGCGCCGCCCGCACACGGATCGACTAGTAACCGGCCGGCCGTTGCATTGCAGCCCGCACATGCGGACAATGCAGGCCATTCAGGCCCTTTTATATAACAGGAAAATCATGCACAAGCCTTTGTTTTATCTGGTCTTAACCCTATTTTTCACAGCATTTTTCAGCGCCGCCCAGGCCGCCCCCCTGCCCATCCCGAAAGCCCCGTCGACCGGCGCAAAGGCGTTTGTCATCATGGACTTCGACAGCCAGCGCGTGATCGCCGAGCAGAAGTCGGATGAGTCGGTGGAACCGGCCAGTATCACCAAGCTGATGACCGCCTACGTAGTGTTCAATGAACTCGCCTCCGGCAACATCGCGCTGACCGACCTGGTGACGATCAGCGAGAAGGCCTGGCGCACACCCGGTTCACGCATGTTCGTCGAAGTCGGCAAGCAGGTTTCCGTGCAGGACCTGCTGCTTGGCATGATCGTGCAGTCCGGCAACGATGCCACCGTGGCACTGGCCGAGTATATCGCCGGCAGCGAGGACACCTTTGCCGCGCTGATGAACAAGACCGCAGAAGAGATCGGCCTCAAGGGCAGCCACTTCGTGAACTCCACCGGCCTGCCCGACGAGAATCACCACATGACGGCCTGGGACATCGCACACCTGGCCACCCTCGTCATCGAGCGTCACCCGGAATACTACAAGTGGTACTCGCAGAAGGAATATACCTTCAATGACATCACGCAATACAACCGCAACAAACTGCTGTGGCGCGACGACAGCGTGGACGGCATCAAGACCGGTCATACCGACTCTGCCGGCTACTGCCTGGTCACGTCGGCAAAAAAAGACAACATGCGGCTGATTACCGTGGTGCTGGGCACTGGCAGCGAGAATGCACGCGCCGACGCCAGCCAGGCGCTGCTGAACTATGGATTCCGTTTCTTCGAGACGCACAAGCTGTACGATGCCGGCACCTCACTGGCCAGTTCGCGCATCTGGAAAGGCAGCAGCGACTCTGTGCCGCTGGGCCTCGACCGTATCCTGTACGTCACCATCCCGCGCGGCCAGTATGAAGCGCTGGATGCCTCGATGAAAATCGACAACCGCATCATGGCGCCGGTCAGCGCCGGCACACCGCTCGGCAGCGTGCAGGTCCGTCTCGGCGAAGACATCGTGGCCGAGCAGCCGCTGGTCAGCCTGCAGGATGTTGCCGAGGGATCTTTCTGGCAACGCATTACCGACGAAGCCCTGCTGTACTTCGAATAGACGACTTCCCGGTGGACACAGCCTACCTCAATGGCAGCTTCCTGCCGCTTGCAGAGGCACAGGTCCCGGTACTCGACCGCGGCTTCCTGTTCGGCGATGGCGTCTACGAGGTCATTCCCGTTTACGGCGGACGCCTGTTTCGCCTGCCCCATCACCTCAGGCGCCTGAAAAACAGCCTGGCGGGGCTGCGCATGCCGAATCCCATGAGCGACGCCGAATGGGAAACGATGCTCGCTGAACTGGTTGCACGTAACGACGGCACTGACCAGGCCGTGTACCTGCAGGTCACGCGCGGCGTCGCGGCAAAACGCGATCATGCCTTCCCGGAGGTTGTCCGGCCAACCGTGTTTGGCATGAGCAACGCAGTGAGCGTCAACCGCGAAACTGCCGCTGAGCAGGGCATCAAGGCGATTACACTCGACGACATCCGCTGGTCGCTGTGCAACATCAAGGCCATCACACTGCTGCCCAACGTGTTGTTGCGCCAGCAGGCCATCGAGGCGGATACCGCCGAGGCCATTCTCATCAACAATGACCTGGCCATCGAGGGTGCGGCCAGCAACCTGTTTACCGTCAGGAATGGCCTGTTGATCACGCCACCGAACAGCAACGCCCTGTTGCCTGGCATCACCCGCGACCTGGTGCTGGAACTGGCCGCCAACCACGGCATTCCCTTCCGCGAGGCTGATATCCCGGCCAGTGACCTCTACAGCAGCGATGAAATCTGGCTTACCAGTTCCACACGCGAAATCTCGCCGGTCATCCAGCTCAACAGTACACCGGTTGGCGAGGGCAAACCGGGGCCACTGTGGCACAGGATGATTGTGCTGTATCGGGAGTATACGGATGCAGTCCGGCGTGGCGAGGCCAGCTGATACGCACAATTTAACAAGTCAATGGCTGCCAGCATGACGCTCGATGCCTTTATCCGTCAGCTTGAGTCTACGCCGGACAGTATCGCGTTCGACCAGACCATCAGCCTCATCGACTCACTGTACAACTTCAACCCGACGGCGTTCCGCAACGGCACACAGCACAACGACGCCGGTGAAAATACCGGCTCCTGCAAGATCCTGGCGTTCGCACAACTCAACGGGCTGTCAGAGGCCGAGACCTTTGCCTGTTTCGGGCACTACTATCGCGATGATGTCCTCGGTGACCCTCTCGGCAGCGGTCATGCCAACATCCGCGAGTTCATGCGGCATGGCTGGCCCGGCGTACACTTTACAACGTTCCCACTGCAGCCAATATAGTTCTTCAGCTGCAGGCGCAGCCTCAGTTTCTTGCCTCCCCGGCCGATCTATAAAGGTGCTGTCAGCACGGCTCCGCACGGACGTTCCCATGGAAAATACACTGCAACACCTGCAACAATTTCGCTTTCGCATCGGCATCGGTCTGTTCACTGCAACCGACGGCGAGCGCATCGTCCTGCCCTTCAGGCGCTCGATCGTCGCCATCCTGATCCTCACGGCCATCGCTATCGCGATGACTGTTCCGGCCGTCAGTGTGTTCACACAGGCGGTTCGCGACTGGAGCCAACTGGACGATCTGTTTGGCCTGACCAGCGCACTGTTTTCTACCGGCTGGCTGATGGGCTGGTCAATGGGACTGCTGTGCATCTATGCCATCCTGGCCGCACAGATATTTGGCCGTGAAACACTCATCCTGCGCCCGGGCGTGGTGGAGATCCGCATCGGTCTGCCCTTCCTGTTCGCGCGTGTCGAGCTTGATCCCGACAAGATAACCAACCCGCAACACCGCCAACCTGAACCGAATAGCAGCAGGGCATGGCGCGGACCGCATCTGGGTTTTGAATACGATGGTAGCGAACTGGCAGTCGGCTCGGCTCTCGGTGAGGCCGAGGCCATGCAGCTCGCCGGCCGGCTTCGTGATTGTCCGGCAGCGAGCGAAACACAAACAGCATCTGCCGGGGAATCAATGACAGGTGAACTCGTGGCGGATGCCCCATCATCGGACAACAAAACGGCCGGCAACAGTCCTGCCGATGTATCCCCATACGGATCGCTGTCGACACTGGCGCTGATCGGTGCCAACCTGCTGCCCCTGCTCGGCATCCTCCTGTTCAACTGGGACCTCGGCACGATCATGGTGCTGTTCTGGGCCGAGAGCGGCATCATTGCCTGTTATCACCTGCTCAAGATCTGGGTAGTCCGCCGCTGGCTGGTGCTGCTGATCGGGCCACTATTCGTCGGTCACTTTGGCGCCTTCATGGCGGTACATTTCCTGTTTATCTACGGCATATTCATCGAGGGCTTCGATAACAGCGGCCCGGGCGACAGCCTGGCGGAAGTGGGCCAGCTGTTTGCCGGGTTGTGGCCGGCACTGTTGGCGCTGACAATCAGCCACGGTATCTCGTTTATTTCCAATTTCATCGGCCGCCGGGAATACCGTCACATGACGCTGCAGGAGCAGATGGCGGAACCCTACGACCGTATCGTCATCATGCATGTGACGATTATCATCGGCGGTGGTCTGAGCCTCGCACTCGGCGCGCCGCTGCCCGCGCTGATTCTACTGATCCTGCTGAAAACCGTACTCGACCTGCGCGCCCACAGACAGCAGCATCAGGGCAGCACGGACGGTTAAATGCCTGCCCTGACATGCCGTTACAGTGTGGAACAGCTTAACGGAGAGTCCTCATGCATATCGTTCTGGGCGTTCTGTCTGCGGTGGCCGGCGTCATCTGGGCGCTGGTGGCCCTGCAGCGCTCGGGCTTCAGTGCAGCTTCACTGAACCCGTTCCTGTGGTACCGGCGTTCACAATGGCGCAAGAAATACGGTACCCACCCGCTGTATAACCTCGAGGACCCGATGGATGTGGCCGCAGTACTCATTCTGGGGGCCGCCAAGTGCGAGGGCGAGATCAGTACCGGCCAGAAGCAGGCCGTGCTCGGGTTGTTCGAGCAGGAATTCAAAGTTGATCAGGACACCGCCTCCGACCTGTTGCTGGCCAGTGCGCACCTGATTCGCAATGAGGTCTACCTGCTCGACCGGCTCGACCGGATCCTTGAAAGAAGCGGCACGCGCTTCAGCCAGTCCCAGGCGGGTTCACTGCTTGCCATGATGACCCGTATCGGCACCCTGGAGTCGGCACTCAACGAGGAGCAGCGCAAGCTGATCGTGGCGACCGAGCACTATTTCGAGAAATTATTCAGCCGCAAACGGCAGTGGAACCCGGAATCTACGCAGTGATCTGTTCGCGGACAGCGTCCGCTCCTACGGGTGTTTCTATTGGTGTAGCAGCGCAGGTATGCGCGAATTCCCGGGTTGATCTGTTCGCGGACAGCGTCCGCTCCTACAG
>Ga0265309_10000449_pt1 | contig 16519 bp, 23 predicted proteins | sample Helome_FD_192492 | JGI IMG/M metagenome (GOLD analysis project Ga0265309, IMG submission 192492) | Marine sediment microbial communities from subtidal zone of North Sea - Hel_20160524 (Illumina Assembly) | ecosystem: Environmental > Aquatic > Marine > Subtidal zone > Sediment ...
ATCACAGCTCACACAGTAGCAGGCATGAGGATAGAAGATTCAGTGATGGAAATTGACAGTGTTGAGTTTTAATATCGCTTTTTAACGATTAGAGCTTGCAATGTTTTAGGCGTGGACATATAAGAGGTCATGACAACGAACGAGACGCAACAGAACGCACAGTCAATCATCAATAACATGACTGAGACTCACCACCGCCCGAACACAGTTAATCACGGATTACTCATCAATTTACCAGAACGCCCGCAGATTTTACGTAAACTATTAATTGGCGCTCTAGGTTTTCCAGAAGATAGGGAGATCAGGACTGAAATCAAAACATTTGCTTACGGTCTATTCAACTCAGAAAACTACGTTTCAATCATGCAAAACGAGGCCTCAAAAATGGAGAGCGTTGACGTGATCGACCAGCACAAATCAGGCAATCTATCAATTAACATCGCTCTAGCATTATGGAATAACAGAAACTAAAAACTATGAGCTACCGAAACCAGCCGCAAGTCACGCCAGAGCTCGCAATCGCGTACATGAGTGATTGGGTGCTGCGTGTTGTTATGTGAGTTAATCTCATTATTCCGCAAAAAGGGTGAATTATATATTGACCTATTCCGCAATATGTGTGAATCTACATTTGTCAGAGGGAAACAACCTGAGACAAACTAAATAATAAAATGAAATTTATCATAGCTGAAACTCAAGAAGCGTACAATGCAACTAGCCAAACATTCATTGCGGAAGTCGAAGAGATGGATGAGGAAGATCAAGCAATGACTCATCGCACACATTGCGCCAAACTATCAGCACATCAGATTGCTAAATTCAGAAAGATGAGGTTCCCAGATGCAGATTTAAATGTGACTGAAACATGTCAATTTAGCGGCAAAGAAAACGCAGCAGATTTATATTTCAATGCTTAAAAAATTAACACAGGAGGCTCTATTGCGGAGCCTCCCTTTGCTCAACGCTAGAGAGCTAGAGCGTAGGACTGGACTCAGAGACCGACGACTAGCAGATGTGAAATATGGCAAAAGCACACTCACTGCCGATGAGTTGGGGAGAATACGAGTGGTTCTGAAATCTTTAACATAACGATCAAGAGCACCGGCAGGATACGAGAGCGAACGAAAATTCACAATCCGACATCAAAACAACCTAACAAAAATGAACTACGCGACGGTATCCTGTCGGAGTGCCTCGCCTTGTTCGACATTAAAATCATGGACAAGCCAAAATACACAAAAAGAGAGGAAGAACTACTACGAGAGAACCGCGATCTGAGGATCAAGGTGAAGCAGCAAGAGCAGGAAATTCTAGACCAAATATCCCATTCGGGAGTTTGGGTTAAACAGCTAAAAGCGAAGTCGCAGCAGGTGATCGACTTACTCAACAAGTATGAACCCGACCCATACGAGTCGAACACTTGCAATTAACTGACTGTACTCAGTTCGGTTAATGTTGTGTTAGCATGGGACCGCTTGCAATCGTTTACCTGATTATCGTTAGCTGGTAAAGCTAGAGGATGAGGGACTATAAAACGAGCATAGGCGGATTCATGCTGGCAGCAGGTGCGATGATGATCCAAATTCAAGATCCAGCATGGGTGTCTAGTTTAGGCGCGTCATTGTTGGCAGTGGGCGGATTGATTGCAGGCACACAAGCCAGCGATAAAAAGAAGGGAGGCGAATAGTGAAGATTTTACTAATTGCAGTCGCGTGCATGTCCCTCAGCTCTTGCGCTGGCGTCATTAAAGGCTCGTTTCGAGGTCCAATCTCAGGCGCGGTATATGATGAGAATGGCGTGCACGTTGATCAAAGCACCATCTCTAACCTAGTAGGTAAATTCACTAGGCTCCTTAATGGTGAAGATCCTGGCAGCGTAATCTTTGACCGATTCAGCAAATGAAAACGGTCGCTATTGATGCAGGCCACGGTGGGCACGATGGGGGCGCGTATGGTTCATTCAGTAAAGAAAAAGACATAGCCTTGAGCGTGTCTTTGCTCGTGGCTGACATCTTGCGACCTTATTGCAAGCCTTTCCTAACCCGCGCTTCGGATCTATTCTTGAGCCTAGACACAAGGCCGACGATGGCTAACAACGTCAAATCTGATGCGTTCATCTCGATTCATTGCAACTCAGCCGACAACGCAAGCGCAAGAGGATGGGAAGTGTTCACCACGAGAGGCCAGAACAATAGCGACAAACTAGCAGACTCTATAGGCATCCGCTACGGTGCAGCTAATCCTGATCTAAAAAACCGCTTCAATGAGTCAGATGGAGATCTAGACAAAGAAGCTAACTTCACAGTCATTAAGAGTACAAATTGCCCATCCTGTCTTCTAGAGCTTGGTTTCATATCCAATAAAGACGAAGAACTTCTATTGAATAACGAGCAATTTCAGCGCGATTCAGCCTCTGCAATAGCTTACGGATTGCTAGATTTCTTACAGATCGACATTGAGAGCGCGGATGTTGAATCCACGCCACTCGAACAAACCCTTGAGCAAAGAGTGGCAGCAATTGAAAGCCGACTAGATGCCGCTGGATTTTAAAGCCTTTCCAATCTAACACCCATTTTGTAACAACTTGATTCAGCTATGAGTGATAGTATGGACGTTATGCACCAAAAGCACGAGGCGATTCTAGCCGAACACGGCACAGAGATCAAGGCGCTTCATAGGGGGCAAAATGAGATGCGGGGGGATATTAAAACCATTCTTTCAGCGGTGCAAGGTAATAGTAAGAGCAGCCTATCTGGTGTCATCACTTGTGCAGGTCTAGCTTTAACCTTTGGGTTAGGGTTCATGACTTTGGTGATTCTGCCGATGCAAGAGGACACGGATAAGCGGAGGTTGGAGCAAGATGACAAAAATAAACGGCAATCTCTGATCAACGTCGATAGTGCCAAAGAATCAGGCAGGCACGAGGTGAGCGAACGTCATTATGAATCATGGCTAAAGGTTCACACTAATGATCTAAAAGAGGTCAACCTCGCGGTATCTAGCCATGCGATCAATGAGGCTAGGATAATAGGGATTTTAAGCGGGCGGCTCGATTGCATAGAGAAGCAGGTGAACGCGATGGATAATTCAGGCTTGCGTCGTGGTGGTGACTGATCGGGACCGCTTTAGATTGTCGAGTTACGGAGAGTACTAGGTAAATTTAAGAAATGAAACTTTCATCCATCTTCAAGGTTAAAGCGGTAGACTCGAGGCCGAAAATGAGAATGGCAATGGATATGCCAATGATTGAACAGACCGCAGACGAGCGCATGCTTGAGATCATGGATCGGGAGCGGCTTCCTTCTGATGTTAATCAGATTCTATCAAGCGCGATTGATGGTGACTTGAGATACCAGGGCGTTCTATTTGAAACCATGCTAGATACGTGGCCTAGACTGCAAGGCAACCTAGATGAGATTTGCGGCCATGTTGCGCGGAACGAGATCGAAGTTGAGCCATTTTCTTACCAAGGCGACGACCCGACACCGAGCGCAATAGATAAAGCAAAGTTTATCAAAGCTGCACTCGACTCGATGGAAGTTGACTATATCGACGACCTAAAAGACGCAGAAGGCACAGTCTACGGCATCGCGCAGAGCTACTTCACAGGCCACAGCGTGCAAGAAATACTCTGGGAGAGTAGCGACAAAGGGATAACACCAGAGGCAACCTTGCAGCTACCTTGGCGCAATTTTGGTTATCCTTATGCAAGCGATAAGAAGGATCGGCTGATGCTAAATCGTCATGGTGACTACTCATTTAGTAAGCTTGAAGACTTCCCTGATAATAAATTCATTGTAGCCATCAAGAAAGGCCACACAGGTCACGCAACACAAGCCGCCCCACTTCGTGCGTTAGTCACTTACTGGCTAGGTTCAGTTTATGGCCTCAAGTGGCTTCTCAACTTCTCGCAGATTTATGGCGTGCCAATACGCTGGGCAAACTATACCGACTCTCAAGACATCGGAATCATTTCCAATATGCTTAAGAGGATTGGAAGCTCTGGCTATGCTGTAATGCCTAAAGGAGCTGAGTTGAATCTTGTCGAGTCTAGCAAATCGGCTCAGAATCTACCCCAGCAAGCGTTGATGGATAACGCAAACAAAGCGTGTGACATATTTATTTTAGGTCAAACACTTACTTCTGATGTTGGCTCTAGTGGCAGTCAGGCACTCGGAACCGTTCATAATGACATCAGGCTTGACGTGGTGGATAGAGTTGGAGATTACGTTGCTAAGGTGCTCAAAGGATCGCTAATCAAAGACCTGCTAACGCTCAACTATGGCGATGATTCAGAAATGCCGAAAGTGTCTATTCGTTGCAAGCGATCAAAAGACGCCAAAGGACTAGCTGAACGCGATAAAATCTTGCGTGAAGCATTTCCTGATATGGAATGGTCATTGAACCAGGTCAGAGAGAATCACAATGTTGTTGCACCGCTAAACGATGAAGACATTTTAGGTGGCAAAGTTGAGACTAACGAATCGCCAAAGGTTGAGGAGATCGAAGAGACGGAAGAGGTTAAAGCCTCACTTGCCACGATAAGAGCGGCAGAGGCTAAAGCTAACGTGGATAATCTATCTAGTAACGTCATGGAGAGTCTTACACAGGTCTCTAGTCAATGGCTTGGAGGTGTAAAACCTGCATTTGACAGACTAGCCGCGCTAGCAATCTCTGACAATGTAACAGACGCAGACTTCTTGGCTACAGTTGAGCAAGCACGCGACCAGTTGCCAGAGCTATTCAGCGACCTCAACACCGAGTCATTGCAGAAGGCTTTTGAGGACTCTAGCGGAACAGCTCTAATGGCTGGCGTTGAAGATAGCTTGGGGGTCTAGTCATGGGCTTAGAGATCGACATTCAAATATACGACAACGCCAGCAAAGCGGTTAATGCGCTGTTTGATGTCGTGGCTAAGGGCAATCGTGAGAAGATGCTGACAGTAGCTTCTAGGGCGTCACTGCTTGGCGTTCAAAATTATTACGAGAAGTTTAATGTTGATGGCAGATGGCTAAACAAGAGCCTGCCAACGCATGGGCCAGGCCGAAAATCTACAGGTTTCGGCAATCTAATAACTGAGGGGTGGAACGTCTCTGGAGTGTCATCAACTGGGTTCACCTTAAACAATGGGGCGCCTTGGTTAGCGTCTAAGTTTAAGGATTGGACGCAGACACCAAAGAAATCTTGGATTACTATACCGAACATTCCAGAAGCTCACGGAGTAAGAGCGAGGGACTATCCTGGCAAAACTAAATTCGCAGGGCGTGCAATAGTTGAGGAAATGCCAAGCGGAGAGGAGAGAGTCGTTTACTGGCTAGTTAAGAAAGTAGAACACAAGGCCGTCAAGGGCGCTCTTGCACCACCTGAAACGTATTTGAAGCCTGCTCTAGAGTCTATCCAAGACCAACTCTCTCAAGCGTTGGGGCTGTAACAGATTCTGTGGGTAGTTCCAAAATGGAACCAACCACTTTTCATGATCAGTGTGTTTAGTTGTTAACTGGGCTGTTTATATCCTAGCGCCTCCCATCGATTAAGCCATCGATTAGCCATTGGGTACGATTCGCCCCTGTCCATTTCACACATATTCAAAACGTTTATTATCCTCCACGCGTCTCTAAGCTCCTCGGTTAGCTCCCTGTTATCCATCCCAAGCAATAAATCTCTGATTCTAGCCTCACTCACGTCTAGAGTGCTGTCGGTGTCCTGTTTGTTTTGATCGCTCATTTCGGTAGTTATCTCAGTGGGTCAACTGCATTTTAACGATTTTCTAATCCTAAACATTAACACAGAAAAATTCACTTGCAATCTCTGTTGCAGAGTGAGAGGCCGAGAAAAGAATGTTTGAAGCTTTGTCGGCTTCCTTTTTATTACTTCAAATTTCATAATTTAAGCAAGTTGAACAAATATCTGCACCCAGCCTCTCACCCGCTGGGAGAGTGATCGGTTTTCTGGTGTGGTTTCGTTTGTGTTTTTATGTGTCCGTTGCAAGCCAATCAATAACACGAAAAAGCGACTATGCAATGTTTATTTATGGGACCGAGCAAGAAACTTTGATGGGCTACTGATTAAGGTACTCTTGACGTATGAAAGTATCAGCTAGTTATTCCCAGCCTGTGAGCGCAGCAACGCGCATCATGTATATTCCAGAGGGTGAACATTCAATCAATCCAACTGTAGACGGCAAGCCTGGCTCTATCGTCTCAAAGGTGACACCAGAGCGCGGGGAGAATATTGTTGCAATGCTTAACAAATCACTAAGCAAGCGCGAAGCTAAGAATGTTCGACCAATTGTAGACTTCGACCACATGGACACAGGCCCAGCAGCGGCAATCCCGAAAGCGTTCACTTATGAAATCGGAGCTGGCATCATGCTAGACCTTGAATGGACTAAATCAGGCAGTTCAGCGATTGAGGGTAAAGATTACTCTTACTTCTCACCCGTCTACAACATGGACCGCAACACAGGCGAGCCTGTAAGCCTTGCTTCATCGGGACCAATAGGGGCGCTTGTAAACGATCCAGCTTTCCGCGAAATTAAACGCATTGCAGCTTCTAAGGCTGCACAACCAACACCAGAGATGGAAACAACCGCACTAATTAAGGCGGGCCTTATTACAGAGGCCGAAGCCAAGACGGACAAGGTAGCTGACATTGTGTCAGCTAATATCGAGTCGATCAAAGCCAAAGCCGCAAAGGTGGATGGGCTTGAATCACAAGTATCCACCCTCAAAGCATCACTTGCGAAAGTTGCAGAGACCACAGCAGACCGCGCAATTGAAGACGCTGTAGCCACTGGTCGAATCGCAGCTAAGGACGAGTCCACCAAAGGTTACTGGCGTTCACAGCTCATTGAAGCCTCGCAGGATGAGGAGAAGCTTACTCAAGTTTCAGCGGCTCTCTCAGCAATACCTTCAAACGACATCCTCAAGCGTGAAGTTATCGTCAAAGCTGGCGACAACTCTACACCTTCTAAGGATTCACGAATTGAAGCAGCACAATCTAAAGCCCGCACAGAATTAGGTGCTGGCGCTAAATTTCAAGCCGTTTGGGATAAAGCCAACGAGCTTGATCCATCTGCGTTTGCAGAATAAACCACAACCACAACCAATATAAACCATGTCTTATTCATGTAATCGTAAAGGTGGGATTATCCCAAAAGTGGCGACAGTAGCTTTAACACAAGGCCAACTCGTCAAGATTAACGGTGCAGAGGTAACAGTCTGCACAGCATCTGACCGCCCTTATGGTGTAGCAACTGAAGCCGCAGCCGCTGGCGAGCAAGCTTCAATCGCCACATTCGCAGTAGATGGCACTATCCTCCTTGAGGCGAGCGCAGCTATTGCAGACGGAGCAACCGTTAAACCCGCAGCATCAGGTCGCGTAACATCAGCGACCACTGGTTTGCTTGTGGCTTACGCGCTTGAAGCAGCAACAGCCGCAGGTGATCGCTTTGAAGCGGCTCTTCTAACCCCAGTAACAGTAGCTTAACATTATAAAATTATGGCAACTCCATCAACAATCAACACTCTAAACAACTTTGCAAAAGGGTTGTTCAATGAGAACACAAACGAGTTTAGCGACTTCCTCGCTCCAGTCGTTACCACAGGCGGTGCAGTATTTTCTGTGATCGACTATGCTAAACGCTCAGGATTCCAAGTTCCTTCTGGTGCTCGTGCAATCGGAGGCGATTCTGCCGCTGTTCAGTCAGACGGTGAGCGCGTTCAGATTAGCCTTAAGCCTTACGGCCTCCACGACACAATTGACACGTTTGAGTTAGATCAGGCAGGCACTACAGGCGTTTCACTGATGCGTCAATCTCGCGTTAGCAACCTTGTTTCTCAAGCCAGCAACTCAAAGTTCAGAGACACTCTTGATGTTGTGAACGGTGTAGTGACTACCGTTCCAGAGGTTTGGGGTAGCTCAGATAATCCAATTAAAGACATCGACGCTCAGATTCTTGCAATCAGCAATGCAACTGGTAAGATGCCTAACCGTATCATGATGAGTTTAACTGCTTGGTCTATCTTCCGCAATAACTCAGCAGTTATTGCGCGTCAACCTGGCAAGAATCAAGTCTCCATTACACCAGAGCAAGCGTCTTCAATGTTCCTTAATCCGAAAATGATGATCATGATTGTTGACACCGTGTTTGATACACGAATCAACGTCACATCATCCAAGACTAATGCAATGGCTGGAGATGTATACATCTTCTATGCTGCTGACGGTGCAAACGTGTATGACAATTCATTCGCTAAGACATTCCGCATCCAATCCAACCCATTCCAATCTGTTCGCGTATCCCAAAAGGACTACGGAGAAAAGATCATGGTTGACTGGACAGAGGTTGTCTACGTTAATAACCCAGCAATGGGTGTGCGACTACAGGTTACAGCATCTTAGTATCCAACCCATAACCCATAACACCCTGCAAGCTTTACGGCTTGTGGGGTTTTTGGGTAAAAAGTTATGGCTTGGATTCAATTAACAGCAGATCACATCAGAGATCGCCTCTCCGCTAACGAGCTGGAGACGTGGGACGATGCGGGACAGGATGAAGGCAACGTAGTTTCACGCATTCCAGGAATCATAGACCAAGCGGTTGGCTTAATTCGTGGTCGTGTCGCAACCTGCCGAGATAATCAACTTGGCGCTGCGGGTCTAATCCCTGAAGAATTGCTTTGGGCAGGCGCAACAATTGCAAAGTATATGATGCTCAATAGCATCCCAGCAGTAGGCGACTCAGCACAAAGCGAACGCTCAGAAGAAAATAGACGCGCTTACGATATGCTGGAACAAGCGGCAGATTGTAAACTACTGATCGCTAACGATGACGGCACAACAGCAAACCAAGTTGCCAGCGTTTACGGTGGTGACTGCAAACTTATATTTTAGCTATGAGCGGAGCACTTCTAACTGACCTGCAAAACGATCTTGCTGGCTATATGCTGCAATGCTCGACGCTAGATCATCTCAACATTGTAGTAGATGACATGGGGTCTATTGATTCTAAAGCCGAGAAAGCAGTGAAGACGGTGAAATCTAGAGGAGGAACGCAAGGGATAGCTGCACTCATTCTACGGCCTACAGTATCGACCTCAAACGGCAACCTTCCAGGCCCACAGTCAGAAGCTAACATCACGATTCAGCTCGTGGAAAACGTGCTAGTGAATCGCTCAGTAAGAGGCTCTAAGATTCTATCAGACGACATGAGTTTTCGTATTCTCTCCGCATTGCATCACCTAGCGTTAGGCAATCATGTCGTTTATGCAGAGGCGTCAGCAATTCGCCCGCTTCCAGTTCCAGAAGGGTTTGTCAGCTATGAGATACGGCTTAAGTCACCGCTTTACAATCCATGCGTAGAAAAGACACGGCAACCTGTCATTGATAATGATGCGGGGACCGTAGCGATTACTAGCGCAACGCCTTCCAATTCCTTATATTACTCAATAGATGGAAGCTACCCGAGCGAGGTTTATACAGTGCCTTTCAGCGTATCATCTAGCGACTTAGTGCGAGCAATCGCAACCTCACCCGACCTACTCCCATCATCAATTTCAGAACTAACCATAGACTAAAAACATGAGTATTGACCGCGCAACAATTATTAGAGGGCCTGCAAAGGTGACATTCGGAGGCCAAACATTTTGGTCTAAGGGGGATATTGCCCTCAAACCTACAGTCTCACGATTTGAGATTGCAACCTCACGCTTTGGACGTGTAGACGAGCGATTCTCTGATAAGTCCATTGTGGTTTCGTTTGAGCCATCTGGTAGATTTGATGCACCGCTTGCAGCTGTGCTCTGGCAATATGCAGCAACCGAGATCGGATCTAGCATCTATGGTGCAACTGATTCGCCTCTAGTTATACACACAGTGGCAGGTCAGCAAGTGACAGTTCACAACGCAGCCTTGACGACTATGCCAAGCATCAACCTAGGGGTAGGCGCTACGATTCAAGGTGATATAGAATTTACGGGTCTACTCGTCAACAACGCAGACCCTTCAGACGCTAATAGCTATTACACATCGGCAGCGGTCGCATATGATGGTGACACTGGATTCAGCACGGCAGACATACCAACGCTGGCTTATGGCTCCGCATGGGGCGCAGTTAGCCCTTGGAATAGCTTCAACACAGAAGAGGGATGGGTAATCGACTTTGACCTTTCCTTACGAGGTGAGACAGTAGACGGCCTCGGAACTGTAGACATGACCTTGCAAGAGATCCAAGTAACAGCTACAAGCATTCCAGTTGGCCCAACAGTTGAGGACATGCTTGCCAAGCAAGGCATAAACGCCACTGCATTAGGATCAAGCTTGCAGGCTCAATCAGACGATTTGATTATCTCAGGTACTGGCGTTCACGTTGAAGTTAGAAATGCTGCCCTAGTTGAGAATGACATCGGATATGGTATTGACCGCAAGACGATTGGCTCAGCCGATTGGATTGCAACCCGCACAGTTACTCTTGGAGTTGCTGACCCTCTCTTCTATATCGGAACCGCTGCACCAGTCTAAAATTATGAGTGAACCAAAATCAAAGAATCTGACACTAGCTGAGAAGGTCAAAGCTAAACTTGAAGGCCGAGCAAATGGTCTAGAGAAGCAACCTTCGACAATCGCTAACGGAGGTCTAGACGCAATCATTAAGCGAGTCACTGAAAGTATGACGGGTAAACACCCTCACGCGCTATCAGTCGCGCTCGTCAAGGTGCTAGGGGTTTGCGGATCTAAACCAACGAAAGCAGACAAAACCGCTAAATAAATGCGCGTAGGCATACAATCAGGAGGCGTCATCTCGTGGCTTGCGGGTCAAGCTGGCGTCTCTGAGCGCGTGCATTCATCGGCTAGAGATTTCGCATTGAGTAGGGAGAGGCAACAGACTGTTTCTCCAATAGTCAAAGGTACAATAACAAGGCAATTCGACAGAGGGAACGAATCAAGCGTTGTTACGTTTAGCACAACCCGAAAGTTTGACTCATCAGACGAGTGCTTCCTTTATCTAATAGACTACAACCTTCCATTAGTTGGCGTTGTAGTTTTTGAGATCGAAGTACCAGGCGGTGGGGTCATCCGTCGCCTAATGGCTAACGCTGTGATGAGTAAGCCAGAGATGGACCCGATAGGCGAGACTTTAACGCTATACTACAGCATAACAGGCGGCAATATTTCGGAGAATCTTGGGCATTACATCAATGGTGATGGCGGAGACTACTTAACAGGTACAGGGGATTTATATTTAACAGGCATCTAGAATCATGGCAGACTATACACCAATCACAGAGATAAGAGCGTTCATCGAATCAGGAACGACAGCAACCGCACGCACAAACATCGGCCTTGGATCGGTTGATAATACTAGCGACCTAAACAAGCCTGTTTCAACGGCGACTCTTGCAGTCACAGACGCGATTGAGGCGCGGGATTGGGTGGCTCTCGCTAACAACATTTATGACTACACGGCAAGCCCGTCGGTTTACCCTATAGGCACAAAATATGTGATGGGTGTGACTACCAGCATCGGCTACCCATGCTCTAACGGAGTGCTGATTACCGAGACAAGGAGAGCTGACAATGCCAACTACATAGTGCAAACTTTAAACTGTATCAGTGGTGGGGATTTAATAATACATTCCCGCAAAGGTCTCCTTGCTGGAGACACTTGGACAGCATGGCAAAAATCAATCCAGTCAACCGATGGCGTAATCGCAGACGACCTTGAATTTTCAGGCCAGATAGAAGCCACAACGCAAGCTGCAACCACAGATTACTCTCTGATGACTCGTTCGCTAGGTGACGCTCGTTTTGCTGAAATCACAAACACGGAAGTCATAGTTAAGGTAGCCTCTGACCTAAGCGGAACATTAGACCCCACGAAGGTCTACCGTGTTGACGGAGAAATCGACATGGGTACGCAGACTATTAACACCACAGGCGGCATTGAGATCAACGGCTACGGTATCGCGGTCAGCAAACTGTATTCCACCGCGCCCAATTACACGATGTTTGTTGACACCGCTGACGATGCGGGAACCGTGTTTATTTCCAACCTCACGATAGACGTTAGTGGCACGACTTCGAAAGTGTTTGACCTAAACAACAGCGGCGCGGGCGATGCGGTAGAGCTAAACTCAATCAACTTTTATAATTGCACATCTATCGGAACGCTCGACGCTTACCGTCAATTCCTTGTCAGGAATAGCTTTTGGCTCAACTGTGACGATGGATTAACTTTCGCTGGCGTTTGGGCGGGCGGTGCATCAATCCAGACTCTACTAGTACGTAACTTTGACCCAGCTCTAGCAGGCGGGACAGTCTTTAAAGGGCTTGCAGGCTTAACTTTCGGCAGTCGCTTCATTTGTAACGGCAACATCAACACACCAGCGGGCGCGACTGTCTATGATTTCGAGGCTTCAATGTTTGCAGATGATGCCGCTTTCGAGCTTATCCTAGGCGAATACACAGGACTAGGGACGGTTGTAGCTGTCAAATCTCCAGTGATTGACAATTCATCTACTAAATCACGCTTTCGGGACAATAACGGACTTAATAACACTTATGTAGGCGGGCGGTGGTATATCAACACAGGGGACGCTGTAGACACTGTAATAGCTTCAATCGACACTTACGTTAAAGCGGCAGGCACGACCACTGAGGAAGACCTGCAATGGCTTAGTTCGGCAGGCAATAACGATCTGACGTATGACTCTGAGCAACGTGCTGCGATTCAAATCGCAGGTTCAATCAACGTATCAGCGGCAAGCGGGGGCTCGGAAAAAAATATCACCCTAACTCTCAGGCAATGGGACGACTCCGCATCGGCTTACGTTGATCTACCTAACAAAGCGCGAGGCATTTCAACAAGCGCAGCAAGTTTCCACAACATCGCAGTCATTGGCTATGCAGTTGTCGACGCTGGCGACCGCATAGAGCTTTGGATTGAAAACAATACAGACACGACAAACATATCTATCGGAGAAGGCTCACTTCTATCAGTCTCAGAACGCGCAAACTAATCACCAACCAACAAAACTAAACTAATCACCAACCAACAAAACTAAAATGATCACACTAACACCAAGCGGAAACGCAGTAAAAGACACGGAACCAGGTTTTTACACTCTCCAATTAGCTCAAACATTGGGAGGCGGTGAAACTATCACAGTCACAGGTGGTGGGCAGACGTTCCACACGTTTGACAGCACATCCATCAATGATCTTTCAGGTATAACTATTTGGTACGTTCTTGAAGACTTAACGCTAACGGCAGCGGGTAACGCTGGTAACTTAGATATTGCAGTTGAGCGCGTTGTAATCAGCTAACCATAAAAGACTATATGCGCTATTTCCCGCCATACTACAAAGGCCCTATTAAATTCCCCATTGTTGGTCCTATCGTGAGCACGATAGTTGGCGGGGTCTACTCTGATATTGTCAACCGCATCAAAGCTTGCGACCCGCTAGTTGCCAGGGACAGCCGCCTAATCGACTCAGCCAATACAGGCCGCCCAATCCTGCAAGGTGCTGCAATGTCATTTGATGGTGCGACTCAACATGCGGTTTATACGCAATCAAGCGACCTAAGCTCAACTGATTGGAATTACTCATTTTGGGTTAAATTAAACTCCACCGCTAACGCTCCATTGCTCTCGCAAAGAAATGGCACAGGTGTGGGTAGATCACTCATTGAGATTAAAAACGGGGTTCTGGTGACGCTGCTGGGCAATGGCTCCTCTGTGCCCTCCACATTAGCAGTCAGCACTAATTGGTGTAATGTTGCGATTTCCAAAGTGGGCAACGTGTTTACAATGACGCTCGATGGGGTGTCAGAAATTCTAGGGATCTCAGCAATGGAGAGCGCGACAGGTGACATACAACTCGCAGTTAATAAGCCACGAAGTTTAAGAGCGGCAGCATCATTCCTAGATTTCAGAGTGACAGGCACAGCCAACCAACGCTGGGATCTTCGCGACAACGGCCTATCAGCCCTCACATCTGGAACAGACCTCACGCTGGTCGGCTCACCTGTCAGCGTGACAGACAACACTATACCAGTAGACACAGCCAACGAGCGCGGATTTACCGATGACAACGGCACAATATATCTAGCCCTCTCAGACGACCCCTCCACCGACGTACTAGGCAACCCCACGCAATGGCAAGGCTCCGCATATCCTGTCCGACCAGTAGAGCGGCAGAGTAACGCGCTGGAGTTTGATGGGGCGACGCAGTATGGGTACTATGACGCTGGCAATACTGATGATGACGGGTTTGGTGCAGTAACTATATCTGGGAGGTTTAAGCGAGCATCGACCACGGGAGTAACAAGGGTACTATGGTCTAAGGGTTCCTCAGCTTACAGGCTCTACCACGGCGCTACTAATATTTTAACTCTTAACAGTTTAACTTCTACAGGGTACGCGCTACCATTTGATTCATGGGTCACTATCGAGGTTGACTATAATGTGTCAGGTGAAGCTACAGAAATGAGAGTTGAGGGAGTCACCGAATGGACTGGTGTTGCACCTGTTGGTTCAACGGCTGGAAGCTCTAATTTCAGCTTTGGTGCTCGTGATTCTTCAGGGTTTGGTTTGTTTTATATTGGCGTTGCCTCAAGCCTTGAAATCACAGGAGACACAAGCATCCGATTCCCCCTAGCCGAAGGCACAGGCTCCACAGCCTACAACACTGACGGCACGAATCACGCCACGCTAGTAGGTAACCCTACATGGGTGAGAGAGGACGGCATACCAAGCAGCAACTTAGACGATGGGTTTAGTCTATACGAGCACGCATCACTCGACCCGCTACGTGTACCATATGGTGACGATGGGCAACCTATCACCATTACGCCACCAACAGGCTACACGAAGATTTCAGACAACCCCGCGGTATCTGACTCCCATAACGATGCTGAGACAGTACTAGACTACTACAACATAGCAACCGATGGAGGCACTACACCAGCCGTCCTAGCCTCTGGGGTAGCAATCACGGACTACACGTTTGGGGATAGCGTCACAAACCCACTATTCAGGCGCACAATCTCCAGCGTCCTAGAGGATCGACACACACTTTTTGCAGCGGTGCTAACAGGCGAGTGTCTAGAGACTGCCAACGAATACACAGACCAATAATATTATGGAGTTAGAAATTTATCTTAATCGCAAATACACTAGACACGATAACCCAGCAATAGGAAGCCCTAACTCTACAGCAGACCCGCTATTAGTGGCAATGCTAGCAGACGCTAACGATAACGGAGCAACCACTGAGGGCGTTACAGTCGACGGCATCAAGCTAGTCAAAGTCTCAGGCATCGGACAGGACGAGGTATCAGACGATCTAGCGCACTACATAGCTAGCCTCAATGACGGCTGTGATGTGATCAATGCTAACTCATGCCGTGCTATCATCACATTCGATGACCTAGAAGCATTTCCAGACGCTTCAATCATTGGCTACGTTCCAGCAGAGGAAGAGCAGACATGGGGCGAGATTGTTGCTAGTCCTACAGTGTTTCACCTAGAGGTTGACGGAGTGCATCACGTCCAGGCTGGGCTATTCCTCCAATCAGGCACACAGCTCACAGCGCGGCAACATCTAGCCATGAGCGTTGCAGGGATCGACATGGTTCACCCTGACAACCTGCCGCAAGATGATCCAGCAGATGTATAACGGACTCACAGACCAGAAAGCGAGCGTTCCTAAATTGGTGCGCTCGTTTATTTGTTACCTTCACAGCTATAAGGTGATGGACTTGATTGACCTGGCAGGGGCGCAACACGATAGCAACCTCAGAAAGCGCATGGCTCGACGTAGAGCTAACCGCATCATGATTGGTGAGATGGTTAGTCAAACTTCAATACCAGCTTACATCACGCTTATATTTTGGCTTAGTCTTTGGCTGTATCGTGTATTGCCTAGAGAGGTGACTGGTGTTTATTGGCGAATGGTTTGATTATTCCTTTCGTTTTGCGGTTGAGCAAAATCAGGACTTATGAAACTGATATTCAATTTCATTTATTTCTAGGGACCTTAAAAAACACTTAGCCCAAACACGTGAAAAAGGTAGCTTTAGGCATGGCTAAACAGAACGATGTCAACATCAACATCAAGACTAAGACTGACGCTAGGGCGCTGGATAAGGTTAGGCGTAAAATGGCCGACCTTAACAAGAGCATTAAAGGGTCTAGCAAGGAGGCCACTAAGCAAATGTCAGAAGAGGAGAAGGCGGCCAAGAAGGCTGCCGACGCTTTAAAGCTCCTCAACAAGCAGAAAAATCAAGCCGAAAAGGAGGCTTATCAGCACGCAAGAGCGTTAGAAAAGGAGGAGAAAGCGGCACAGCGAGCAGCTAAAGCCAACAGTAACGTAGCCAAAGAGACAACTAAAGCTGGGAAATCTAGCTCAAAGGCTGGCAACTCTATACTGTATGCATCTCAAGCCTTCGAGGATTTACAGTACGGCATCAGAGGGGTGCTGAACAACATTCCGCAGCTAATCATGTCGCTGGGCGG
>Ga0265309_10000452_pt1 | contig 16501 bp, 15 predicted proteins | sample Helome_FD_192492 | JGI IMG/M metagenome (GOLD analysis project Ga0265309, IMG submission 192492) | Marine sediment microbial communities from subtidal zone of North Sea - Hel_20160524 (Illumina Assembly) | ecosystem: Environmental > Aquatic > Marine > Subtidal zone > Sediment ...
CGGCTGCGCCCGGATATCTTCGAGATTTCGCGGCATGCCAAAGAGATGGGGTTTTATGTCGGCCTGTCCACCAACGGCACGATGATTAGCGAAGACAACATCGCCGATATCGAAGCCATCGGCTACGACTATGTCGGTGTCAGCCTCGATGGCATGCGCACTACCCATGACATGTTCCGCCGCAAACAGGGCGCGTTTGACGAATCCATAAAAGGTATCCGCCTATGCCATGACGTCGGCATCAAGGTTGGACTGCGTTTTACGTTGACCCAGGATAATGCCACCGAGCTGCCTGATCTGTTGCAACTAATGCGCGACGAAGATATCGACAAGTTTTACCTGTCACATCTGAACTATGCCGGACGCGGCAATCGCAACCGCGCCAGCGATCTGCACTACCAGATGACGCGCGACGCCATGGACCTGTTGTTCGAGACCTGCTGGCAGGACGTCCAGGCGGGTGTAAAACGGGAATTTGTCACCGGCAACAATGATGCCGATGGCGTCTACCTGTTGCAATGGGCCAGCGAACATATGCCAGAGCACGTCGATAAATTACGCAAACAACTGCTCCGCTGGGGCGGCAATTCATCCGGCGTAAATATCGCTAATATTGACAATCTCGGTACCGTGCATCCGGATACCATGTGGTGGGATTACAGCATCGGCAACGTCAAACAGCGCCCCTTCTCCGAAATCTGGCAGGACACTTCGGACCCGCTGATGGCGGGCCTGAAAGCCAAACAAAGGCCACTCGAAGGACGCTGTGCAAAATGTCAGCATCTGGTCATTTGCGGCGGAAATTCACGCACCCGTGCCTGGCAGTTAACCGGCAATCCCTGGGCGGAAGATCCTGGCTGCTATCTGAGCGACGCAGAGATTGGCGTGAATGATATGCCACAAAGAGTTGCCTTGACACCCTACCGACGGCAGCAGGAAGTGGGCAAGGAATTACGCTCTTAATTGAACCAGCCGGCTAGCCCGAACAGAGACCGTTCATAGCCTCGCGATCGTGAATCGTTACATTGCGTCCGTCGATAGAAACGATCTCCTGCTCATGCAGATTTTTTAAAATACGCGAAAAAGTTTCCGGTTTTACCGACAGTCTCGACGCGATTACGCTCTTGGCTATGGTCAGTTCGAAGCAATTATCGTCCTCTGGAGCGTGGTTCAGCAGGTAGGAAACCGTGCGCACCGTACCCGTGTCGAGGCTCAGCGCATCGATTTCACGAATCAGGCCGCGTAACCGAAAACTCATTCCCCCGAGCAACAAAAAGCAGGTGTCAATCGATTCTCGCAGCATCGCCTTGAAGTCCCTGCAATTTATACCGATAACCCTGCTGGCCCCGATCGCAGTCGCATTGACCGGGTAATGCGGCTGGTCCATGAACATTAGCGCCTCGGCAAAGGTTGCACCTGCTTCCATTACCTCGACAACTTTTTCCTTGCCGTCTGGAGAAATTCGAAACAGTTTGATTCGTCCGGAAAGTACCAGGTAAAAACTGGTCGCGTTATCACCCTGGAAAAACAGCGACTCGCCTTCAATCATATCGGTGACATGAGCATGTCGCCGGACACGCTCCATCTGTGCTTCAGTCAGCTCTGAAAACAGATGCGATGTGCCTAACGCCTCGAGTATGCCTTTCGAATCCAATGTCAACCCCTGCTCTATCCAGTCATTATCGAACTGGATACTGACACGAAACTAATTGATTTGCATCGATTTATCGAATTCGCCGGTAGGGGCACAAAGGTCAGCATTTCAATAACTCCTGTCGAATAGCCTCGAGTTTGAGCGCGTGATTGGTGAAAACCCAGTCCACGCCGCGATTCAGCTCGCGGTAAAGACAGAAGCGCGACGCGATAAACCCGGTACCCAGTTTTTGCCCCTCGCGATGATGTCGCCGAATCAGACCCTGGTTCAATAACAGGTATTGTCCACAGACACCGCCCAGTTCGTGAGTCAACGCGTCGTGACTGAAATTGCTCAGATTAAGCTCTGCTACCGGCAGGCAGGCCCTGCCATCGGCAAATTCAACCAGTTTGAACAGATCAAGCTGCAACGCGAGAAAGTGATAGTCTTCGACGGCGGTGAGCGTTGCAAAAATTGCATCCAGTCGAGCCGCCCTGTCTGCTACTGCACCGAGTTCATCGCACTTGAGTTCCACCATTAAATGAGTGTTTCCGCCAAATCGGGCAACGACCTCCTCCAGGGTGGGAATCTCGGGAACCTGTTGCTGCAACTCGTGCAATTCCACTGCCGCGATTTCCAGGTCGATACCGAAAACCCGCGCCGTACTGGAATCGTGAATGATTACCGGCTGCAAATCCCGGGTCCAGCGAACATCAAACTCGATTCCCCAGCCGCCCGCCTCGGCAACCCGTGCAAACGCAGCCAGGGTATTTTCCTTCACCTGCCGGTTATCGTGTTCGCCACGATGAGAAATGATCTTGCAGTCCTGCAGGGCCTGCCGTGATGGCCGTCGGCGGGGTATCGACAGGAACCAGATATCAGCAAGCTGTTGCGCAACCTGTTCCAGGGCATGCAGTAACCGCATTGCCATTACCAGCCCGGGCCGAGACAGGGTGCCAGAGCCATCATCGCTTTGCATATCGTCAAATTCGGCATCGGGGAACTGTAATTGAATATACCGCTGATTTAAATGCTTACACGGCATCAACCACTGTTTAATATGCTGCTGGCTAGCAACGAGAGACAGAATTTCGGCAATGAAATGTCGGCGCAATTATTAAGTGGATTACTGTAAAACGAAGTTAAGCTGAAATAAAGGGGTGCGCCATCCGTGGCGACGGTGGGAATTCCTGGTTAGCTGATATTCGCTTTTTCGCGCACCGATTTCAGGCGCTTTTGCAGAAATCGCAGTTCGGAAATCAGGTAACGCTTGCGCCCGGATTCAAGTTGCATGGCGCCGCTCATACTGACCTGCTGGCTAATGCTGTTTATCGATCGTACCAGTTTGATTTCATCGATCGCGAGGCCAAGATACTTCAATACACAGTTCGTCGTCAGCGGATCGATATGAATACTTACCTGGCTCATGCTATACCTCAACTGGACATTGAGGAGCATATATAGGATCGGGAACACTATTAATCTGTGACTCAATTCCCCTCCAGTGGAGAATATCTTCACTGTTTGAGCACGGATAACCCCGGGTTGTGACCGCTGTCTAAATTTATCTGGGCACTGCGTCACATTTGGTTTTAGCGGCAATCCCGGCCTCCGGGTCGATTCTATTCAATACCGAATTTAACGCTGTTGCACAATCCAGCCTGACCTTGAGCGTTAGTAATTCATCAGCCCGGGTTACACCAAGATTAACTGCCGCGATCGGAATATCCGCTCGCTGTGCCGCGCGTACAAAACGAAAACCCGAATACACCATCAACGACGACCCTACAACCAACATGGCATCGGCCCTTGCCAGCTCTTCGAAACATCCCTCCACCCGCGGCGCGGGTACGCTTTCGCCAAAAAATACGACCTGTGGTTTCAAAATCCCACCACAGGAGGTACAACCGGGAATATCGATTCCGCTGCTATCAAAACCGTTCAGGTAAGCGTCCCCATCGGGGGCTACCTGCGCCGATAACTCGGCCAGCAGCGGGTTTCTTTCGCCTAGTTGTTGTTGCATAGACGCCCGTTCGATAGCGGCACCACAATCAAGGCAACTGACTGTCGCCAGCGAGCCATGCAACTCGGTAACCTGCCGACTGCCGGCGCGTTGATGCAGACCATCGACATTTTGCGTGACCGTGTGGATTAACCGGTTGAGCTGCTCCAGGCGCGCCAGCGCCTGGTGCGCCTGGTTTGGCCGGGCATGCCTGAATCGCTGCCAGCCAATGAACGACCGCGTCCAGTAGCGCTGCCTGGCTTCATGCCGCTCGACAAATTCACGATACTCCATCGGAGGTTGATGCTTCCAGTTGCCGCTATCGTCGCGATAGTCAGGAATCCCGGATGCGGTACTCACCCCGGCGCCAGTAAGCACGAAGATCCGTTCATGCGCGGAGATAAATTCTGTTAGTAACGACGACATGAGTGACAGTCTATCAGGCTGACTACGCCTTTTTAATGCTTTAATCTTGTAAGGCTATTCCATTACTATTGCCTGATGAAGATCACCACGACCTGTATCGGCGCTTATCCGAAACCGGACTATATCGAGATCGGCAACTTTGTCGAAACCGAAGATCAGGATGGCAGCGCCACGCGCGCCTTCACCTACACCCATGACACGGCCGGCCAGGTAGCCGAGGAACTCCTGATCGAGGCGACGCGAGCAGCGATTCAGGATCAACTCGATTGTGGCATCGATATTCCCACCGATGGTGAACAGCGTCGCGAAAACTACATTCACTACCATTGCCGCAACCTCGAAGGAATCGACTTCTTCAACCTGACCAACAAGGTACACCGCAACGGAGCGGCGGTTGCGGAATTACCCACCATCAACGCCAGGATCGTACCCGGAGGTAACCATTTCCTCGACCGGGATTTTGCCATCGCGCAGAACTTCAGCGACAAACCGGTCAAGATCACAGTGCCGGGGCCGCTATCGATCATCGATACCACCGCTAACAATTACTATGCGAGCGAACGCGAACTCGCCTTCGATCTGGCCGCTGCTCTCAATTTTGAAATCAGCGCACTAGCTGACGCGGGCTGCAAATACATCCAGGTAGACGAACCCCTGTTCGTGCGCAAGGTCGATGACGCGCTCGCCTATGGTGTCGAATGCCTCGATCGTTGCTTCGACGGGGTACCCGCAGATGTCACCCGAGTGATGCACATGTGCTGCGGCTACCCGGGTCATGTCGATGACGAGGATTACCTGAAGGCAGACCCCGATTGCTACTTTCGACTGGCGCAGGCGATCGACAGCAGTAGCGTTCAGCAGGTATCGATCGAGGATGCACATTGTCTGAATGATTTAAAACTGCTGGAAAACTTTAATAATACAGCCGTGATTCTGGGCGTGGTCACGATCGCCAGCAGTAAAGTCGAAAGCAGCGAATATATCGGTCAACGTCTTGAACATGCCTTGCAACACATCGATGCAGACCGTCTGCTGGCAGCCCCCGATTGCGGCCTGATGATGCTTGACCGCAGACTGGCGATGGCCAAACTGAAGAATATGTGTGCGGCTGCAGAAACCGTTGACTGGCAATAGCATCAAACGTATAAATCATCTGGTTCGATAAGCTTAAGCAGCGGGAATTTCACATGGCAGTCGATCTCAGCAGTAAAAAAATCATCATGATACACGGCCTGGCTTCCAAGCCCCCACCAGATTTCACGCATCATTTGTGGCGCAAAACCCTGACCGAGAATATCCGTGTCAGCCATCGCCAGCTTGCTCGAAGCCTCGAGGCTCATGCCGAGGTTTTCGAATCGGCTTACTGGGCCAACGTCGTACCCCATCATATTCCCGACGATACTGGCTACTGCAAGAAGCTGCAGTTGCAGGTGGACAAGGTCATCGACGAGCGCCGCGAAATCAGGGACAGGTTCCATGTCGGCATGAAGGAGAAAGTGGGCGGCTTTTTCAAGGACCGCGGCCTCGACCTGGTGAAGCTGCTGGTCGGTGCGTTATCCGTGAAAGACGATGTCATGACCGATTTTTTACGTGAAACAGAACTTTACGAACAGGATCAGTATATCGCCGATCAAATTCGTGCGCCGCTCGAGAAGGCACTGCGCTGTGCCTGGGACGAAGGCCAAGAACCGATCATCGTCGCGCATAGCATGGGCACCTTTATCAGCTATGACGTGCTCTGGAGATTCTCCCATCGTAGAACCGCCGGCTTCAAAAAATATAATAACAAGCGCGTAAAAATGTTTATCACGCTGGGCTCGCCACTAGGTGATTCAACGGTAAGAGATTTATTGTTCGCGCGCCACCACCGGGACCATAGCCAGCGACAATTCCCCATCAATATCGATTTCTGGCACAACTACGCCTGCCTCGGCGATGTCGTGTCGCATCAGAAAAACTTCAGCGATATTTTTTATCAGCCGATGCGCGAGCTAAAGCTATTTCCATCCAGCAAGAAGTTTCGTAGCATCGACTACGTCGATTTGCATAATCCCTTTGAAGTAGTAAGCCATGCGGGCAATCGTAGCAGGGAGAAGCGTAACCCGCATAAGTCCTACGGCTACCTGGCACAGCCAAGATTGGGCAGCTGGATTGCAGATTACCTGCTCGACCGACTGCGCTAGACCTGTTTTGGAAATCAAGCCGGGAGGCGTCTTTAGAATTGGCAGCTGACAGCAAGCTCAGGCGGTAAAACTACAAATCCGGTTGCGTCCACTATTCTTGGCCTGGTAAAGCGCAATATCGGCCTGCTCTATCAACAGCGTGTTGCTTCTTTCGTAAATCGGCACCATCGCCGCGACACCAATACTGACCGTGACATAAACTGATACATTGGAAGTTACATGCGGTAATTTGGCATCCAGAATCCCCGCGTGACAGGCTTCCGCAACCCTGAGCGCCCCCTCAAGATCAGACTCGGGCAACAAAACGACAAACTCTTCACCGCCATAACGTGCGATCAGATCAGTTGTACGTTGCATGCAGGAGCTCAGTATCTGCGCCACTTTCACCAGGCAGTCGTCGCCGCGCAAGTGCCCGTGGTGATCATTATATTCCTTGAATTTATCCACATCGATCATTAGCAAGGCTAATGATTTGCCGGTGCGCGAGCCGCGAGCCCATTCAGTCATCAGACGTAAATCGAATTCACGGCGATTACAGATCGATGTCAAGGCATCGACGCGGGCAATGTTATTAAGCTGTTGTTGCGAACGCCGCGCCTGCAAATGCATGTTAAGGCGTGCCTGCAGAACCTTGGGGTGAAACGGCTTGGCGATGAAATCCGCAGCACCCGCTTCAAACGCGGCCACTTCAGCTTCGGTGGTTTTATCGGCAGAAACAAAAATAACGGGTACCGCGGCGTCAAGATCAGAATCCGTCGAATTACGCCACCAATCGGTGCTTTCGATGCCACCGATCAGGGCTGTATTTACCAGCACCAGGTCGGGCATACCGTTGCTTAATGCGGCGGCGACCAATCCGGCAAAATCATTTGCAACTTCGACCTGCGCACCGCGCATTTGCTCGATTATCATTTGCAGGCTTTGCAGATCGTTATCCAGCACCAGGATTCGCTGCATAACCTTCCGCTCGCCGGCGGCGTGTAAAACCTCGTCCGAAATCAGGCTACCGGAATTTAAAAACGCGTCTATCTCGGGCTCGAGTGGAAATCCGATCACTGTCTCCCCTCGATCGCTGATGACGACTGGAATATTGTGATCGAACTCGCGATTACTGTCCCACTCACTTTGCCAGGCGGACAATTTACCATTTTTTAAAGCTGCATCAGCCGGCGGGTCGATATCGAGTTCCGCTAATAAACTGTCGAGCAGATCCGGTTTGGAGATATCCGCACCATTAACCCACAGGGCACGAAATATCAACCGGCGTAACTGGATGGCCTTGCGCGGGTAGTCCTTCGCAACCGCGTTGACCAACCGCGAAGCAGGGCCAGAGTTGGGACGGAACATGGGCACGTTGATCTGGGTTGACGGGGCCTTGCGGCGAACCTCGGCGACTTCGGAGGAAAGCGCGCTGAGCACCTCGAAACTGGACTGGTCGCTGGTAATCGATGGCGCCTGCTGGACCGCACGAAATTCAACCTGGTCTTCCCGGTTCAATTCGTGCAAACGTTCGTTTAACGCGTAACAGAAGGGACAGTTATAATCGGCGTAAACAATAAACTTGCTAACGCCGGGATCGTCTCGCTGCTTCCCCGTTAGTGTTGCATTTCCCATGCGCCGGGTCCCGGATTCCTGATTATTATAATTGTTTAAGACAAAATCACGCTCGTCAAGAGAGCATTATATGCTATTCACAGCCGCATTCGAAGTACTGATTATTGACCCATGCAAACCTGCCGCACGCGCTCCGCGGGAATGTACAGCTGTTGCAGTAAGTACTCGGCCAGGGCTGGCGGATAATCCTGTTGGGCCAGTGCGCGGGCCATGCAATCGAGCCATAAATCGCGTTCCAGCGCGGTAATCTCAAGGTGCTTGTGCACCTCCGGAATTCGAATCGAACCGTATTTTTCGATAAAAGGTTTAGGGCCACCCATCCAGCCGCATAAAAACAGCGCCAGCTTGTCGCGCGCCATTTCCTTGTCCTCGGGATGCCAATCGTAAATAGTCGCATATTTCGGATCGCTGCCCATGATGTCGAAAAAACAGTCGACCAGCTTGCGAATCCCGATTTGCTGCCCCGCCGCCCGGTAGGTAGCGTCGCTATTTCCGTATTCCAACGGTTGCGTCATTGCCCTTTCCCCCGGTTATATTTTGCGATGAGAAATTCATCATGCCTGCTGTCCATTGTGAAACGTTATCATTTTCTACCGCAATATCCAGCCCCATGCTAAGGTTTGCATGGGGTGATTCACAATAACCCGTTAGTTCAATGACTTTTAAACGGCTCATCATATCGAGCGCAGTAATCACCTTGCTTGCGCTTGTGCTGTACCTGCTGATCGCAACCCGGTTGTCACGCGAGCCGGCACTGGCTGAACTCTCGATCCAGTCTCCACCTGACGCAGTAGGGATCGATAAAAATGAAACTGCGCCATCTGCTGTAGACCTGTCCGGATCATCACCGGCCGCTGGTATCCTCCAGCAAGAAAGCGGAGATCAGACCGGTTCGAGACTAATCGAAGTTTTCGGACGCGTGGTGGATCAGCAACAACAACCGATCGAGGGCGTGTTGATTACCGAAGAACGCTACTTTTTCAACACCCGCAGCGATGCCAGCGGATACTACCGGTTGTTGCTCGATATGCCTAAGCATCGCGCTCCGGCGTTGCACTTCTTACGCCATGGATTCAGCGGCAAACGTGTCAAACCGGACAAAACGCAATTACAACGGAAACCAGTAATTGAACTTAATCTCGCGCTCGAAGATAACCCGGACTCGGTCAGGCTATCAGGCTGGGTGGGTAACGATGCCGGGGTTGCGCTGGAAGCGGTACGGATCGAACTCACTGCCCTGGAAACCGGCGATGGTGATAACTTTTACCTGACTGTATTTACCGATGCGTATGGCAACTTTAGCCTGGAAGGCGTTGGCGCAGGTGGGAGATACAGATTATCGGTAAAACCTGCGCCCGAGTATCAGGGCTATCAGGATAGCGACTTCGTCGTCGGTCTTAATCCGGAGCAGATCAACATCGTGCTGAATTCACTCAAGTTGGTCGACATAGATGGCATGATTCTGAATCCTGAAGCGGCGCCGATACCGAATTTCGAACTCCAGGTTAGCAATGTCACCACCGGGGTTCACAGCAGGAAGATAGTCAGCGACGCCTCCGGCTTTTTCTCACTCAAGGATTTCCCGCTCGGCGAAATCAGCCTTACTTCCCGCCTCGCCAGTAGCGGCGCCGAGTATTTCAAAATCTCAGGACTGACCCTGACCAATGACGAGTATCGCAACATGGTGTTAATCGTCGACAAGGGGAGTCATCACCTGTCGGGCTGGGTCAGCGATGAATATGGAAACGGGGTGGAAAAGGCAATGGTCACCATGACTGCGAAATTACAGGACGGCTCGGTCGAGTATATTTCCTACCGCTCGCAAAGCACCGATCGCGCCGGAAGATTCGCATTTAGCAATGTTGGAGGCGGTGAACACCAATTGTCTGTATACGCGAACGGCTACGATAACCACGATCTGGTGCATCGTTTCGACACCCAGTCTGATGAAATCCAGGTTAGCCTGTCACGACAGGAGTAGGTCCAGGCATGGCGCTACTTCCGGGCTAGTTCCAGCAGGTGATTAAATTGCTGGGCATTGACTAGATCGCCATAACGCTGCGCGGAATTTTTCACCAGGTTTTTAGCGACTATCGGTTTGCCGGTATCAAGCGCCATCTGCGCATAGAACAGAGTTCGCGATATATCCGGCAGAATAAATTGCGGGCTCAATGACTGGCAGCGCTCTATGTAATACAGCACACGGCCATGTCGATTTTCACGGTCAAGTATTTGAATCAGTAATCTCCCCAGGCAGGCCAGGCCGCGCGATGGCCCCCATTCGAAAGCCCTTTCAAATACCGGTTCAATTTCGGTAAACGGGGACTGCAGATCGTAACGACTCAAAAGTTGCAGCACCGCCTCGCTATCGCGGTGGGTCTTGACCATCTGGTAAATCTGACTCATGAATTTGTCGTGGTCGCGCAGCCGCTCCCTCTCGGCGATCAGCGGATCGGTCGCTTTTTTATAACGATAAGCCTCGGCCCTGGTTTTGCCATGGCGTTGCTCGACACGCATTGCTTCGATTTCTTCAGTCAGTTCCTCACTGATTTCCTGCTTACGATCGCCGAGCCAAAGCACGCCATAAATGTAACCGGCCAGCCCCCCGGCGACATGGGCAACCAGGTTAATGCCACCGAAATTACTCAGCGTAAGCATCGCCCAGGCATCGAGTCCGATGTAAATCGCCGCCAGCATCCAGGCCGGTACGAAGAAAGTCTTCCACACGATAAGCCAGCAGAATACCCGCACTCGTGCCTGTGGCATCAGATGAGCTGAAAGGCCTATCATGCCCATTACCACGCCCGAAAAACCCAATGTGGGAATCGACTCGGTACCACTAATGACAGTCCACAGCGAATAACTGATACCGCATACCAGGGCCACAAACAACATAACTCCGAGATAACGCAACGAACTCCCAATCAGGATTTCCAGCGCCGGGGCAAACGCCATGAAGAACAGCAGGTTGCCGAACAGATGCCAGAAGCCCGCGTGTGCCAAGGAAGCGGTAACCATGGTCACTGGATTCCAGCTATCGGGGTAATACATCAGGCTTTCAGTGATAGGAGCGCCAAGCTGCAGGGAAAAAACCACCAGGCATAAGGCGACCGCCGCGTAACTGATATACGGTGGCCTGCCCAGGGATAAAGCGGTGCTATAGGGGAATATGAGCATACAAAATTCTAGTTCGAGTCCAGTCCTGAGTGTAGTTTGATATTTACCTGCCTGCGCGCTTGAATTCCTTGACGATTAAGCCTCGGGGGAGACCCCCTGCCGAAGGGATTTTTCAGTGCGCCGGCGGTTAATGCTATGCTGCGTATTTACGATTTACCTGAGAGCAGGGAAACAACGCAAGGATTCAGTGACCCTGTCATAATCCTGCGGCCAAACCCCTCAACAGATTAATGCAAGCAGCCAACGCGACCTGGTCGCTATATATCATCGAAGCCAGCGACAGCTCGTTGTACACGGGAATAACGACTGATGTTGCACGCCGTTTCGAGGAACACCTGCAGTGTCGCAAGGGCGCAAAGTACTTTAACGGACGCCGTCCGATTAGAGTGGTTTATCGTGAGGACGGGCACACCCGCAGTAGCGCCAGCCGGCGTGAAGCGGAAATCAAAAAACTGTCGCGCGGCGAGAAAGAATCACTAATCGCTGCACCGAATTAATTTCCCTGTGCCCATGCAAGATCAACTGACGGATTTTGAAATCGAACGGCTGCCCCTGGTCGATGCCGATTTACAGCTGTGGCGACGGGTAAATCTTGGTCGATCATACGAGGATCTGCTGCAAGCGATAACGGATGACACTACATGGCGCGAGGAAGAAATCACCGTGTATGGCAAAGCCTACCTGCAACCGCGCCTGAGCGCGTGGTATGGAGATCTGGCCTATAGCTACTCGGGTATCAGGCTCGAACCCCTGCCCTGGACGCCAACCCTGTTGGAAATCAAACGCCGGGTAGAGAAGCTGGTTAAGCACCCATTCAACAGTGTCCTGCTCAATTACTACCGCGATCAAAACGACAGCATGGGAATGCATAGCGACGATGAACGCGAACTCGGGCCACAACCGGTAATCGCTTCCCTGAGTCTGGGTGAAGAGCGCACATTCCTGTTGAAGCACAAGTCTCGCAAGGATTTGAAAACCGTTAAACTCGACCTGGCCGCGGGCAGTCTGCTACTAATGCAGGGTCAGACTCAAAAATACTGGCGGCATGGAATCAACAAGGAAAGGCGAACTTGCGCGCCGCGCATCAATCTGACCTTCAGAAGCATACTAGCCCCTGCCCGGAAGGCCCGAAACAGGTAACATGACAGTTCTTATCATATTGATTAATCGGTGTAACTATTGATAGCGGATTCAACCAATGACTAAAATCGAATCAATCGAGCTTGCCCGCGCCTATGTCGCGCTTTCCAACGCCCACCGGGTCGAACTCATTCGACCAATGTTTGCCGCCGGGGCTGTTTACACGTCATCCGCTGTCGGTGAGTTCATCGGACCGATTGCGATTGGCGACATGATGCAGGGCTTTTTTGCGCGCTATCCCGACGTTTTCTGGCTGACAGAAAATTTTCGCTATGACAATGACAGAGTAACTTTCGATTTCGGCCTGCAAGCGACCGCGGCGAATTCGGGCGAACATCTGCAGCGCCGTGGCATCGAACACATCGAGTTCGACCGACACGGCTTGATCAGGAAACTGGAAGTGAACGCCGACATTAGCTAACAATGCTTCGCCAGCGGGTCCGGACGTCGATAGTGCCGGATTTATTGCAGTTTCAAACTGGACCGGCTATTAAAACGGATCACTCCCCCTGCAAGAAGAGGCTTAGAGGAAATTGAATCGGATCTCGAGATTCAGGAAAAAACCTTGAAGTGTTTTCGGGTCGTTTCTCGCCGCTGATGCATCCAGATTGAGTGGCGGCTTTCTCGTAAACCGCCGCTGGCAAATTCCTCTCCAGTGGCAATCTTCGGCCTATTCTGTTGAAAAACTCGAAAAAAATGGAGGGATTTTTTCTGCAGAATAGCCCATTGGCTGGCTCCCAAATAGCGACAGTTTTGATCGACCGCACCACTGGGAACATTCTAAATTCGGGTATTCATCTCCATTCGGGACTAAATCTCCAGACATCGTTATCGACTTTCTGAAATCCGGGAAAATCAAATGGGTCAAAGGTTTCTCTATCACCGCCAAAGGTAAATATTGACGGCTTGAAACGACCATCGACGACGTTTGGTATCACAGTTGAATTTGGCTGTTCTATACTTTTGTTTGGTAACACAGAAGGCGATTTTCCCATCTTGATGCAGTAATGGGTGCCAGTGTCCTAAACCAGGGCCAAGAGGCCGGAGACGACCGATAGATTCGGGGTCAACGGCAAACCTGATACGTCAGACTTATCACCAGGGAACAATATGTCGAATTTTACGGAAGAACAGTTTATCGAGCTGGTTAAAAAGTCCGAGCAAGATGCCGCCAATAGTATTGGTGCCTACAAGGTTCGACTGGGCCTGTTCGCCTTGCTGGGATACGCAGTGATCTTTGGCGTACTGATCGCTTTACTAGCACTCATTGGAGGCACCATCGGCATCGCCCTGGTGAGTACCAGCCTGGCGTTGCTGCTGGTGAAAAAGAAAATTATTTTCATCATCCTGATCGCGGTATGGACGTTTATCAAGGCTCTCTGGGTGAAGTTTGATCCGCCTGCTGGACGCGAATTGAAACGCGAACAATTCCCCGAACTGTTTCGCGAGATCGACGACCTGACGAAAAAGCTCGATGCTTTGAATATCCACCAGGTCATTATCATCGAAGATTTAAACGCCTCGGTCGTGCAGCATCCGAGGTGGGGGCTGCTGGGTGGGCAAAAAAACACCCTGTTCCTGGGATTACAGTTACTACTGGCACTCTCGCCGCAGGAAATGCGTTCCGTACTAGCCCACGAAATCGGGCACTTATCGGGCAACCACAGCCGTTTTTCCGGCTGGATTTATCGAGTCAGGATTACCTGGCAGCGTGTCATGCTCGCATTTGAAGACAGCCACTCATTCGGCGCTATCCTGATGCGGAAATTCTTCGATTGGTATGCGCCAAAGTTCTCGGCCTATTCCTTTGCCCTGGCGAGAAGTAATGAATACGAGGCCGACCAGGTAGCCGCGGAGCTGACTTCGTCCGACACCGCCGCCAAAGCGCTGGCAAATGTCTACGCCAAGGTGCCTTATATCAACAGTGAGTACTGGGACGTATATTTTGACAAGGCTGATCTCGTACCGAAACCGCCAAATCTACCCTATGAAGGTCTGGCCAGCTTTTTAAAGGATTCGCCCATCAGTCGCGAGCAGTTGATTGAGTTGATCAACACGGAAATGGAAGTCGATACGCACTACGCGGATACACATCCAGCACTCAGAGATAGAATTCAGGCCATCACCGACACCGAGGTCGTACCAGACAGCTTCGACAGGAGCGCGGCTGAAGTCTGGCTGGGCGAGCACTACGAGGAGAACCTCGAGCATTTCGACGAGCTTTGGACTCAAGAAAATCAGGAACGCTGGCAAAGACGTTTCGACTATGTCACGAAATCGAAAAAGACACTCGAGGATGCCCGCAACAAGGATATCGATAGCCTGGATGACAACGACCTTTGGGATCTCGCGGAACTCACCAGCGAATTTGAAGACGACGACGACGCGCTAGCGCTTTACTTCAAATTTAACGAGAGGCACCCCGACAGCATCGGGGCTGCTTACCATATCGGGAGAATCCTGATCAGTCGCAAGGACGAGGCGGCACTACCTTTTCTGAAAAAGGCGTTCAAGAGTCCGAACCTGCTGGAATATGCAGCCAAATGGGGTTACAGCTTTTTGAACGATGAAGGCAAAGAAGAGGAAGCGGAATCCTGGTGGGAAGAAGCGGTAAAAGCAGACGAAGTCCATCGGCTTACCCAACAGGAACGTGAAAACGTTACTCAAAAGGACGATTTTGAAGCACCGAAAATAAGCGAAGAACTGCTAGCAGACCTCAAGCAACAGATCTCCGCGCAGAAAAATGTAGGCTCGGTATGGATTGCGCAAAAAGTCCTCAAGCATTCTGCCGAGGTTCCGGTCTATGTAATATGCTTTCGCCCCAAGGGGCTTTACTGGAGTTCGAGTAAAGTTTTGCAAAAACTGCTCGACAAAATCAATGTAAATGCCGATTTATACGTGGTTAGCTTGTTCGGAGACAGCAAAAAGTTAGGCAAAAAGGTAGAGAAAGTCGGCCTGAAGATTTTATAAGAAGAATTTTTTAAAAGGTATTAGTTTCAGTTTATCGTGGAACTCACTACAGGCTGTGCGTCCGTTGTGGGTCGTAGATCGCCGCTGATTATCAGATTTTGAGTGGCAGCTTTCTCCAAAGAAGACGCTGAAACGCGCGTGCCAAACTTCTCGGTTCGGCCATGAGCGGACCCCCAAGATTTCCACGATTGAAAGTTGATTGACTGCCTTTTTCGAGTCAAAAATTAGCGCCGCAGATTTCGCGTAAAAAAACCGGGAACTGCATCACTTGGCTTCCAGAGTGACGTTTTCCAACCGGTCCATCATCTGCAGGGCCTTGTCATTGGGAATTAGGTCACCATCGGGAATCTGCACGAAATAAATTTTACCTGGCTCGGTATCGAACTCGAGCATTTCGACATAACCGTCGACCGCGCCGACAAAAGCCCCCAGGCCCCAGCCAAGTTCTTCCCCTTCACCGAAAAAGATTGACCCGGCTCGCATCGAAACGACTTTCCTGCCAGGTTCCGTCACGTATACGGCATAGGTACCCGAGTCGAGCCTGCCGATAAACTTGTCATTGACCGCGGTAAGATAGGAGTTACCACCGCCGACAATGCTGGCGATTCGGAATGCATAAATAGTGGTCTGATCCGGCACCACGGGCTGCAACACAAACGGTGGGCCGCTCGGGCTGGCACAGGCGGCAAGCATTGCGGCAACAAAAGTCATGAAGAACAGATATTTCCATCGAATCATGGGTAATCTCCCTGAAAAAATTATAAACTATGCCCGGGCAAATTTGAATCGAGGCTATTCGGGGGACAGTATACCTATTTAACGAAAACTCACTTACTTCCCGAATTTAGCGTACCATTTTATTTCGGAAAGTAACCACCGGTTGAGCCTCAACCCAATATCTAACATGGCTGTTGATAAAGAGGATTTCAGGTTTGGTTTTCTCCAAAGGAGACGCTCAGATGTGCTTGGTGGGCTTCTTGAAACGGCCATGAACGGACGCCCAGTGTTGAAGTGCTATTACCTTGAAGCGTACAATAACCCCGCAGAAAGTCCCGATAATTTAAAGGAGAGAAAGCGATGAGTACTAATCTCGAATCCGCGAAGCAATTCTTTGAAGCTTGTGAAACAGGTAAAGGTTGGGAAGCTTGTAATGCATTCTGTCATCCTGAGGCGACATTCTCTTCGCAAACGACAGTCTTGTCTGACATATCCACACTCGAAGCTTACTGCGAATGGATGAAGAACCTTTTAACGCCCGTGCCTGATGGGCATTACGAACTTAAGTTCTTTGCAGAAGATAAATCCGAAAACTCGGTAGCGGCTTTCGCAGTTTTCCACGGAACCCAAACCGGGCCG
>Ga0265309_10000455_pt1 | contig 16488 bp, 20 predicted proteins | sample Helome_FD_192492 | JGI IMG/M metagenome (GOLD analysis project Ga0265309, IMG submission 192492) | Marine sediment microbial communities from subtidal zone of North Sea - Hel_20160524 (Illumina Assembly) | ecosystem: Environmental > Aquatic > Marine > Subtidal zone > Sediment ...
AGCCAAGGCCATGGGCGTCACTAGGAAAATGAGAAGGCACCCAGTCCAGGATAACGCCTATATCATTTTGGTGCAAGGTATCTATCAGGTATTTCAGATCTGAAGGACTACCAAATCTTGAAGAAGGGGCAAAATAACCGGTGAGCTGATATCCCCATGAGGGGTCAAAAGGATATTCCATAACCGGCATGAATTCGACATGCGTAAAGCCCATTTCCTTTAAATAAGGTACAAGGTCTCCCGCCAGATCCCGGTACGACATAAAGTCGTTGTTTTTTTTCCGTTTCCATGAACCCATATGCATTTCATACACTGCATAGGGCTTATCCAGGCCATTCTTATCTTTTCGATAGCCTAACCAGTCTTTGTCTTTCCAGTCATAAGATTCTTCCCAAACTACGGAAGCCGTCTTGGGCGGAGTTTCACATACACGGCCATAGGGGTCTGCTTTTTCCGTGTGAATGTTGTCATTATGCGAATAGATACTGTATTTATATGTGGTGCCTGTAAGCACATCAGGAATAAATCCTTCCCAAATTCCGCTTTCATCCCATCGTACGTTCAGTGGGTGTTCCCCATCTTTCCAGAAATTAAAATCGCCAATTACCGAGACACTTTTAGCTGAAGGTGCCCATACTGCAAAATAGGTTCCTTTCTGACCATCGACCTCAATAGGATGGGAACCCATTTTGTCATAGAGTCGGTAATGTTTCCCCGCCTTGAAAAGTTGGATATCAAAATCCGTAAAAAGAGAATGTACGATCACTTTCGCCATCAGCTGAAATTTGGTGCAATATTAGTGAACTTTCACATGTAAATTAGGGTTTTTACCCTTAGATTTAATGAAAGCAATTGCATTTTGGAACGCTTTTTGAAACAGCTTATCCCAAATGCAATTCAAGACCTTCCCCCCAAAAGGTCCCTAACACTAAAACAACAACGATGAGAAAGATCAGTATTTTTTTATTTGCACTTACAAGCCTGATATTCCTTTCATGCGAAGGCCCTGTAGGACCTCCGGGACCACCTGGTTTTGATGGTTTTGATGGACAGGATGGTATCAATATCCTGGGTAAAGTGCTTGAAATCGAAGGGACATTTACTGCAGAAGATGGTTATGTTTTATTCTTTGAGTTTCCCCTCGATGTGGAAGTTTTTGAATCCGATATCGTCCTGGTATATATATTGTGGGAACAAATAGAAGATTCAGAAGGAGAATTTGTAGATGTCTGGAGGCTCTTACCTCAGACAAGATTGCTCGATGAGGGGATCTTACAATACAATTTTGATCATACATTTTTTGACGTCAGCATTTTTCTGGAATCCGACTTTGACTTAGCTATTTTAAGTCCGGTCGATACGGATAACCAGATATTCCGGGTTGCAATTGTGCCCGCAGAATTTGGCAAGGATGAAACATTTGATCCTACAAACCTGGATGCTGTGATGACGAAGCTCCAGATTGATAAGGATTTGATATCACGTCAATTCCTTGATTAATCAGAAAACACCTTCCATTTCTTTGGAAGGTGTTTTATTTTTGTAAAGTTCTGATCTCTAGTCCGACTTAGAAAAATAAAAACATGATCCGTACCACCACTATATTGCTGGCATTTTTATTTATTGGATGCCAGGGTAATTCGCAAAAGAAAGAGACAACAGCTACAGCTTCTGAAAAAGAGAAAACTGCATATGCAGTAACTAAGACTGATGCTGAATGGCAGAAAGAGCTTAGCAAAATGCAATACTATGTGCTTCGTAAGGCAGGCACTGAAAATCCGGGTTCAAGTGAATTGCTGTACAACAAAGAGGCAGGAACGTATGCCTGTGCTGCTTGTGGGACGCCTTTGTTTAAAAGCCAGCATAAGTTTGATTCAGGAACCGGATGGCCCAGTTTCGACAGAGAGATAGAAGGTAATGTAGCCTTTGATGTTGACCATAAAATAGGCTATCCACGAACAGAAGAACACTGCGCAGTTTGCGGTGGACATTTAGGGCATGTATTTGATGATGGTCCCAGTGAAACTACCGGAAAACGACATTGCATTAATGGTGCAGCACTTACTTTTATTCCCAACAACCAGGAATAGTGGACACGTCAATCCCAAAAGAATTTTTGACCAGTGCTATCCGAGAACTTGAGCGATACAAGGCATTGGGAGAAAAAACATTTGATCAGCTCAGCGAGGAAGAAATTCGATTTGTTTACCAGGAAGATGATAACTCAATTGCCCAGATCGTCAAACACCTCGTTGGCAACATGCGGAGCAGGTGGACAAATTTCCTGGAAGAAGATGGAGAAAAGTCATGGCGAAACAGGGATACAGAATTCATAGAGCCTTTTAGCAACAAGGCAGAATTGGAAGAGGCCTGGTCTGCCGGCTGGAAATGTGTATTTGATGCCCTGGCACAAATTAATGAGGACACTTTTAACAGCACAGTAAGGATCCGTCAAGAACCCCATAGCCTAATTCAGGCCATTCACAGGCAATTAGCGCATTACGCAAGCCACGTTGGGCAAATAGTTTATTTGGGGAAATCCATAAAAGGAGATCAATGGGTCTCCCTCTCTATTCCCAAAGGAAAATCAGCCGAATTCAATAGAAAATACTTCAATTCCAAGCAGTAACACTCAGGGTCTAATCAACCTTCCTTCCTACTTAGTCTGTTTCGTTTGGTTTTGTACCTTTGCCTCCGCACAAAACAACAAAAAAATAGGCAAATGAGTTCATACGATATCATTGTCCTGGGCAGCGGACCAGGTGGGTACGTGACAGCCATCAGGGCTTCTCAGTTAGGATTTAAAACGGCAATTGTAGAAAAGGAAAGCCTGGGTGGCGTTTGCTTGAATTGGGGTTGCATTCCTACAAAAGCCCTCCTCAAATCGGCGCAGGTTTTCGAATACCTTCAGCATGCCGAGGATTACGGATTAAAAGTAAAGGAAGCCGATAAAGATTTTAAAGCTGTAGTAGCTAGAAGCAGGGATGTCGCAGCAGGTATGAGCAAGGGCGTAAATTTCCTGATGAAGAAGAATAAGATCGATGTCCTGGAAGGTTATGGTACCTTATTGCCAGGAATAAAGATCTCTGTTAAGGATAAAACAGATAAAGTAACAGAACACCAGGCCAAGCATATCATTATTGCTACCGGTGCACGGAGCAGGGAGCTGCCTAGTTTACCTCAAGATGGGGAGAAGATCATAGGCTACAGGGAAGCGATGACACTTAAGAAACAACCCAAATCGCTTCTGGTAGTGGGCAGTGGTGCCATAGGTATTGAATTCGCTTATTTCTACAATGCCATGGGCACAGAAGTTACCGTTGTTGAATTCCTGCCTAACATCGTTCCCGTTGAGGATGAGGATGTTTCAAAACAGTTGGCCCGCACTTTGAAGAAGCAGGGGATCAAGATCATGACCTCTTCGGAGGTTACAGCAGTAGACACCTCTGGGGATGGCGTTATCGCAACTGTAAAAACAGAAAAAGGTGACAAAGAATTAGAAGCAGACATGGTACTCTCTGCTGTTGGTATCAAATCAAATATTGAAAATATTGGTCTGGAAAATGTAGGCATTAAAACAGATCGTGATAAGATCCTTGTAGATGACTATTACCAAACTAATGTTCCCGGCTATTTCGCCATTGGGGATGTTACTCCCGGCCAGGCTTTGGCGCATGTCGCTTCAGCAGAAGGGATCCTATGTGTTGAAAAACTAGCTGGGATGCACGTAGAGCCATTGGATTATGGTAATATTCCCGGCTGCACCTATTGTATACCTGAGATTGCTTCCGTCGGACTTACCGAAAAACAAGCAAAAGAAAAAGGCCATGATATCAAAGTGGGCAAATTTCCATTTTCTGCCAGTGGTAAAGCACAGGCCTCAGGTAATTCAGATGGTTTTGTGAAAGTGATCTTTGATGCCAAATACGGAGAATGGCTGGGTTGCCATATGATAGGGGCTGGCGTTACTGATATGATCGCTGAAGCTGTTGTAGGCCGGAAATTAGAAACAACAGGGCATGAGATCCTGAAAGCGGTTCACCCCCACCCTACCATGAGTGAGGCTGTGATGGAAGCCGTTGCAGATGCATATGACGAAGTCATCCACTTGTAATGATGCTCACCCTCTTTCGTATTATTGCAATCATTGAAGGTATTTCCTATCTGGCATTATTTGTAATCAGTATGCCGCTGAAATACCTGGCGGGCATAGGCGAACCTAATAAATTCATTGGCTATGCGCACGGTGGGCTCTTCTTACTCTACATAGTCATTGCGATGACATTTGCCATGGAGCGACAATGGAAATTTCGAAAATCGATGTGGCTAATCGTCGCTGCACTACTCCCCTTTGGGACATTCTATCTGGATGAAAAAGTACTGAAGCCCCTAGCTGTCAAGAAAGCTCTGGATCGCTAGGTCATAGCTCTGCAAACCAAAACCAAGGATCACTCCTTTAGCTCCGGCTGAAATATGGGATTGATGTCTGAACTCTTCACGAGCAAAAGTATTTGAAATGTGGACTTCCACCACAGGCGTTTCTACCGCTTTAACTGCATCCCCAATTCCTACAGAGGTGTGCGTATATGCCGCAGCATTCAGAATGATCCCATCGTGATCAAAACCCACTTCCTGGATCTTATTGATCAACTCACCTTCTATATTAGATTGATAGTACGACAAATCTACTTGAGGATATTTAGCCTTAAGACCGGAAAAATATTCTTCAAAAGAGCTCGTCCCGTAAATACCGGGTTCCCTGGAACCCAGTAAGTTCAGGTTCGGGCCATTAATTATGATGAGTTTCATCCTTAGAACATATAAGCTATCCCGATTTGGAAAGTGCTGTTCTTGATATCCAGAGAACCGCCAAGTGGGCCGTCATAAATATCAGTCAATGGAATCGCATATCGAGCCTGTGCCCGTAATTTTTGCGTGAAATCGAATCCGGCACCAAATCCAAGGTCAATTGCAGTTGAATTCAACACATCATCCAGGTCGCCATTCGTACCTATAACACCTTCAATATCCCGAATAGCCTGTTTGATATCCCCTAATTCAGAAGAGAAATTGAACTGAGGACCAAGCTGTAGATTGAGTTTTGGAATAACATAGTACTTCATCATGATCGGCACGTATATAAACGAAAGATCTTCAGCACTTCCGTATGTCACCTCAGGCTGAATGTGAAAATTCGGTGCTGCTTCAATATCAACTAGTACCCCAATATAAAATCCCGTGTTATTGACAGCATCTAATTCGGCCAATGAGAAATTAAATACGGAAATGTCAATATTAGCATCTGTATTCAATAACCCGCCGGTGATCCCAAAATTTACTCCTTGGGCATTGCCCAATTGCCAGCCCAGGAAGGCGCAGATAAGAAGTACGTGTAATTTTTTCATAATAGTATTCGCTTTAAGATGTTATTCAAATGTACTAATCTTTCCTAAGCAAAGGTAGTGCCAGTTTAGAAATCAAGAGGGTTCGAAAACTAATAAAAAGTATCTTTAGAAAGTGAAATGGGAACTGGCTATACAAGATTTTCAGCATTATCTTCGAATAGAACGAGGGTTGGCAGAACATTCTATTAGTAATTATAGCCGGGATGTTAAGAAACTATCTCTTTTTTTGGAAGAGAAGGAAGTACATGGTTCCCCTGCAGGGGTTAGCAAGGAAATGATGCAGCAGTTCATTTATGAAATGGCAAAAAAACTCAATCCCAGATCTCAAGCTCGCCTCATTTCTGGTTTAAAAAGCTTTTTTGAATACCTGGTTTTTGAAGGATACCGAAAAGAAAATCCCATGGTAATGATCGAATCCCCAAAATTAGGTCGGAAACTTCCGGATACTTTAAATCTTCAAGAGATAGATCAACTGATCAGTGCCATAGACTTGTCCAAACCGGAAGGAGAACGCAATAGGGCCATCCTGGAGACACTATACGGTTGTGGTTTACGCGTATCCGAATTGACTGACTTGAAACTTTCCGACCTCTATTTTGATGAACAATTCATCAAGGTTACGGGAAAAGGGAATAAACAGCGTTTCGTACCTGTTGCAAAGCACACCAAAAAATATATTGAGCTCTACATAAATGAAGTAAGGCGTCATATGTCTGTCCAAAGAGGGCATGATGACTTTTTATTTCTGAATCGTCGCGGTAGGCAGCTCAGCCGTGCTATGATCTTTACTATTGTCAAAACCCTATCGGAAAAAATTGGCTTACAAAAGAAAATAAGTCCGCACACCTTCCGGCATTCCTTTGCTACCCATTTATTGGAAAATGGGGCAGATATTAGAGCGATCCAGCAGATGCTGGGCCATGAAAGTATTACTACCACTGAGATCTATATGCATGTAGACAGGAGTCACTTGCAAAGTGTATTGGAAAAATTTCACCCAAGGAACTGATCAGGAATTCATATAAGCCGGAAAAAGTGAACCACTGATCAAAAGATTATTCGCATGAGCAAAAAATTCACCCTCCTATTTATTATCATCCTCTTAGCAGATATTGCAGCCTTACATTTCCCTGATCTTCCCTGGCTGCGATATATCACCAAACCGGCAATAGTAGGCAGCCTTATAATCTGGCTTGCCCTACAGAAGTTTGAACTAGCCCGACTCAAGCACTATCTCATGGCAGGTCTTATATTTTCTTTGACCGGGGATGTATTACTTATGTTCGTGAGAAACTCAGAATATTATTTTCTTTTTGGGTTGCTTGTGTTTCTCTTGGCCCATATCTGTTATATACTGGCCTTTGTCCGCAGGGGATATTTAAAACCGAGTCATTTACCCCTTGGGATTATCCTCGTAACCGCATTTGCCTTGTTTATCTATTGGAATATTTCGGACGGACTCGGGGAGAACCAACCTTATGTGATAGCCTATATGCTTATCCTTTGGCTATTGGCAGTGACTGCCTTCATGCGTAAATCATATGTCCCTCTACGCTCTTATCAAATTGTCCTGGCAGGCGCGCTGTTCTTTATGCTCTCTGATTCGCTGCTTGCCTGGGATAAATTCAGGGAGTCAATTCCTTTAGGGGGAATAGCTATTATGGCCACCTATGGGATCGCACAGTATTGCCTGATCAGGGGTGGAAAAGCCCAGGAAGAATGAAAACAATGTAGAACTACCCTATTTTAATTTGTCCTTTAGCGCTCAATCCCTAAATTTATCCTTCATCAAAATTTGAAGGACATATGAGAATTGTAACCACAGCCATTACCATCCTCTGTATTTCGTTTATTGCTGCACAAAACGATGCATCCAAAATCATGCAGGAGATCGATTCTAAAAAAGAATCCTATGCGGAAATTGCCCATACCATTTGGAGCGAAGCAGAAATGGGATATTTAGAATACAAAAGTTCAGCCCTCTTAAAGGAAACCCTTGAAAATGAAGGCTTTTCTATTAAAAGTGGCGTGGCTGAAATTCCTACTGCCTTTGTTGCCGAATATGGCAGCGGGTCACCGGTTATTGCAATCCTCGCCGAATATGATGCCCTTCCCGGCTTATCCCAGGAAGCCGTTGCTGAGAAAAAATCGGCTGGTAAAGCTGCAGGGCACGCATGCGGACACCATCTTTTTGGAACAGCCTCCTCAGCAGCTGCTATTGCCGCCAAAAATTGGCTGACTTCAAGTGGTAGTTCAGGCACAGTACGCCTCATTGGTTGTCCGGCTGAAGAAGGAGGGGGTGCAAAAGTCTACATGGTTCGCGCAGGCTTATTTGATGATGTAGATGTCGCCCTCCATTGGCATCCATCTTCGCAGAATGCAGCCAGTGCCGGTGCAGCCCTGGCAAACAAATCTGCAAAATTTAGATTCCATGGCATCTCGGCACACGCTGCAGGAGCGCCTCAGATGGGTCGCTCTGCCCTGGATGGAGTAGAAGCCATGAATGCCATGGTAAATATGATGCGGGAACATATTCCTGAAAAGGCCCGTATACATTATGTGATCACTTCGGGAGGAAAAGCGCCAAATGATGTTCCGGATTTAGATAAAGTATATTACTATGCGCGACATAATCGCAGAGATGTTGTTATCGATATTTTTGATCGTATAGTCAAGGCAGCGGAGGGAGCAGCCCTGGGCACAGGAACTACCGTGGAATATGAAATGATCAACGGTGTTCATGAACTCTTACCTAATCTTACACTTCAAAAGAGAATGCATGATAACCTCAGCAAGGTTGGAGGGATGACATATACAGATAAAGAGCTTGAATTTGCCAATAAGATCGCTGTTAGCCTGGGTTATGACCAAGCAAATACGGATGTTGCAGCAAGCATACGACCTTATAAAACTGAGGCCAAGGCCTATGGCTCTACTGATGTGGGGGATGTAAGCTTTGCCGTACCCACTGTAGGCATGGGGGCAGCTACCTGGGTTCCCGGTACTTCTGCCCATAGCTGGCAAGCAGTAGCGGCAGGAGGCACATCCATTGGCCATAAGGGAATGATCATCGCAGCAAAATCCTTGGCACTTACAGCTGTAGATCTCTTTAAAGATCCGGAATTGGTAAAGGCAGCCCAAAGTGAGTTCATAGAACGACGGGGCGCCGATTTCCAATATATCCCACTATTAGGCGACAGGGCACCTGCGCTTGATTACAGGCAGTAGAAAAACGTCAATAAGTGTAACAACGTTCAACTTCGTAAGACTAATTCTTTACAACCACCAACTGTATAGTGAACAAAGAACTGGAACACAAATTTGTGACCGAGCTGGAGACAAACCAGAACATTGTTCATAAGGTTTGCAGTTTATATACCTCGGATAAGGATGCCCATAAAGACTTGTTCCAGGAGATAACTATACAGTTATGGAAAGCATATCCAAAATTCCGGGGGGAATCTAAATTCAGTACCTGGATGTATCGAGTAGCCTTAAATACCGCCATTACCCTCTATCGCAAATCCAAGCGACGGGTAACTACACAGAATTATGATTCGGTCATATTCAAGATCAAGACCGATGAATACGATCCGACCGAAGAACAGCAATTGAAACTTATGTATAATGCCATCAGAGAACTTGGCGATATTGATAAGGCTTTGGTATTTCTGTACCTGGAAGAAAAAAATTATTCTGAGATCTCGGAAACCCTTGGTATCACTGAGGTTAATGCCCGAGTGAAAATGAACAGGATCAAAACAAAATTGAGAACGATACTTAATCCATGAAGATATGACGGACGGACTGGATCTATTGAAAAAGGACTGGCAACGCAAAGGAGAAGAATTACCCAAATTGTCCTATGATGAGCTTTATAAAATGATATGGAAGAAATCCTCTTCCATGGTGAAATGGATATTTTATATAAGTATCATAGAGTTTGTATTTTGGGCCCTGCTTAATTTGCTTTCATACGACAAGGATTCCCTGGCAATGGAAAAGGAATGGCATATTTTCGAGTTTTCAACTGTGCTTACTATCATAAATTATGTAGTCCTTGTCTTCTTTATCTATATGTTCTATAAGAATTACAGGCAAATAGAAGTCACGGACTCTGCTTCTAAATTGATGAAATCCATCCTTCGGGTTAAGCGTACCGTAACCCAATATGTGTGGTTCAATATCGCGATCTTCTGTGTTTCACTTGGCATGTTTTTATACGGGTCTTTGCGATTTGGCAAGGAAAGTGTACAAATTCAAGAAGCCGCTTCTAACGCCGGTAATGAAACCTTGTTCTGGATCATGGTCGTGGGGACCATTATCATAGTAATTGCTGCGATTGTAGCGCTTATTTGGTTGTTCTACAGGCTGTTATATGGAATTTTATTGAACAGGTTACGCGCCAATTACCGCGAATTAAAGAAGCTGGAGATCTAGCGTTTTACACGCCACTTACGGTCTTTATGAGCCTCTTCATAGGCTGCTATCTCTTCTTTGGGTATCACTTTTAAAAAGGAAGGATGTTGTTCTATAGCGTACTCTAATTTTTCGATAATAGAATCTACGCTTTCGTTGTCATAATCGATTTGCAGGGGCTCTTTGATCACCATAGATTGTAAGATCCCTTTCTTTTTTATCCGTAATCCCTTTTTGTCAAAAGATCTTCTAAAGCCGTCGATCACTACCGGAACGACTACAGGTTTGTACTTTTTAATGATATGTGCAGTTCCCTTGCGAAGCGGTTTCCAAGGCGTAGTGGTTCCTTGTGGAAAAGTGATCACCCATCCATCGTCCAGGGCTACACCAATATTCGTAATGTCGCTCATTTTCACGGTACGATTTACATTTTGCCCATCGGCCCTCCAGGTTCGTTCAATACTCACTGAGCCTACATAGGCTAAAACTTTAGTTAGCACGCTCTTCCGCATGGTCTCAGCAGCGGCGACGTAATAGATATTGAGTTTTGGACTCCATAAGTAGCCAATGTTCTTAATAGAATCATGCCTGCCACTAAGGCTCGCATTAAAGACATGGAACATAGCCACGACATCGGCAAAATACGTCTGGTGGTTACTGATGAATAAGACATTGGTTTCCGGTAATTCACGGAGAATATCCGATCCTTCGATCTCCAGCTTATTAAAGCCTTTGTACCGCTGATGTGTCATCAGACCCAAAATTCGGATCAACCATAATTTCAAAAAGAGAATATGTCCGAACGGATTTTCCTTAAACAAACCCATAGGTTACAAACATACGAAATATCGATTATTGGCCCCGCCGAAAAAGCTCCAGGATCTCATTTAGCATCATGGCTGTAGCCCCCCAGACCACGTGTCCGCCTAAATGGAATGCAGGCACCTGAACATCTTTTGCATAAGATGTGTTCACAGTTTGAGTTATCTTGCGCTCAGGATCCAGTAAGTGGGCCAGTGACACCTCTACCAGGGCTTCTACTTCGCTCGTATCAGGTATAAATTCCTGAGGGGAAGAAAGCATGCCCATATAGGGGAAAACTTCAAAATTCGAAGGGGGGATATACAAGCTGGTAAGTGATCTGATGACATGCACTTTTTGAGGAGGCACACCCACTTCTTCATGCATTTCACGCAGTGCAGTCTGTTCAAAATCTAAGTCATCTTTCTCCGACTTACCTCCTGGAAAACCCACCTGGTTGGAATGCACCCCCGGATAGGTGTTTCGAAGGATCAATAATAAATTTGTCAAGGCATCCTGATTCGGATAAAAAAGGGCCATAACACCAGCTTGCTTGGGCGTTTTACGATCTATGAGTCGCTTTTTGATCTCCTTTAGTCGAAAAGAAGGTGCCATGATATAATGAGAAGATTCCCCGGGGAGCGGTAGATTTTTTACTTTTGAGACTAGGTCTGTAAATTCAGAGAATTCCATGAGATATTCCGACTATACGTCTATTGCAATAATACTATTTATTTTCCTCACCGGATGCCGGGAAGAAAGCCCGAAAACTCCAGCCAGTGATGCGGTCCCTGAGGCCGTCACTATTGAGAAAGATACTATACCTGAGGAAAGTGAGCCTGAGGAAGAACCTTTTATTCTCACCGAGGACAATGCTATCGATTTCTTCTTCGATTATCAAAAAGGCTTGAAGGAGAACAAAGTGAGACTAACCACATCGATGGGTAGTTTTACTGTACAATTGTACGATAACGTTCCTTATCATAAAGCCAATTTTATTTTCCTCACCAAGCAGGGCTATTATGATATGACGATGTTTCACAGAGTCGTTAAAAATTTTATTATCCAGGGGGGTAATGCTGATAACAAAGAAACTGCTGACAAGCGTCGTAAATTAGGTCGATACCTCCTTCCTCCGGACACGCGAAAAGGTTATCGCCACCACCGAGGGACGATCTCCATGCCCAGTAGCGAGATAGATAATCCCCATATGCTGGCCTCCCCCTACGAGTTCTTTATTGTAGTCACCAAACCGGGTTCCTATCATTTAGATGGAAATTATACTCCCTTTGGTCGGGTTATCGAAGGCATGGATGTAGTTGATGAGATCAATAATCAGCCAGTAGATGATGGCGACTGGCCTTCGCAGAATATTTATATCTTAAAAGCTGAAATAATCGAATAAGCATGGATATTCGTCGCGCTCAAAACATCCTGGGATACACCTTTATGTCTGTTTTCGCAGTCTTTATCGGGCTTTATCCTTTGCGTTTTATCGGGCTGTCTTATAGTGATGGGCTATTAGGGAGTAAGCCGGATGCCCTCCTGAATAGCACACTCTATTTAAGCGGTTTTTACACGCATATTTTTTTAGGGGGACTAGCCCTGCTCACGGGATTTACTCAATTCTTTCCAAAACTGAGGAGGAAAAGGCTAAACCTGCATCGGACCCTTGGAAAGATCTATTTGATAGCCGTTTTCTTGAGCGGTACGGCCGGATTGTTTATCGCTTATTATGCTACAGGCGGTTGGATCACAGCGATCGGATTTGCAGCTTTGGCCGTTTTATGGCTCTATACCACAGCTAATGCCTATGCCACCATACGCAATGGTCTGATCGATGCGCATCAGAAGTGGATGATCAGGAGTTATGCCCTTTGCTTTGCTGCTGTATCCCTCAGGATCTACCTTCCCTTATTCATTGCTGGATTTGGAATGGAATTTATTGATGCTTATAAGATCATCGCCTGGTTATGCTGGGTACCGAATATTTTGATAGCCGAATTTCTAATTGTACGTAAACTACCAAGGATTGCCTAATAATATTATTATGAGAACGTACCAAAGTTTACTACTTCTATTCATTTTCCTTTCAGTAACGGCACAACAAGATCTTCTTGTGGACCAGGATCGGCTAGAACAATCCATCATGGATCTGTCGCAGTTTGGAATAGATCAGTATGGCGAAACCCATCGGGTGGCATTTAGCGATGCTGATATTCAAGGTCGTGAATGGATGGTGAAGCAGATGCAGGATGCCGGATTGGAAGTGCATATCGATTTTGCCGGTAACATAATCGGTCGGAGGGCAGGCACTGATGCCCAATTGAGACCGATCGGCTTTGGATCCCATATCGATGCTGTGCCCAATGGCGGAAATTATGATGGTTGTGTGGGTTCTATGGGGGCGCTTGAGGTGATGCGGGTTCTACAGGAACAAAAGATCACGACACGGCACCCGCTGGAAATGATCATTTTTTCGAATGAAGAAGGAGGCGTCATGGGTAGTCGCGCCTTGGTGGGTCAGCTCGGACCTGACGCACTCAAAGTTGTAAATAGCACCGGATTTTCCATGGGGGAAGGTATTCAGCGAATTGGGGGTGATACAACCCGGTTAGCGGAAGTGATCCGACCGAAAGGCAGTATGAAAGCTTTTTTGGAATTACATATTGAACAAGGTGCAAATTTAGCACGTGAAGACCTGGATATCGGTATCGTTGAAGGCATCGTAGGACTCCAATGGTGGGACGTTAAAATAAAAGGATTTGCCAATCATGCCGGCACAACCCCCATGAATATGCGACAAGATGCTTTGCTTTCAGCAGCCAAATTTATTTTGGCAGTCAATGAGATCACTAATAGCATGGAAGGCAGTCAGGTTGGCACAGTGGGTCGAATAAATGCCTTGCCAGGGGCTCCAAATGTCATTCCGGGTGAAGTCGTATTGAGTTTGGAGATCCGGGATCTGTCGGAAGAGAAAATATATACACTTTACAATCAAATGGTAGAAAGAGGCAATGAAATTGGAGAAGCCATGAAGACAGAATTCAATTTCCATCCCCTGGATGCCACAGCCAAACCGGCCTTTATGGATTCATCCATAAAATCACAAATAGAGTCCGTATGCAATTCCCTTGGATTAAGCCATAAATATATGCCCAGTGGGGCCGGACACGATGCCCAGGATATGGCCAGGATCACACCTACAGGAATGATCTTTGTGCCGAGCAAAGGCGGTATTAGTCATTCACCCAGGGAATTTACTTCGGCCAATGACATGGCCAATGGGACTCAGGTTTTATTGGAGACGATACTCTCATTAGATAAGCAATAGACAATTATAGGTTTAAACTTTCGTTGGAATTGTACGACTCAAGAATAAACCACAACCCATGTTCAAAAAATTGATGCCCCTTTTATTAAGTCTGTCAATCCTTGCTTGCACCAATGATAATGACCCTTCAGGCGAAAGTCCGGATCCTGACCCCGATACGCCTATTGCCTTTGGGCCAGCACAATCCGTAAGTGTGATTGGATATGTTGGCCATATCATGGAGCCTTTTTTATCCAGAGACGGCAGCATCTTGTTCTTTAACAACCTGAATTCCCTGCCTGAAAATACGAATCTCCATTGGGCGCTCAAGATCGATGCTACTTCTTTTGACTACCAGGGCGAATTAGATGGAGTCAATACAGAAGACCTCGAGGGAGTGGCCACTATGGACAATGCCAATAATTTATTTTTTGTTTACACAGGCGAGTATGAGAATACCCTGGCTACCATATTTAAAGGTCGTTTCGCGAATGGTACAATTACGGGTAAGGAGGTGGTAGAAAACCTCTCATTGAATCAGTTAGGTTGGCTGAATTTCGATGTAGAAGTATCGGCCAATGGTAATTCCTTATATGTGGTTGACGGGCGTTACGATGAGAATGGTGGACCTTACGAAGCAGATATTTTCCTGGCGCTTAGAAATGGAACATCTTTTTCAAGAGCTTCCAATAGCAATGAGATTTTACAAAATATCAATACAGAACATTTAGAGTACGCTGCTGCGATCTCATCTGATGAATTGGTGCTCTATTTTACAAGGATCCTTGTCCCATATGGACCTGATCCAGATTCACAGATCCTGATCGCCCGTCGAAATACAACCTCGGAACCCTTTGGTGAGCCACAGCTTATAACTGAATTAAGTGGTTTTATAGAAGCTCCTACTCTTACACCTGATAACAGTGCTTTCTATTATCATAAAAAGGTAAATGGAACCTATGAATTATTGTATAGGGAACAGGAATAAACTATAGTTTCCAAGAAGCAGATTCAGCTGCCAATTCGTTAAACTCGTGTACTATATTCTGTACAATTTGAGCTGCCGGTAGGATCTCCTCGATCTGCGCGCTCACCTGACCGATCTCTAATTCCCCATCTTCCATATCGCCTTCAAACATGCCCCGCTTTGCACGCGCCCTGCCTAAAAGTTCTTTTAGCTCTTCCGGGGTTGCACAATTAGCATAGGCCTGTCTTACTTCTTCATAGAAGTTGTTTTTGATAAGTCGGACTGGTGCAAGTTCTTTTAATGTAAGTAAGGTCTCCCCTTCTCCTGCCTGAACAACCCGGTCTTTAAAGGCTTGATGAGAAGAGGCTTCATGGCTGGCTACAAACCGGCTTCCAATTTGCACGCCTTCAGCCCCCAAGGCCATAGCTGCTAACATAGATTGACCACTGGCAATACCTCCTGCAGCTATCACTGGTATTTGAACACCCTGGGCTACCAGTGGGATCAATGTGAACGTAGTACTTTCTTCACGGCCATTATGCCCGCCGGCTTCAAAACCTTCAGCTACAACTGCATCTACGCCGGCTTCCTGTGCTTTTAAGGCGAATTTCAGGCTGCTTACAACATGAACTACAGTAATACCATTCTCTTTCAGGAACGACGTCCATGTTTTGGGATTCCCCGCCGAAGTAAAGACGATCTTCACGCCTTCTTCAACGATGATCTCCATATGCTTATCAATATCCGGATAGAGCATAGGTACATTTACCCCGAACGGTTTTGAAGTAGCCTTTTTGCATTTTTGGATATGTTCCTTTAAAACATCCGGATACATACTCCCGGCGCCCAAAAGCCCTAATCCCCCGGCATTTGCGACGGCTGATGCGAGTCGCCATCCGCTGGCCCAGATCATACCTGCCTGGATGATGGGGTACTGTATTTGAAAAAGTTCTGTAATGCGATTTTGCATAGAACAAGTTTACTCCAAAAAGATAGGATTGGCAAGGCACACTATACTATTGAGCTAAAGTGTTCTTCGATTTCTTCAAGCACAAAAGAAAGGTGCTCAAACACCATATAATTTTCAAAACGAACGACAGTATACCCAAGTTCCTTCAGCCTCGCTGTCCTAAGTCGGTCCTTTTCCTGAGCTGTCGGATTCATATGAACCTGACCATCCAGTTCAATTACTAATCGCTCTTGGTGGCAGTAAAAATCCGCAATGTAGTTCTCGATACTAAACTGTCTGTTAAATCTCCGTCCAGCCAGTTTACGGCTTTTTAAGTGGGTCCAGAGAAAGGCTTCCGCAGGTGTCATGCGTTTCCTGAGGGCTCGTCTGAATTCTTTGAGGTATATCCTCGAGTGCAGTCTTCTTTTCATTTTGTATTAAAAAATGACTACAAGAATACCTTTCTAGTCTGAAGAATACATGCATGGGTAAGTCGCCCCTCACCCTCCGTCAATTGACGATGTCAATTGACACCTCCCTCGCCAGGGTACTTGTCGACCCACCCTCCGTCAATTGACGATGTCAATTGACACCTCCCTCGCCAGGGTACTTGCCGACCCACCCTCCGTCAATT
>Ga0265309_10000456_pt1 | contig 16482 bp, 13 predicted proteins | sample Helome_FD_192492 | JGI IMG/M metagenome (GOLD analysis project Ga0265309, IMG submission 192492) | Marine sediment microbial communities from subtidal zone of North Sea - Hel_20160524 (Illumina Assembly) | ecosystem: Environmental > Aquatic > Marine > Subtidal zone > Sediment ...
ATAGACTTGACCCCCTTTTTTTGCTTTTTTGTTTGTATTTTTTCGGATTACGCGAACACAAAAAAAAGGCCTGCGAAAAATCGCAGGCCTGATATTAACAAGTCGTAACTTTTAGAAGCGGAACACGACAGTATACAGGGTTGTATCCACATACGGTGGCGTTGCTGTGACACCAGCAGGAAGAGCTTCACCTAGAGCAACCGGAATATACCCCCGGACGCGTCCGGTAGTAGTAACACCGTCGTCCAGCCTGGATTCGAGTACTTTAACAACACTTCCTTCCAATCCGCCGAACGCGGTGACATGGCCCTGTATTCCCAGCCCGTTGTAGTTAACGCCAACCTTGCCACCATAAGCATTTTGCTGTGGGTCAATATCTGTCGGATTACCATTCACCAATCCAGATGATCGCAGGTGCTGCCAAAACCAGCCAGTTTCATCCGTGGCGAGAACAGGTACCTGCCAGTTTCCTAATATCGCTCCATTCCCATTTCCGTTGACTACTACAGCATCGAAGCGAGCATTGGCGGCGTCATCATCCCCGGGTAACTGCAGGTAACGATCCTGATAAGAGAATATCGCCGCCTGTATTCCCGCGTTGTCGCTTTCAATGCGCTTGATTTTTGCATTGGTAATCATTTCCTGGCCTTTCAATACGCCGCCGATCAGTAATCCCACGATGACCAGTACGATCGCGATTTCGACCAGGGTGAAACCTCTTTGTTTTGATAATTGCATCTGGATCTCCAAAATATAAGTTATGCCTGATAAATATTAAGCATTTAACGTGCCAGATTAGTTAAATCATTGTATTTATTAGGTAAATTAAAAATAACCGGGACTAGTTTTTGATAGATTGTCGGGATTCGGACAACTCCTGTTGGAATTTGGACAACTTGTCCTTTAAAAATCGCTTTTCATCCGGGTCGGTTACCGCATTCGATTGCAGTAACGCCTCGATAATTGCGATCGCGGATTCGAATTCATTCAATTCGGCGAGCAACAGGAAACGGATATCGCGCGCCCAATGCGGCATCTCGATACTGGCCGGCTGTAACTCCAGTTTCTGCGCCATGCGCAGGGCCAGCTCTAAATCCCCGAGTTGATGCTTGGCGATCACACTTGCCTCCGCCAGGCGTCGCCAGTGCAGTTGCGGCGCGTGGTCGAAATTGCGCTCGATGAAACCGAGCATTAATTGCAAGCGGCTCTTATCGCGCGTCTGGCTGTAGACGCGTGACGCCAACAGCATCGGGTATTCCGATGTCAGGTTTACGCGGGTTATCTGTTCGAGCCAATCCACCAACACCGCGTAATCGATCCTGTTATAGCTAAAATACCGGCCGGCCTGACTGTCGTGCAGTTGCAGGCGAAGGGCAAGCAGGTAACCCATTAGCTTTTCCGACCCCATTGCGACACCCCGGTAAGTTGAGGCCTGCAGCGGACTCGATAGCGGCTGGTAACGAAACTCGCGCAACAACGGGCTGTAGTGATGGAACAACAGCTGGCTCGATAAAACCAGCAGGAATCCGCAGATCAAAGGCACCGGCAATTGCAGTAATGGACGCTCCGCGCGACGCATCTAGAGATTAAACTCCTTGCGATAAAAATCGACCAGGCAAACCGCAATTAAAAATAACGCATAGATTGCGGTTGACGAAAACTGAACTGAAATAGCTTCGATTAAATTGACGTTACCAAAAAACACGTCGTTTTCGGCAAACGTCTCCAGCCCGGGAACCAGGTATAAAATTGCGCCGAAAATAAAATCCACGAATCGACTGGTGAGACTGCCATCCGATAACCTGACCGATTCTGCGAGCATTTGTGCAATCAAGCCGGACAGTTTTGCGAGCAGGTAAACCGCAAGTGAAAAACAGACCGCGAGCGGGATTTTTTCGAGACTCAGTATTGCCAGCAATCCCAACAGGCCGAGCAGAAAGATTTCCAGCCAGAGCGCCGAGGCCCAGTAAAGACCAACCTGCCAATCACTGTAGAGGGATATCACCAGTAACACCGGCAGCACCAGCAACAGGCAAAGACTGGCGATGACCAGCACCTGTGCGGCAATATACTGCCAGCGTGAGAGCGGCATCGTCAGCAGGCGTTCAAATTGTTTGAATTCATAGTCCTCGGCAACACTGGTGGTTATCAGCAGCAAGGCGAAAATTCCGAGACTATAGCGTAAAAAATCGGCCACCAGTGCAACCACGATTGCCTTGCCGTTAATAATCGCGAGCTCATTGAAAAAACTTCCCACCAGCATCGTGAGCGCCGCGAGCACCAGCACCAATACCAGCAAACGTCGGCTTAGAATTCCCAGCATCAGGTATCTAAACAGTGATATAGTTTGAGTGAACATTCGAGTTTCGGGCACCTTGATTAGAATAAATTCCCTACTGCAATTCGGCCAGCAAATCCTGGCATCGACGCTGCTGACCTACCACGTTTTGATCTGGGTCGTCGATGAACCCCGGTTAAAATTTGCGCTGTCGTTCATATTGTATGGCCTATTCCTGCTCTGGCAACCTCTGTGGAGCAAAGAGGCCAAAATCGACAAGCGGCCAGTGGCATTCATCGCCGTTTTTTTCGTCGCTATCACGTTTTACTTTCCTAATGAATCCCTGGCTTTCTTTGGTTTGATCCTGTCCGGCCTGATCGGCAGTCGATTGCTCAGCCGAAGTTCGTTCCGATCCTTCGACCTGTTGGCACTATTAATCATCATCCTGGAAATGGTGGTCGGTCTGGTACCAGATACCTTCCAGCAAATCGAGCTGCCGGCGTTGTTCGCCGACTACATGCAGACCATCATCCTGATCCTGATACTGCTGTTTTACCTTGCGCCCAATCCCGAAGATCGCAAACAGCAGCGCAGCCAGGTCGACCTGATGCACGGCTTGCTGGCGACAACACTGATCTTCATCGTGCTGCTCGGCGGCATCGTTATCAACCTGTTATACGGGGTCGACTATATCGACGGGTTACTGTTAACCGTATTCATCGTCTCGACACTGACGATCGGCATTAGCTGGTTCTGGAACCCCGGCGTGGGTTACTCCGGCATTGGCGTACTGTGGAATCGGTACGCGATGACTATAGGCGGTCCCTTTGAGACCTGGATCAATACGCTGACGACATTGATCGAGGAGCCCTACCTGAGTCCGACAGAGTATCTTGAGGCCGCCTGCGAACACCTGGTCGAGAATGACTGGCTAAACGCGATTGAATGGCATTTTAAAAACCAGAAAATCAAAGCCGGCGATTTGACCGGTCCCCGCCTGAATCATCAACTGACCGACGATTTGACCGTGGTGTTGCATTTCAAATCACACCCGGGCTCGGCGCTGGAGCTGCACACGGTATTATTGATTCGCATGGCCTACCAGTTTTACCTGGCCAAGCTCAACCAGGAAAAAATGCGCGCGCAGGAGCACTTCGCGACAATCCATCACACCGGTGCCCGGCTGACGCATGATATCAAGAATATTTTACAATCGATCAAGGCCTCGCTCAGTATTCTGGACACGGAGCATGACACTACGGAATCGCAGCAGTTATTGCAGGCCAATTTAAATCAAATCGGTACGCGTCTCGAAAGCACACTGAATAAACTCAAGGCGCCGGCACTTAATACGCAGATTGTGCTGGTGGATTGCAAACACTGGATCGAGCGTACCAGCAAGCACTACCGTTCGAACAAGCGCCTGCAGTTCCATAGCGATATCGAGAACAATATTAATTTACCGGTTGATTTATTCGACAGCGTCATCGAAAACCTGCTCAATAACGCGCTCAAGAAACCATCTGCGAATCAAATCGATGTGCGCCTGTTGAGCAGTAATAATGTTGTCGTGCTCTCGGTGTGTGACGATGGCGAGGCGATAGAAGCCGCAATCGAGGCAAACCTTTTTTTGCAGCCAGTCTCATCCGGCAGCGGCATGGGCATCGGCCTTTACCAGGCGGCGATCATGGCACTTGCGTTTAACTACGAGCTCGAATTGAGCCAGAACGAACGTGGCCGGGTCTGTTTTAATTTGTTTCAGCAACTGGCGGATTAATCGATCCATAAGGTCAGTAACCTGGTCAGCATCCATTGAAGCGGTTGCAACATCGAAATACCAGGTTTCCGCCAGAACGGATCCCGGGTCGCGCTATGCTTGCCCGGGATGGCCTGTTTTAGGGGAGTTGTCCGGCCTCGATCATTTTCGAAAACAGTATATTCGGCGAGCCCCACTTGACCACATCGTCGAAGTCATCGGCCAAGCCGGTGGTTCTGCGTACAAAAGTGGTTTCTCCTCCGCCTACATCTTTAAGCAGGTATTGGTTAAGACTTGGCCCAAGACCCATGGCCAGGGTTGCATCATTCGTCAGATTAGCACCCATATTTACAAGCTCATCCCCGGCCGCGGCGGCGTCGTTCCAGTTCTTACCGTGCGAAACCAAGACAAAAGGCGCGCCCCCATAAGGTCCTCCAGTAACCGGGGCATTGCCAAACACTTCCACCGCCGGAGCATCGCAAATATCGTCCAGGGTCGCATCGGCTCGATCGCAAATCACGTAGGTCCCGTCGAGATCGGTATAACCGTCCGTATTCGAATCAACCAGGCCAACGGTACGCATTTCATTTGAATTCACAAAGTCATGACCCCCGGCATTGAAATCACTATTCGAAACATAGTACCGATAAGGATTACCCCAGGGATCCAGCATTAACGAATCCGCATTGGTTCGGCCGGTAAGGCCAAGTGTGTTCACCGGCACGAAGCCACCGTAATTATTGCAATTGAGCCCAGGGAAGGCGACATGGTCTTCGTTGCCAGCCGAGTTCGGAATAGCCGGGCAGGGCAGGCGACCGTTAACCTGCGCAAAGCCAACAATGGCGCCTATTATCTGGTCCATCTCCTGTTCGGCCGCCCGATACTTTTTCAGCTCCTGCTGTTTCGGCAACAGCGCCACGGTATACCCCAGTAAAACAGCAACAATCAGCAACACGATTGCAATTTCGACCAGGGTGAAGCCTTTTTGTCCTAATCCCATGTCTAAAGCTCTTCTATCGCCAATATTGTGTCATTCCCGTTTGCGGCCCTGACGTCATAGGTATCATCGATATCATCATTTTCGGTATCGAATATATCATCGAGCTCGTCTTCAAAACCTGCTGCAGCTGGAATCGGTACCGCATTATCATCATCGTCAACCAGGTTATGTTGGCCTGCAAGTAGCAAAATAGCCACGTTGTCATTAATGATCCCTCCATGATTATTAATCACAACGCAATTATTTGCCCCAATAGTGCAGGTTAAATTGGTATCGGGTCTATACCGGCTTGAGTAAGCCATCTGAATACTATTGTGCCAGTTATTTTCAGCTGTCCCGGCCCACTCGGGAAGTTCCGGGTAGTATCGAACTCCAACGCGAATGGTGCCGCCATCGGCATAGGTCATAGTTCCGTTCGAACAGTCGGTGGGACAAATATCCCTGAATCCAGCAAGATAGAAATCATCCTGAAGATAGTTAATGGAAGCCACGAGGGAATCAAATATTATCTGATTGTATTCGGCGCTCTTGTAGGCATGGCGATTAGAATTTGCGTTAATGCAATTATCTGGTTGAGCACAATCTGGCGCGGCAATCATAGAAATATTATTGAAAACCTGTGCGACTGCTGGCCATACATTATAAGTAATCGTTACTTCGCGCACCTTGGATGCGGTCAGGTTGGGGCCACCCGGGTCGGGGCCTCCGACCCCATCACGATTGCAATCAGTAATATTGTCGCCACCCGCCGGACACAATTTCCAGACCTCGGCTCCAGCCGCAACGATTATCTCTTCCCAAAAATATAGTGTGCGAGGAGCTGGCGCATAGGCGGCACTTAAAGTTGAGTTTAAAGTGCCCAGACCATCAAATTGTACCGTTGCTTCCGCTGTAAATTCATTTAGCCATTCAGTATTATTCAGGAATCGTAATTGAATCCACAATTCACTCGGCAAGCTATCACCCACAACATTATCGGCTACAAAAGGCTGGGTGAACATCGAGGGAATGCGCCCGATATTAGTTAAATTATCAGTGAATACCACCTGCGTCGGATAAGTATCGAGTGCCAGAACTGAATAGTCGAACAACCAGGGATACGCATTTATTCCTAAATCATTGCGATAGTTATTAATTGCTGTTTGATAGGCTTGCAAGGTCGCCTTCTCGGCCATTGCAACCACTTCTTCCGTGGTCACCAGGATCACTTGATCGTTTACCATGATCGTGCCGGTCGCCAAATCATCGACCGGGCCGAGCACGAATCCATCTACCGCATTCAAATTAGTGAAATCGGAATTATCCAGCGCACCGAACAAATCAAGATAATTGGCAGGATCAAGTTGTTGCGCAGCGGTCTGGCGAATTTGTGCGACTCCGCCTCTGTCGATTTCGGGACCTGGTGCTATGATTATCGCAGCTACGCCCGCAACCGAACCATCGTATATCACCGATCCTGTCTGGTCATGGATGGTAATCGTGCCCAGGGTGTCGGAATTGATCACATCGGCGGGATCGAAATTGTTAAAATTTTGCGAGACCGCGTACCAAAGCCGCTCATTGCTGGCATCTCTGATATCATAAAAGTCCATGCCATCGACGTTCCAGGGGAAGCGCCCGACCATGGCATTTCCGGCAAAAATACAGTTGGCAATGGGATTAGGGGTACCCGAATCGTTTGTATCGGGGCAAGGTAATCGGCCCGGTCCCCGGATAGTGGGAGCACCAAACGCCAAAGCGATTTCAGGATACCGGTAGGCGTACATCAACAGTGCCTGCTTGGCTTCTTTTAAAACACGCTCGTTGTGTAAAAAACGCTCGTGTTCAGCCGATTTTTTAACGCCCTGGGTAAACCCAGCGGTAACCACTCCGCCGATACCCATCAAAAACAGCACAAACAATAACAGCATATAGCCGGACTGACAGTTGCTGATGCGCCGATTCATGTCTAGTTTTCAACGGGCGCCAGGTAAGTGACATCCAGCGTGTCCCCGCTGGTCGCGTAGTATTGCTTGCCGTCCGGAGCGGTAATCCTGACTTTTATTTCGTCCCCGACCAGGACCTTGATTTTGCTTTTGTCCTCGAGTCGATCCCCGTCTTCGTAGACAAGCGAATTGATCCACACAGTATGCGGCCCATCGCTGGATATCGTGATCCCGGAAACCCGGTATTGCCGGATCACCTCTTTTCGTATCAACCTTTGACCCGGTTCCGGTGCAGCTTCGACGGGTCGCGGGGTTTCACCAACGTCGGTTTTGTAGCGATTGGAATTGATAAGCTGTCGTTCCGCCGGGGTTGTGAAAAGCGTCGTTAACTCTGCCGCTGGAACAACCTGGGATACACCGGTAAGCAGTGGCAACAGGAATGATATTGCTATTAAAGTGATACGATTACTTGGCATCGATCGTCACCCATCGAATCTTGCATTCCGTCGCCAGGTTAGTTCGCTTCGTATCCAGCAACAGGCCGATAGCGGATTGCCGTCTCATCGAACAACTGTCTACCATAAACAAATTGCTGATCGACAGGCGTAAACCCTCCAATAGCGCGAACAAATCTTCTTCGTGTAGCAGTCCTATCGTCAAATCCATCGGCGAAGTCATTACGGACACACCGCTTCTAACAATGAATCCTGGTCGCACGAATTCTTCCTGTGGCAGCAGGTTATAGGTCAGGGTCGGTAAGCGCAGCACATCGTTAGTGGATTCCAGGCTTTCGATCCAGCTCAGGCGGCGCTCTTCGCCGACCAGTCCGGTCGATTTGTAATCGTCATAAAGCTTGCGATACTGTTTCAGCAATTCGATGTCATTGACTTTGCTACGATAAAGACGGTGCGTGGAAGCCAGTGTTGAAAGCGCCTTTTGATAATCTGCTTCATGCGCCTGTTCGTACTGGTAACCGGCAACCGTAAGCGCCAGGGATACAAGCAGCGTCACAAAGAACACGATGATTGGGCGCTTCAGATAGAGCCAGTCAATTTTAGCCATCCCGAGGCACCTCCCTGACGACACGAATTCCAACTTCAGCCCGTAACTTCCCTGAGTTGCGTCCGGCGCCTGCGTCACCACTTAGCGCATTTTCCGGTTCGATATCCAGGGGCCGCTTGATAATTTCCACCGAGTAATATTTGCCGGACTCGGACATTGTTTTTTCAAGATCATCGACCGCGCTCAGCGCATAGCGGAAATTACCGTCGAAATTCAGGAATTCGCCTTCCACATTGACGATTTCAAAATAGCCCTTTTTCGGTTCAGGTGCATTCCGATCTTGATTTTTAGCTGTTTGCGTGCGGCGTTTTTTAGCATTTCCCCAGCCGACATCTTCGGTACTCACTGAACTTGAAATATTGGACACAAACCAGTCCATTTTCTTGACGCGAAGGTCAGGGAAAATACTGATATCGTTACTGACCAACGCCAACATTTCTTCGGGATCGCGCAAGTACTCACCCCGTATGGTTTCGACGGTTTGCACGATATTTTTCATGCTGCCGGACGATGTAGTCGAGTCAGTTAGAGTTTCATTGAGCTGGTTGAACTTGGCCATGTATTTTTGCCCGATCAGCGTGGTTTCATCGATCGTATCCTGGTAGAGCCACCCTTTAACTAATCCGGTTACGACCATCCCTATGCCGATTGAAATTAGCGCGATACTCGCCGCGGTTAGCGCGAGCCCCGCACGGTGGTGCTGGAAATATTTTCGTTCTTTCGGTTGCGCATAATGATTCAGGGAAAGTTTCTTGCTCGCCAGGTAGCAGTAAAGTCCCGAGCTGAAATCCTGCTCATCGACGACATCGATCTTTTCACGCTCCAGCAATTCATTGATTTCATGAATATTAAAGTCGAAGTAACTCTCTTTTTCACAGCGCATCAGGAGTTTATCGAAATGGCGTTTATTAGTGAGGATGTGCACCGTCACGGTTTCCGTACGCTCGACAATACGCTGGCTTATCAGGTAACGCTGGGTCGATTCAATATCTCGCAATACATCCGAGGCGTAATCACCCTGGTAAAAACTCGCGATCGGCACCAGTCGACTCAGCACCAGCCTGCCATCGGTAAAAACCGATTGCCGCAGGTTACTCGGTACCTGCTGACTGACGAGAATTATCGTCTCATGCTCCGATTTAAGTTCCTTTACATAATTCTCCGACAGCAGCGGCAAACTGATGATGCCTGATAGCGGAGTGCGTGTTTCCTCGATAATTTTTAGCCAGGGTTCCAGCAGATACTGGTTAGTGAGACCAATGAGTAGCAGTTTCTCTTCCTTACGGGTCTTTTTCTCCACCGCTTGTGAAATCGCAAACCTGTATTCAGAGGTGCGAAAATACTTGGCGTAGTTACGCTGGAGAATTGCACCGCGGTCAGAACCGCGTAACAGCGGAATTCTTATCTGGCGGAATTCTTCTTCAATCACATCGACTAACAGACGTACCGGTTCATTACGAAACGAGCGCAGGTAGGAGCTGAACAGATCAAGACCCTGATCATCGGGCTCAAAGTAGACACTGCTAGCAAGCTGATGACCAGACCATTCCTGTGCAACCATTCTGTAACCGGTAAAATATAGAACTCTTTTCATATCTATGCCGTCATAAATCGATCGAGGAGATAGTATCGTAGATCGGGCCGAGCACCGAAAGCGCCAACCACATCACGACAAGCCCAATGGATGCCATCAGCGCGGTCTGTAAAACCGGTTCCAGTTTTTCGATACTGTCGTTGATATCGCGATCGAAAAAGTAACTGACATTGTTCAGTGATTTATCCATTTGGCCACTGGATTCACCGACGCGCAGCATGCGCACGACCAAGGGCGGGAAAATTCCGATATTCTTGAACGCTTCACTGATACTGCTACCTTCCGAAATCTGTTGCCAGGCGCGCTCGATACCATCCTCGAGCACGACGTTGCTAACTACGGCCTTGCTCAGGTTGATCGCGTCGAGGACCGTTATCCCGGAGGCGAACATCAGCGCAAAATAACGCGTAAAGCGTGAAACCTTGATCTTTTCATTGACCGGACCGAGTATCCATATCTTCAACAACAAGCCGTCCAGTTTGAACCGCGCCTTGCTATTCGTTTTGTACACATGTCCGAGGCCAAAGAAAATCACGAACGGTGCGCTGATGACGAGGTACCAGTAATTGACCAGAAAATGCGAAGTGGCCATCAGCATTCTCGTCTCGAGGGGAATCGCGCCCCCCAGCCCGACAATCGCGTCCATGATATCCGGCACTATAAAAATCATCATGAACATGATTACCGACATCACCAGGGTGCCGATAACTGCCGGATAAGTCATGATTTTTGTAGCCTTGGCGAGCAATTCGTCCTGCCATTTCAATGTTTCGGTAATATCGACCAGGACCTCACTCATCTTGCCGGTGCGCTCACCGACGCGGATCAGACTGACGAATACCTCATCGAATATTTTAGGATAGAGCGCAAGCGCCTGGGAAAACGAATTACCACCCTCGATCGCTTCTATCAGGCCGGTAACGATATCGCGAAAGGTGGGATTTTCTTCACCGTCACGCAGGTCGGCCAGACCTTCCAGAATCGGAACGCCGGCACGGGTTAACTGCTCCAGGTAAAATGCAAAATTGATTAAGTCCCTACGCCCGATCTTGTTGCGCCCAAACAGGTCCGCACCAGGGTCCTTTTGTTTAAAGGTGACCAGATCCATTTCCATCTTTTCGAGGCGCAGCTCAAGGTCACTGCCGTTACCGGCATCCAGGTTTCCGGTGATAAATTTGCCGTCGGCATCGATTGCCTTGTATTGAAAGAGCGGCATGGTTATTCCATCCGCTCGGTAAGGTCGGCAACGCGCGCGACCTCTTTAATCGACGTAATACCCTCGATGATGTGACGTATACCGTCATCGGCGAGCGTGAAAAATCCCTGCTGGTAGGCAGCCTCCTTGATTTCCTTGGTAGTCGCGCCATGCGCCAGTAAATCATCGAGATCCGAATTCATTTTAAGAATCTCGAGCAGGGCAACGCGCCCCTTGTAACCAGTATTGTCGCAGCTGGTGCAGCCCTTGGCCTTGTAAATCTTTTGCGGCACGATTCCCCGGTCGTTGCTGAGCATGCGCAAATCATCTTCGCCGGGGGCATAGGCGGTTTTACAGAACTTGCAGAGCTTGCGGATCAGACGCTGGGCGACAACGCCGATGATATTACCGGCCATGATTTCCGGGATAATACCGATGTCGCGCAGACGCGGCAGCGCGCCGATGGCGGAGTTGGTATGCAGTGTCGAGTAAACCTGGTGACCCGTCATTGCCGCACGAAAGGCCATTTCGGCAGTTTGTTCGTCACGAACCTCACCCACCAGGATGACATCCGGATCCTGGCGCATCAACGACTTGATACCGTTGGAGAAATCCATTCCCGCAGCTTCGTTGACCGTAGTCTGACGAATCAACGGGAACGGGTATTCTACCGGATCTTCCAGCGTCATGATGTTGATCTGCTCGCTACTGATGTAGTTCAGCATCGAGTAGAGCGTGGTGGTCTTACCACTACCGGTGGGGCCAGTAACCAGGATAATTCCCTCGGGGCGCGACATCATAATTTTCAGGGTACGCAATGATTCCTGGGGCAGCTCAAGATTTTCGAGCGGAATAATACCTTTCTCGCGGTCGAGCACCCTGAGCACGATATTCTCACCATGAATCGTAGGCTGCGAGGCGACACGAAAATCGATCTGGCGACCGATTATGGTGCGCGATATGCGGCCATCCTGAGGCGCACGGGTTTCGGCGATGTTCATGTCCGCCATAACCTTGAGTCGGACCGCGATCGCCGGCCAGTAGGTCTTATGCAGGCTACGGATCTGGCGTAACACACCATCGATACGATAGCGGATGCGCAGGAAGCTTTCCTCGGGTTCGAAATGCAGATCTGAAGCGCCTCGCTTTACCGCATCGGAAAGCATGATATCTACCAGGCGCACCAGCGGCTGGCTATATTCCTCGACGTCGCCCTGGTAATTGGTATAGTCGGCTTCACCGGTTTCTATTTCACGCAGAATCCCGTCGATCGATAATTCGTAGCCGTAGAACTGGTCGATCGCATTGGAGATTTCGGTTTCACCAGAGAGTATCGGAATCAATTCGATATGCTGACCAATCTGGATGCGGATCCGATCCAGCGTAAACAGGTTAAAGGTATCAGACATTGCAATCGTCAGCGTGCTGCGCACCGGGTCATAATTCAGCGGGATGATCTTATGCTTGCGCGCGGTATCCGAATTGATCATTTTGATCGCATCGGGATCGGGAACCACGCGCGACAGATCGACGCTAGCCTGTTCCAGGGCCTCGCCAAGCGCAGACCGCATGATGGCTTCGGTTGCAAAACCAAGGTTAACCAACAACTTACCCAGCGGTTCATGTACCTTTTTTTGCTCGGTCAGGGCGATGTTCAGCTGATCTTCGGTGATGACACCTTCATCGATCAGAATCTCGCCCAGGCGCTTGGGTTTATTTTCCGCGTTCATTATTTTGCCAGGGTCTCCATCCGTTGACTCACTACTTCCCTGCTGAAAGTCGCGAGACCGTTGTCGATGTTATCCAGGGCTCGCTGATAGTAACCGACGGCCGCTACTGGTTGTGCAATATGCTCCAGGCTGACCGCCAGATTGTAGGCGTAATTGGGATCTCCGGGATTATTTTCCAACGCTTTGAAATAGTATCCCTGTGCTTCCTGCCAACGATTTTGCGCGCCGTAGGCGTTAGCCAACGCGAAATTCAAATAGGGGGAGTTGGGCTCGTCGCGAATCATCAATTTCAGCTGTGATTCGGTTTCGAGCGGTGAATAATTGGCCACTGTTATCAATGATGTCATCGCCAACGAGTCCTTGGGATTGTGCAATAGCAAGGTCTGGTAATCTTTGATCGCGGCGTTGCCGTTATTATTCTGTACATTGATCGCAGCCCGCGCCAGCAAGGCATTACGATTGCCTGGATCGATCTCGAGTACCTGGTTATAGCGAGTCATCGCCAGGCTATCGTTACCGGATTTATAGGCATCGTAGGCTTCACGTAGCCACAGGTCTTTTTGCCCGACCTTGCTACTCGATATAATTTCCAGGGTGGAAGAACTGCTTTCAGACTGGGTAGCGTCCGCCTCTGTCGAGGTGATGCTTGCGTTCTGAGTCGTTTCGACCGATTCCGTTTGTACCGCTGCCGTGGAAGCGGACATGATGGTTGAATTATCTGCTTCGACAGTTGTTGCCTCGATAGCAGCATCTTCAGTCGCCATGGCTTGATCAGTAATTTCAGCCTCATTGGCGATGACGCCTTCATCAGCGATGACATCTTCATCAGCCGCCACAATTTCACCAGTATTATCAGCGCTTTCAATTATTTCGATAGTCCGTGCATTCGTTCCGGATTCGGTAAATAAATCCGAATCCTGTTTGAATTCTTCCGGCTTGATAATACCGGGCATCGGGTCACGCTTGAGCGGCTGCAAACTGGCATCGATACTATTCGATTGATGCTGGAATTGGAAAGTGCCGTATATGCCGAGGGACAGCATAATCACGACTGCAATTCCGGTGTAAACCCTGTAACCCTGCATGCGTTGGGCTGACGACTTGCTGCGAAATACCTTCTTCGCGTAGTCAGGCGTCATCACGGCATCGCTATCGGATTTCATCCCGGCAAATATTTTCGACGCGTCATCGCTGGGGAGTTTCATCAAGGTGCGATCGTAGTTGTCCGGCGCATAGGTATGAGTCGAAGTGGAATCCATTCGCGTAGTGGCGCCCTGGGTAGCCTGCGTTGTGGACGCGATCCCGGTAGTGGCGTTGGTCTGCGTTGCCGCCGCAGTCTCGGTTTGATCGCCGGGTATGCGGTGCTGCGTTATATCAACCAGCGCAAGCTCATCCATGGCGGCATCATCAGAACCCGTTACCTGCGCATAACTCGCTGCCTGCGGATCGGTCAACGAAGTTCGGTTGGTCAGATTCGTGTCATCGCGTTCCACCAGCAACAGCGACAGGTCTTCATCCTGAATCGCGCCAGGTTGAATTTCAGTATCCTCGCCAGGACGCTCCACGTCGCCCGGCTCATGATGGGTCTGGTATTCGGTTTGATCTACTTCGGTATCATCGCCAGGACGCTCCAGGCCGCCCGGCTCATGATGGGTCTGGTATTCGGTTTGATCTACTTCAGTTTCATCGCCAGAACGCCCCGCGTCACCCGGCTCATGATGGGTCTGGTATTCGGTTTGATCTACTTCGGTATCATCGCCAGGACGCCCCGCGTCACCCGCCCCATGATGGGTCTGGTACTCGGTTTGATCGAGATCCGTAGCGTCGTCATGACTCTTCGTATCCCGGTTGACAAGCTCTGGTTCACCCAGAAAATCTGAAACATCCTCTTCGGCAAAGACTATGGTTTCATCTTCCCCGGTTTGCATCTGCTCGCTTAAAGAGGGCGTCTTACTCAGGGTTGAATCCGGATTTCCAAGCTCGGTTTCATCCTCTGCGACGCGCCGGGATTGTGGTAAACCGTGGCCAGCACCTTGCCCAAGCTCGGAGAGATCTTCCGCAGCGGCAGTAATCTCCGTCTCGTCGGACGGACTAGCTGCGGGGGTCTCTTGCCTGCTCTTTTCCGCCTTTTGTTCGGCGGCTTTTTTGAGCGCGTCTAGCAGTAAACTCATGCGTCGTCTCTATTGCTCGGAAAAAGTCTCAGGTTTCAGGAATCTCTTGAAATCCTGCAGACTGGTTTCGAGGCTGGCATCTTCGATAATGCGCGGCCGCAGGAAAATAACCAGCTCGCTTTTAACGGATTCACGGGTCTTGGTACCAAACAGTACGCCAACATTTTCAACGTCGTGCAGCCCCGGTAATCCTGAATCAGTTTCCTGGGAAGCATCCGTCATCAACCCGCCTAAAACAGCTGTACTACCGCTCGTTACCCTGAGCACCGACTCCATTTCGCGAACCTGAATTTCCGGTACCAGGTTGGGGATATCTAATTCCGCTAGCGCTGGATTAGGATCTTGCACAAATTGCAATATGCGGGTAATGGTAGGGCGTATATTAAGTAGAACCTCCCCATCCTGGGTGATAAAAGGGGTTACGTTCATGACAAATCCAACCGGCACCGTTTTCGCGGTAGTATTGAAAGTATTGGTTACTATGGCGGCGTCCCCGCTGATATTACTGGTTGAATCTATTTCAAAATAAACGACGTTATCGGCGACCTTAAGTATCGAGGTCTGGTTGTTCAGCGCCATGATTTTCGGGCTCGACATGACGGAGACATCACCGAAAGTATCCAGCGCTCTGACCGCGGCGGAAATATCCCGGCTCGAGTTTGAATCAAAATAGGAGAGTGCCGTAACCGGCCCTACGTCGAGCGCTGGTAGGGTAGTTGTCCCGCTCAGCAGGTTTTGCCCTAAGCTCCAGCCGTCACCTGTGGAAAGGTACGTCCAGTCGACCCCGGCCTGGAATTCATCGTTCAGCTTAACCTCGACGACGGTAGCCTCGATCAACACCTGGCGGCGAGCGCTGCCGACTACCGCATCGATAAATCGCTGAATACTTTCGTGCCCCAGGGAACTGGTAAATACCGAAACTGTTCCCGATTCACGATTGGAAATCACCTGGCCAGCGACCCCATTGATCTGGGACAAGGCTTCGATATTGGCTTCCAGCGACGCCCAGAAATCGTTACTTGACGAGTTAGTGACAGTAGTCTCTGAACCGCCAGAAGAGCCCCCCTCGTCTCCTTCACTCAGCTGCGTCTCGATCCCCACGCTGGAGTCGGTGTTTCTTGCCATATTGAGATAATCGACTCGATAGGTGCGAATAAAGGGATTGTCTTTGGCAACTACCAGGTTGGGGCCATCGAGGTAAAAACGCAAAGCGACCTGGCGCGAGACCCGTTTTAGAATCTGTGGCAGGGTCTGGTCGATCGCGTTGATGCTGACGCGACCATCGATAGCCGGGTCGATATCGAGGTTCATCCGGGCATCGCGGGCGAGCGCGAAGAGCAACTCGTTAGCAGGTAAGTCGGTGGCGACCACGGTGAAGGTTTGCAAGGGTTCCGCAGGCTCGGGGGCAGCGATGATCGGCACTTGCAAGACAACCGGGGGTATATCAGCTGCGGCCGGTTCGACCACCGGAGATTTCCCATCGAGATGGTTACCATCCCTGACCGCCATGCGTTCATCTTTTTCCATCAGGCTAGCACAGGCCGACAGGTTGATTAGAGCGAGTAACAATGCAATTTTTTTCATTGTGTTATTCCAGTTAAAATCCAGACTGCTATAGCAATGCTTTCTGCATGCGGTAAACCGAATGCAGGTATGGCGAATTTCTCTTTACCGACTCGGGCAACCGCTCAAGCTGGTTCCTGCCACGGGATAATGAATCAAATTCGCTATAGAAAACCCGATAAATACTACGATCCTCGGTACTTACTTC
>Ga0265309_10000457_pt1 | contig 16457 bp, 8 predicted proteins | sample Helome_FD_192492 | JGI IMG/M metagenome (GOLD analysis project Ga0265309, IMG submission 192492) | Marine sediment microbial communities from subtidal zone of North Sea - Hel_20160524 (Illumina Assembly) | ecosystem: Environmental > Aquatic > Marine > Subtidal zone > Sediment ...
CCAAACGCCGTCATTCGGAGATTCTCGACATCGACGCTCATCAGGTCTGCACTCAAGGCGTAGTCGGCGCTGATGTCTTCCACGAGAATGCCCGTGTCGATATGCCCGATACTGATAGAAGACGGTTCTATCGCGAAACCAGTGGTGTCGTCGTACGTCGCATCAAGTTGAGTTGACAGGCCGGTGACTGCCGTGTCGGCGAAATAGCCGGCGAGGTCTGATGCAGCAACCAAAGTCCGCGCCGTGAATGCCTGATTCGAGTCCGACACCGTCCAGTCGGCGTCCAGCTCGACAGAAACAGTGCCGGCCATAATGTCCCGGTCATCAGGCCACGGCGACACACGATTCGACAGGCTCTGTGATCCGAACGAGACCATTGCGCCATTGAGATTGATTTGTCCTTTGCCGGTATCGGCGTTGTACCGAGCCTTGAGAGTGCCGTTTTGCTGAAGGCCGACGGTTTCCGAATCAATGGCCACCTGTGTGTCTTGTAGCGAAACGTTGCCCTTGACTCCGGGTAAGGCAACCGTCTGTGTGTCCAGGGCGGCCTGAACCGACGGCACATAGACATCGAATGTTGCAGACAGAATTTCATCAAGGTCACTGGCAAGAAGTTTCTCGAGATAGACAGGCGTCGTGACCGAAACCTGGTTGAACGGAAACAAAGACACAATATTGGCGTCGATCGCGTCAGCCGCGAGTTGCCAACCGGCATCCACGAGCTCCAGAGTGGCGGCGGACAGCAGCTGCGCCTCGACCTTTCCAAGGCTGGTTTCGGAAGCAGTAAACCCCGTCATCGTAAATGCTGCGCCGGGTTGAATCTCTACGCGAACCCCGGCGTCCGGAAACAGCACCTTGTCTGACGACTCGAACTCGACGTGGCCGACTCGACCGAGCGGTGTTTCCGTGGCGTCCATGGTGACGCGTGTGTCCATAAGGCAAGTGGGACCGGACTGGCAGGAGACGCCGCTGAGGTAGAGCGGAATATTCTGCCAGTCTCCATAAGTAACTTGCAGCGCGGCTTCTGGCAACTGCAGGGACCAGTCGACCTTTGGAAAAGTCGCCGCAATCTCAACAGGGCTGGCTGATTGCACATAGATAGAGGTGACGTCATCGGCCGCGCCCGTATAGGTGAGCTGCAGTGGCGGAATCGGCGAGAGGCTGGCGGCGACCCTCGGCGATCGGGTAGCGTCATTCGGGATTTCGGCATCGAACTGAATCGTCGCTGTTCCCGACGCGATTTCAATGTCGGACGGAACGATGCCTGCCAGTGTGGCCAACGGCTCCCAGGCTGGCAAGTCGATGGACGACGTCCCGTTTATCGAGATGCCCTGATTGCCCTGTTGCAAGTCTGCAGTGATGAAACGGCCTGGTACCGTTTCTTGCTCATCCGACGTGGCAAAGGCAATGACGTGGCTCTGCGCATCAGTTCGCGTAATCGTTGCAGACATCGGGACGGAATTCAATGTGCCCTGCAATTGCTGTTCGGTGTCCGTCAACACCCATTGCACATCACGAAATGTCGGATAGGGCGGCAGGCTAAACTCGGCAACGATCACTGCGCTGTTGTCCAGGTTGCCCGGTAACGAGAGAAACTGCTTGATGAGCTGAGCGAGTTCGAACGGTTCACCATCCGTTCTGGTCGACGTGATGATCGATACTTTTCTTGCTGTGTAGGTTTTCGACCCCGAGGATGCAGCCAGTGGCAGCGTCAGATCTTCAATGGTGACAGTCGTGCCTTTCTCATGCTCCAGCTCGAGGAATCCGATAGTGGCGTCGCTGCCCGCCAGCGCGTCAAGTGAAACGTCTGTTACCGTGATGCCATAATCGTGCAGCAGGGGATTCGATATGCGCTGAATGAGACCATCGCGCAGGTACCAGGCAAGCAGCGCGACGATGGCAATGATGCCTGCCGCGACCAAGACGTATTTAGTGGCTCTCACTGCTTAGCTCTGGACCCTGGATGCCCAGTCCCAAAGTAACACGGAGTAGAAAGAATTACGGGCCGGGATTTACCAGCGGCGTACGCGCCCTGTGTCCATGTGCACGAAATCGGATGCCTCATAGTACCCGACGCCACCTCGTTGCATGGAGATTGCCTTATCGCGCAATGTGGCCGTCGTGATGCCTTCGAGACGTACATCGATCGCCTTGCCCAGCAGGTGCTGGCTGTTCTTGGCAACACCAGATTTCTGGCTGCGGCCGCGCAACATCTCGTTGGTCTTTGGTGAGCGATAGGCCGACACTACCTGGTAGACGCCATCGCTGCCGAGCGCATCGCGCACGTCGTAGATCAGATCAAGAAGCTCGGGATCCATTTCGGCTTTGTCCCCGGTACGAAAGTCGAACAAGAAATGGTTAATCTCTTCGAGTGCCGAGGGAACGTAGGCGCCATCACGCGAATAAACCACATCCAATCGTTTGCCGGTATGGGTGTGATAGAAAGACAGTTGCCGCTCATCATTGACGAGCATTCCCTGGCTCACGGTAGCGACCGACACGAGCAACAGGGCGACAATAACTGGCACAATCGGATGACTTTTTCGCAATAATTTCATGGGCTTGGGATCTGATCGGCCGCAATGCAGCGGCAGGACCAATATCTGGGTAACACACAGAAACGCCAATATGACGGTTTTTTCCAAGAATTCAAGGCATTTCGTGCCATGTTGAGGATAATTATGGCGTTCGCTGTCTGCCTCTTGATCCTGTCGTGGCAGGTGGCGTTGTCGATCGATACCGCCGAGCAAGAGGGAGTCGCACGCGATGCGACCGTGTCCATCAACATTCTTCGGTCCCAGGTTGAGCAACTGCAGGAAGCGCTCCAGTGGCACCGTGCCGTGGCAGAGGCGGGCGGATGGACCAGCGTAGCGGACGGGCCGACGATTCGGCCCGGCGCCGAGGATCCGCGCCTGGTGATGTTGGCCAGGCGCCTGGTGCAATCGGGTGACCTTCCCGATACCGAAGTAACGACATCAACGTCCGAATACAACGAGACCTTACAAGAGGGTGTACGTCGCTTTCAGGCGCGCCACGGTCTGGAGATCGACGCGCTGGTCGGGCGAAGAACGTTACGCGCACTGAATGTATCGATCGAAAAACGCATCGATCAGCTTCGCATAAACCACGAACGGATGCGTCGGTTATCGAACACCCAGAGCCATGATTTTGTTCTCGTGAACATCGCGGCGTTCAAGGCGTACGTTGTCCGCAACGATGAGGTCGTGTGGACGACCAAAGTTATAGTCGGTGAAGAAGAAGACCAGACGCCGGAGTTTCGTTCCGCATTGAGCCACGTCGTGTTCAATCCGACCTGGACGGTACCGTACAGCATTGCAAGCGAAGAACTGCTGCCGAAGATAAAGGAGAATCCGGGCTTCTTGGCCAGGGGCGGTTACGAGCTATTCGATCGGGACGGCGATCGGGTCGATCCATCAACTGTTGAGTGGTCTGCCATTGGAATTGGCAACTTTCCGTTCACCATAGTGCAACAGCCGGGCCCGGAAAATCAGCTGGGCCAGGTGAAATTCGTTTTTCCGAACGAGTACTCCGTGTGCATGCACGACACGCCTGCAAAATCGCTGTTCGACAAAGCCGCGCGCGCTTTCAGCCACGGTTGTATTCGGGTCGATAAGCCGCTTGGTTTTGCAGAGGTTCTTCTTGGTGCCGAGCGCTGGACAAGCGAGCAAGTTGACGCAGCGATTAAGTCGGGAAAGACCAGGTCCATTGAACTTTCAGAGCCGCTGCCGCTGCATGTTTCGTACTGGACCGCGGAGGTTGACGATTTTGGTCAGATCCACTTTTACGATGACATTTACGACCGGGACGCCGCGGCCCTCAGAGCCCTGAACGCGTCCTTCCCGGGCAACTAGCGGTACTCGATAACCGATCTTGCATCGGCAAACTTGCATCCGTACATCTACCTAGATCGAAATCCCGGCACCAAGGGAACCTTTCCTGTCGCCCAATCGTGTAACAGAACCATACGCATTAGTAATCACTACCCACTAAACGATTGGCACAGGGGCAAGTAAAATGAACAGCTGTCTGCGAATTGCGACATTTATTGTATTGCTGCCATTGGCAGCACTGCTCGGGTCAACGGAAGCTTTGGCGTGGCCAGGCTGTACCGACATATTCACAGCAACGTATCCGGATTCTCAAACCGAGGACCTGGGAGGTTGCCAGACCTGTCACCAATCGGCGGGCGGTGGCGGAAACTTCAATCCTTACGGTCAGGCGCTGTTGGACAACGGTGCCAGCGGTGCCAACGGAAGTTGCAACAACGTCGACATTGCCGCGGCCCTGGTTGCCGTTGAAGGCCTCGACTCGGATCTGGAAGGCAACTCGAATCTCGTTGAGATCGAGGCCAGCACCCAACCAGGCTGGTGCGTTGCGACGCAAGGTGGGTCCTGCAATAACTCTGCGGGCGCGCCGAATGTGGCACTGGACCCCACACCTGACGAGCCGGCCAATAACCCGCCGGTTGCAGATGCCGGCGGGCCGTATTCCGGCGAAGCCGGCAACACCGTTATTGAGTTTGACGGCTCGGGGTCGAACGATCCGGACGGCGATGCACTCTCGTACAGCTGGAATTTTGGTGACCAGACGACCGGAACCGGAGTGAGGCCGACACATACTTATATGACGACCGGGAATTTCCAGGTCACGCTGGTCGTTAGCGATGGTCAGCTTGAAAGCGATGCCGCTGTTGCGGTCGCCGAGATCACGGAACCGCCGATGAACGTGGCGCCGACGGCCGACCCCGGCGGCCCGTATGAGGGCCAGCCAGGGCAGGGCGTGATGTTCGATGGCTCTGCCTCTTCGGATGCCAATGACGATGCGCTCACCTATGCATGGGACTTTGGTGACGGTTCGTTTGGTGACGGTGTTGCGCCTACGCACACGTTTGCGGCCGAAGGTACCTACACGATCATGCTGGCCGTCAATGATGGACAAGTGGACAGCGAAGTGGCGACAACCACGGCCACGATCGCAGTACCGCCCGCCAATCGAGCGCCGACCGCAGATGCAGGTGGTCCGTATACAGGTGAAACCGGTGCGATCGTGAATTTTGATGGAACCGCATCCAGTGATCCGGATGGCGACGCCCTGATGTATCTCTGGGATTTCGGTGATGGCACGCTGGCAGATGGTGCAACGCCGACGCATGCTTACAGTGCGGCCGGATCTTATACGATAACGCTCGTCGTGAATGACGGTGAGTTCGACAGCGAAGCAGCGACGACCACTGCGACCATTGCCGATCCGGACGAACAAAGTGACGGCGCGGCTCTTTACGAAGCGAACTGCCTGGCGTGTCATGGTGATCCGTGGAGTGGTCCGGCGGTCGATGATTCGCTGCCGGGTCTGCGGCGTGTGGCGGGTGCCAGATCATGCAATATCGAAGGTTCCATCTTCGGCACCAGTGTATTCCCGAACGGTGTGCCCGAAATGCAATACCTGCAGGGGCTCGGCGAGTCGGAAATCGCATTGATTGCGGAGTACCTGAACGCCACAGATTCCAGTGGAGAGCAGCGTTACATCACGACCTGCGCTGGTTGCCATGGAGACAGCGGAGAGGGTGGCCGCGTCGGTGAGGACGTGCACGGCGATTCAGCAGAGGAGACGCTGGAGGCGATTGCCGAAGAAGAGGAAATGCGCTACCTCGCGTGCATGCCGAGCTCGGATATTGACGCAATCACCGATTTTCTGATGGGTTTCGATGACGACTATGACGACGACGGTGTCGATGACGATCACGATTCCGACGACGACGGCGACGGTATTCACGACGATGATGACAGCGATGACGATAACGATGGCGTGAGCGACGACGACGAACGCGATAACGGCACCGATCCTCGGGATCACGATACTGATGACGACGGCCTCGACGATGGCGAGGAACGTGATCATGGTACCGACCCTAAGGATCACGATACGGATGACGACGGTGTCAGTGATGGTGACGAGGTCAAGATATTCGGAACCAACCCGTTACTTGCCGAGAGCGTCCCGCCTCGCAGCGACTCCAGTAGCGGCGGAGGCTCGACTGACCTCCCATTGCTGACGTTACTGGGGTTATTGGCCCTGTTCAGGCGAACACGCAGCTAACACGAAGGTGCCCCCGGGGATTCCCGGGGGCTTTTTTTTCGTTACCGAGCAGGTGCGGGCTTCAGCAGCGTCGAGTCAAACTCGTATTTTGAGCCGTCTTTTGCCTCGAGATTGACCTCCCAGACCTCCTCGTCCGGAATCTGGGTTCGTTCGAGACCTGGCAACTCCCGTTCGTCATCGACCTGCAGTCCCCAGACCCGGACCTGTCGAACGCCGGCGACCGGGATACGTTCGCTGTCGAAACGTTCGCGCAGCGCGCCGCCCACAGTGTCATTCGCCCAAATCGCAAATCCGCTGGCCAGGATAGCCTGGAGATTCGCTGGCATGGTTGGCTGGGACGCTTGGTCGCTCATGGCTTTTCCCCCGGTTGATAGCGTGAATGAACAGGTTTTTATCATATCAGGGCGCTTCCTTTGCGGACATGGCCGCGAAAATGTCAGTATTGCCCCTGAATCGTTCGGGCGACCAGTCCAGAGCCCGGGACATCAAGGGGAACAGCATGAAGCGACTTCAGGTTTTCGCCGCATTGTCGGCGTTGATATCCACTTTTGCATTGGCGGCTGATGAGGAAAAACCGGATCCAGGATTCAACGAGGCGACATTCACGGGCCTCGAATTTCGCAGTATCGGTCCAGCGTTCACGTCGGGACGAATCGCCGATATCGCGATCGACCCGGACAATCAGAGCACCTGGTATGTCGCCGTCGGCAGCGGGGGCGTCTGGAAAACGCGCAATCGCGGCACGACGTGGGAGACCCTATTCGATAACGAGGACTCGTATTCGATCGGTTGCATAACGATTGATCCCAACAACCCGAACACGATCTGGGTCGGTACCGGAGAAAATGTGAGCGGACGGCATGCGGGCTACGGCAACGGTGTTTATCGAAGCCGCGACGGTGGCAAGAACTGGGAGAACATGGGGCTCGAAAGCTCCGAGCGCATCGGAATGATTCGCATCGATCCCCGCGATTCCAATACGATGTTTGTCGCGGCACAGGGGCCGCTCTGGTCCGGTGGTGGAGATCGCGGCCTGTTCAAGTCGACCGATGGCGGCGCGAGCTGGCAGAAGGTGCTCGGCGATGGTCTGGGCAATACGGCCGCTGATGACCAGTACACGGGTGTGTCGGAAGTCCACATGGACCCGCGCAATCCGGACGTCATGTACGCCGTGTCCTGGCAGCGGCTTCGCAACGTTGCCGTATTGATGGACGGCGGTCCGGCGAGTGGCATCCACAAGACCGAGGACGGTGGTGCGACCTGGCGTGAACTGACGGAGGGCCTCCCCGAAGAGAATCGAGGCAAGACAGGTCTTGCGATCTCGCCACAAGATCCGGATGTCATTTACGCAACCATCGAACTCGCGAATCGGGAAGGCGGCTTCTGGCGTTCGGACGATGGCGGCGAATCCTGGGAGAAGCGTAACGAGTATCTGTCGAGTGGCACCGGTCCGCACTACTACCAGGAGTTGTTCGCGAGCCCTCACAAATTTGACCGCGTCTACCAGATGGATGTGCAGATGCACGCTACCGAAGATGGCGGGGAGAACTTCACGGACCTGTCACACGAAACCAAGCACTCCGACCATCATGCGATGGCGTTTGACCCGAATGATGAAAACTACCTGCTCGTCGGCGTCGATGGCGGTATCTATGAGTCTTACGACCTCGGCGAATCGTGGCGATTCGTGAACAACATGCCCATCACCCAGTATTACAAGGTCGCGGTCGACTATGACGAGCCGTTCTACAATGTTTACGGCGGTACCCAGGACAACAATAGCCACGGGGGTCCGTCGCGCACTGATAACAACGTAGGGATTCAAAATTCTGACTGGTTCATTACGCTGTTTGGCGACGGTCACCAGTCCGCTGTCGACCCCAACAACCCGGATATCATCTACGCGCAATGGCAGCAGGGAAACCTGACTCGTTTCGATCGCAAGACCGGCGAGAGTGTGTACATTCGCCCGCAACCGGCCCAGGGTGAGCCGGACGAGCGCTACAACTGGGACTCTCCGATTCTGATCAGTCCGCATAAATCGTCAACGCTTTTTTTTGGCACGCAGCGTGTCTGGAAGAGCGACGACTACGGCGATTCCTGGACCGCGATAAGCGGGGACCTGACGCGCGACGAGGAACGAACGCGCCGGCCAATAATGGGGCGTACCTGGAGTTATGACTCGCCGTGGGATCTGTACGCGATGTCATCGTTTAACACGATTACGTCATTGTCCGAATCACCATTGGTCGATGGACTGATATACGCCGGTACCGATGACGGCATCATCCAGGTGACGGAAGATAACGGTGAGAACTGGCGGCGCATCGATAAATTGCCGGGCGTACCGAATCGGTTTTTCGTCAACGACATCAAGGCGGACCTGCACGAGCCCGACGTCGTGTACGTTGTCGTCGATGACCACAAGAGTGGCGACTTCTCGCCTTACGTGCTGAAGAGTGAAAACCGAGGTCGAAGCTGGAAGAGTCTCTCGGGCAATCTACCCGAGCGCCATATACTGTGGCGCATTGTGCAGGACCACGTTAAACCGGGACTCATGTTCCTGGGCACCGAGTTCGGTGTGTTCTTTACGGTCAACGGTGGCGCGGAGTGGACCAAGCTCAAGGGTGGTGCACCTAACATTCCATTTCGTGACCTGGTCATTCAGACGCGCGAGAACGACCTGGTCGGAGCGACCTTCGGCCGGAGTTTCTACATCCTTGACGACTACACGCCGCTACGCGACGTAAGCAGCGGTATGCTGGAAAACGAGACCATGCTGTTTCCCGTGCGCAAGGCGCATTGGTATGTTCCGCGACGGCCATTGGGATGCAGAGAGCCCGGCTGTACGGGAAGCCAGGGAGATAGCTACTACGTTGCACCGAATCCGGACTTTGGTGCGACGTTTACGTACTACTTGCCAGAGACCATTCAAACAGGCAAGGAAGCAAGACGCGAGGCAGAGAAGGACCTCGAGGAGAAGAACGAGAATGTCGCGCTCGCTTCGTGGGATAAGCTCCTCAAGGAACAACGCGAGGATGAGCCGGCCATCGTGTTTACGGTAAAGAACCGAAACGGCAGCGTCGTACGACAAATCGAGGCTCCTGTAGAGGCCGGGTTCCATCGAGTAGCCTGGGACCTTCGCTTTCCGGCATTGAATGCCTGGGTTCCCGAAGCAGAACGTGATGAGGACGACGATGACGAGGGGGCCGGTGTTCTGGTTGTCCCCGGTACTTTTACCGTATCCATGCACAAACGTGTCGACGGTGTGTTGACCGACCTGGGACAAAGTCGGAGCTTTGAGGTTGTCTCGATTCGCGAACCGACCCTGCCGGGAAGCACACAAGAGCAACGGGTTGTCTTCGAAACGCAGATCGACGAACTGATACGCGCATCTGACGGTACCGTCAGCGCCATTGACGAGATCGTTATGGAACTTGAAGCGATCCAGGAAACGTTGTTGCGATCGACAGCTGATGCTTCGCTCTACGAAATCGCCAATTCGATACGGCAGCGCGCAATCATCGAGCGCGAACGTCTGCGTGGCAACGAATCACGCGAGATGCACAAGGACGTTGATGAGGTACCGCTGAGTACTCGTATCTGGCATGCGCGATTCGATCCCAGCTCCAGCGCCTACGGCCCGACTCCGACACAGCGAGAGTCACTGCGGATCGGTCGCGAGCTGTACGAGGACGTGACGAAGGAATTGACTGACTTGTTCGACGTTGGCTATGCGGGATTGAAAGAGGCTCTGGATGCGGCACGAGTACCGTGGACGCCAGGACGCAGCGTCCAGTAACGGCGATGGCATAGCTACAGGTACGCGATGAGCAGATACCCTGCGACCGAAATTGCAGCGGCAATGAGTGCGTACGGTATCTGCGTAATTGCGTGCTGAAACGGCGTACAGCCGGAGGCCTGTGCCGTTAGCACGGTTGCGTCCGAGTAGAAGCAGGCGTGACTGCCGAACGTGCTCGCTGAAAGCGTGGCGCCAATGACGAGCGTCATATCGGCGCCCAGGTTGTTGGCCAGGGCCGTCACGATCGGAAGAACGATGACGAACACGCCCCAGTTCGATCCGGTCATGAACGAGACGAGCGCCATCGAGGCGAATATGACGGCAGGCAGCGATTGCGGCGTCAACAGGGGTTGCATCGTGCTAACGACGTACGGGGCCAGTCCGATGGTGTCATTGACGTCTTTGAGTATGAAAGCGGCCACCAGCACGCCGAGTGGCTCGATCATCATTTTAAAACCATCGACGATGGTGTCGAAGGTGTCATGCATATCCATCATGCGGGTTGTGAGTATGTAAATGGCTGTGCCACCGAGCGTGATGTAAATGCCGACCAGGAAGTCCTTGTCGAAATACAGCGTCGCCAGCACGAGCACGGTCATCGGAACGATGAACATCGAGACGCGCGGCCTGACGTCAGGGTGTGGCTGAATGGACTGGTTGGCGGCTTCGATATGCGCGGCGCTCGGCGGAACCGTATGTCCTGTCGTCTGTGCGCGGACCTGTGCCGTTTTCATCGGACCGAGCGCCGGTATCGCGCCGGAAATGACAATGGGCACCATCAACACGGCGATCCAGGCATACAGCATATAGGGAATAGCGCCGATGTACGTCGCAAACCCTTCGCCTTCCGGCGCGATCCCATTGGCGACGATCAGGCCGGAAAAGAAGACGCCCCAGGTAGAGAACGGAATGATGACGCTGATCGGTGCCGCCGTGGAATCGACGACGTAGGCGAGCTTTTCGCGCGATACCTTGTACTTATCGGTCAGGTTGCGCATGGCTGAACCGACGGCCAGCGAATTCAGGTAGTCATCGACGAACATCAGAATGCCCAGGCACCAGGTTGCCATGAGAGCACTTTTCTCGGAGCGAACGTACGTGGTCATCAACCTGGTAAAAGACGACGTCGACCCGGTTCGAATGAGAATGCCAATCAGGCTGCCCATGAAGCCACAGACCAGGATGACCCACGCGACATCCGCATCCGTCATGACGCGGATTGACGCCTCTGCGAAACCGCCGACGAACCCCGTGCCGTGAATCATGATGAGACCAACGAGCGAGCCTGTAATCAGTGACTCGATCGGCCGGTGCGTCAGGATCGCCAGGGCGAACACGATCAGCGTTGGCAACAGGGTAAGGGCGCCGAAGTCGTCCATGCACCATTATGGCAGAATCCCAAGACTCCTTTAGTGGTTTGCCGCAATGGTGCGCCGTGCCCCATTGGGCGACTATTCGTTTTCTAGGCATTCCAGTTGCAGATACCGGTAATCAAATCATGAGCAAGAAACACGTCTATTCCTTTGCCGACGGCGACGGCCACAACAAGAAACTGCTGGGCGGAAAGGGCGCCAACCTGTGTGAGATGACACAGATTGGAATCAATGTCCCCCCGGGCTTCGTCATAACGACCGAGGCTTGCCTGGACTACCTGAAAGAAAACGCCCTCCCCGACGGGCTCATGAATTCGGTCAGGGAGGAGATTGGCAAGCTCGAAGCAGCAACCGGTAAACGGTTCGGAAAAGGGCCGGACCCGCTGCTCGTGTCCGTACGATCAGGTTCCGCCATGTCGATGCCCGGCATGATGGATACGGTCCTCAATCTCGGCCTGAACACGGAGACACTCGAAAGCCTGATTAATCAAACCGGTGACGAGCGGTTCGCGTACGACGCTTATCGCCGTTTCATCCAGTTGTTCGGCAAGGTGGCACTCGGAATCGAAGACGAGCACTTTGACGAGCATTTCGAGGACGTCAAACAACGCGCCGGTGTGAAGGCGGACGTCGGACTCGACGCCGGGCATCTCAAGGAGATCAGCGAGAAGTTCCTGAGCGTCGTACGTCGCGAAACCGGCAGCGACTTTCCGGAAGACGTCGTAATGCAGCTACAGCTCGCGGTCGAAGCCGTGTTCCGTTCCTGGATGGGCAGGCGCGCAGTCGATTACCGGCGCGAGTTTCATATCACGCCGGATATGGCGAACGGTACCGCGGTGAATATCTGCACCATGGTGTTCGGCAACATGGGCGATGACTGCGCCACGGGAGTCGGCTTCACCCGCAACCCCGGAACCGGCCAGAACGAGATGTTTGGTGAATACCTGACGAACGCGCAGGGCGAAGATGTCGTTGCCGGCATCAGGACGCCGAAACCACTACAGGAAATGGACCAGGAGATGCCGACGCAGTTCGCGCAACTCGTGGAACTGCGCAACAAACTGGAGTCACATTACCAGGAAGTTCAGGACTACGAGTTCACGATTGAAAAAGGCGTGCTTTACTGCCTGCAGACGCGTAACGGCAAGATGAACGCCGCTGCGATGGTCAGGACATCTGTGGAGATGTTGGAGGAGAAGCTAATATCGAAAGAGCAGTCACTGTTGAGAATCGATCCCGAACTACTCGAGCAACTACTGCACCCCAGCCTTGATCCGGAAAGCACAATCGAGCCGATAGCCACGGGCTTGCCGGCGTCACCGGGCGCCGCGTCCGGCAAATGCGTGTTCGACGCAGACCTCGCTGAGAAGCTTGGCAAGACCGGCGAGCAGGTGATCCTGGTTCGCGAGGAAACGCGCCCGGAGGATATTCATGGATTCTTCGCGGCCGAGGGTATTCTTACGAGCAGGGGCGGAAAGACGTCCCACGCGGCGGTCGTTGCGCGCGGGATGGGTAAGCCCTGCGTCGCCGGCGCCGAAGGCATCGTCGTTGACGTCGCTTTGCGTCAGGCTCATGTTGGCAGCCACATTATTCACGAAGGTGACGTCATTACACTCGATGGCGCTTCGGGCATGGTCTACCTGGGCGCGATCCCGACGATCGCACCGCATTTCTCGGACGACCTGGAATTATTGCTTGGTTGGGCCGACGAGGCGTCCGAGTTGAAGGTGATGGCCAATGCCGATACCCCGGAGGCCGCGAAGAAAGCACGTGAATACGGTGCCATGGGGATTGGTTTGTGTCGCACGGAACGAATGTTCAATGCAAGCGATCGGTTGCCGATCGTGATTGACATGATTCTCGCGAACAATGAAGAAGACAGAAAGACGGCATTAGATGAATTGCTGCCGATCCAGCGCACGGACTTTGTCGAGTTGTTTTCAGTGATGGCGCCTGATCCTGTGACTGTACGATTACTCGACCCACCGATGCATGAATTCCTGCCGACCGAACACCAGTTGCTGGAACAGATTGAGACGTTGCGCCTGTACCGCGATGTTGTCAGAGGCCGGCAGACGGCGCTGGGGACATTTGCGACCCCGCCCGAATTGCCGGAACCATTCGGCAGGCTCAGCGAGGAACTCGTTAATGACGCGCTGATCAAGAAAGAGCGCATGTTGAAAAAAGTGCGCGAGCTTCAGGAAGTCAACCCCATGTTGGGCCACCGAGGTGTGCGGCTGGGTATTGCCTATCCGGAGATCTACGCCATGCAGATTCAGGCCATTCTCGAGGCGGCGATGGAATGCACCAGGAAAGGCATCGATGTTCAACCCGAAATCATGGTGCCTCAGGTCATTACGACGCAGGAACTGGCGTACGTGCAACGCACCGTCAAACAGCTGACAGAACAGCTCGAAAAAGAATTCGATAAAGCGCTGAAGTTCAAGTTCGGCACGATGATCGAGACCGTACGGGCCTGCACACGGGCAACGCAGCTGGCAGCGAACGCCGAGTTTTTCTCGTTTGGCACTAATGATCTGACCCAGGCCGCCTTCTCGTTTTCCAGGGAAGATGCCGAGAACAAGTTCCTGCCGATGTACAACGATTTCGGGATCTTGCAGGACAATCCGTTCGAGGTGCTGGACGTGCAGGGCGTCGGTCAACTAATCGATATGGCCGTGTATCGAGGCAGGCAACAACGTCCGGACCTCAAAATTGGTATCTGTGGTGAGCAAGGTGGCCATCCCGAATCGATACGGTTTTGCCACCATGTCGGCCTTGACTATGTCTCGTGCTCGGGACCGCGGGTCCCGATCGCCAGGCTGGCTGCCGCGAACGCCAAATTGCGTGAAGATGAGTACGTTTCGGGGGTTAGAACACAATCCCGTGGAAGCAGAGTTTAGGCGCAAATCACCCTCGCGGGAAGCTAGTAAAAACCGCAAGTATCTAAGTAGACACTCCGATTAAGTCGGGTTCTCGGCTCGCGCACACTGCGCGTGACCCAATCAGGCGAGTCCTGAGAATCACTTTTGCATTGGAGCTATCAAATGAAACCCCTGTATCGCAGTCTTCTGATCGCGGCCGCTGCCGTCGCATTCATACTGAGCCCCGCAGCCAATGCCCATGAAAAGGGCGATTGGTTGCTTCGCGTTGGTGTTGGCTATGTTGATCCGAAATCCGACAACGGCGACATCGTCTCCGTGGACAGTGGGACAGCGCTGGTCTTTAACGGCACTTACTTTTTCACACCCAACATCGGCTTTGAAATTCTTGCCGCAACGCCGTTCTCTCACGACATTGAACTGGAATCCGATGGCACAAAAGTTGGCGAGACCAAGCACCTTCCGCCAACGTTCAGCCTTCAGTATCACTTCGATACCGCCGGCACTTTTGACCCGTACATCGGTGCCGGCCTGAACTACACGCTGTTCTTCGATGAAGACACGGAAGGACCGCTCGAGGGCACGGACCTCGATCTGGACGATTCATTCGGCCTCGCCGCGCAGCTGGGTGCTGATTTCAAAGTCTCCGAGGCGGTGTCCCTGAATTTCGACATTCGCTGGATTGATATCAACACCGACGCGGAGCTGGATGGTGTGGCGCTGGAGGAAGTCGAAATCGATCCTATGGTGTATAGCCTGACTGCCGTCTGGAAGTTCTAGCCATCAGAAGGTACCCAAGCAGGTTGAGAGCTCCTCTTTCGAGGGGCTCTCTTTTTTTGTGGTCTAGTGACGATCGTCCGGAAAGATCAGCTTGCGCATTCGCGCGGTCTTCTTGAATTGGTGTTTCTGCATTCGACGTAAGATGTTGTCGAGCATGCGGATCGCGGCCAGGATATGTGGGCCCTTGTTCAGCATGACACAATCGGCCCTTTGGGACATGGCTGCATCGCTGATCTCGGCGCGGGATGGGAGCCCCTTCTTCGCTTCCTGTTCGAGTACCTGCGTTGCCCACATGACCGGCATTCGCGCCGCCTCGCAGAACCACAGAATCTCCTCCTGAAGCTCAGCGAGTCGTTCCCAGCCGCATTCGACGGCGAGGTCGCCCCGGGCAATCATGACGGCTGCCGGGTAGCTGCGCATGGTGGTTAGCAGTAATCGTGGCAGATTACTGAATCCGCGCTCGGTTTCTATTTTTATCACGAGCCCGAGATTGCTGTCCGTGTAACGGTGAAGTTCCTGTTGTAACAGAGCGATATCTGCGGGCTTTCTGACGAACGAGAGACTTACCGCATCCGCGTTCTCGGCGACGAATCGCAGATGGGTTTTGTCCGATGTTGTCAGTCCCGGCAGTCGTATGTCACTGTCCGGAAAATTGATACCGCGGTCGCTGCGCAGGTTGCTGCCAGTCGGCTTGGCTTTCGTGATCTCGACGTCGAGCTGCTCTTCGCTAACGGCCTGCACGATGCCGGAGATCTTGCCGTCATTCAGGGATATTGGGTCGCCGACGGTTACGAATTCGAAGACCTCGGGTTGTTGGCACGCGATGTGCGCCGGGTTCAATATATTGCCCTTAGCATCCTCTGTTGCCGGCGCGCCCGGCACACTGCTCTTGTGGAGAATCAGCGTATCGCCCGTCCGCAAAAGGATCGGCTGCTCGATGGCCGGCAGCTCTCCGACCCGATACGTGAGCCTCTCGCCAGAGTTCTGCCGAATCAGGCGCAGTTTGGTTCCCGTGGCGATGTAGGCGCCCTGGTAGGACTCGGCCACGAGACCTTTGTCGTCCTTGATGACAACTTGCAGACAACGTTTCTTGCCGCGCGTGTCTTTGAAGCGAAGTTCGTCGCCTTCCGCGGCGAACTCTACGCACTCGCGTGGTAGTGGAATAACAGCGGCCTTCGTGCCGCGCTGCAGGATGTCGTCAGGCATAAATCGAATGCGCCTCGGCGCAATCACCCGGCCCAGCGGGTCACGCCGTGGCCGAATATGAATGACTCGTGGCCCTGGGCGCAATGCGCCGGTACGGAGTTTTGGCCCGGCAAGGTCCATGATGATCCGGCAGTCCTTGCCGGCCTCGGCGCTGGCTTCCCTGACGTTCCTGACCATTCCATCCCAGACCGCCGCATTGTCATGGGCACAATTGATTCGCGCGACATCCATGCCGGCTGCCACCATTTCTGCGACGAGTTCCCGGTTCTCTCCAGCCTCAGTTGGCAGGGTGACCAT
>Ga0265309_10000459_pt1 | contig 16438 bp, 12 predicted proteins | sample Helome_FD_192492 | JGI IMG/M metagenome (GOLD analysis project Ga0265309, IMG submission 192492) | Marine sediment microbial communities from subtidal zone of North Sea - Hel_20160524 (Illumina Assembly) | ecosystem: Environmental > Aquatic > Marine > Subtidal zone > Sediment ...
GTCAAAGACGGACGCCGGGAACATTTGGCCGAGAGTCGCCTAACGACCCAACTGAGACACTGACCTTGGTATGAGTTATTTGCAGGCCTTTTTTTGCACAGTCTGAACATGAGACTGCATTGACCCACTTTCCCGACTTGATAATATTTCAGCGATACGCCTGAGATGGTTGGCTCGGACTCCCGTCTGGTCACCATATCTTGACCTTATGGCAGTATGGAGCGTTTCAATGAAGGCTGGATCGACCGAGGTCGTGAATTCGTCGGTTGTTTTCTCGAAATCCACATCCAGCCACTCTACCAGCTGGTACAGGCGGGAGTTATTTAATGACTCGAGGGTCTTAATTATTTCCTCCAGCTCGACGACCTCCGAAAAGACAATCTGGGGATGAAACTTTTTTAATAAAAGGCTCGTACTTTCGGGATTTTCGAAAATATGGTGCCAGAAATTGGTCAGTTTGGTCTTTTGCTCTTCGAGATAATAGTCGTGGTTACGTCCAAGAATGTGCTCATACAAGCCACGGCAATTTCTGAATCGATCACCGTCGATATCGAAGATACTAATTTCCTCGATATGCATCTGTCCGGAATCGTAAAGGCTGTTGACCATATCAATAAATATTTTCTTGAACTCAACCGGGTTGTAATCAACAACACCGCAGTCAATATCCGATAAGACTCTCTCGGCCAGTAGCAGAAGGGTAACGGGATTTGTAATCGAGTGGGTTTCAATCATGGTTGCGAGCGTCTCGCTAAAGACTTGTTGCGCGTCACCGTCAGGTAGCTGGTAGAAGCGGTCCTTATCCAGATACAGGTCATATTGCTGCTCATTTGTCCAGCTATCGAAGTCGCCAGCGAAGTCTTCCTTTATGTAGTATCCATTACTGACGATGCTGCACAATCCATTCAGAGATATTTGATCGAGCCGGTAAAAAGTGGTGTCCAGCAATAGTCGAAGTTGTGATGACATTTTGCTATTTGCCTGATCTGCGAAATAACCGATGTCCGCTAGAAACTTGAATCCTTTGTTGGCGGCGTGGTTCTCTTTTAATAATTTATCCCGATCCTTTTTATTGACAAGATACCTGCTTATTAATAAGCGTACCGAGAACAAGGCCATTAGGTAGGTAAATGCCAGGTTACGGGAACGTTTAAATTGCTTGCTGTTGTGCCGGTAAATGTATTCGAAAAGCTGAAATGCATCGGCAATGATTCGGATATTTCTAACTGAGACCTGTTCAAAAAATCTTTCGATCGACGCGAAATTATCCCTTACTATAGAACGTAGAAATTTTTTGGAGACCTGGTTGCCATAGTTCACCAAATCGAGCGAGACATTCAAAATCGTATGATAATCACTGTCATAGCGGTAAATATAACGGATGGTTTTTTCTCTGGCATTCGAAAACGCATGATTAGCGTTTGCCGACATCGCATCGAGATTGCCAATCAAAATACACTTTTGATTTTGGTGTTCGACCAATCGATTGACGTAGGAAAGACATACGTCGAGGTCCCCATACCATCTTTCCAAATCATCGAAGCAAATGACCGTAGGCTGTCGAGTTTTACCAATCTGGGGGTTAGATGGGGCCTTTTGCTTACTGCTCGAAACATAATCTTCCCCAACCGCTTGTTTTTCAATTTTTTGCCAGGAATCCATCTCAGTTACGGTGGGTAAGTAACGGGGACTGTTGCGGATCTGGGCCTCTATTTCATCGAGCGTTCTGAATCCATATAGTGAAACGTAGACGAATTTGGTCGTAGCCCGCATCGGAATCAGGGAATGCATAATATAATGCGTTTTTCCGACTCCCCAGGCACCATCCATCATAATTGCATACTGGGTATTGTCGCGATCCAGGTAGGCATTAATTGCCCCGGAAATACAGTCTGATACTGCCATTGGGTAAAGATAATCCTTTATTTAAATAATGGCTTCAATCTCCACTCAACCCGAATGAAAAGAACCCTAAGGTTGAGGATAACAAGCAGTTAACACAACCACATCACCTATATGGGTTAATTTGACGAGAATCTTTCTGGTGTCTCGAAACCGTTATCTTTTGCTACTTGCTGTCGCTTGATTGATCGCGGACGCTCGAATCCTTACAACGACGTGATTCAGAGTCCGTTCCTGGCCGAAGGTTGCCACTGGTGAGGCGTGTGACAGCGTCCGCTTTGGAGAAAACAGACGCTCAAAAATATTTTTCAGCGGCGACTAACGACCCAACCGAGACACTCATGCTTTTGCTCAACTTCGCACGTAGTGTGCACTTTGTCCGACTGCATACGCTTGTTATGCGGCTTAACTGAATTCTCAATGAGCTTTGGTGCTGGTGGAAATTTCGTCGTGTACAGCCAGTATATTTTTTGCGATTTCATCAAGATGAACATCCCATGTTCCGCAACATCCACCCCAGATATCCATATGTGGATAACGCCGTGCCAGGGTTCCTACCTGTTCGCCTAGTTCAACTGGATCGCCATCTTCGAGATGTCCCAGTGAGCAAAGCTGAATCTTATCCATTTTTGCAGCATTGGGGCGGACACCCCTGACACGATTAATCCAGTCTCCAGGTTCAAGGGCTGGTTCGTACTCCAACGGATGAGAGCAATTTACCGAGTAGAAAGCCGGTGACTGATCGGTCTCGACATCAATTTGGATAATTGCTTCAGCCAGGCGCGGGCCCGAATTGAGTTTCGACGAGCTATCCAGGGAAAGCGATATACCTAGTGGTATTCCAATTTTATCAGCTGCCCGGGCTATGCCAACAGACTCGGGGATGTTATTGAAGGTAGCCGCGAGTGCAAGGTCGACATTGGCCTTTTTTAAAGTTTGAAGCTGAACCGAATGGTAATCTTCCGCCTCGTTATCGGTAATGGTTTTATTTGTCGCATAAGCATCACCTCTCGGCCCTATCATTCCCTGTATTAAAATCTCGGGTATGTCCGTTCTGTATTCTGCTGCCAGCTCGTTGAGAAAATCTATACATGCAAGATTTGCCTCGGCAAGACCTTCTGCCGAATAGCCCAGCATTTCACCCCAATCTGGACTAGCGCGATAGTCGAGGCCTCCGATTAATGCACTCATACCATGTTTCGCTACAACATCCAGGTAACTTCGATACATATCTTGCATCGTTGTTACCGCATCCGGGTTATCAAGCAATGGGAACATGGCAAACTGGGGTAACTCGTAGCCGTGCTTGTACATTACCTCCGTTTCTGAGCCGCCCTCGGAAAGATAAAAACGCCCCTCTTTTTGGGATGGGAAAGTTTTTTTATCAGCCATCTTCGCATCTCCATAGCTTAGTCATTATTTTTTGGAGTCTATCTGAGAGGTATTGAGCCTACAAGGTAGCGGTCTCGATCAATGAGTAGTCTCGATAAAGACGCAGTGATAACCATTTCGGTTTGTGAAACTGCCTGCCACATAACAGCAACCTTAAAAAGGTTTTTGACCTGATAACATTTTACCACTTTACTATTGGGCGTCCGATTCTGGCCGTTCTACGACCCTGAAGTCTCGAATCTGAGCGTCTGCTATCGCGAAAACAGTTTTTTGGATGAATCTAATCTTCAGATTTTGTACTATGAAATTGCCGTGTGCGGAGATTAGCTTGATTCTTGCTATAAGATAATTGATCTTCCAGCTTTTCGATTTCGTTCCGTAATTTAATGGTGCGTAGTGAACGCCCACTTACCGATTCGATTTTATCTACTTGATTACTTAATTGGGAGATCGAGCGCATTAGGTGATCCTCGTCGATGTAGGTATTGAGATTCCTCAATAACCTGCAGTTGTCGACTAGATGCCCCCGGTCCATGACGAGTTCCTGATTTATTATCCCAGCCATAATACTCCTACAACTAACAAATTGGAATTCGTCTAAACCGCATTTGTGTGTAGGTTTTGTCCTACAACCGAGTGACCGCTTATGGCCGAAGATTGCCGCCCACCGGGGTTATACGAGGGTTTGCTTACGAGAAGGCAGACCTTGAAATCGTCTTTTTCAACGGTCGAGAACGACCCAAAAAAGACGCGCATAAAAAGTTTCCGTAGAATACGGGTTGTTCGTATCACTTATTTTTACAACCACATACCAATCATTAGAAACTTAATAAATGGGAGTCCGCAAAATATTCTTTTCAGGTATTGCGATCGCAATACTCCTTTTTATTATAATTCCTTTAATAACACTCGCCTCCATCAGCGACTCCCGTGCGCTGGTCGAACAAGCGGCAACAGTCGATACCAAAAGTGCGATCAAAGCAAAAAGGGCCGCCAAGCGGCTCTATAAAGACCTGATGACTGGCAGGTCGGACCAACGCTCCACCCTGACATTTTCTGAAGACGAAATTAACGGCATCGTCGCACTGGGCACGCGCGGGGTGACAAGCCTCAAAGGTCGAGTCAATGTAACGCCACTGGGAATCATAGGAGCCTTCACACTAAATATACCCCACAATCCGTTTGGGGAATACATCAACCTGACAACAACCATCCTCCCCTCATCAAATGGCTTGGTGGTCGACAACGTTTCCTTAGGCAGCCTTGATATTTCCGGCAACCTGGCCCTATCACTCGCGGAGAGCGCCTTGAACAAAGTAATAGCCGGCGATACATTTGGCACTAAACTTATCAACGCCATTGACTCCATTGAGGTTGATAACTCAAGACTTATTCTTGCCTACCACTCCATTCCCGGATTTAGAAACGCCATCGACAGCACCAAAGAACGAATCAAGGATGTACGTGATGACCTGGCACTATTGGGTGACCCGAAATTGGTTAGAGTCTACTACGAACGCATTTGCAAATTTCATTCGCAAATCGATGGCTTTGGCCAGCCATCTGTCGGTTATTACCTGGACACTGCCTTCTCTTTTGCGAAAAAGCGCAGCTATCTGGGTAAAGGACCTGTTGAAGAGAACAGGGCTGCACTGATGGCGCTGGCCATTTTCCTCGGCTCGTCCAACTTTGACTCGGTTGTTGGAGCATTGGACAAGGAGGCACTTGACACCTGCCAGCCCCGAAACAGTCAAATGGTGCTGGCAAACCGGAACGACCTGCGCCTGCATTTTATATATTCCGCTGCACTAAAGGTAATTTCCGATAGCGGAATGAGCTTCACCCTTGGTGAGTTCAAAGAGTTGCTGGACTCACAAAAAGGTGGGTCAGGTTTCAGTTTTGCTGACCTGGCTGCTGATCGGGCAGGTATACGCTTCGCAGAACTGGCCCTTAATGAAAACGGCGCACTGCACCTACAACAAATGGCATCGGAGTTAAGGCAGGAAAAAACGTTCTTCCCCTCCATTGCCGAGTTGCCGGAGGGAATATCGCAACAGGTGTTTGATGAACGTGGTGGGATAGAGAGTGATTATTACAAGCAGCACCTGGCAACAATTAACCAGCGTATTGATGGGTTGGCATTGTATCAAGTTGATTAATACGAAACTCCTGGTGAGAGAGTGAGTATCTGAAACTGGCCGAAGGACGTCACTGAACTCTACATTTTGAGTGTCTTCTATCGGGAGGAATGTGTAAAAGCCGGGCCTGAAGGGGCTAGTAATAGAATGACTAGATTCCTTCTAGTCATTTAGTAGTCCTTGTATTTTTGCTTCAAACATTTGCGCGCAAGTTTTTGGGCTTCAGCTACTTGATTAGCGCTCATTAACTTGGTCAACTTTACGAGTTGCTGATTAGCGTTTTTATGGCCCTGGGAAGATGCAATGTTCAACCACATGTGGGCTCGACAAAAATCCTGCAAAACCCCTTCGCCACCCAAATACATTACACCCAAAAAATACTGGCTAATAGAAGAACCCTTGTTAGACAATTCAAGAAGTCCTCTATAAGCAATGTCATGATGTCCTTGGGTAAAGGATTCAAAAGCGCTATTAAACGTGTCCCTGTCGGTCTCAATTAATTCAACACTGTCAGGTTGTGTCAGGTTAATGGCTTCATACCAGTCCCCATCTGACTCCGGTGACATCGACAGTACATGACTCATTACTAATTCTTCATTTACCTGAAATTATTTTTTTATACTAACAAAAAAATTAATCACAGACCGTGTCGAACTTCAATTTATAGTGACTTTTAATTAAATTTTATTTGACACTGGCCTTATTATCGAAATTCTGCACAAACGGCGATAAATTTACCCTGCCTGTAGAATGGGACATTGCTTAACGAAAGTGAGACAACCGATATGATAAAGCTACCACCACTACTGGGCCGATTCCTTTGCTGGCTAGGATTTCATGATTATCGGGTGGTTGATGTGACTTTTGAATTTGGTACTGATGCAGTTGAAAGGGATGAATGCCGGCGATGTGGTGCCACCAGGACTCGCATAGTATGATTGCGACACCCTTAACCTTGTGTCGAAGCCCCGATTGAACTGGACAAGCGTTCTATGTAACACTTGGCGAATAACTATAAAATCTATTCGGAGAGCAGCGATGAATAAGCAAGTCGAGCATTTGCAGGCGCTTACACTGGAACAACGAGAATTAATAAAAAAGTTGGTAAGCAAGAACTGGCATTTGAACACACTGACACAGGCATTGCGTAACCGAATCCAGGACCTGGAACAGCAGCACATAGTGATTGACAGGGAGATTGCCGAGATACCCATTGGCTTTGATTTAATCCCGGAAGATGATTTGAATAGACATTAATTTTAGTGATTAGTCTTGCAGCGTCGACCAATTTGTACTTTAAATTTCTGGCTTAAATCGGATCGAAGTACATATGAAGCCCCGCCACAGTGCGGGGTTTTTTATGTCTATTGAGTGGTGACCCCTGGCCGTTCTCTGACTCTCGTTTATTACAGGCGAGCGTCCGCTATCGGAAAATCAGGAGTTCGCTACCAGGAAACAGGCAATACCACTAGTTGCGCAATCTCGACATGCTTCGGCTGTTGTATTGCGTATATAACGGTTCGAGCTACATCCTCCGGCTGCAGGCATTGCTCGGCATCGTCATAGAAATCCTTCGCCTGCTGCGCGTCGCCGAGTCGTTGCTGAGCAAACCCGGTACGCACCAGTCCGGGCATGATTTCGGTGACGCGAATTCCCCGGCCGGCGTAATCGAGACGCAGGGTTTCGCTAAAACCGTGTACTGCGTATTTGCTGCTGACGTAGGCTGTCATCGTTGCGTAGGATTTGATTCCAGCAATCGAACCCATGTTGAGGATATGCCCCGAACCACGGGCGAGCATGCCTTCGATTAACGCACGGGTAAGTCGTATCGTCCCCTGGACGTTGGTCTCAATAATGTCGCACCACTGCTCCGCGCTGCCTTCGTCAAACAGTCTGCGCCCACCGATATCATGGCCGGCATTGTTGACCAGCACCTCGATGTCATGGAACTCCCGCGGCAAAGCCTGTTGCACGCCAGCCACCGCTGCACTGTCGGTGACATCGAGTACCAGCGGATAAAACCCTTCTCCCAGCTCGGCAGCCAGCTGTTGCAAGCGGGATTCATTGCGCGCCGCACCGACCACTCGATACGCCTGTTCGATCAGCAGGCGACAGATCGCCTCTCCAATTCCACTACTCGCACCCGATACCAGAACGACTGGAGATGACGATTCAGACCTGGTCATTAGCGAGCTCCCAGTTCATTCTTGATCGATTCGAGTAATTTATCCATCTGGCGTGTCGAAACGCCCGATGAGAATCGGGCGATGTGTTGAATCGGCGGTGGTTCCGGCAAATCAACTTGATCGGTTTTCAAACCCCGGCTGTCACCGCGGCGCCCGCCCTGCTGGCGCTGTTCGAGCACACCCAGGTTAACCAGCCCGATTCCAAGACCGCTGCGTACCGCGTTGACCATGCCCTCGATACTCGGACATTCGAACACGACACGCAGACTTTGACCGCTTTCGGCCAGCGCTTTTTCGGCCCAGGCCTTGTAAAAGCAATCCTTGTGATAGGCCACAAACGGAATCGGTCGCTCGGGATCGAGTACAAAATCCTCCGCCTGCAACCATACCACCTGCTGTTGGCCCAGCGAATGATCGCCTTCGAGCAACTCGGACTCAAACACCTCTATCAGGGCCATGTCGATTTCGCCCGCACGTAGCCAACGCACCAGCTCGGGGGTATGAGCCACACGCGAAGTGAGGGCAACATTTGGAAAACTGGTGGAAAAGCTCGACAGGATTTGCGCCATCCCCGGGGCACTGATGTCCTCGGTAATCCCGAGGCGTAACTCGCCAGCAAGATCGCTCTGGTGAAAACTGGCGTAGGCTTCGTCATGCAGCTTGACCAGGCGCTGCGCATAATCGAGTAATTTTTCACCGTCAGCGCTCAGGTTCAACTTGCCGTCCGCGCGCGCAAACAGGCTGCGGTTAAGCTTGCGTTCCAGTCGCTTCATTTTGTGACTGACCGCCGACTGGGAGAGGTTCAGCCGTTTGGCGGCGCGGGTAATGCCTCCGGATTCGACGATCACGGTCAGGGCGCGCATGGAATCGATATCAAGTGCCGACATTATGACAAATTTCGATGGAAGTTATGAAAATATATCGTTTTGTTCATGAAGACACAATCGGTATATTCAACATTCCGAAAAATGCGCAACGTCCCAATGACCCACTACAAGAACCTGTTTCAACCACTCGCATTGCGCCATCGCAAACTCGATAATCGTATCGTCTTCGGCGCGCACACTGCCAATATGTCTGATCTGGGCCTGCCTGGTGAACGTCATCGTGCTTACTACGAGGAACGCGCCATCGGCGGTGCGGCGATGATCGTGGTCGAACCGATGCCGATTCATGCAACCGCGGTTCTGACCCGGGGCAACTTCCGTCATTGCGACGATCAAGTCATCCCTCATTTCCGCAAGATTACCGAAGCCGTGCACGCGCATGGCACCACCATCCTGCAACAGCTTTACCATGTCGGTCAGCATGGCGACTCCGATTTGTCGTTTATGCCGCACTGGTCGCCGTCAGGGCTTGCGTCCTATCACGACTCGGACGGTAGCCATGCGATGCGCGAGGCAGAAATTCTCGAGGTGATCGACTGTTTCACCCAGGCCGCGAAGCGCTGCCAGGCGGCCGGATTCGACGGCGTCGATATCTTCGCTGCCTATCACAGCCTGCTCGACCAGTTCTGGACTCCGTGGTCGAACAAACGCGACGACCGCTGGGGCGGCTCGCTCGAGAATCGCTGCCGCCTGTCGCTGTCGATCATCAACTCGATCCGCGACGCCTGTGGCGAAGATTTCATCATCGGCATGTCAATCGGTTACGCCGACAATACGCCCTTCGTCATGACGCTCGAGGATTTCCAGGAAATTATCGCGCTTCATGATCAAACTACAAACCTTGACTACGTCTCCTGCGGCTCCGGCAATTACGTGGACTATGACCGCGTCATGCCAACCTTCGTCCACGGCGAAAAACAGGGTGTGCCGCTCGCAGCAGCGCTCAAGCAGGTTGTCAAACATGCCAGGATCACGGCTGAGAGCCATATCCGTACCCCGGAAAATGCCGATTACACAATCGCAAGCGGTGATTCGGACCTGGTTTCGATCGTGCGTGGCCAGATTGCCGACCCACACCTCGTGAACAAGGCGCGCAAAGGTCGAGCCGACGACATCCGCGGCTGTATTTCCTGCAACCAGATGTGCTGGGGGCGGCGTTCGCGCGACTACTGGATTTCGTGCCTGATCAATCCATCCGCGGGACGTGAGTTTGAATGGGGCGGGGATCGTTTTGTCAAAACCGACGCGGTTAAAAAAGTACTCATAGTCGGAGGCGGGCCCGCGGGCATGGAAGCCGCACGTGTTGCTGCAGAGCGCGGCCACCAGGTAACGCTGTGCGAAGCTTTGGGTGACCTCGGCGGTCAGTTCCGGCTGGCAGGCCTCGCACCACGCCGCGGCCAGATCACCGAGCTAATGGGCTGGTATCTGCGCCAGCTTGAACAACTCGGCGTCGAAGTGTGCTACTTCTCCCCGATGGATGAACAGGATATTGCCGAGTTCGGTGCCGATGAGGTCGTGCTCGCGACCGGCTCGATGCCCGACGGACTGGCGAAGCAACGCTGGTTGCCCGAGGCCGACCAGCTACCCGGATTAAACAATGGCAGGGTATTCTCATGCGAGGAAGTGTTCCGAGACCAGGCCGATTTGGGTAAAGCGGTCATCGTCCTGGATGAAGGCGGCAACTGGCGTGGCACCGGTACCGCCTGGTATCTGGCCGACAAAGGCCACGAAGTCATCATTGTCACACCTGACCCGATGATCGGCAAAGAACTGGTGCGTACCACCTCCGATATCCAGATCCGTGCAAGTCTCGCAAAGCTGGGCGCAAAATTCATACTGGAATCTGTAATTTCACACTGGCACGGCGACCGCGCCGAAATTCGCTCACTGCTCGATGGATCGATCACCAATATCGAGGCTTCGGCCATTGTTACCGCCACCACCAACATCGTGTACAACGAAGTCGAACTCGCGTTAAGCGAAACCGAGGTCAGCCTCCACCTGGCTGGTGACGCCGCGGCACCCCGTGCGGCTCCCTACGCATTTCACGATGGCCGCAAGATCGGCCTGGAATTGTAAAACGATGGCGACACGACGCAGAAGACAGGGTGGCAGCGCGGCACGGCGCGCTGCGGTAGCCAGTGCCGCAATCGTACATCACCCGGAAATCAAGCGTGGCATTCCGATCATGGAGGTCACCAACCAGGAGGGCGTAGAATTGATTCACGATTTCGCGATGCGTGTCGCCGAGCAAATTGGTTGCGACTTCCAGGACCCGGAATCACTCGACTACTGGCGCCAGACCGGCGCCGAAATTGACGGCGAACGGGTCAGGATCGGGCGCGAGGAACTGCTCGAGCTAATCGGCAAAATTCCCTCCTCGTACGTCCATCATGCCCGCAATCCGGAACGTTCAGTGCGTGTTGGCGACGGCCATGCGGTGGTGTCGCCCTCTTACGGCGCACCCTTTGTGCGCGACATGGAAGGTGTGCGCCGCTACGCGACACTGGAAGATCTCAACAACCTGCAAAAACTCAATCACATGGCGTCAACGGTGCATATCGCCGGTGGCACCATCGTCGAACCGGTCGATATCCCGGTGTCGCATCGGCACATGCACATGGCTTATAGCGGCCTGAAGTATTCCGACAAACCCATCATTGGTAACGTGACCGCGCGCGAGCGCGCCGAGGATACCATCGACATGATGAAGCTCGTCTTCGGTGAAGAATTCGCGATTAACAACACTGTCACGACCTCGTTGATCAACGCCAATTCACCGCTGGTCTGGGATGAAACCATGCTTGACGCACTCAAGGTTTACGCGATGAATAACCAGGCGGTTATGTGCTCACCATTTTCGATGGCGGCCGCGAGCACCCCGGCAAGCAATGTCGGCACGGTCGGCGTGGTGCTGGCCGAGGCACTGATGGCAATGGCGATGACTCAGATTATACGTCCGGGTGCGCCGATGCTGTTTGGCGTGCCTGCGATGACCGTCGCGCTCAACAGCGGCGCACCGGTGCACGGCTCGCCGGATTCGGCGATGGTGCAGTTCCTGTCGAGTTCGATGGCGCGTTACTACAAGTTACCGCACCGCTCGATTCTGAATGTGGCGACATCCAAATCGGGGGACATGCAGGCGGCCTATGATTCGATGTGGGGATTGTTCCCGAGCATGCTCTCCGACGCCAACTGGCTGACCATGGCGGGCGGCATGCTCGAAGGCGCACTGACCGTCGGCTACGGCAAGACCATGATCGATTTCGAACAGCTCGACGCGTTTTATCATTTTCTACAGGGTCCTGATTTCAGCGATATCGGAGAAGTCTTCGAAGCCATGCGCAACGTCGGCCCTGGCGGTCACTTCCTCGGTGAAACGCATACCCTCAACAGCAATCTTTTCATCTTCGATTCGCAGCACAACAACTCATACGAGCAGTGGGACGCCGACGGCCGGCTCGACAGCGAGGCTGTCGGTGTACGCAAGGCAAAGCAGTGGCTGAAAAAATACGAGCCCCCACCCATCGATGAAGCACTCGACGAGGCCTTGCTGGACTATATCGAACAGCGCAGTCGCGAAATTCCGGCCAACTGAAAAGAGAAGCAGAATAGACCCCAGAAGGGGTGAGCGTATGGGTCGAGATTACCTGACAAGCGATAACTAATACATGCAAACCCGGGCGCAAACCGCTACACTGCGCCACCCTTTGACCCAGGCACACATTGATGTCTTCCGCTCCAGTCACCAGCTTTGCGCAGATGGCGCTGAAACCAACGCTATTAAAAGCCTTAAACGTTGTCGGCTACGAGTTGCCCACGGCGATCCAGGCACAAACTATTCCGTTACTGCTGGAGGGCAGGGATGTACTTGGACAGGCGCAAACCGGTACCGGTAAAACCGCGGCCTTTGCACTGCCAATCCTTTCGAATCTCGACCTGAAACAAAAGGAACCGCAAGTACTGGTGCTGACGCCGACCCGTGAACTGGCGATACAGGTTGCCGAAGCCTTCAAGACCTACGCATCGCAGATAAAAACATTTCACGTGTTGCCAGTCTACGGCGGGCAGGAATATGGAACCCAGCTGCGTGCACTGCAACGCGGTGTGCATGTCATTGTCGGTACCCCGGGACGGGTCATGGATCATATGCGCCGCGGCAATATCAAACTCGATCGATTGAAAACCCTGGTGCTCGACGAAGCCGACGAAATGCTGCGTATGGGCTTTATCGACGATGTCGAGTGGGTGCTGGAGCAAACCTCCAAACAGCGCCAGATAGCACTATTTTCGGCAACCATGCCGGCTCCCATCCGTAAAATCACCCAACGCTACTTGCGCAATCCCGCGGAAATTACGATCAAGGTGAAAACCACGACCGCGGAAACGATACGTCAGCGGTATTGGCCGGTAACCGGCACGCATAAACTGGATGCGCTGACACGCATACTCGAAGCCGAAAGTTTCGATGCGATGCTGGTGTTTGTGCGCACCAAGACCGCGACGCTTGAAGTTGCGGATAAGCTTGAAGCACGAGGTTATCGAGCCAGCGCTCTCAATGGTGACATCGCGCAGAAGAACCGTGAGCGTATCATCACCCAGTTAAAAGCAGGCAAACTCGACATCCTGGTTGCGACCGATGTCGCGGCTCGCGGCCTCGACGTCGACAGGATCAGTCACGTCATCAACTACGATATTCCGCACGATACCGAGGCCTATGTGCATCGCATCGGTCGCACCGGGCGGGCGGGCCGCCAGGGCGATGCAATCCTGTTCGTCGCACCGCGTGAAAACCGGATGTTGCAGGCAATCGAAAAGGCCACCCGCAAGCAAATCGAGCTAATGGAATTGCCTTCGACAGATATGGTCAACAACCGACGTATCGAGAAATTCAAACAACGCATCAGCGACACCATGGCCGAAGAAGACCTCAGCCTGTTCAAGGGACTGATCGAGCAGTATCGGCAGGAACAGCAAGTCGACACGCTCGATATTGCCGCGGCACTGGCGAAACAGATGCAGGGTAGCGCACCATTTTTATTATCTGGTAAAGCGGTCGGCAAACCTGCACCTGAGCCTGGTCGACGTGATTCCGAGGCTGGCAGAAAACCACGCCGGGAGCAAACACGAGACGCTTCAGAGAGGGCTGGAAAACCGCGACGGGAGCAGCAACAACGTAATGCCTCGGAAAGCGCGGGCAAGCCACGCCGGGAGTATTCGGACCCGAAGGAGCAGGCTATCGAAAAGGGAATGGATCGCTTTCGTATTGAAGTCGGCCATCAACATAAGGTGAAACCCGGCAACATCGTTGGTGCGATCGCCAACGAAGCCGATATCGACAGCAAATACATCGGACGCATTAATATATTCGAGGAATACAGTCTCGTTGATTTACCCGAAAACATGCCCAAAGAATTGCTACGCGAGCTTAAGAAAGTTCGGGTTGCTGGTCAGCGCCTGAATATATCGCTGCTGAGAGGCAGAAAGAGAAATGACGGTCCCGGGCCGACGGCTGCGAAACCTCCCCGCAGCAAGCCCAAAGCCAGGCACCGGGATCAAAAGAACAAGGGCAAACCAAAACGCGCGCGGCAGCCCTAGGAGTCACGCTGTTCCAGGGAGTGGTAACGTTCGCTTGCTGAACCGGCCTACCCTGGGCTTCCTTGCGCCAGTCCCTCGAGACCGGCAATTTGTGCCAGCGCATGATCCAGTAACAGATCTGCAATCACCTGACCCTTGGCGGGCGTAGCGAGTGTTGCCTGACCGAAAACGCCCGAACGGGACCACGTTCCCTGGCCTTTGTTACGCGTCAGACGGCCTTCACCCTGTGCGCCATCGTCGACCGCCAGGCTCATGTCCACGACTTCGGGTGCAATATGTAGCATCAAAGAGGTTTCATGCTCGTCGGCGTGCGACCCGTATTGCTGCTCGAGCAAATCGTCGGGCAACGATTGCAGCGCCTGGTCGAGATTCAAGTACTCCAGCGCGATGCCCTGATCCAGCAACTGTTTAGCCTCGGCGAGCGGGCGCAGCGTCGACAATCCGGTATTAACAATATAAAAACGTGACAATCCAAAACTAGCCAGGCTAGTACAGGTGTCGACGATAACATCGCGCGCGGTTTCGCTACTCAAGCTAATGGACCCCGGATACTCGATGAACGCGGGATAATAGGACGCATTGATCAAGGGCGCGATGACCACCGGTAGCCGTTGCCTGATCTCCTCCGCCAACCAGGTTGCGATGATGGCATCGTTATTAAGCGGTAAATGCGGGCCATGTTCTTTCGCTGCCGCACCGAGGGGGATAACCATAACCGGATTGTTCACAAACCATTGCTCTGCTTCGATCCAGCTAAGCGTTTCAAGCTTGACTCCGCACTTCATCTTTTTCTATAACTGCCCGGGTTACCGAGTTGATTTAGTCCGATGATAACCCGTGGTAAAACTTAATACACATCGGTGATCAATGCGTTTATCCTGCCACGACTTATATCGACGACGTGTAGGCGCTACCACCGGCTGTTCTCGATTAAGGTTGATAGGACAAATACAGAATTATGGATCAGAAAAGCTATTCAGCCTGGAATCCCGGTATCGAATCGGAAATACCCCCGGCCTATCGAGGGCTCGAAACTATTTATAATCCGGCGAACGTTTTCACCACGCTAAACGAAGTCAACGAACTCGCGACAGAAACCGGGATTAGCCCAGAGGAATTGATTAGCTTTCGACCACACCGATTGGTTTTGCATGAGTTGATCGTGCGAATTACGGCCGACATCGTTGTTCTCGAGGGCGAGTATGAGGAAGACCTCGGTATCAATTTTCGCACCATTGCCCGAAAAATATTTAGCAAGTATGTCATTCCCAACCTGATGCAGATCGAGCATAGCTTCGAAACCATGCGTACCAAGATCGAGGACATGACCCTGCAAGAACTCGAGAATGCGCTGGTCCAGAAAACGTCAGCGGCCAGCGTAAAGCCATCATTCTGGTCCCGTTTCTCGGCATCCAAACCAAAACCCTCCGCAGCACCGCAAAGCAGGCAGGAACGCGAGTTCGAGTTGATCAACAACTACAAGCAGCGCGGTCTCAGCGCAGAAGACAAATTATCGCAAGCTGTGTATCGAAGTTTGTATCGAGTCCTGGGGTCGATCGCGACAACTCGTGGCTTCGTTGGTAACGATCCTGGTTATCTAAAGAACATCTGCGTCAGGCATGCCTGCAATTATCTCGGTAGTCGCGAAATCGGCAGCAAGGTCGGAAAACTGGTAAACGAAGCCATTACCAACGAGGGATATGAGCGCATAGCAGATGCCGAAAAACCGATTTTAATCAGCCTCAAGGGCGCTTCGGCGGCTGGCAAGAGTTCGCTGCGACCGATGTTGAGCGAGATGATGACCGAACTTGGCATCGAAGATCACGGTTACGGCACGATTAGCCCTGATATCTGGCGTCGCATGCTGCTTGACTACGATGCCCTGGGAGAAAGTTATAAATACGCCGGACGATTTACCAGTCACGAAATCAACATCGTCGACAACAAGCTCGACCATTACATTCGCGCCAAGGCGGAAGAGCGACATTCGATCCCACACCTGATGGTGGATCGCTTTCGTTTCGACAGCTTCGCCAGCGAAAAAATTACCAGCGTCCTGCACAAGACATACGTGCGCTATATCGACACCATGTACATGTATTTTGTCGTAACGCCGCCAGAGGCCACGGTTGAACGCGGCTGGGAACGAGGCCTGGTGCGCGGGCGCTACAAAGCTGTCGATGATTTTCTTGGCCATTGCATCGAGGCCTACGCCGGAATGCCAAAACTATTATTCAAGTGGCTCGCCAATGACAAACCCAGGTATTTTTTCGAGTTCCTCGATAATAGTGTGCCGATGGGAACCTATCCCGAGCTAATCGCGCGCGGTACCCAG
>Ga0265309_10000462_pt1 | contig 16366 bp, 14 predicted proteins | sample Helome_FD_192492 | JGI IMG/M metagenome (GOLD analysis project Ga0265309, IMG submission 192492) | Marine sediment microbial communities from subtidal zone of North Sea - Hel_20160524 (Illumina Assembly) | ecosystem: Environmental > Aquatic > Marine > Subtidal zone > Sediment ...
TGCCTGGACTCGGTCGCGAACTGGGCGCAGGTGAAAGGTTACGATTATCGATTTGTCGATGATCAGATTTTTGATTTGCTTGAGCCCGGTTTAATTGAGAAAACCGGAACACAAAGGGTAATCGCGAGCGATCTGGCGCGACTCAAAAGCCTGCAACAGGGTTTGGCCGAGGGATACGCCTGCGTGGTCTGGTGCGATGCCGATTTTCTGATCTTCAACGCAGATGAATTTGTTTTGCCGGAAGATGATTTTGCGCTGGGGCGGGAAGTCTGGGTGCAACCGGGTGAAGCGGGTAAATTTAAATCTTATGTGAAGGTGCATAACGCTTTGCTGATGTTTCGCCAGGGCAATCATTTCCTTGATTTTTATACCGATACCGCGGCACGCTTGCTGCGCCTGAACCAGGGCAGGATGTCACCGCAATTTATCGGCCCCAAGTTGCTCACCGCGTTGCATAACATTGCATCCTGCCCGGTGATGGAAGCTGCGGGTATGCTCAGTCCGGCGGTGATGCGTGATTTACTGGCTGGCGCAGGCGAAGCGCTTGAGCTGTTTCATCGAAAATCGCCAGTCGCCCTGGCGGGGGCCAACCTGAGCAGTTCGCTCACCGAACGTGAGGGTCTCACCGAAACGCATATGCAATCGCTGATTCAGCGCTTGTTATCCCGGGGTTTAACCGCGGTAACCAGTTGACTGGCCCGGTTATACTGCGGTTTCTTTTTGCATACCGCTGTCCGATAAGGGTAGTGAGCAGATATCGAGTGGATGATCGATGTAAGGCATTTGCTTTCATACTCGGCATAACTAGGGTATAAGGCCGCGATGAAAATCCCTAAACGAATCAAACCCCTGGTCGAGGACGGCCTGGTCGACGAAGTGATCCGTCCGCTCATGAGTGGAAAAGAAGCCGATGTGTTTATCGTGCGCTGTGGTAGTGAGATCCGCTGCGCCAAAATTTATAAAGAAGCCGACCAGCGTGGCTTCAAACAGGCAGCGCAATACCAGGAAGGTCGAAAGGTACGCAATAGCCGACGCGCCCGTGCGATGGAGAAGGGTTCGCGCTTTGGCCGCAAGGAGCAGGAGCAGGTCTGGCAAAATACCGAAGTGGATGCGCTGTTTAGACTCGCCCGGGTCGGCGTACGTGTGCCTAAACCCTATGGTTGTTTCGACGGCGTTTTGCTAATGGAATTGATTTGCGACGAAGATGGATTTGAAGCGCCACGCCTGAACGACGTCGCCATGTCTGCCGAGCAGGCCATCGAAGATCATGAGCTGATGATGCGTTACGTCGTACGCATGCTTTGCGAAGGACTGGTGCATGGTGATCTGTCGGAATTCAATGTGCTGGTCGACGACTATGGCCCGGTCATTATAGATTTGCCGCAGGTGGTAAACGCGGCAGCCAATAACAATGCCGAACGATTGCTCGCGCGTGATATCAATAAAATCACGACCTACTATGGCTTGTATGCCCCTGAAATACTGAATACTCGATACGCCAAAGAAATCTGGGCATTATACGAGGCTGGCGATTTACATCCGGAGGTCGCGCTCAGTGGAGAGTATGACGCGATCGAGTTAGATCCGGACGTTGACGCAGTGCTCGAAGAAATCAAACAGGCCATGCTCGAAGAAGAGCAACGTCTGGCGCGACTGGCAGAAGCGTCATAAGTAAAGTCCGGGAGGTTCGGAAGTTACTGCTTTCAATGAGCGCTAATCAGTGAATACGATGCCAGTCCTCTACTCATTTCGACGTTGTCCCTTTGCTATTCGCGCACGTATGGCTCTGGTCTATAGTGGCATTCAGGTCGAACTTCGTGAAGTGAATCTCAGTGATATGCCAGATTCGATGCTGCAATTATCGCCCAAGGCGACGGTCCCGGTTCTGGTCTTGAGTGAAGGACAGGTGCTCGATGAAAGCCAGGACATAATGCTTTGGAGCCTGTCCCAATCTGACCCGGGGCGCTGGCTTGATATTGACGACAAGTCCAGACAACTCATTCATCGCTTTGATGAAGAATTCAAACCTTTGCTGGACTGCTATAAATACGCTGACTACCACCCTCAGTTCAGTCAACTCGAGCATCGAACTCGAGCAGAGGTTTTTTTGAACGAACTGAATCAATTGTTGAGCCTTCACCCGTATTTGAGTGGCAGCCAATGGCGCCTCACCGATGTGGCGATTTTTCCTTTCATTCGCCAGTTCGCCGGGGTTGATGCCCCCTGGTTCGAGCACTGTGAGTATACGTCTGTCAGAAACTGGTTAGATACAATGCTTGGCAGCGATTTGTTTCAAGGGGTAATGCAGAAAAACCCGTTCTGGCAGTCAGGTGACGAAGCGGTTTATTTGTAAGTAACCAGGAATCGGACAGCGCATCTCAACCCGGTATCGTTTGCCGCAAGCTCGCGCGCTGCATGATCGCTTCGAACCAGGCCGCCAGAGCCGGGCGTCCAACTCGCCAGTCATCATCCGCATAGCGAAAATCCCGGTAACCCAACGCGCAGGCGATGGTGATTTCTCCAATCAATGGCGACGTTTCAAAATACTCGCATTTCGTTTCCAGTGCATCGAGTCCGCGGGTGATTTTTTCATTCTGGTGGTCGATCCACTCTTGCCAGCGCAGTGCTTCCGGGCGCATGGCGGTTTCGTAGCGCAGGGCCACTGAAAGATCGAGGATACCGTCGCCGAGCGCCTGCAATCCGAGGGTTTGAAATCGGCGCACAGCTTCGGCCGGAAAGAACGGGCCATCGGCAAGCTGGTTCAGATACTCACAGATGACCGGCGAGTCATACAGGTTGCTGCCGTCATCGAGCTCAAGTGCCGGCACCATGCCCAGCGGATTTACCGCGTTCAGGTCCGGGTTGTTCGAAACCGGTGTGACCGCACCAGGGTCCTGCAATATGACGATGTCCTGAAAACCGAGTTCGAGAATCAGCACTCGGACTTTGCGCACAAACGGCGATGCCGTGACGGAGACAAGTTTCATGGGTTTCACTTTGTTAATTGGGAAGATTATGATACTGGTTCATCACGGTGTACGTAAGACAACAATGCATACTGATCTAATACGAAGCTAAATTGAAATAAATTCTACGAGCTGGCAAGCTTGGCTGAATTCGTCGGAAACCGGGGTAAAAGCAATAAATCAAGACCTCACCAAAACTCATTAAATTGATTTGAGTCATTTTAAGCCGGGCCTTTTGTTGCAATATGTGGATTAGTCTTATGTGACGATGAGTGGTGCTGTCAAAAAAACTAAGGAGATATTGCCTATGTTTTATAAAATTAGCCCGCGAATTACTTATTTGCTGGGTATCGCATTTTTTTCATTCAATGCTACAGCGGCAAGTAACGTTCGACAGCTACCTGAAGAAGGCAAATTTTCGATCACACCCGAAGTGGGAACGTTCTTTGAACAAGGTGGTATTCTCGTCGATGGTGATTTTACCACCGGGATAGTCGGCAGCAGTGGATTCCCCCAGATTGGCGGTATAGTCGTCTCTCCGGGCCTGGGGGCCAAAGCTGAAGATCAGGACTTCGATGATGCATTCGACACGCCCGTCTCTGTGGGTATCACATTAAACTATGGACTTTCGTCATCCGGTGAGGTTTTCGGCAGGCTGCAATACACACAAGCTTCGGCTAGTAAATTCGATTTATTGACCTTCGCGTCGGCGGGCTTTATCAATTCTGGCCCTGTAAACGACAATCCTCCTGCTATAGCCCCTATACCTGTTGCCACAGGCGACATAGTGAGAGGCGAATTCGACGACTATGAAGAGTACGGCATCGACATTGGCTACCGATATTTTTTTACAACTGATAACCATTTCAAACCGTTCGCTTCGGTTAGTGGCGGCGTAAGGATTATCGATTCCCTTAAACTCGAATACCTTGCACCGATGGGTGAAAGTATAGGAAAAGCCAGGTTCTATGATGATTCCACGGTCTATTCTGCGGGTATTGGCATCGGGTTCCGTTATGAGGTATCACCTACGGTAGCGCTTGGCCTTGAAACCGGAGTAAGTTATCAGGGTAAGCTTGACGATGAAAATTTGGGAGGCGGAGGCCTGGATGATCTGAACGACGGAGGTGATCGCTGGCAGATCCCCTTATATGTCGGAGTAAATGTACTGTTATAGCTTTAAAGGTTTCCGCCCAAAATTATTAAGAATCATTTTCGCACGACGACTATCTCAAAGTGATTGACTCGTCGGAATCACAGCAGACCTATGCAGAACCCGGGGCGTTTCGGTTGGAGCATTTAAAGTAACCAGCAAAAGGAGCCAGGCATGAACACGACATCGATTCTGAAGCGAATCCTGGAGGCCTTGTTTATAACAGGTATTTCAATCTCTGCCCTGGTGCCGGCGATTGCCTGAGAAAAGCCTTAACTGATTTTGCAAATAACGCTCGACCAGTTACGCGGGGATTTGCCAACACGCTATTACGATCGGCTGGGAAAAGGAGGCCTCAGGTATTTACTGGACCAAGGCGTGGTCTACAACATCGAAGACGCTAATTATTAAGTTGCTAACCGAGGGTGCGGTTGTCGATGCCAGCACCGAGATCGACCCAACTCAAAAAGCGGCATCGAGTGACGGGCGATCACCTGCCTCAATTCTGACAACCACCTTTGCGGATGAACTGTCTTCACTGACGGCCGGAAAAGCAAAAGTTTTCGGAATATCCGTTAAGGATCGAGGGGCGGTTACTATGGCCGGACAACAGGTACTATTCCATCTATAACCGGGCGATTACCAATAATTACCATTCAAAGCGATCCGGTAATGTCTATATTGTTTTTGAGCCGGGCTGGTTTATCAATAATCTGGATGGTATTTCCGTAGCCGTGGTGCACGGTTCTCCGTGGCCATATGACAGCTTTGATCCGATTATTTTCGCGGGGCAAAAATTAAAGCCGCAGACAGTTTCACGCAGAGTCCATACGGTCGACGTTGCGCCTACCCTGGCGAATATCGTCGGTGCCAAACCCCCGTCCGAGGCGAGTGGAACTGTACTGTTAGAAGTAGTAGAGCGGTAGGTAAAGTCGGAAATCGAGTAAAGAGAAAAGCAGAATGCGAATCGTATATTACATTTTGTGGCTGTCCACTGAGGGTCGGTATCGACTGCTGCTGTAGTTGATTCCAGCGACAGCTTTTCTCGTAGGACGACATCCCAATAACCGGGATGGGAGACAATCTTCGCCCACTAGCGAACCCTTGTGGCTAAACCTGACGGGGTTGAATTGTCACTTAAATCAGTACGCCTGCGGTCGAACCCGGTTTGACTGCGTACACTTGCTTTAGTCCTGTACCGCTCGGCGACTCCGCTCAAGATTTTTCGGACCATGTCTTTAGCCATCTCGTCACTATACCCGCCTGACCCCTGGAAGAAATTCTCGGCCAGCAATAACGCGTCTTCTTCAGTGACAAAATCCTGATCAATCAATCGCTGCCAGAAGAGCCCCAGGCGTTTGCTTTCTTCGTTGCTGGCATGGACAAACCGCATGTAGCGGGGCTTGTCGTTATGTTGATGCTGATGCCATGCATTCTTTACCTGTACCCAGTCCTTAGCCGGGATTTCATTGCAGATGTGCTGCCACTCATCGTCGCCGGTATTCAATGGTACGGCCACCTGCAGATGGTCTCGGAGATAGCGCCGTAACCAACCACGCCCCAGGGGTATTTGTCGTTTACTCATCATCGCTCCAATTCAACCCGTTATGTAAGTAAAGGAGTTAGCTCACAAGCGCATCCAGGATGCATTCAGGTATTTCAGTGCTACCGTCGAAAAGTGCCTGGGACGTGTGCTCGAACTTCGCGGCGATTCCCTGTTTGCTTCAGTTTAGTGACCTGTACGTAGCCCTGTTGTTGCATTCGCCGATCGACAAACCTGTTACGGCGATCTGCCACAGTGATCCGACGCGATTTATCGGACAGGTTAGGTAGAACGAAGGAGCGCCGGTCTCCGAAGAGCCGCCGATCACGCGTGTAAATACGCTGGTCGACTATATTGTTGGCATAAGACAATTCCGAGAATCCCCCAGTCATCCAATCAAACCGAATAAATAAGTCATTTAAATTTAGTAAGTTATATCCGACTTATAAAGTATTTTATGAAGTTTTTAGTAAAAGTCAATCTAGACAGGAATTTATGCTGCGACCTTTGCCCAGCCTCCCGGCAGCAGGGATGCGGGGACACCAGCTGATAAACGACCTCTAGTCAAACGGGCCGGGTATCGTTGCTGCTGAGTGATTTCTCCACAGCAGACGCTACCAAACTCTTTACCAGGGGGAAGCTTCGGCCAAAAGCCATACATCGGAAATTCCGGTTTTGAAACTACACCTGTGCCCATACCCGACTATGATTAGTCATGTAATGGAGATAGATATTCAAACTGTCAAACACATGCAGCCGGACAAAGAACCCGCTGTATGCTCAGCTTGCCGCCGATGCGGGGCGTTATCGACAACTGTCATAAATGGAAGTGGGAAATGCAGGGTCCGAAGTATTTTTCAATTCTATATGATGCTTGTTCTTATTCTCGGCATGATTTCGTCAGCACAAGCCGTGACAATAACCTATGACCATGGTGGTAAAGAAGAAGGGCGAGTCGGTGAAATCAGCGAAACCGGGTTTCAGTTTTTTGGAGAAAGGTTTGTATTCCTTGAATATTATCGAGTAATAGATATTGACGTCGATTCAAGACTGTCCGTAACCGAGCTGGATAAGGAGCTTAAAGCAGCTGAAAAAATATCGCTGTTGCTGGATAAAGAAAAAAGTTTAGTAAATAAATTGGGGCATCAGGTCCGTAAATGGTTAGCGGAAAGCCGATTCGATGAGTTAGACAACAAAGCAGCCGAGTTGAATCGCACCAGCGCCAGATGGCCAACAGGACGGTGGCAGATCTATTCCTTCTATCAGCAAATTACAGGTGATTTATCGTTAAGAGATGTTGCGGAATACAATCAGCGGGTAGGGCAAATTAATGCCTGGATTCAGGAAAAGCCTGATTCCGTAGCGGCAAAAATCAGTTTAATGAAAGCCTTAACCGGAATGGCCTGGGCGCATCGTGGGGGCGGATACAATAATACCGTCACCGCTGCCGGGCGGAAAAAATTTATAGAGTTCATGAACAAGGTCATCGCAACCGGTTTGAAGTTAAGAGCAGAGCAAGCCACAGACCTGATGCTCTACAATTATTTGATCAACGCCGAAAGTGCAATGGGAGCAAAAAAGTCTTTTCTCGTAAAGCTGGCTAAAGAGTCTTCAAAAATCAATCCCGAATTCTACTTGCCGTACATCAGAACGCTCACAAACTTGTTACCAAAATGGCATGGTAAACCGGGTGAGGCAGAAGAATTCAGTCGCTGGGCGTACCAACTTGTCGATAAAAAATCCCCGGAAGTAGTCTTTCAAACCCACAGGGCGTTTAAACGAAGCGCCACAGACAAGATTTACAGTCGGATGAACTTCCACTGGGCAAGCATTCGAAGAAGTTTTGAAAATTTCCGCACAACCTATCATGCGAATGACTCGGATTTTCATTTGATGGCCAAGCTTTCCTGCCTGCATGGTGATAAGGAAGCTGCGCTTGCATACTTCGCGCAAACGTATGGGTCCTGGAACTATTTAAGTAAACGGGTCTGGGGAAAGGAAGAGAAATTAAATCGATTTGTGAAATGGGCTAACACCAGGGAAAGCTCAGCACACAAACGAATAGTCGAAGCTTTTTTACGCCACAATTTCAAAGTTTTTTCTGACCTGGTTGATTCGGTCAAGCATGTCAGGGAAGTTTTTCTCGAAAAGGATATCTTTGGAAATACGATGCTCCATAATCTGGCTGAGAGGAATGCTCCTGAGTACCTGGACAAAATATCAAGCGTTGGCATTAATCTCGATGTTTATAACGACGATGGCTATACCGCCTTGCATCTGGCGGCCAGTTCGGGGCGCGTTAAGAATGTGAAAGTTTTGTTGAAGAATGGCGTGGATATTTTTATCACGCGGGAAAATAAAAAGAATAATGCGGCACACATGGCCGCCGAAAGAGGATTCAATGATGTTCTTTCCGCACTGCTCGACAAGGCGCCATCACTCAGCGCCACAAGGGGTCACAATGGTTCATCCCCGCTCCACGTTGCGGCCTGGGACGGGTACCTGGATACGGTCAGGTTTCTGGTGGAGAAATCACCCGCTGAACTCAATTTGCAGGATGACTACCAGTATACGCCTTTGCACTATGCGGTAGATCGCGGGTATGTAGAGATCGTTAAATTTCTGCTTGAGCAAGGTGCCGACCCCGGCTTAAAGAGTAACCAGGGGCACACCGCTTTGAGTCTTGCGCGAGCCAAAAAATTTAGTTCAATAGCCAGTTATCTTCAGGGTATCGGTGCAGTGGATGCGCAGGTTGTGGACAACTCGGCGAAAATAAAAAAGGCGGAGGAGGTATACGCATTAAGCGGACAGTATTTCAACCAGAAAGATTATGAAAAAGCCAAAGAGATTTATTTCAAGGCACTGCAATATTATCCCGACTACTATCTGGCATATGCCGGGCTGGCTCAGGTGGCTTTCGATTTTGAAAAAGATTATCTCCAGGCAGACAAATACTATGATAAATCCATCGAGCTAAACCCTGACTACCTGGAAAATTACTACTGGAAAGGTCGTGCAAATTTCAAACTGAACAGACCAGAAATTTATAAGCCATTGTTCACTAAGTACGTCGCCCTGGCGCCTGACACTTATAACAGTCGAGACCTAAAGTCTAACTGGCCACATTTATTAGTTGTTGGTAATCTTTCAGCTCGAGAAACCGATTTGTTATCGAATTTAATTCGACTAGCCAGAGAATATTCGAGCTTGATTGCCGCGTGTTTTGGGATATTTCTCTTGCTGCTGCTTCTCGTGCGACAAAGGAATAGCACTTCTTAAAAACACCCGACAACGCCAGAGGTTTGGTGTGGGAGGCCCTGAAACGATTCAACCAGGCAACAGCAAACGGGCAGAAACAGGCGTTCGATCAGTTATATCGATACTTTGAAGGGACAACTGGAACCAGGGATTGGATTAATATCAGGTACACCCGCTATTTACCTATAGCGTTCCTTATCGACAGGGGCATCAAGATGAAATCGATTTTAATGTTAGCAATTCTAAATATCCTGACCGTAACAATGGCCTTTGCCAGCGACGCTCCAGTAAAGGATATCGTGGTCTACAAAAATCCCGAGTGTGGCTGTTGTACCAAGTGGGTAAAGTATCTACAGGATAAAAACTACAACGTCACAATTGAAAGTACTCGCGACGTTCTGGCGGTGAAAAAGCGCCTCGGGGTACCGGAAAGACTGGCTGCCTGTCATACCGCGGTCATCGATGGATATATAGTCGAGGGCCACATCACTCACCGGGATATCAAACGGCTATTACTGTTCCGGCCAGACATTAAGGGTATTGCTGTCCCGGGCATGCCTGTTGGCACGCCAGGTATGGAAAGTGGGGATACGGTCCAATCCCATAACGTCATAAGCTTCGATGAACAGGGCAATATGGAGGTATTTGCAGAGCATTAAATATTGTGATTTATGCTGTCAGTTTACTGGTTCAACTCGAAGCTACGGGTATCCGGCTCAACTGCAAAGGCAAAATAGGAAGGGATCAGTTTTTCCCTGAGCCGACACTCAAAACAAAGAGTTCGGAGGCAATCTTCGGTCAATACCGATCACTCGCGGGGTGATGCATCAATGACTCTGAAGTGCCGCAAGCACTAGTTCCCCATTATGCGATGAAGGTCGGCTAACTGGAAGTCGACCTTGGTGTTCAGCCTGGCAATTGCCGGTGTGTGTCCGATATCTAGAACCGACAATAATCTCCGACTTTGCAGCACTTCAAGTGGTTTCAACCAATCTATAGCCGCAGTCCAGTTCCTTGAGATTGAGTAGGTCAGAGTAACGCTGCTCCCAGGCACCGCTCTTCACATCAGCTTCGAGCTTTTCTAAACCTTCAGAAACATCGCCCAATGCCCAGAAACACGACATACCGGCACGAACTCTTTCATCCAGATAGGCCGCGGGCCGTCGCCAATAACCTGCCAGAAAGCCATCCGAACAGTCGTGTGGAATTTGCACGGGGGAGATTTCGACTGCACCTAGCCATTCCTCGTAGGTTGCGATTTGGGGCATTTGCCCCTCATCCAAAGTTATAAGTGCCGGGAAATAATCGGCAAGCCAAAATCCACGAAATGATGGATCATAGGTCAGAAAGACAACCTTGTCCCGTGTAACGCGTCGCATCTCCATGACGCCTCTTTCTTGATCAGACCAGTGGTGAATGGTCAGAACGGCCATTGATGCATCAAAAGTTTTGTCACCGTAGGGAATATCTTCTGCGCTGCCCTGAATGACTGTGGCATTTGGATTGGAACGCTGTTGTATCATCTCAAAGGAAGGCTCGATTGCTGTGACTTGCCTGTCGGCGGGCTCGTATGAGCCTGTTCCCGCACCGACGTTCAAAATAGTTTTTGCATCTCCCAGAGCTGTCTCAATTTTCTGAGCTATTCTAAAGTCGGGCTTACGAAGATTTGCATAGTTCAGACCGATTGTATCGTATAGGGTTTTCATAACTAAACTTATCATGAGGAACCCGAGCTGTCTGCATCGAAAGGCAGCCTGGGCCGCAAGCACTAGTTCCCCATTATGCGATGAAGGTCGGCTAACTGGAAGCCGTCATTCATTTTCAGCCTGGCAATTGCCGGTGTGTGCCCAAGGCGGCCAATCTGGGCCCACCTGTAGTCGGCCTGACTGGCATGTGGGAAAAACCACATACAAAGCTCTCAATTTCCCGAAAATGGCACTAGTAAGAGTCCAGTTGAAAGCGACTCTAAACGAGCACAGGAACCTGAATGTGCTCAAGGAATTAAGGAGCTAAGCATGAAGGAATTATACAAACCAGAGATCAATGTCGACGTATCTATTGATGACGATGAGAACCTCCGCGCCATTCGCGACTTGCACCAGCATAGAACAGGAATTGGTGCCGACAGGGAAGAAAAGCAAAAAAATCGAAAGCGGGTTTATCTGCACTCAATTGGAAGGTTTCGTAACCTTAAGAAGTTACAGGCTGAAAATTCCAACGATTAACGCTGAGGCAAGAGCCAGCTGACATGTATCTTCGACAGCGCTAGTCGAGGGTTCGCTTCTGGTCGTAGGCAATAGTTCTGGTGGTTCAATCCAATGCGCCCTATATAGATATTCACACCCGTTCTCGACCATACTGATAAAGCTGACAGGTATCTGTCAGTGAGAGCGGGACATGCACCCGCTGACTACGAATATTAGTGCCCTAACATTCGATGTTCACCGCTTTAGCTTCGAGTCAGCGAGTGCGCTTGAGCCAGGGGCCTGCTGATCACCGCCCACCCGAGCGCAGAAGCGGCACTAACCAAGGTACTGGGCGCACCTACCGGGCGACCCTCACCCGACACACTAGACTATGCTGAATGGAGGATTTCGAAGTGCCAATGGGTGAAACAGAAAAATCAATACGTTAACGCCGTAAGGCAAGAGCACTGCAACTACAGATCATCAACCCGAAAGGTAGAGAGAAATTGGAAGGAACTTAAAAATACGAGCTTCAATCAACATTGCGGTGAATTTAACATTCCTTCCCGGTTGCGTTGGTATGAACTCTACCTAAAACCCTCTGGGAAAAGGCCCTCTATTGGATGTCGGAACGAATAAGTCAGAGGTGCTAAATGTAATGGCTGAACCTGCCAAAGCGGAGACTCCAGATCGATACTCTGGCATTACTGCAAGACTGGAATTTCATGAGTGTCCCCAATAGGTGAGCATATGGTTGCCTTTTTTGAAGGAGGACAACTTACCCACTGACATGGTCAATCAATTTCGTATCCCCAGTTAAGCAACTTGCTTCAGACATTGCCTGCACCAAAGCGTGCGGGCGTGTGTTCTACCTCGACAATGGTGTTGTGATTGATGTCGATCAGATAGTTATCGGGCCTGTTTGCAATGAAGCCGGGACTATTGGGTCAACGGAAATATGGAGTATTTTCTTTTCGTTTACAGGCGTTATAGAATTCTTCGTTCTGGAAAATGATTCCCGGATAATATCAAAGGAGCTTTGTTACGATGAAAATGAAAACAATCGCCAGCCTTGCTGCGCTCACTTTAATCACCAGCCCGACTCTCTGGGCACAAGACCTCCCCCAGGCCGTTACCGCAAAGAAGGAGATGGTGGTCACCGCCAATCCCCTGGCTTCGGCTGCAGGTGCAAAAATTCTCAAACAGGGCGGTACGGCCGCCGACGCAATGGTTGCTGTACAAACTGTACTAGGGCTGGTCGAGCCGCAGTCCAGCGGTATCGGTGGCGGCGCCTTTGTCGTCTACTATGACGCCAAAACCGGCACCACGACGACCATCGACGCGCGTGAAAAGGCACCGTCTTCGGCCCAGGAAGACCGTTTTGCGGAGCTTGGATTTTTTGACGCCTGGCAGTCGGGACTCTCGGTCGGAGTACCTGGAACGCCGCGTATGATGGAATACGTGCAAGCAAAATTCGGCAAGCTGAAATGGAAGAAACTATTCAGGCAGGCGAGAAAACTGGCGACCAGGGGCTTCGAATTAACCCAGCGAACCAGCGACCAGGTCAGCGGATTGCTGGCGCGCAACATTTCCTGCGATGATCGGCTGTTTTTCCGCGATCCAACTGCTTTCGAGTACTTTGCAAACCCAGATTGCACCGCCAAACCGGCGGGAACATTGATCAAGAACCCCGCGTACGCGGCAACCATGAAAACCCTGGCCCGCCATGGTGCTGACGGTTTCTACAGCGGTGAAATTGCCAAAAATATCTCCGCCGCGGTCAACGGTGACCTTAGCGGCATGGGTGGTGACATGTCGGTGAAGGATCTCGAAAATTATGACGTTGTCGAACGCGAACCGGTCTGTCTCGACTACCGTGGCCACAATGTCTGCGGCATGGGACCACCGTCTTCCGGTGCGCTCGCGGTTGGCCAGATCCTGGGTATTCTGGAAAACTTTGACATCGGCGCCAGGGCTCCGCTGGATACCGAAACCGTCCACCTGTTCACCCAGGCGGGTCGCCTGGCGTTTGCCGACCGAGGTCTATACGTGGCCGACACCGACTTTGTTACCGTGCCGGTCGAAGGCATGCTGGACAAAGAATACCTCGCAGAACGTGCCGACATGATAGGTTTTATGGATATGGGCAGGGCAGACCCCGGCACGCCACCCGGAGACTTCAACCCCGGCGCACCCGATCCGACAACCAAGAATTCCGGCACCAGCCACGTTTCGATTGTGGATCGCTGGGGTAACGCGCTTTCAATGACCACCACCATCGAGAGTTCTTTCGGTAATGGCGTCATGGTGAACGGCTTTTTGCTCAATAACGAGCTGACCGATTTTTCTTTTGCGGCGACCAATTCGAGCGGAGAGCCGATTGCCAACCGGGTGCAGGGGAACAAGCGACCACGCAGCTCAATGTCGCCGACTATCGTCTTCGACGAGTACGGCAGGGTTGAAATCGTCACCGGTTCTCCCGGCGGCTCTCGAATTATCGGTTATACCGCGCAATCTATTGTCAACATGATTGACTTTGGAATGGACCCTCAGGAAGCGATCAACATGCCGCATTACCAGAATCGCAATGGTACTACCGATGTCGAAATACCGATTCCAGGCGTGACGCTGGATTATGATGCGCAGGCACTGGCTGACGCCCTCAAACTTCGCGGGCACAGTAATCCGGACGCAGACCTCGAAGACCGTTCAGTTAACGTAAGGGCGCTGACCAGCGGCCTGTCTATTATCCAGGTGGTTCAGGACAAGTCGAAAAAGAGCAAGAAAAGCTATAAGAGCGAGAAAAGCAAGAAGAGTAAGAAAAGCATGAAGACCACGCTCATCGGTGGTGCTGACCAGCGTCGCGACGGTACCGTCAGCGGCAGGTAACTTCTGCTAAATCGATTGTTGGCTAGCATTGAGTGGATGCAAATCTATGCGTCGCACGAAGTGAATCAAATCAATCGCAACTACGACCGACTGCCGGGTTTATTACCCGGCAGTTTTTTTGAGCTGCCATTACTAGACGCGGCAGTCAAAATAGCCAGTTTCTCCCTGCAGGCAGGGGAGCGCCAGGTAGCCGGTATGCAGGCTGGCTGATTCGGCAGCATTGACCGGCGGGAAGGAGTAATTTTTGGCGTGTCGGGGGAAACCAGTCAGATTTTGGATACCGCAGTGCTGGGTTGTGTCTCGATAGACGTTAAACAAGACAATATGACATAAACATGCTGACAATTGATCTGGATGCCAAACGCACAACTATCTTCCTGACACTCGTCATGCTGGTTCTCGTTGTGGTCCATGTCATAGCAATGCAGGCAAACTTCAATGACTCACTTGGCTGGAAGGACGCCTCAGGTTTTGAGTATTGGCAGATAGCGGTTTTCGACCTGGATGAAGAAGAAAGTTTTGGCACCTGGTTCAGCGCGACGATTCTATTATTTGCATCAGTACTGATGATTGCTGTCGCCAGCTGTCTGCGTACTGCAGCGGATTCCATGTATCGCTGGTGGATGATACTGGGTTCAGGTTTTGGCTTGATGTCGATAGATGAAGTTGTCGGTCTTCATGAACTTATGGCGACAATAAGCGAGAGCACAAGCTGGACAACCGTCGGAGTTTTCGTTTTTCTCTTCGCCGGCCTCGGTTTTGCCCCCTTTCTGTGGCACTACCGCTGGCGCACCTCGGGTTTGTTTCTCCTGGCCGGAAGCATCTATGCAACTGGCGCCATCGTCGTAGAACGTTACTCCGGCACCGACCTGAACTCGCTCGGATACAACATGCTGACAGGCCTGGAAGAAGGACTGGAGATGTTCGGTGTCATTCTTGCCATCTACACAGTGCTTGATTTCAAACGAGGTATCGACACCGACAGCTAGCGAGTATTCGAATTCGCAGGTTCAGGTAATACATCACCCCGATTGCAATCGCGTGAACGAACAGGGTTGCATTCTCGGACCGAACCCTCGATACAAGCTTTCTGCTCGTACGGCGGGACCACGGTGATAACACCTAGCTAAGTTCGCCGCGGGCAACGATTGATCGAACGAAGATACAACATACATCTACTCCATCTTTTTCTTGTTTATTTGTTTATATTACTACCCAGCAACACACACTAACAAAGTGTGGAACCTGCGGCATCACCCATATGCCGTAAATAAGGGGGGCTCATTGACCAAATTGTCCCGGACCTAAATCCTGCGGGCGTCCGTTGCGGGTCGACAATTGCCACTGACTAAACAAATTTGAGAGTCAGCTTTCTCCAAAGGAGACGCTGAAACACAGATGCCAAGCTTCTCAGTTCGGCCAGAAGCAGCCGGTTGGCAACAGAGATTTCTGACCAGAACTCGTCCTTCATCGAACGTCCGCCGCGGTGAGTCTATTTTCCGGGATTTCGGCCATTCCTGTTTAAACGCAATGGCAAATAAACCGCTATTAGCCAGAAGAAACAGGCAGTAAGAAAACCGGCCATCGCCCACCTGAAAACCGAAGTCATGTAGAGCAACTCGAAGGTATGTTCACCTTTTGACCAGGAAAGAAATGTGCCAATTGTTGTCGGCAACAACCCAAACAGTCCGAACATCCATACGTTCTGTAAATTCAACTTCCTTAGTAAATAGAATATCGGTACACCGTAAATGAGAACGATGGGGATACTAAGGGCTGTCCCAAGAATCGCCGTACCCAAGTTGCTTACCACGAGAGTCGGGAAGTTATGAACCCATGACTTGAGGTCCATTACCGACAATAGCGACAAATCGCCAATCGTGTAACCCAAGAAGGCGCCGAGAATGGGACTGACAATTGTTGCGGCTATGAGAAAGGTGAAGTGCCTGATCATCGTGTCTAATGAAGAATAAACGACTCTTTTCCTAAAATCCAATAGCACTGGACAGCCGTTCACACGGGTATCGATCTCGCTGTCTCCACTGCATTTTGCAGAATTTGGTGTCCTTGCCGAAAAACCCTCCCCCAATTCTGACACTTTCCAGCCAATTCCGATCGTCAGGCCAACCTATGCCCTACCGCTTCCGTCAGCGTCGCAGCCACATGAGCAGAGTGGTGGGTTTTCGGAGTGTCACCTGAACAACCCAGCCTGCGGCGGCGCCCGGCCCTCGGGCAACCGGACGGGTTCGGCTGGTAGAGCTTTACCCAACAAGTGAGTTGGTTCATATTTTTTCTAGCATTGCCAAGGAATTACGAACATGACTCCGCAACATCCACAGTTAAACCAGGCTGGGTGGAGGTACCTTGAAGC